>Ga0180437_10000832_pt1 | contig 55751 bp, 42 predicted proteins | sample SS_ome_4_FD_132410 | JGI IMG/M metagenome (GOLD analysis project Ga0180437, IMG submission 132410) | Hypersaline lake sediment archaeal communities from the Salton Sea, California, USA - SS_3_D_1 metaG | ecosystem: Environmental > Aquatic > Non-marine Saline and Alkaline > Hypersaline >...
AACCGTCGTCTCCGTATCCGTTACGAAAGACGTGGTGATATCCACGATGCTTTTTTGACTATTGCATGTATCAAAATTTGTTGGAATCATTTGGTAAATTGCTCTTTTTGTTAGGGATTCTAAATCTTTTATTTCTCCAGAACCAACAACTCCAAAAAGTCCTATGAAGCCTGTACTTGTGGAGGTATAGGTAAAGTTTGAGATTGTATGGCCGTTGCCGTCAAACACTCCAGTAAAGAGATTGTCCCAATCAGTTCCAATGATATTAAAATCTGTTCCAGTGTAGTTGCTCAGATCGATATCCGACATCAACTTGAAGTGTCTATCCGAGTCATCATCGAGGTTGAGCCCGATTTCGTTCATCTGCTCGGCAGTGAAGATCAGGTAAGGGTCGTTATGCATTCCTGTACCGCCGCCGTATTTAGCATGGGCTGGGAAGCTGAGAAGCCAAGCTGCAATCAATAAAGGGATTGTCGGTAGTATTCTTGAATTACTTGTCGTTGTCATTTTTGACTTCCTCAATTCATTACTGATTTTTCATTCTTTTTCTGCTTCCACAAGTACATACGCAGGAAAGCCTTCATATTGCAGGAATTTTGAGAAAAATTATCTCACTTTCTTATGCTCAACATCCCAAAAATAGACGGACGTTGAATTGAACTGTCAAGTTGGCAACTTAACAGATTTGCTTTTTTCTCGATAAAATTAGGTCGTCCGGCTATATTATTGCGATGAGAATCATTGCCGGAACGAAAAAAGGGATGAAACTGCTCAGCCCGAAGACGCAGATTTCCCGGCCGATTACCGACCGGGTCAAGGAGTCGCTTTTCAGCGTTCTTTACAAGTACGATTTGCCGGAAGGTGCGAGAGTCGCCGATTTGTTCTGCGGCGTGGGCTCTATGGGCTTGGAGGCGCTGAGCAGGGGGGCGGAATTTGTTACTTTTGTCGAAAAAGATCCGAGGATTATTGCTGTCCTTAACAAAAATATCGGAAAAGCCGGTTTTGATAAAGAATCGAAAACCATTAGAGCGAACGCTTTTAGCATTGGTGCTATTGTTGGCTCCGGCATGGAAAAATACGGCCTTGTTTTCGTCGATCCGCCTTATGCCGCGGCAAGAAACGTTCAGGTCGATTCGCCTTTGGGTAATTTGCTGGGATTGCTGGATGAGCAGGTGGCAGAAGATGGAATTGTCATTGTCAGGACCAGCGGGGATGTTAGTCTATTGGAAAAATACGGGTGTTTTCAAATCGCCGAGAGGCGACAATGGGGCACGATGGTTGTGAGTATATTGACGAAAACAGAACGCGAAAGAGCTTAGCTTTTAATATTTAGCCGGCGGTTTCACCGCCGGTTTACGATAGACGATATACGCAATACGAGATACGAATCAAATGACGAACAGACAGGCGGCAATTAAAGTCATAAAACGTTTGCAGCAGAGCGGATTCCAGGCCTTGCTGGCCGGTGGCTGCGTGCGCGATATGCTGCTGAGGCGGCGTGCCAAGGACCATGATGTCGCTACGAATGCGAAGCCTAAGGATGTGATAAGATTATTCGAACGCACGCTCAAAGTCGGAGCACAGTTCGGCGTAGTAATCGTCCTAATCGAGAACCAGCAGGTCGAAGTTGCCACGTTCAGGACTGAGAGCGACTATGCCGATGGCAGGCATCCAGGCTCGGTCGAATTCACCACTGCTGCTGAAGATGCAGGCCGGCGTGACTTTACTATTAACGGCATGTTTTACGATCCTTTGAAAAAGGAAGTTATCGATTATGTCAACGGACAGGCCGACCTCAAGAGCAGGATAATACGGACTATCGGTAAACCTGCTGAGCGTTTCGGCGAAGATTACCTTCGAATGCTGCGGGCGGTGCGGTTCTCCACCCAGCTTGGTTTTGAAATCGAGGCGTCAACATGGTCGGCTGTCTGCGGCAAAGCAAAGAAAATTGCCGGAATAAGCGGCGAACGCATCGCGATGGAACTGGAGGGCATCCTGGTTCATCCGAACCGTGCTGCCGGGGCATCGATGTTATTTAAGACTGGTTTGGTGAAGGTGATTTTTCCTGGTTTTGATAGAGAGAAGGTAAAAACCGCAACAGCTGTTTTAAGCCGACTAAAAAGAAAAGTTGATTTTGCTTTGGCGCTGGCCGGTTTTTTTGCCGGCTGCCAGACGGACTTTGCAGCCCGGAGCTGTCATGTTCTGAAACTAAGCAGAAGCCAAAACAAACACATCAAGTTCCTGTTAGCAAACAGAAACACGCTGCTCAATGAACAGATGTCTTTGGCTGAGTTGAAGAAGCTTCTATCCCAACCGTATTTTGGGGACCTTTATGAATTGCAGCGGGCGATTCAAAAATCCAAAGGCGGCGGCAGGAAAAGTCTTGCTGCACTAATCGCTTTGCGCAAGAGAATAAACGCACTTGGTGACGTCGACCTGCAGCCCGATCCGCTGCTCAACGGTCATGATTTGATTCGATTAGGTGCTGTGCCGGGCCCAACTCTGGGCCAGTTATCCGAAGAGCTGTATATAGCCCAGCTCGAAGGTACTCTGTGTACGGCCAAACAAGCCCGAGAGTGGACAAAAAAATGGCTGCAAAAACACAGGGTGATTGAAGGATGACACAGCCCTTTACCCTCTTAATCAAGCCATCAGGGTCAGACTGCAACATTGATTGCAGATACTGTTTCTACAAGGACAGAGACTCCGAGTTAGGCAGCGGCAAACAGCGAATGAGCAGTGATGTGCTGGAGAAGCTTGTCGGAGATTATATGCAGTTGGGCTTTGAAGTTTCGGGCTTTGCCTGGCAGGGGGGCGAGCCCACGCTGATGGGCGTGGATTTTTTCAAAAGGGTGGTGGAATTACAGAATAAATACGGCAGTTCCGGTCAGCAGGTGAGCAATACTTTACAAACCAATGGAGTTCTGCTGGATGATGAATGGTGCCGGTTCTTTACCGACAATAAATTTCTTCTTGGCATCAGCATCGACGGGCCAAAAGAATTTCACGACCGCTACCGCCTCGATCATTCCGGCAAAGGAACGTTCGACAGAGTCATCAGAGGAATCAAAACCTGTCAAAAATATGACGTCCAATTCAGTGCCCTAATCTTGCTGAATAATTATAATGTAGAGAAGCCTGATACTCTGTTCGATTTCTGCATCGAAAACAAGCTGACTTATCTGCAGTTTATCCCCTGTGTTGAAACTGATCCTGCGACGGGCGGCCCGGCAGAATTTTCGATTACACCGCAGCAGTACGGTGATTTTCTGTGCAGACTTTTCGACCTGTGGTACGATGTTGGCCCGGAGAAGATTAACGTTCGCGAGTTCGACTCGTTAGTCACCCACTATGTAATGGGCAAGCATACGATATGCACGTATAGCAAACAATGTGCAGGCTTTGTCGTCATCGAACACACAGGCGACGCCTTTTGCTGCGAATTCTTTGTCGAGCCGCAGTGGCGACTGGGCAATATTCTTGAGACACCATTAGAAAAACTCGCTGCCGACAGCAAAAAGCGAATCTTTGCGCGTAGAAAGCAACAACTGCCCAATAAGTGTCTTGTATGCCGCCACCTCGATATATGCCGCGGAGGTTGTATGAAAGACAGAGACCGCTGGAATGAGCAGGATGGTGAACGAGAAAGCTATTTCTGCGAAAGCTATAAGCAGTTTTTCGATTACACTTTGCCGAGATTCAAGGAGATTGCGGCAGGCATAAAAAATAGCTCACTCGGCAGACACACACGTTCGGCCGACAAGATAAGACTGCACATCGGCAAGTAGCAGCGTTAACAGCCGGCCGTAAGAAATGCATGGCAAATGCATCTCATTTCTGTTATTATTTAGCCGTATGATTTAAGTGAACTGTGATATACTTCAGGAACTTGGAGAATAATGCAGCCGTTTACACTTTTGATTAAGCCGTCCGGCTCTGATTGCAACGTTGACTGCAAATATTGTTTCTATAAATGCAGAGCCCCGGAAGTAGGCCGGGGCAAACAGCGGATGAGCGAAGAAGTGCTGGAAAGACTTGTAAAAGACTACATGGAATTGCGTTTTCCGCTGGCAGGATTTGCCTGGCAGGGGGGCGAGCCGACGCTGATGGGGCTGGACTTTTATAAAAAGGTAGTCGAACTACAAAAAAAGTACGGCGTCTCCGGCCAGGAAGTCGGCAACTCGCTTCAAACCAATGCGATTCTGCTGAATGAAAAGTGGTGCCGGTTCCTGAGCGAAAATAAATTTCTCGTCGGTGTAAGCATCGACGGGCCAAAAGAGTTTCACGACTTCTACCGTCTCGACCATTCAGGTGCCGGGACATTCGACAGGGTAATGCGGGCCATCGACAACTGCAAGCGGCACAATGTTGAGTTTAATACGCTGACACTGCTTAACGACAGGAACGCGGACCATCCGGATGAGGTGTTTGATTTTCTCATCGAACTGGGAGTGAAGTTTGTGCAGTTTATCCCATGTGTGGAAGTCGATCCGGAAACGGGTGAAATAGCTGACTTTTCGATTACGCCGAAACAGTACGGCGATTTTTTATGCAGGCTGTTTGATCGCTGGTACGCGTATGGGCCGCGAAAGCTGAGCATTCGCGACTTTGATTCTGTGCTGTCTTATTATGTCACCGGCCGGCATTCAATCTGCACGTTCGACAGACAGTGCAGCCAGTATATTGTGATCGAGCATAATGGTGACGCCTTCTGCTGCGACTTTTTCGTCGAGCCGAAGTGGCGTTTGGGCAACATTTTCGAGACGCCGATAGAAAAACTTGCCGTCAGCAGTAAAAAGCGAACTTTCGCCCAAGCAAAGAAAAACCTCTGCAACAAGTGCCTTGTCTGCCGGCACCTGGCCGTATGTCGGGGCGGCTGTATGAAGGACAGGGCACCGTTCGACAAGGAAAACTATGGTAGAGAAAGCTATTTCTGTGAGGCCTACAAGCAATTCTTCGATTATGCTATACCGAGGTTTATGCAGATTGCCGCTGAAATCAACGCCGAATCGGTGACTGGTCCCCGACCAGTTGTCCGCTGATTTAGAAATTAAAGCAATACTAATATTTGGAGATACAAATTATGGAATCGATTCAACGCAGAACATTTCTCAGCCGTTCTGTTGCAGCGACCGCGGCTCTTGGACTTAGCTCTCTCTCATCTACGTCGCGAACTTTCGCCGGGCAAAACGATGCTGAGTCGCATCGCCCCAATCCCATCGCCGTCTCGACGTATTCCTTTTGGCGCTTCAAGAAAAACCTGAAGCTTCCGATTGAAACCTGCATCGACGAAGCGGCACGGATGGGCTTCGACGGCGTCGATCTTTTGCTTATTCAGATGGAGAGCGAGGACAATGCATATTTACAGAAAATCAAACGCCACGCTCTAATCAACGGCCTGGACCTTTGCTGCATGTCCACTCACCAGGGCTATGTCTCCCCCGATAAAGCCAGACGGCAAAAGAACATCGACCTGACGATCAAACAGATCGAAATCGCATACCGGCTGGGTGTCCCGATTGTCCGCATCAACACAGGCAGGTGGGGTACAAGCGGAAACTTCGATGAGCTTATGGCCAATCGCGGCATTGAACCGACATTGCCGGGCTACACAGAAGAAGACGGCTTCAAGTGGGTAATAGACAGCATCGAAAAATGTCTTCCTAAGGCCAAAGAGTGCGGCGTGATCCTCGGATTGGAAAACCACTGGGGCATGGCCAGAACTCCCGAAGGATTGCTAAGAATCGCCAATGCGATTGATTCGCCATGGTTGGAGATCCTGCTCGATACGGGCAACTTCCTCGAAGATCCTTACGATAAACTCGAAATGTGCGCCCCACAGACGGTTTTCATGCAGGCCAAAACCTACTATGGCGGCGGTCTCTGGTACACTCTCGATTTGGATTATCCCCGCATCGCCCGGATTATGCGTAAGCACAACTTCAAAGGCTATGTCTCTCTCGAATTCGAAGGAAACGAAGACTACAAGACAGCGATTCCCAAGAGTCTGGCCCTGCTGCGAAAGGCGTTCAGTTAGCTTTAACTTCTTTGAGCCATTGTTCGTGTAGACTCGTTAGCCGTTTGGCTATTTCAGGATGTTCTTCGACAAGATTTTTGGTTTCGGTGACGTCCTCGGCTATGTTGCTCAGGAAGTTCTCGACTTTTGGGATTTTTCTGCCTTTGTAATACGTTGCCGGGCCGTTGTGGACCAGCTTCCAGTCTCCTTGGCGAACTGCCCAGTGCTTGTCGGTCTCCCAGTGGATAACTTTATGAGGGGTTAGGGCATTGGCGGAGTCTATAATTGATTTTATGCTCATGCCGTCAATTTTAACGTTGGGAAGTTTGACACCACAGTATTCTGCGATTGTCGGCATCCAGTCTATGCTTACTGCCACTTGATTGCGGACAGCATTTTTCGGAATTCGGCCGGGCCAGGAGACGATACAGGGGATACGAATTCCCCCTTCCCAGAGGGTAAACTTATGTCCGCGGTAGTCGCCGGAATTACCGCCGCCACCAAATGTCCGCTGCTCAACTGAGTGGCCGTGGTCGCTGAGCCAGATAATCAGTGTGTTTTCACGCAAGCTCGTCTTATCCAAATATCGTACAACTTCTCCGACCATTTCGTCCATTGTGGAAACGAAAGCAGCGTACATTTTTCGCGGTGCATCGAGATGCTCATATTTTTTCCGCCACTTTTCTTTACCCTGCAGCGGGTAGTGCGGCATGTTTATCGCCCAATATAGAAAGAACGGTTCGTCTTTGTGCCCATCGATGAATTTCTTGCATTCGTCGACCATGAGATCGCCGAAGAACTCGCCGTCATGCCAGACTTCTTTACCGTTGCGCCATAGATCATGCGTGTTGGGAGGAACCCAATAGAAAAAGTGGGAGTAGTTGTCGATGCACCCACCCATGTGACCGAAGGAATAATCGTAGCCCTGCTCGTTCGGCATCGTCTCGGGCGTGTATCCCAGGTGCCATTTGCCGACGTGGCCTGTAGCGTAACCTGCCGATTTCATCATCTCAGCAATTGTCACCTGCTCGGTGGGCATACCCTCCCGACCTTTGTGCGAAGGTGCATTGCCTAAGAGCCCGGCGCAGCGTGGGTAGCGACCTGTCATTAGTGAAGCACGTGATGGAGAGCAGACCGGAGCGCCGACGTAAAACTGGGTAAATCGAGTACCTTCAGCGGCCAGCCGGTCGAGGTTCGCAGTGTACAGATCTTTGGCGCCGTAGCAGTTGACGTCTATTGAGCCCTGATCATCAGTGAAGATCAGCACAATATTGGGTTTGCGATTGGTTTGCCGTTTGCCGAGGACCGGCTTCGGCATCATCAACGAGCTGGCGGTAAGGCCCAGCACCTTTAGAAAATCCCTTCTCGTTTGTGTGTTCATATTCCTTATTTCTTTTATCTCAGTAATCCTTAAAATTTCTCATCCACTCCGGCCAGTCGCTGGGTTGAACACCGCCAGCTTTTGTCCAAGGACCGTTTGTGTCATAGCTTCGATGCCATTTTAGTGTCCACAGCTCTTTAAGTCCAACTTTTCTTGCTGAGAAGTCCATAAAAAGCATGTTTATCGCCCCATTGTGCCGATCTATACAGAAATGGTTCATCTCCCCTGAGACACCCGCATCTCCTACCCAGTATGAATACGGATAAGGTGCCGGTGAATCAGTGTGACGCGGCCAGCAATCGTGCCATGTAGAGTCGGCAAATACTGGTATATTATTTTTGCCGGCGGATTTACCATCAGAAGTCCGAGTGCCAGGAACAACAGTCGATGTGTCATACGTTCTTTTCCAAAACCATTCTTCAAGGCGGAAACCGCGATCTTTTGTCATATTGTTGGTCCAGGAATTTATGCCATAGCTACTGACACAGTTGAATTGGCCATCATCAGGAAGGTTAAAATCACGAAACCAGGCTCTGAACACAATGGGGTCAGTCGCGCTTTCTACAGCTTTGCTTGCCTCCGGGCAGAGAAGAAGATTCAAGTTGTCCATGTAATACGGCCGTAGCGCATTCATCCACAATTCCGTTTCCCCAACATCCCAACCTCTGTTGAAATAACCATCGTGATCGTTCGTGAACATTTCGAACATCGTACCCCATTGGTGAAGGTTTGACAGACATACCATCTCTTTCGCTCTTTTGCGACCACTGCTGCCAATAGCGCCAATGTTTAGCAGTAGAAAAATGATAAACCCAAGAGCAACAATAAATTCTTTTCTTGATAATTTTGTTTTTCTTTTCATAATTTCTCACTCATTTCTTAGCCAATAAGTTTCTAAAATGGTTATGTCGTTGATATTAACGGCCCCGTCTAAATTTAAATCGGCAGGCCAGTTCAGAACGGGTAGTTGGCCTTCGGAGCACTCCGGCGAGATGGCATACACTTTATTATTCTCATAGATAACCAGCATTGAATTGTCCTTCGAATCGGCTACTATCAATAGGTTATCCACTATGACCGGGAAATTAAGCCACGCCTGGCTCTGGAACCGGCCAATTTCCTCGCCGTTGGGATTGACTACGTAGAGATTTCCATCGTCACATGCGGCGTAAATGTTGCCGTCATTGCTAACGGTTAATATGAATCCGCCCATATCTCCCAGACGCCTCACCCATTGAATTTCGCCGATTGGATCAACCGCTCTTAAGTATGGATCATCGAAGCTTACATAAATTGTGCCGTCCGGCCCTAAGGCTGGTTCTGACCAGCCATCAGCGTCGCCATACTCCTGAGCATAATTAGGATCGAACCAGCCGCCCGCCGGATCTGCTAAATCTACTGACCAGATAATACTACCGTCCTGGGGCTCAATTGCATAAAAGTTGGTATCATACAGCAATGTCAGGTAAATTATTCCGTCATCTGCAATAACAGGAGAGGCGAAGGGCCAGCCCTGAGACTCGAAGTTACACGTCCATTTTATAGAGCCGTCAGCAGGATCAAGCGCATACAAGTTCGGGTCGTACAAGCCGGCAATATATACGGTTTCGTCGTCGCCGATAGCAGGCGAGGCGAAAATAGTGCCCATTTGTACTTTGCCCGGCCCCTTTGTTTCAAAGCTCCACAGCTCACTGCCGTCCTTGTCCAGCGCGTAGAGAACACCATCCTGCGAACCGACATAAATGTTGCCCTCTGCTGAAACGGCCGGCGATGAGTAGATGAAGCCCTCTGTACTATGTGTCCACAGTAGATTGCCGTTAATATCAACAGCATAAAGTTTTCCATTCATGCCTCCGACATACAAAGTGCCGTCTGGGCCTATAGTTGGTGAGCTTATAAGCGGAGTATTGGCATCGTAGCTCCAAATGATTGAGCCATTTGGGTCAAGTGCATATAAGTTACCGTCTTCGCACGGGATATACACTGTGTTATCGGCGCCGATGGTAACACTTGCCGATACGGCCCTTGTGGTTTCGAATTGCCATTTGATACAGCCGGATTCCGGACCGTTGCTGTCGCTCAGGCCGGTACGGGCAAAATTGCCGCCAAGGGATTTCCATTTTATTTCATGAGTTTCGTCGGAAATCCAAACCTCATCGGCGACGATGGCGGCAGGAATGGCGAATAATGATATTATTAGAATTGTTTTTTTCATGATTTTCTTCCTCTCAGCTTTGGAATTTTGTAACAGGCCTAAAATCCCTCAATTTTATGTTTTTAATACGGTTCAGAGCCTAACATTCATAATTCTCAATAATAGAAGTCCATGTCCTACTCAATTCGTTACACTTTTTTGCTGAATATATAAAAAAATATGAGACATTCTTTCTTTTCCGCAGAAGTTTAGTTTTATATTTCGCGTGCGAGGATTACTGCTGCCCGATATTTTAACAACAAGTGTGTCTATCCGCAATTTTAATCTGTGATGGAGTCGTTTATAATGTTTATCTGAGGCGTCTTTATTGACGGAACCGTTATTTACTGAATAGTTCTACAGACGAATAATAATTCGGCGTGTAAAATGCAAGGAGACAGCACTGATTATGTAAAACGCGGGACTATTCAATTTGTCGAAAATGGTCGCTTGTGAATACGACAGACGATCAGAGTAGTGATACCTGAAGCCTTGTATGTCAGTAACCCAGTCGCCCCCATACGGCTTTCTGCAGTCTGAACAAATCCTCCATGCTTCGAGATGTAATTGGTGTATTGATGCCGGACCAGCTACGTTCGCTTTCCCTGCCGTAGCTTATAGTTTCCTGGCTTTTCCACCTCCAGTGTTCCGCGTGAGCATCTGCAAACGATAGTGTCGCCCCGTCGCTGTGACGCACCGGCGGATCGTCCCACCACGCTGCCATCTGATAATGCACGGCGAAACTGTCCGGTGAAATCCAGCCTTCATCGATAAAGACGACTCTTTGTGCAGGTTCCGGCGTGCGAATCTCCGACATTTTTTTGATCCACAGAACTGTCTGGCCTACTCGTGTTCCTCTGTTGCCGACGAAAGTGCCTGCTCGGGGATAGCCATTCATCGAATCGACTATGGAGTAGTTGCGGATTTCTCCCAAGGGCCCGCTCGGGCAGTGGTATAGATAAAAATTCCTGCAATATGGCCATAATGCTCCACTTTTGATAGCGTATTTTTGCTCTTCTTGTGCTAAATTTATGCCGCTCTGCCAACTGACGGACCAATCTTCACCTACCCAGGGAGGTTCGTTGAGGTGATAGTTCATACCTGTCCCTGATACTCCTGCCGCACCATTCACGAGCTTGCCGTCGTTGTCGTTCGCATACAAGATCCAGGCGGCTGTCAGCTTATTCAGATTCACAAGACAAACCATGCGCTTGGCTCGCTCTCGGCCGTTACTGCCGATGGCGGCAATGTTCAGCAGAAGAAAAAAGATGCAGGCGAGAACAATGAAGAGGTCTCTTTTGGTGAAATCAGTATTGTGCTCCATAATCTTCTCGTGTATTCCGGCAAATACTCTCAGTACTCTTTGAAGTTTCTCATCCAATCCGGCCAGTCGTTTGGCCTGACGCCGCCGGCCCTGGTCCATGGGCCCCATGTGTTGTATCTTCGATGCCACTGGAGCGTCCAAAGCTCTTTTACGCCAATCTTTCGCACAGACCAATCCATGAAAAGACCATTAATTCCCCCATTGTGACGGTTGATGCAGAAATTTTGCATTTCATTGTTTCCTATCCACATTTGACCTTCATATTCAGGAGGTGAATCGATATACGTTGGCCAGGCATTATACCATGTGGAATCTAACAATACAGGTATTTTATCCTTACCATTAATGCCCCGGATATTCTGCCAAAAATTCTCAATGTTTCTATAGCTGGTTATGTTAGTCCTGTTAGTCCAGGCGTTTATGCCATAGCTTCCGACAGTGCTTTGCGAGCTACCATAGAGTTCATCCCTACGCCAGGCTGTGAACGTTCCAGAAAAATTGTTAGCTCTCGAAGGAGCTTCCGGACAGAGCAATAGAGCCGAATTGTTTTTGTAGTACGGTCTAAGAGCATTCATCCATAATCCACTTGCTTCTACTGCTCCTGCCATATAACCTGTGTTGAAATAGCCACCGTTATCATTCGTGAACATTTCAAACATCGTGCTCCATTGGTGGAGGTTTGACAGACAGACTATTTCTTTGGCTCTTCTGCGGCCGGTGCTGTTAATTGCTCCTATGTTCATCATTACGAAAAGAACGCTCAATAGTGTGACCACGAGGCTTTTTTTGGATAAAGCTGTTTGTGATTTCATAATATATCCTCAACAATGTGACAAATCACCAATCGCGTACTATTACACCCGCTTTACCTACGAAATAGCGATCTGTGCCTTTGATTTTCAGGTTGTAGCATTTGCCTGCATGTGGCTTTTTTCTCTTTATGATCCGGGCAATGCTTACGGGGCCATTCAATGATTTGAGTCTTGAGCCTTCCTTTAAGTCTTGCACACGAATCCATCGTTCACAGTCGGCCATAAAATAATGTGAATCTGCGACACTAATACAATTTCCGGTTTGCAGAAATACATCGTAACATTCGAAAACACCTTCGTGCTCTTCGATTTTTTCAATCTGCTCTGAGAATGATGTTTTCCGCTCCCGCTGAAGTTTACCAACGATTTGCCCGGAGACTGCATCTGAGATATGAACGAGTTCTCCATTTACCCACACAGGAGTATCGGGGAGAAAACATGTTCTGCCTTTATCTATTGGAGGCCCCTGTTGTTGTGATTGTTTTGGCCACCCGGGCGGTGGACCAAAAGACTTGGTTGGTATTGGTCCTTTGGGGGCTTTGCTACTTCCCAGCCACCGTTCTGCTAACAACACCAGGTCGGAAAAAAATACATATCGATCTCTGTCTATATCGCCAGTTAGATACTCCTCTTCTTCTTGCTCCTCGTAGTAGTAAGGCCGGTCTATAACGGTACAGTCGAGCCAGTTATCTGCCAATAAGGCAAGATCAGTGAAGTCGACGTTGCCGTCGGCGTCCAAATCTTCGATCCATTGAAGGTCGTATGTCTGTCCGTCGCAGCCGTCTAATCCGATGGCCCGTACCGCGTTTTTAGAGTCAGTGGTCATTAGTGAATCGTCTCTTCCATCACTGATTATTATCATGCTGTCCTGGGCAATGACTGGATAATTCAACCAATTGCTGCTCGAAAAGCGAGCTACTTCCCATCCATCGGAATCGACCACGTAAAGGAATCCATCATCGCCGGCCGCGTAAATCAGACCGTTTTTACCGACGGTTAAAGTGAATCCTCCCACAACTCCCAGGTCTGTTACCCATTTGATGCTGCCGTTGGGATCGACAGCTCGCAGGTAGGGATCGTCGAAGCTGACATAGATCGTCCCGTCAGGTCCAAGCGCCGGCTCTGACCATATGCTTGAATTCCTGTAGCGCATATAAGCTGCTTGTGTATCGATCTCTGTTGGAAACTGTATCCAGTAATCACAATTCTCTTTAATCTGATCTATTGGTGGTAAACTGCCCGAGTTGATGTAGCTGTCTGCAAAAGCACAATTAATCTTCAGATCGGTTGACCAGATGATGTCACCATTATTTGAATTGATTGCATACATATTGGAATCATATAGAAGCGTTTGATATATTGTGCCGTCCTGCGCAATTACAGGTGAGACAAAGGGCCAGCCGAATTCTGATGGTCCTTCGGGATAGTCGGGAATGAGCGGAAATTCGAAATTACATGTCCACTTTATAGAGCCATCAATGGGATCGAGTGCATACAAATTCGGATCGTACAAGCCGGAGATATATATTGTTTCGTCTGCGCCTATTGTCGGCGAGGCTAAAATAGAGCCCATCTGTACTTCGCCTGGTCCCTTTGTCCCGAAGCTCCAAAGTTCACTGCCATCGGCGCCCAGCGCGTAGAGAACGCCATCTTGCGAGCCAACATAAATGTTGCCGGCTGCCGATACGGCCGGGGACGAATAGACAAAGCCCTCCGTACTGTGCGTCCACAGCAGGTTACCATAAATATCTATAGCATGAAGACTACCATTCATGCTTCCAACATATACAGTACCATCAGGGCCTATAGTTGGTGAGCTAATGAGCGGCGAATTCGCATTGTAACTCCAGATCAGTGAGCCATTGGGATCAAGCACATACAATTTGCCGTCTTCGCAGGGGATATATACCCTGTTATCGACGCCGACAGTAACGCTTGCCGATACAGCATTTGAGGTTTCGAACTGCCACTTGATACAGCCGGACTCCGGGCCGTTACTGTCACTCAATCCGGTACGGGCGAAATCGCCGCCGAGTGATTTCCATTTTGACTCAACAGCAGCACCGGGTGAATATGGATTAATCGTGAAAAAGCCGCTTCGGGTGTAAATAACGCTGGGATCAGGAATGCCGGGGATAACTGAAATCAGACAGTTTCTTGAATCTACCGTTTCAGGTAGAGCACACAATTTCTTGCCTGTATTTGGTATGCTTTTTTCAATGGTCTGCCAATCGGCGCCGCCATTGGTACTGAGTAAAATATCCACAACACCGCCGGCCCTGCCGGACCATTTGATTTCGTGCGTGCTTCCGGAAGTCCACACCTCACCGCCGGCTGGTTTGGTAACATGTATTTCCAGCACGACTTCATCGGCGCCAATATCAATCCTTCCGCCCATTACTCGCGACTGGCCGTCTATGTCCAGTTTATCGTTACCGGCAAAGTCAGGGTCACCGGCGTTAATACAGGGAGAGTCCTGCAGTAAATGATAATCCCCTTCTTCTGAATCTGCCGACGACATCACAAAGAGCGGATTTTGGCTTATGTTGCCTCCTGTTCCGGCAAGGTCGAAAGGCTCGGCAAACTCGTCATAATCTCCTTCGAAAAGGTAAACTTCTCCCACACAGGAATATGTCACCAGCGACGGATCCGCTATAAGCAAACTTCGGTCGCCCCAAATAATTGTATTATAGATAAGAGGTCTCATATCCCAGCAGTCTATCTCATATGCAGGATCTCTATGCTCACTCCAATTATTTACAACCGTACAGTTGCTTATTGTGCTGGTGGCTTGTTCAGGCATATAGCCGCGGATAATTATACCGGGACCATAATCGGCCTCGTTGTTAATGACAATGCAGTTTTCAATAATGGCTCGACAGTTACCTATCAGCGCTATTCCACCTCCACAATGGATAGGAGTTGTTGTTACTCTACCTCCTGGTCCTGGTACTCTTCCGTCTCTTGTAATGCTACTGTAAGATTCTCTCAGTCCATTGCCTGTAATATTGCAGTGCCGAATCGTAGGTGAGCTGTTCAGACAGAGGATGCCGCCACCGGCTTCTCCTTCGATCATTCCATTATTGTAGGAGTAGTCTACATAGGTTCCGCCTCCGTTGGTCAACGTCAATCCCTCTAAAACACTGTTGCCGCTTTCACCAGTGCGAAACACTACACAACAATCTTTCCGCTGGCCGTCAATGATGGTATTTTTCACTATCTCGAAGTTGGCTGGATTGCTGCTGCGGACTGTTATTGCCTTACCAATGAAGTTTAAATTTTCAAGGTATGTACCGGCTTCGATGATAACTGCGTCGCCATTATCGGCGGCGTATATTGCAGCTTGAATTGTTGGGTATTGGCTCGGAACAAGCCGCTCCGTGGCAATAGCAGCAGGAACGACTGATAACAAAATAATTATAAAAATTGTTTTTTTCATTATTTTCATCCTCATAAGCTCCTATTTCCTTTTTAGAGATGGATTGCATTGCGTAAAAAAGCCACATGTCCGATATTGTAGCAGAATACGGCCTGGAATACAAATATAAATTTCCATCGAAGTTCCTTATAATGATTATCTAAAGCGGTTTTTTGTTGACAAAACAGGTATTTACTTATACTATATGGTTCTACGGACGAATAATAATAATGAATTAATGATTTTGTCTTCATTTAGTGTGCAAAAACGCCCTGTAAAGGGCGATTTGGAGGTCAGGGCCGCCTGAGATAATTCTTATCTAAGTGGCAGCCGAAGTTTTTTTTGGTGATACGAACGTGAGTTTTTTGGAGATATTTTGATGTTAAAAGCAAAAACAGCCTTAGCAATTTTGGCAATAGTATATCTTGGAATTAGCACGTGCTGCGCTCAAACTCTGGAAGAAAGCTGGAATGACTTTCTGCATTATACGAAAATTGGCCGATTTGATATGGCCAAGGGGCATGCACAGGCAATCCTGGCGAGCGAACCCGATCCTGTGAAACTGCTTGAACTAAGCAGGGAAAATCAACAGGGTTATCAGATACTTCTCAGAGTAAACGAAGCAGCACCCGATGCCGAATTAGCCGATTTAAGCGGGAAAGTTCTTGCTATTATCGAGCAGGGAAGATTCATAGAGCGGACTGAGCCACGAATTATCGCTGAAGAAGTAAGAAGGTTAAGCAGTACCGATCGTGGCTGGCTTATAGCGGTTAAGCGACTCCGTAACGCCGGTGAATACGCTGTCCCGTTTATGCTGGAAGCGATGGCGGACCCCTCACGCGAAAGCGAGTTGACGAATATTGTCCGGGCGCTTCCGCAGGTCGGCAGAGATGCCATAAGGCCGCTTGCTGCAGCGTTGCAGACTGAAAATGTGCCGCTCAAAGCGCAGATAATAATAGCTATGGGTAAGATCGGCTATCCACAGTCACTGCCCCATCTGAAGTACATTGCCGAGAACGACGATTCGTCCCAACTCCGTGCAATGGCTCAGGACAGCATCAGGCAAATCAATCCTGCTATGCTGCAAGTCCCGGCCGCCCAGTTGTTCTATGAGCTGGCAGAAAAATATTATTACCATGCCGAATCTTTAACCCCGGCTCAGGATGCCAGTTTTGCCAACGTCTGGTTCTGGGATTCCGACGCCGGTAAATTGGTTCGGGAAGAAGTTGATAAAAATTACTTTTACGAGCTTATGGCAATGCGGACTTGCGAATGGGCGCTTAAAGCCGATTCGGGATTCGGCTCAGCCATCGGTCTTTGGATTGCCGCATTCTTCAAGGCAGAGTCGGCCGGCGTTGAAATTATGCCGGCTTATTTCGGCGAACGTCACGCCGATGCCCTTGTTTATGCTACCACTGCGGGCGTTGAATATCTCCATCAGGCGCTTGCTCGTGCCGTCACAGACAATAATGCTCACGTTGCGCTTGGTGTTATCGAGGCGTTGGCAACGACCGCCGGTGAGAAATCATTGCTTTATCAAATGGGCCCGTCTCAGCCGTTGCTTCAGGCACTGTCATTCAATGACCGTATGGTGAGGTATAGTGCCGCTATAGCCATTGGAGCAGCCGGTCCCACAGAAGGATTTGCTGAGAGCAAGCTTGTAGTCGCAAATCTTGCCGAAGCATTGGGACAGAACTCAACGGCCGGTTCGGCAGGTGCGAACGGCTGGAGCGAAGAAATAGCTGAAAACTATGCCGTCCGTGCGGCCGAATCCATGCTCTCGTTGGCCCAGTCCAGGAATAAGATTCTTGACTTATCCGCCGCTCAGCTTGCTCTGGAAAGTGCTGTGAGTGATGCGAGAATTCAGGTTTTGGCCGGCCAGGTCCTGGCCTATCTCAACAGCCCCGGCGCCCAGCGTGCAATAGCCACAATGGCTCTCGACGAAAATAACTCTCCGGATGTGAGAATATCGGCATTTAATTCTCTTGCTAATTCGGCCAAGCTGAACGCCAATATGCTGCCTGATGAGACGATCGATGCAATTTATGCGCTTATCAGCTCGGATGCTACGGACTCTGATATTCGCAGCACAGCCGCTGCTGCTTATGGAGCATTGAATCTGCCCAGCCGGAAAGTAAAAGACCTTATTCTCGACCAGTCAAAAAGCTGAGGCAAAGCCGAAATCCCTGCGAAAGCAGGGACACAGTTTCTTTATCATTGCGAAGCCTGCAAAGCAGGCCGTGGCAATCTCTTTATCTTCCCATGGCCAGTGTCAAAATATATATTTGCCTTTCGATAAAATACACCTATAGTAGTACATAAACAAAATACTTTGGTTATTTTTAATTATTGCCTATTTAGGAGAATTAGGCGATGCGTTTTGGCAAATCACAAGTTGACATTGCTAAGCTTTTGAGCAAGGTATCCCCCATTTACCAAAATCTTTTACAAAAAGACATTCAGAGAATACCACTATTTAAAGATGGCTATAATGCGTTAGTTTTGTTTTTGAACAATTACGCTTACGAACGCCAAGGAGCTGCTAAAGCTTATCCAAAAATTGCTGTTAGATGCGTTTCCAATAAATATAAAAATCCAAGCAATTGGACGTGCCCAACAAAAGATGATGCAGAATGCTTGTGGACAGAATATCAAAAAATTGCGAGTGAGGATTATAATCTTAAGGTAAATGAAAAACGCAACCCTATGAATGAGAATGACGGAGTTATCAGCAGATTGGCTTCGAATGGTATATCGAATATTGCTGACTATGTAAAAAACCGGATGAACTGTGGTAAGACTACTGAAGCACATAATTTTTTGAAAAGTATTCGTGGTATCGGGGAAAAAATCGCATCTTTTTTATTTGCGGGATATTGCTTACTTGGCAGGTTTCGATGAGAAGAATATTTCAAATTTACACTTACTTCAGCCAATGGACACATGGTTAGAACAAACTCTTAGAATACTTTTTAGTCCTGATGTTTCAATGACCCTACGGGAAAAACAAAAAAAAATCGTGGATTTATGTCAAGAATCAGAGGTTTCATCTATATCCTTTAATCAAGGTGCATGGATATTAGGAAGCCAAATAGCTGGCGAGTTTGGAACATTCGAAGGGGCTTTAACTAATTACAATTCTGCTCGAAAAATTATTGAGGACCACATGGAAGAGAAAGAGGGGTATTTGTGTGTGGTGAAAAATGTATTAGACAACCTGCAGTAATACGGTCGGTAATATCGAATAAGAGTGAAATCAGAGATTTTTATAGATTGTCTTCGACAACTTTTTTGAGTTGTAGTATGCTAAGAAATTGTGGATAAGGTAATAACATGAAGACACATATTGAACAGGTAAAACGAAAAATTCTTCCAATTTTGCAGCGCTATGGAGTTAAACAAACGACTTGGAATGAGGTAAGGCATAATGAAAAAGGAAATTTTGGAAATAGAACTAAAGAAAATTGCCGGTATTAGCAAAGAATTTGGGGCGAAAAAGGTGCTTCTGTTTGGTTCGTGCCTTGAAGATATTGAATCGGCGAGGGACATTGATATAGCTGTTAGCGGCATCAAACCCGGAGAGTTTTTCAGGTATTATGGTAAAGTATCAATGGCAGTGGAGGATGAAGTTGATATCGTCGATCTGGATGATATAAGAGAACATCTCTATAAAAGAGTTTTATCCAAAGGACAGGTTATATATGAAGAAAGAGTATAAGGAATTAAATGAAGATGTGCTGGATGAGGTTAAGGCTATAGAAGAAACTTTAGAGAGATTATGTGGAATAAGAAATCAGTTTGATTCAAAAGCTAAGGACTATTGCCTCGAACCTGCGATGGGGACTTATTTGATGAATTTCTATAACGGCGTAGAAAATATCTTAAAACGTGTAAGCAAAGAATACTATCAAATCATGCCCAAGGGAGAGAGTTGGCATAAAGAGCTTTTGGTTTTATCATGCCGTCCACCTAAAGGAAAATCGGCAATATTTAGTCAGAGTATCGTAGAGGAATTGAATCCGTATAGAAATTTTAGACATCGGTTCGTAAGCGGATATGGTTTTCAGCTAAAAGGCGAGAAAATGCTGGGGTTAATAGATAACATTAGACCTCTATGGGATGATATAAAAAAAGCTATAACGGATTTTTTGGATGCTTTATGAGGCAGTAACATTAAGACAGATATTGAACAGACAAAATGAAGGTGGGAAAGGATTACAAAATGGCTATCGATATAACAAAAGTATCTTCGTGTCTCGAAGAATGCAGGCAGCACTTTACGACCGAGCTGCTTCCATTCTGGCTGGACAGGTGCAAAGACGATAAGAACGGCGGCTTCATTACGCATTTCGATAAAGACAGCAACGACAGCGGCGAAGACGAAAAATCCATGCTCGCGCAGTCTCGAACAGTTTATTCTATGGCATCCGCCCACCGGGCGGGATACGGCGACGGAAAGTGCGCCGAATACGCCAGCCACGGCGTCGATTTTCTTATCGACAAGATGTGGGACGGCGAATACGGCGGCTTTTTCTGGATTACCGACCGTGCCGGTAATGTCACCTGCGACAAGAAAATCCTCTATGGTCTGTCTTTCATCATGTATGCCCTAAGCGAGTATACAATGGCTACCGGAGACAACCGCGGCGTCGAATACGCCGAGAAAACTTTCGACCTGCTAAAAAAACACGCCGCCGACACTATGTATGGCGGTTACTTCGAGATGTTCGAAAGGAACTGGGACCTCTGCGGTCCCGGCCCGCAGGGCGGCGACCGAAAGACCCTCGACGTCCACATGCACCTTATGGAAGCCTTCACTACGCTCTATGAGTGCACCGGCCAATCCATCCACCGCCGAACTCTTATCGAGGATATCGATTTGCTCATTAAGCGGATTCTTCATCCGAAATACGCCACCGGCATCCCGCAATTCACGGTCGATTGGAAAGTCGCTCCTCAAATAAAATTCGATATCGTTTGGGGCTGGGACCGGTTCGCCGAAGGCGGCGCCAAGGCCAATGCAGATGACAATACTTCCGCCGGGCACAATGTCGAGTTTGCCTGGCTGCTCGCTCACGCGACCGACATCATGTCAGCAGGATTTGAACAGCAAAGGGATATTATCAAAAAGGCAATGGATCACGGGCGGGATAACGGCGTCGATTGGGAATACGGCGGCGTTTATGTCGAAGGACCGCACTCCGGCGGTGTTTACGATATGGAAAAGGAATTTTGGCAGCAGGCCGAAGTAATGATTGGTATGCTGGAGGGATGTTTGCGATTCGGGCCGGAGGAATACTGGCCGGCCTACGAAAACGTACACCGTTTCGTTTTCGACAAGATGATTAACCATCCCGTGGGTGAATGGTGGCCGTTGACGACTCGGGAAGGTAAGCCTATTTGGACGCACATGAGCCATTCATGGAAAGTCAACTACCACACAATCCGGTGTATGGTGGAATCCATAAAGCGGCTCGAAAAACTCATCGAAAAGCTTCAGTAGCGGGGATTTCTATGGATTACAACAGCAGATACAATACCTTTGACCTCAATCAAGTTAATACATATCCTTTGAGTGCACGCTCGAATAAGGTTACACTCAATGACCTTATCAAGCCGGAAGATATCGAAAATCTTGCTATTGAACTGTCAGGTAAGACATGCGACGATATTGATGATATTGCCCGCCAGATCGTTTCATGCCGGCAGACCGGCAAGCCCGTTGTTGTTTTTACTGGCGCCCATTTAATTAAGAACGGCCTTGGCCTTCTTCTTGCCGAAATGGTGAAGCATGGTCTTGTCAGTCTTGTTGCCGGCAACGGTGCTACTGCCATACATGATTTCGAGCTGGCCCTGATCGGTCAGACCAGCGAAAATGTACCCAACGCTTTGGGCAAAGGCCGGTTCGGGATGGCCCGGGAATTTGCTTATTTCAATTACGCTATGTCCGTCGGCAACAAATATAAACTCGGGCTCGGCGAATCGCTCGGCAGGATGATATGCGACGAAAATTTCCGCCGTGAAGTTCTTGCTTCAGCAACGGAAGGCGACTTGCCGGCCACTTTCGCTCATCTCGAAGTTAGTCTCCTCGTTGCCTGCTACCAGAACGGCGTCCCCTTCACTGTTCATGTTGGGATAGGAACAGATGTAGTCGACCAGCATCCGTCATTTGACGGCCAGGCCAAGGGCGGCTGTTCCGGCAGGGATTTCCTTATTTACACAAATGAAATCGCCAAACTTACCGACGGGGGTGTAGTACTAAATATCGGCAGTGCCGTAACCGGCCCTGAAGTTCTGCTCAAGGCCGTCTCAATTGCCGCCAACACAGGTAGCATTCCGAACGGAATTCTTACTGCCGACTTCGACTTACGAGATCAGAAATCCGGCGCGATGAACGACGAATCTTCGCAGGGCTATTATTTTCGCGACCAGAAAAGTGTTGCAACACGAATCCCACAGGCCTTTGCCGGAAAAGGCTTTTACATAAACGGCAACCAGAAGCAGACATTTCCGTTGCTCTATAAGAAGACGATACAACTGTCGCAGGAAAAAGGTATTAAACAATGAAAGAACAGCGCATTAGTGAAGTCCTGGCAAGTATCAAGAATGTCAAAGTCGCAGTTTATGGTGATTTCTGTGTCGATGCTTACTGGCTGCTCGATCCCCGCGGATCGGAAGTGTCACTCGAGACCGGCCTTCAGGCCCAGGCGGTAGCAAAGCATTACTATTCGCTCGGCGGCGCATCGAACGTTGTCGCCAATCTTGCCGCTCTCAAGCCGGCATCGATTCATGTAATAGGTGTTATCGGAGATGACATCTTCGGGAGAGAATTGTCTCGTCAGTTCAAAGAACTTGGCATTGATAAGACCTGTTTAATCGTTCAAAAGAATAGTTTCGATACAGTCACGTTCGGCAAGCCGTACCTTGAGAGCAATGAGCTACCAAGGATGGACTTCGGTTTTTTCAATAAACGAACAGAGGAGACCGACCAGGCCCTTCTTAACGGCATAAAAAGTGCCCTGCAGAGGGCGGATGTCTTAATATTCAACCAGCAGGTTCCGGGCAGTATCACAAACGAATCTTTCATAGACTCTGCGAACGAACTATTTGAAGAGTTCAGCAACAAAATAGTCCTGCTCGATTCCCGGCACTACGGCCGAAAATTCAGAGACATCTATCGTAAAACGAATGATCTGGAAGCGGCACAATTGAACAACGTCGATGTGAAACTGGACGATGTTTTAACATTATCTGATGTGAAAAAATACGCTGAGAATCTATATATGCAGTTCAATAAGCCGGTCTTTCTGACACGAGGCTCACGCGGGATCATTACGGTTGATTCCGACGGTTACCACGAGGTTCCGGGTATTCAATTGCTAAAAAAGCTCGATATTGTCGGTGCAGGGGATACGGTAACAAGCGCCCTGGCGTTATGTCTGGGAGCGGGATTCCCGCCTGCGGAAGCTGCTGAGTTTGCGAATATTGCCGCTGCTGTTACCGTCCAGAAATTGTTCCAGACAGGCACCGCCTCAGGGCCGGAAATTTTCGAAATCGGCAAAGACGCCGATTATATCTATCAGCCGGAGCTTGCATCCGATAGACGCAACGCCCGTTATCTCGATAATACAGAAATAGAACTGTGCTGGGATCCATTACCGAAGGCCGGGATAAAACATGCCGTCTTCGATCACGATGGGACGGTTAGCACCCTTAGGCAGGGCTGGGAGCAGGTAATGGCACCGGTGATGATCAAGGCGATTCTCGGCGACAAATACGAAACCGCCGATGAAACCCTATATCATAAAGTGCGAAACCGCGTCCTCGACTATATCGACCAGTCCACCGGCATCCAGACAATTGTACAGATGGAAGCGTTAGTAGAAATGGTCAAAGAATTCGGCCTTGTTCCCGGCGACAAAATCCGCGACAAATTCGGATACAAGGAAATCTATAACGATGCTCTGATGGAGCTTGTCAATAAACGTATCGAAAAGTTCAGGCGAGGCGAGCTTGACATCCATGACTACACCATCAAGGGTGCTTTGGAATTTCTAAAAGCTCTGCAGAAAAGGGGCATAAAACTTTATCTGGCCAGCGGGACAGATTGTGACGATGTTCTCGCCGAATCCAAAGCGCTTGGCTACGCAGAACTTTTCGACGGCGGGATTTACGGCAGCGTCGGCGATATCACCAAATATTCCAAGAAAATGGTCATAGAAAAAATCATGGCAGAAAACAGCCTGCAGGGGCCGGAATTAGCCGTCTTCGGCGACGGCCCAGTCGAGATACGGGAATGCCGGAAACGTGAGGGCATAGCCGTCGGTATCGCAACCGATGAGATTCGCCGTCACGGCCTGAATCCGGATAAAAGAACTCGCTTAATCAAAGCCGGCGCTCATATCATCGTTCCCGATTTTTCACAGCAGGATAAACTCATAAAGCTATTATTCCCAGAGTGACGGGCAGTGTTTTTTCGTTTGAGGTTAAAATGCCGATATTCGAATACAAGTGTAATAAATGTGGTCATACGATGGAGTTTCTCGAAAAGACGAGTGCTCCTCGAAAACATACATGCGATAAATGCAGCAGTTCCGATATGCAAAAACTGCTCTCGGGTTTTGCCGTCGGGCGCAGCAAATCAACCGGCCAGGCCTGTGAGACGTGCCCGAGCGGTCCCTGCCCGAGTAGTTTATGCCAGGGTGGTTCCTGCCCCGCCGGTATGTGAAACTAATTAGTTTATTCCGGTATTAAACTTTCTCTGCTTCCGTTATTTGACCGGCTCTTTTTCCTGGCTCAATATCGACAATAGTGTGTTTTTGTTTGTAACCCGGTTCTGTTAGTTTTTGCGGGCTTATCCGGCATGAATTTATATCCTCAAAGAGTTTTTCGAACCGGTCGAGTGTACCGGACAAATCAGGCAATTTTTTAAGGCATTTGCCGGTATGTTCAACAAGGAATTCCGCCGGTTTGAAACGGTCGAATGAACGAATATCAAGCCCGGCTGCAACGAAGTGCTCCTTGACCAGTTTTATAAGACGCTCATGCTTTCGGCCGGTTTCATCCGTCGCTGCCAGCGGCAGTCGCTTTTTTCGCGGCAGTTTATAGCAAAGATTGACGAGCCCGAAATAAGTCGAACGACCGATCAATTCCTCAATGCTCCCTTCCTTGCTATGAATATATTTATCCATGGTAAGAACGCCGCAGCTTTGCATCAGCTCAGACTCGCGTAGTTGTTCGAGTCTGTTTTGTCCCCCCGTCACGTCCATCAGAACCACAACGTCGCCATGTGTAGCTCCGAACAGGCCCAGGAAAGCACCGATTTTCTCGCCACCCCCGCACGGCACAATCTTCCAGGAAGAATCCAGTCCGCCCCGGTCTTTCTCGTTCAGCCGGGTTGAGAACCAGTTGAGATAAAAAGCCTCGGTCATACTCTCGACAAGCAGCGTTTTGTGCCCGGCGACCATTGAGCGCATCATTTCGTAGCCCAGCGCCGCTCGTAATGGAATAAGGGTATCTGCATCTGTGCTGAAGACCTTTTCGCCGACTTTCGAGCCGGGGTATATTTCCCTGCCGTCATCTGTTGTCGATATAATGTCTTCGACAGTTCTGGCCCGCTGAAGCTGATTGGGGTCGACCATGAACGGCGAATGGGTGGTATAAATCACCTGGTAGTGCGGCTCAAGCTCCTGCGAAATATACCGGAGCAGGTCTTCCTGTGCTTTTGCGTGCAGCCCGATACCGGGATCATCCAGCAGGATAAACAGATTATCCCCGAAGGTCCTTTTGACCTGAGAGAACCATACGAGGAAAGAAAAGAACCATGCAAAACCTGTGCTCCGCTCGTCGAAATTCAGCGTCAGATTATGCCGGGTATTGAGGATACGTGTCTCTAAAATCTGTCCCTGGTCGAATGGAGGTGGATCCTGTGGTTTTCCGGGATGGAGCTGAAATGAGACTCTTAAAGTTGTATTCTGGCTCCAGTATCTGGAAATCTGCTCTGTAATTGGTGCTGAGGCCGCCTCTAAGTCCGCGATCAATTCTTCGGAATTCTCAATGCTCGTTAAGTGTTCGGGCTTTGTTCCCACCAGCTCGAGCAGCGCCAGAAAAACTCGTTCCGGGCCTGAAAGCATATCTCGCTGCTGCTTTTTGATAACGAAATCGATAGCGATGCGTCCATCCATGATGTTGCATTTGGAGAAATACAGAAACTTCGGCAGAAGTTTCTCCATTTTTGCCTGGACCGATGCCGGCATAGATTCTTTTTTCGAAGTCTTTTCATTTACGAACGCCCATCGTTGTCCCGGATAGTAACCTTTGCGGACTTCCACAATTCTGGATTTTCCAACCCCTGCACTGAGTTTCTCCTCGATAGCAGCTACATCCTTTTCTTCAAGCTCCCATGTAGTGATTAGCGCATCGTCCGGCTTGGTTCCGGAACGACGCTGATATTCTTTACGCCGTCGCCTTGGATACTCCAGCAGAACGTCAAATTCACCCAGTTCGGTTACATCCGAGTTAAGCTTGTGCAGGGCTTCGAGCAGCGAAGTTTTCCCGGCCTCGTTTTTCCCTACGAGGCACGTTACAGGGCCGATATCAAACCGCGTAGAATCTTCGACGCACTTGAAATTCTTGACTTGCATAGACTTGAGTTTCATCGCAACACTCCATTATAAAAAAACTCCTTCCATGATGATGCCCGACGCTGAATATCCATATTGTGCTGTTGGGCATCTCGAGATCATTCGATCTCAACGTAACAGCAATAAAATAATACATTTTTTCGGAATGTACAAATCAATTTTGGTTATTTTACTTTTAACGCCGGAAATATTATTTTTCAGATGAGTTGTATTTAGGCGTCATTAGGCTGAATCGGCTTTTCCGGCTCAGCTTGTTGAGTATTTTTGTTCTGAGTATCCGGCTGTGATATGCTTAGTAATTGCTCGATAACAGCATTACTTTCTAACTCATTCTGAGGCCAGCGTACTATCGAATGGATACCGTCGAACAACCAGTATGCAGACTCCATGTTGTTCTTCACAGATTCTTTGTTAATAGCTGCATATTTACCGAAAGGTGTGAGGCAGATTATCAGAGCAGCGAAACTCAGGACGAGAAATCCGCCGCAAAAGCCCAGTAAACCTGCGATAAGAATATCGAATATTTTCGGGAATGATACATTAAACTGGCTGGTAAATAATATGTAGGTAATCCCGTGTAAGATTAAAAAAGAACCTACCGCCACTATAAGCAGAACCAGTGCCTCACAGCAGGGAATATTGCCGGTTTCTTCAGGTAAAAAGTTCACAATCGGCTGGGCCAGGAAAAGGGCTATATAAATGGCGATTACGATGTTGAACAACATTGCCCATGTTTCGTAAAAGCCAATTTTGATTGCGAACCAGACAGAAAGTCCGCCAACCAATATGCCTGCCAATAATAGCATAAATTTTACCCGATTACTCTTTTGAGCTCTTCAAGGCTTGTTATCCCTAAGGAGACCTTTCTTAAGCCTTCTTTTCTTAAATTAGTCCTGCCCTTTTTATCGCCCTTGTTTTTCAAATCATCGATAATTGCTTTATTATCTGCGATGTCGGCCTTTAGTTCAGCAGTTATTGGCAAAAGATCCAAAACCGCCGTTCTTCCCCAATAGCCGGTTCCCGAGCATCGACGGCAACCTACTGCATCGAACATGTTTGTGTAGTCAACATGTTTGCTTTGGAATTCCCGTATTAGACTTTCGGTTAATTCTGCCGGTCCTTTACAATGTTCGCAAAGTCGGCGAACGAGCCTTTGTGAGATCAGGAGATTCAATCCCGATGACAGAAGAAGGGGTGATACACCCAAATCCAGCAGTCTGATTAATGCTGCCGCGTTGCTTTGACAGTGTATTGTTGCCAGCACAAGATGACCGGTCTGTGCCGCTCGAAGGGCAATTTCTGCAGTCTCCTCATCACGTATTTCGCCTACACATATAACATCCGGATCTTGCCTGAGAATGCTGCGAAGTGCTTTTGCGAATGTGATATCGGCTTTGGGATTGATTTCGATCTGACTGGTTTCCGGCAGCATCGCCTCAATGGGATCCTCCACCGTGATGACATTTCTTGTATATCTGTCAATCTCGTTAAGCATTGCGTACAAAGTTGTGGTTTTGCCGCTGCCGGTAGGGCCGCACATTAAAATCATGCCGGATGGTTTTTGTATAGCACTTTGAATGATTGAATATTGCTTTTCTACTAATCCTACATCCGGCATTGTGAAAGTGCTTGCTTGTTGGTTCAGTACCCTTATCGAGAGTTTTTCCCCATTGAGAACGCCGGCACTTGCGACTCTGAATGAAGCGTTTATGTCGTCTTTTTTGGCCATGAACGCGCCATCCTGGGGTCTGCGTTTCTCGGAGATGTCCATACTGGAAACAGCTTTTATACTATTTATGATTGCTTTGCAGGTTTCAGACTTTATTTCTTTTTCCGTTCGCAGAACGCCGTCCACTCGAAATCTGATTTTATATAATGTATCGCTCGTAGGGTCGATAAGAATATCACTGGCCCTCTGGTCAAGGGCACTGGCGATGACCTGCTCGGTTAAATCAAGAATATGGCTGTCCTTTCTCTTGTCGCTACTGTGACCGTATATCTCTTTGATGCTTCTGCCTGACGAGTCGAGAAGTTTTATAGGGGATTTTTTGCCAAGCCCGGGTTTGGCGGAGCGTATATTTAAAATTATATTTCTTATTTGTTCTACTATTGTCTCGAAAAAACTGATGTCACTTTTTGATGACTTTTTTGCTGTGTCTATTATTAACAGAAAAAGAAAAAGTATTGGTCCTGCAACAAGGCCGATAATATAGGAAATTGATCTGAACTTTTTCGGGACTAATGGGCTAAACTGAGCACGTTGGATGAAATACAGGCATAAATAAAACCATATTATAAAAAAGACGAGTTTGGTCGGGTTAAAAGGCAGCAATGTTTCTGCAACCATACTTTTTTGTATTGATGACAGATAAAGTGTCGGCGGTAAATTATTGCTTATAAAATCCAATATTTGCATACAATCTCTCTCAAGGCAAATACGGAACATAAATCTCTAACAAAAGATTAAGATAATAAATTATATCGGCATTGACAAGTAAAAAAACTCAATTTTTCGAAAATTCTAAGTATACATTCCGATTATCAATTTGGTCGGTGGCAGCATACTATGTCCCTTGCCGATTAGGTCCATGTCCCTGGTTTTTAATACAGAAAGCTGCTAAAGATCTTCAAGTTCGTCAAGAAAAGAATCCGAGTCGTCAATTTCCAGTTCGGGGAAACTGTCCGATGAGGCGGCTGCCGGGGATTTTGGCGCAGGTGATTTCTGCTTCGAGGGAGTTTTCCCGTGTTGCTCCGGGGGGACAATCTCTGCCGGTTCACCGCCGATTTGCAGAAGGAATGTAAGCGGGCCTATTGTAATATAGTCGCCTGCCTGAACTGTGGCTTCGCTGATACGTTTGCCGTTTAGGAAAGTGCCGCTGTGTGAGTCGAGATCGCGGATTTTCAAAGCTTCATCGTTCTGGCTCAACTGGCAATGTCTTCTGGAAACGACACTAAGAGGAACACATAAATCACAATCGTGCCGTCGGCCTATTACCGTAATATCGCTCGGTAAAGGAAAGTTCTTCTGTGAGCCATCTTTTTTGAATAAAACCAAGTTTGCATCCACTCTGGCGTCCTCCTTATTCAATTGTGCTTTACCACAGCTAATAACATTATACAGCAAAAAACATCAAATAGCAATAAAAATCGGAAGATAAATAATGTTGACAGGTATGGACTGCTGAGTTAAATTCGCATTAATTAACGATAAATAAGGATTTGAGTACAGAAATATTGGAAATACCGGGCATATCTATGGCAAAAGTTAAGTTGCCTGACAGCAGCATATTAGAAGTCACTGACGGCGCGACAGTAATGCAACTGGCTGAACAAATAGGGCCGGGACTCGCAAAGGCTGCTGTGGCTGCGAAGATGGATGGTCGTTTGGTCGATTTATCTACACCTCTCAACGGCGAAGTTGCAGTTCAAATCATTACTCCACGAGACGATGAAGGCCTTGAAGTGATGCGGCATAGCTGTGCCCATATCATGGCCGAAGCAATATGCAGTATCTGGCCTGAAACGAAACTGGTTTATGGTCCGACGGTTGAGGATGGATTCTACTATGACGTTGATCTTGATGAGCCGATTCGGCCGAGTGATTTCGAGCGGATTGAAAAGAAAATGGCCGAAATCATTAAGGCCGACAGCCCTTTTGCCCGCAGGGAAATGAACAGGGCCGAAGCAGCACAGAAAATGGCGGGCGATAAATATAAGACCGACAATATAAGCCGCGCAGACAGTGATGTTATTAGTTTTTATTCGCACGGAGACGGCTTCGAGGACTTGTGCCGGGGTCCACACGTGCCCAGCACTTCAAAAGTCGGCAGCTTCAAGGTCATGTCGGTAGCGGGAGCCTATTGGCATGGCGACCCGACGCAAAAAATGCTCCAGCGTGTGTATGGTACAGCATGGCCGACAAAGAAAGATCTTGATGATCATCTGCATAGATTGGAAGAAGCAAGAAAACGTGACCACCGCGTTTTGGGCAAACAACTGGACCTGTTTAGTTTCAATGAAGCCGGCCCCGGTTTTGCCTTTGTACATCCCAAAGGCATGATTGTCTGGAACGCCATTGTGGACTTCTGGCGCGGTGTTCATAATAGGTACGGGTACGAGGAAATACGCACGCCGATTATTCTCAACGAGGAACTCTGGCATAAGAGCGGCCACTGGGACAATTACAAAGAGAATATGTATTTCACCAATTTTGACGAAACGGATTTCGCCATAAAACCGATGAATTGCCCCGGCGGATGTCTGGTTTACAAGACCCGGCAACATTCGTATCGCGAATTTCCAATGCGTGTTGCCGAACTGGGACTGGTTCATCGGCACGAGGCCAGCGGCGTAATGCACGGGCTTTTCAGAGTAAGGCAATTCACTCAGGACGACGCTCATATCTTTTGTACTCCCGATCAGATCGAGGCTGAAATCATCGGAGTCATCGAGCTGACCTTCGAAATATATCAGGCGTTCGGATTCGAAGATTTCAACATCGAGCTGTCCACCAAGCCCGATAAACATATCGGCTCAGATGAAATTTGGGAAACTGCAACAAATGCCTTAAAAGATGCTCTCCAGCATAAAAATATCGATTATAAAATCAACGAGGGCGATGGAGCGTTTTACGGCCCGAAGATCGATTTCCACATAAGGGACTGCCTGAAACGTTCCTGGCAGCTCGGCACGATTCAACTGGACTTTTCCATGCCTCAGCGGTTCGGTCTTCTCTATACCGACAAGGACAATATCGAAAAGACGCCGGTTATGATTCACCGGGCTGTTTTAGGCTCTTTCGAGCGTTTTATCGGTATTCTTATAGAACATTACGGCGCTAATTTCCCGTTGTGGCTCTCACCGGAGCAGGTAAGAATATTGCCGATAAGCGAAAAAAGCAATGAATATGCGAGCCAGGTTGAGTGTAAGTTGAGAGATTCTAATTTACGCTGTAGCACGGACAATACCGACGAAAAGATAGGTGCAAAAATCGCCAAAGCACACGGCGATAAGCTCCCCTTTATGCTTGTGGTCGGCCCGAAGGAAGCACAAGAAGGCACCATTAACGTTAGAATCCGAGGCATCAAAGAGAATAAAACCATTGAGATTGATGAATTTTTAAGAAACGTAAGAAGTAAAATCGCCGATAAAAAAATTGATTTGGCGTTATGAGATTTATCGGCTATAATATCAGATTGTAAATTAAATTAAGGATAGCCATTTAAGGATTTACTTCTTTATAGAAAGGTAAGGTGACGCACGATAAGTAAACGAGGATTAAAGGTAAATGGGGGAATAAAGGCCAAATTAGTCAGACTGATTGACGGCGAAAACAATCAGGTAGGGGTAGTGGATATAGTCGAGGCGATGAACAGGGCGCGTGACGCCGAACTGGACCTTGTTGAAGTTGCCCCTACGAGCGATCCACCTGTTTGCCGTATAATGGATTACGGAAAGTGGCAATATGAGCAAAAGCGCAAGACTCGTGAAGCTCATAAGAAGCACCACCGTCATACTGCAACACTCAAGGAAATCAGATTAAGGCCCGAAACAGACAAACGCGACCTGGAAATGAAGCTGAATCACGGGCGCGAGTTTCTGGAAAAGGGCCATAAGGTGCAATTCACAATGTTCTTTCGGGGACGTCAGATGCTGCACCGAGATCGCGGCTACGCAGTACTCGAGGAGATTACCGAATCGTTGCAGGACATGGCGAAGATCGAACGGCCGGCAAGGATGGCCAACAGGCGGATGACTTTATTGCTCGTTCCAAAAAGCTAACTTACACCGCATTTTGTTTGTCCCGGCACAGGTTTTCTCGCAGTTCAGATCAGTTGATTACAATAAAAGGCAATCTTATGGACTTCTCACGGAGAATCTTATCTCTTCGGTCATGTTCATCCGTGCCCGCAAAAGGAAAATATGCTATCCAATGATCAAATTTCTTTATCAGATAAGCACTTCAAAATACCTGATTTTTCACTTTTTACTTTTGTTTCGTTAATTACTATTTACAGTATCATCCTTGAGATATGATTAATTTGGCCTTTTCGTGTAAAAATAAGGCTATATTGGAATTTGGATAACTGAATGAAAAGGAAGTATTGACTGGATAATGTGCCGGTAAAAGGCTTTTTGCTGTGATTTCTCTTATGTTTCTTATATAATACCCGGAACAAAAGCCGAAAAAGATAATAGTCTGTTCGCTATTTTAACATTGAGAGCCAGAGTAAGGCAATATGAGATAAAGGTTTAAGCGAATTTGAAAAACTATTTAGATGCGAAGAATTGTTCATTGCAATCTCACATTTACAGCCAGTGAAATTCTGATACCCATTGATCAATCCTTGTTAAGTGTCTGATAGCATCGTTTGCCGTCTGCTAATTTACATTTATCGCAACAACCTCCTCTTATTACCCACCTCGACTCGTAAGAGGTATTTAAACCTGGGAGCTTGATTATGAAGATACTTCTGGTCAATCCGGATGTGCCGCTTACTTTCTGGAGTTTCAAAAAAGCATTAAAATTTATCTCCAAAAAGGCTGTTCTGCCACCACTTGGACTCCTGACAGTTGCCGCGATACTGCCCCGGGAGTGGGAAAAAAAGTTGATTGACATGACCACAACGAAACTGCGGGACCGGGACATTCGGTGGGCCGACTACGTATTCGTTACTGCCATGGTCATCCAGCGCAAATCTGCGGACCAGGTGATTGAGCGATGTCGGAGGATTGGAGCCAAAGTTGTGGTGGGAGGCCCTCTTTTTACCAGTCTTACCGAAGAATATGAACATGTAGATCACCTGGTGCTCAAAGAAGCCGAATTAACATTACCGCTGTTCGTACGAGACCTTCAAAAAGGATGTCCCGAAAAAATATACAACACGGACGATAAAGCGGATTTGCATCAGACTCCAATTCCTCTTTGGAATCTGATCAAGATGAAGAAGTACGCTATGATGTGCATTCAATATTCACGGGGGTGCCCATTCGATTGTGATTTCTGTGATGTTACTACCCTGTTCGGGCACAGAATTCGTATGAAGACGACAGATCAGGTGCTGGAAGAATTGGAGAGTCTTTATGCTCTCGGCTGGCGGGACGAAGTTTTCTTTGTCGATGATAACTTCATTGGTAACAAAATTCGTCTTAAAAAAGAATTACTTCCGGCCATCATAGGCTGGATGAAAAAGAGACAATACCCATTCGCTTTCAATACACAGGCATCGATCAATTTAGCAGATGATGAAGAATTGATGAAATTGATGGTGCAGGCCGGTTTTGACTGTGTATTCGTCGGGATTGAGACACCGAATGAGGAGAGTCTCGCTGAATGTAACAAAATGCAGAACAAAGGTCGTGATTTGGTTGCCTGCGTTAAGAAAATACAAAGGTCCGGCATGCAAGTTCAGGCCGGATTTATTCTCGGGTTTGACAGCGATAATTCTTCGATTTTTGATAATCTGATTCATTTTATTCAACAAAGTGGAGTGGTAACTGCGATGGTTGGCCTGCTCAACGCACCAAAAGGAACAAAACTCTATCGCAGACTCATGACCGAGAACAGACTTTCGGTAGCAGCAACAGGTGATAACACAGACTTCTCAATAAACTTTGTACCGAAGATGGGTATCGATAATCTACTCAATGGATATAAAAAAGTTGTAAGCACGATTTATTCTCCTCGTAATTATCATGAAAGGGTTTTAACATTTCTCAGGAACTACAAGCCCGGCAAAAATAACAAGTCGAGATATCGTTATTGTGATATCAAAGCGTTCCTGAAATCCATCTGGCATCTGGGAATAGTAGGTAAGGACAAGCTGTCCTATTGGAAACTCATTTTCTGGTCGCTCAGAAGGCCGCAATATCTCCATTTGGCTGTTACGCTCGCAATTTGTGGATTCCATTTCCGCTCAATATTTGAAAGCTATAGTCAGGCATAATTGGAATTAATTGTGGCATAAGGAAATAAGCAGGGGCACTTGAAATGAGTATCAAGCGCCCCGCTAAAGTCAAATGTATAATTGCTTAAGTTAATCGAGCTCGATCTACGGCTCAGTCAGTGAATTGTCCTTCAGCCAGTCTTCCTCTAATATAGCCAAATCCAGATCATCGACTTTGCAGTCACCATTGAGGTCCCCTGGAAACGGCACGTAATCGGGCAGTGATTTTGCCGCCTCACAACCATTCTCATACACGTTGATTGTGACCGTGTCCGAACCGGTGTATTCACCGTCAAAGGCATCTAACTGCAAAACATACTCGCCCAGGGCTGCCATAGTAATACTCGTATCCTCGGCGCTCGGATCGGCAATCATGGCAGGGATGTTGGGCTCATTAGGTTCACTGACCACCGACCACTGCACGGTATAAGCACCGTTATCGGTAACGGTTGCGTCCAGATTCTTTATCCTGGTACCATCTTCTCCCAGCCAGGTAAGTAAATCGACTCCGGCGTCCACTACGGGAGGCGGGTTGTTCACAACGAAACTGGAGATAGGACCAAACACTGGATCTGCAGCGCTACCCACATAGCTGTCAACTGCCCAATAGTACCGTGTCTTTGTTTGGACCTGCACCACGACTGAAGTGACGGCCTGATTGTTGACGATGCGGATGGATGCCGGATCGGTAAACTGCGCCAGTGCATCGTAGTCGTCAGTAAGGTAAACGTCAACAGGTACCGGCTGACCGGCTTCACACGGATCGAGCACAGTCCAGCTCAACTCCACATCGCCTGGTGCTACAATGCTGTCATATGCTGGGATTTGGTTAAGTGGGTGATCGGCTGTAATGGTAGTCACATCGTCAACGTGGACAACGTTTAACGTCCCGACGCCGTCAAAAGCAAGTATTTTTCCGGCAGCTTCAAAAGCCCTTACCGCATCTACCTGGTTACCATCATTAGTGATATTAACAGTACCAAATTGAATGTCAATAAATGAGTCACCGTAGATTGCGTTATCGTCATCCCAGTGATGTATGTTCAGAACACCGCTTTTGACATATACTTCTGCTTTACCGTGATCGTCTGCAGGACCGAACCACCAACCAAGCCCGAAATCTTTTCCGCCGGTGATTGTTCCGCCGTTTATCTCAATAGTTGCATCTGCACCAGTGTGCATTCCCCACCACAAGTGGCTGCCAAAATTACACTCGCCGCCCCTTTCAACGATCAATTGAGCGGTATTGTTGTAGCCGATGGCCATCCAGCCGCCTGTGGTTGTGAGGCTTCCACCGTCAACAACGCGAATCACACCGCCCGACCCGTTATCGGCTTGAACAAGGTCGCCAACGGTATGGGCATCGGACACTACACACTCTGCAGCGCCGTCCACATTAAATACGGCTTTGTTGTCAACTACGCCGGGGACATCATTGGTCCAGTTTGCCGCAACACCCCAGTCGCCTGTAGCTGGTGGATTGATTCCATTGGCAGCAGGATTCCAAACTGTCGCTGCGTTTGCTGCGCCCGCAGTCAACAATAATGAAATACAGATAGCCAAAACAATTTGTGATCTCATGATTCACACTCCTACAAAAAAATGTAACTGTTCACGGGTATTTTGACAGTATCGGGCAACACGCCCAGCATCAAATACCCAATATGCCTTATTGAAAATGATTTATTATAGCTTGTCGCCTGTATACCACCTTAGCGGCACATCGTCTCCTGTAGTTTCTTCGATAGCAGACACATGTCCGTCCAGCCAAAGAACATTAGATCTTCCGCCGGTTCTGTCGGCGTCACCGTATCTGATATTGTGTCTGAAAATCTGCCGATATTGCGATGCACGAGCGCCGCTTCGATACTGTGTAAGGTTCATGGCGCCGGGTGTATCATTATTATGAAAACCGTCGCTTGTGTCACACTCCGGTCTTGGTTCGGCATGGTCGCTGCAAAAAAAGAATTCTGAAATACGATGAATTTCATTTGTATTTCGACCCTTGGGCTGCACCCTGTTTCTCTCATGATGATTCAAACCATACGCTGCATGCTGGATTACTTTTCCAGGATCGGGATAATTAGTATATTGATATATTAATCCTTCGGGAGCACGTTGTAAACTCGGACAGCCAAAAATCTTCGTCTCTTTCAGGTAATCTATGTAGAAAAGACCCCAATAACTATCGGTTGTACCGGGTTTTAGATAATTAACACCGTTCGGCGCATACCACATATGTCGATTAGCCTGGTCGGTCCAGGGAATTTTTCGTTCGTAGTCGTCGAGGTACATTTGCAAAGCCAATCCCACGCTCCGCAAATTTGATTTGCAGGCTGATTCCCTTGCCATCTCCTTGACTTTCCGAAGTGCAGGCATCAAAATCCCCATCAGGATTGCAATAATGGCAATAACTACCAGCAACTCGATTAGTGTAAAAGCTTTTTTCTTCATGACTACCTTCCTTCAAGAGGCCCGATTTGAACTACTACTTACAGTGTCGGAATTGAAATCAACAATGAATATTTAATCTTTCGAGAAGCTATAAGTTCCTTCATTATTAATTTACATAGATATAACATTACTATAATATATACACTATTGACTGCCTTGCCGTCAAGGATAAGTTGATTATTCAGCACAATTATCCGCTGCTTGCTCTACGCAATACGCAATCCGCAGAACGCAATACGAATAGTGGCCGCCGTGTAATGGAGATTTTTTAAAAAAATGTCCGCTTTTTTTGATTGCCGGTCGTAGAATGTGTAACGAACAGAATACAGTACACAGAATACAGGAGACAGAATGTAGAAGTCGTTCCAGTGAATATCCAATATCGAACATCCAACATTCAATGTCGAAGTAAAATATGCATCAGTCAGCGGTTAACTAAGTTGAAAAAACAAAGCCAATTTTAAATGGGGCAGTATGATCGTAAATATATGTATGACAAGGAATAACGCGAAAATAATGAGCATTGGGAATCAAGAAAAGCAAAGCCAAACAAAGCCAATCTCGTTTAGCCCCCAGTCCTGTGCTGGGGGATTAATGCCTAAGTTGAAAAAACAAAGCCAATTTGTAGGAGGGATAAATTAATGTAAAGTATCATTTGAAAGGGTGTTATGGCAATAATCCGCCCAGCGGGGTGAAAAAAAACAAACCCAATCAAAGCCAAATTCAATCTGACATCGGAATCGATGAGGCAAAAAGTGTCTAAGAAGGATTTAATGGATTATTTTAGAGAAAAGCCGGTTATGATGTTGACCTTTGGCGGAAGATAGCGTATATTGCTTAGTTTATATTTTCTTAGCACCGAAAAGATTGGAAATAAATGGCCTTTTCGATGCTTTATAACGAATAGATTCTATTTAAGGGAAATAGTTAAATGCCTAAACAGAAGAGCCATAAAGGATTGAGTAAAAGAGTTAAGGTTACTGCTACCGGCAAGGTTAAGCGTAAACGCACAGGTGGTGGGCATCTGATGAGCGGCAAAAACGCCAAACGTCGAAGACGCGTAAGCAGCACGGATATTGTAAACACTAAAATGGCTGAAACGGCCAAGATTAAACTCTGCAAATAGACACGGTGAGAAAATATTCAATAGAAAATAGTCAATAATCAATCTAACAGGCCTGCTTCTCGGCTCTCATTCAGCTGCCGCCAGCGGGCTTTAAGAATCAATAATTATCAAAGGAAAGCTGAAATGCCAAGAGTAAGAAAAGGCGCCGCAAGACGCCAGGCGAGAAAAAGAATCGTAAAAGCAGTAAAGGGCCATCGGGGCGCCGCCGGTCGGCTGTATAGGCTGGCCAAAGAGGCCGGCGTCCGCGCAAATGTCAACGCAAGAATCGACCGCAAACGCAAAAAACGTGATTTCCGAGGTCTGTGGATTACCCGATTAAGCGCAGCATGCCGTCAGCGGGGCATAAGGTACAGCGAATTCATTAACGGCTGTAAAAAAGCCAACATCGCCCTGAACCGGAAAATGCTGAGCGAAATTGCTATTGACGACCCGAAGGCCTTCGAGGCTATTGTAGAAGCCGCCGGCGTCACGGCAAAATCATAAATCGTAAACTATGCCTTGTGGCACGACTTACGATATACGACATACGATATACGAGTAAATGCTTGAGCAATTTGAAAAAACCGGCGAAAAAGCTCTTGCTGAGTTGCAAAAGGTAGCCGACCTTGCCGCTCTGGAAGAATTCCGTATAAAGTATCTGGGGCGAAAAGGGCAGGTCACCCAGATGCTCAGCCAGATAGGCAATTTCCCACCCGAGCAAAAGCCAAAGGCCGGCCAGCTTGCGAACAAGATCAAGAAAGATGTGACCAAAGCTTTCGAAGATACAAAAGCTACTCTTCAGGTGCAGCAGGTCAAACCAAAAGAGCTTATAGATGTCACGCTGCCGGGCATACCTGCCGGAATCGGTAAGACACACGTCATTACGCAGACCTTGAACGAGCTGCTGGACATTTTCGGCAGAATGGGTTTCGATGTTGCTTACGGCCCCGAGGTCGAGGACGAGTGGCATAACTTCATCGCACTAAACATAGGCCCGGAACACCCGGCAAGAGATCCGAGAGACAACTTTTATGTCTCCGATGAAATGCTGCTGCGGAGCCAGACTTCGACAATTCAGATTCGCGTGATGGAGCATACAAAGCTGCCCATTCGGGTTGTAGCTCCGGGGCGGGTTTATCGTCCCGACACCGTCGATGCTACACACATGTACATGTTCTACCAGCTCGAGGCCCTCGTTGTCGATGAGGGGATCAGCATGGTCGATATGAAGACCACGATCGAGCAGTTTATTCATATCTTTTTCGGCCCGGATACGAAATGGCGATTCCGGCCGAGCTTCTTCCCGTTCACTGAACCCAGTGCCGAGGTCGATTTGCTCTTAAAGGACAAGGCCGGCAACGAAAGCTGGGTCGAGATGGGCGGCTGCGGCATGGTAGATCCGAACGTATTCGACGCCGTAGGCATAGACAGCGAAAAATACACCGGCTGGGCATTCGGCTTCGGCATAGAACGTCTCGCTATGAGAAAATACGAAATCACCGACATCCGCCTGCTATTCGAAAACGACCTGCGCTTCCTGAGCCAGTTTTAATGTCTCCAAACTTCCTTCGGATCTATAGCAGCGGGATTTCTTAATTCCTGATTTTGCTTAATTGGTGGTTGTTTCATTTTACCGAATCGTCGGTAGTCAGGCCGAGCTTTTTATAGAGGTTTCTTCTGCCGGCTTTGTCGCCTTCTATTATTTTCTGGGCGTATTCTGCTACCTCTTTGGCTTTAGCACGCGGCACAACGATGACACCGTCGCCGTCGGCGACGATTACGTCGCCCGGCTCGACAAGGACGCCGCCGCAGACGATGGGGCGGTTGACCGATTCGACTTCGTTCCGGCCCGGACGTATGCCCCGGCCCGGCTTTCTGAAGTATAGCGGCACCTTTTCGGTTATTATCTCGTCGGTATCACGGGCTGTGGCGTTGGTAATTACGCCGACACAACCGTGAACCTTCCAGCCCATAATGTTGTTCGAGCCGATGGATCCGACGTCGGAATCGGGAGCGTCGTCGATAACCAGTGCCGTGCCCTTACGAATGAGCGGCACAAAAGGCTCGCTGGAAAGCTGGTTGTACCACTGGCCGACCCAGCGGTCGAATGGTGCTGTTTCCATGGCAGGGGCCGGCGGCTTGTTGGTCGGGACGTAGCGGACAGTCACGGCGATGCCGATAAAGCGGTGTTTATAATGCACCGTGTCTTTCCATAAAGCGTGGATTTCCGGCGACATAAGGCCGGTATTGGTCAGTCCGACCTTGTCCATGCCGTCGGAAACGTCGGCGACACGTAAGCCCTCGAAAAGTTTGAGGATTTGCTCATCGTCTTGAACGCTATAGACTTTGGTTTGGATGAAGTTTTTGCCGGACCTTAATTCTTCGGTACTTGGCTCAGCGTTTTCATTAGCTAATGCCGGCTTGGAATAAGAACCTGAGAAGACCAGTGAGAATCCCAATGTCACAATTAAAACCAGTGCGATTGCTACTATTGTTGTTTTTGAGCTTCTTGTTTGCATTTTTTGTCTCCTTAAATGTTATAGGTTGAATGACATTTTATGCTCTTATTCGTACGGTACAAGCCAAAAAGGGAAGTTCTTGAATATTTTGAGATGTTCAGGTAGGTTGGTACGGAATGAAAACCGAATAAAATTGGAATAAACAGCAATGATTGAAATACCTGGCGACATATTTATAAATGAAGATGAGCTTGTATTTAAGGTCTCTCGGAGCAGCGGGCCGGGAGGGCAGAATATCAACAAGCTCAATACCCGGGTAACGCTGTTTTTCGATGTAGCTAATTGCGAGAGCCTTTCCGGTTTGCAAAAGCAGCGGATACTCGCTCACCTGGCTACGCGTGCCGACAAGAATGGCGTGCTGAGAATTGTCTCGCAAAAGTTCAGAACGCAGAGGGCGAATCGCAGGATCGCTGTCGAGAGATTGCAGGAATTACTTGCCGATGCTTTGAAAACTCAGCCTATCAGGAAAAAAAGCAAGGTCCCGTATGCAGCCAAACAACGGCGATTAAAGGAAAAAAGACGACGAAGCCTGTTAAAGCAGCAAAGGTCAGCGGAGAATTTGAATGGGGATTACGCAGATTAGGAAAGTATTGAGAGTACGGAGTAATTCACCGGTGTTTTCGTCCTCGGACCAACAAAAAGACCACGACAGCAGTAACTATCATGATTACAAGAACTTCCTTAGGACCTATCAATACAGCCGCCATGGCGATTTGATCTCCGTTTTCTTAAGTTTCTGTTAATTGAGATATTTATGCTCATTTTAGCTGAAAATCAAGTAAATATTTAACGTTACGGATGTCTTTTCTGCCGGCTGGATATAAAAACTGGCGAAAAGAAACAATTTTTTATAGATTAAAGTTCGTGCTACTAACGTCATTTTAGTAGGTAAGCTGATTCCGAAGCACTTTAGGCTGATTTTAGATGCTGGATGAAAAGCGTCTAATATGGGAACTTAAGCAAGGCAGCAAAGATGCCCTGCGTAGGATTTATATGGAGTACAAAGATAACCTGCTGACAATAGCCGCTTCTATGCTGCACGATACGTATGCTGCTGAGGATGTTCTGCACGATGTCTTTGTGTCCTTTGCCGGGAGCATCGGAAATATTCAGCTCCGGGGCAGCTTGAAAAGTTATCTAACAGCAAGCGTCGTTAATCGCGTGCGGGATATGTACCGGAAAAAAAAGCATCATCTTGTTGAGCTTAAAGAAGCCGGCCAGTTAGCCGCGGATTCCGATGGGCCCGTTCAGACGACTGAATTTGGTGAAGAAACCGAGCGGTTGACAGGTGCATTGGCACAACTCCCGCTGGAGCAGCGGGAAACTATTATCCTGCATCTAAACGGCGGGATGAAGTTTAAGGAAATCGCAAAAATACAGAGAATTCCATTGAGCACCGTTCAGGGAAGATATCGCTATGGGCTGGACAAACTGCGGACAATCTTAAAGGAGAGAGCGAAGAAATGAGTTCTGTGGATAATATAGAAAAAGCAATCGCCGAGTTGAATCTGACAACCAGAGCTGAGACGGACAAGCGCATTCTTGACGATTCTTATACAGCCCTCGGCAAAGCCATGCATAAGCATCAGTCAATGTCAGATACTGGTTTTTGGCGGATGGTTTTACGAAATAAATTTGCCGTGCCGGCTGCGATAGCGGCTATGATTTTCTTGGCTTTCGCTCTATTTGTGAACATCCGGCCCGAAAGAGCGATTAATACTGGGAATATTTACGGGGCTCTAAGCAAGGTCGAAAATATCCATATTACAAAGTACCAGGCGGGCCAAACGAGTCCGGATCAGCAGGTATGGGCATCGGAAACTCTGGGGGTAAAACTGTTAAAAACCGGACTAGGCAGCCAGACGCAATATACTCTGTGGGATATGAAAAATAGGATTAAGATGGTAAAACTTCTGTCTTCAAATTCTATCCAGACTGAACCGATTACTCAGTTAATGCTCACTGAGCTTGAGAAATCGACAGCTAATTCCACCGATATGGTTCCCTTTTCGGATAGAAATGAAATTCCCGTGGAAGCCCAATGGATCCGTATAGATGACAGAGAAGCCTCGGTTACTGTTGCTGGCACTAAAGCTTATGACCTGAACTGGATAGCTAAAAGCACAGACTCTCAAGTAGTTTTGCATAAAAAATGGCGTGTTTTTGCGGAAGACCGCAGCAGTTTACCTAAGAGAATCGAGTGGTATTCCAAAGCCGGGCCTGAAGATGAATATGGATTTGAGAAATTCGTAGTCATTACATATCCCAGCAAAGATGAAATCCAGAATATTATTCGAGACATCTTCGGCCGGCAGGATGATCCGGGATTTATAGGCACTCCGGGAGCCTATCGATAAAATCATAGCCGCCAAACATTCTCCCAGTTAAGATTGAATCCCATCCCTGAATGTGATAAAAAGATGGGGAAAAGACTAATTTCGATTCAGGGACGGTCTCGATGGCGGTTCAATTTATTCTTGGCAGAAGCGGTACGGGAAAGACTTGTTATTGTATCCGGGCGATTGTAGATGTATTGGCCGAGCAGAGCGAGCAACAGTTGATTCTGCTGGTTCCCGAGCAGGCGACCTACCAGGCGGAACGGGCAATCCTTGCCGATGAAAGGATTGCCGGCTATAACAAGCTGCACGTGTTATCATTCGACCGGTTGCAATTTCTGCTGCTGGGCAAAAACACTGCCATGCCCAGGCTTTCACGCATTGGCCGGCAAATGATTATCCACCGGATACTTCGCGAGAATCAAAGCAAATTGCAGCTTTTTGGAGCAGAAACGATTTGGTCCGGCTTATCTCGACAAATGGCTCAGACGATTACAGAGCTGCACCAGTATGCTAAAACTCCGGATGACATTGACCGATTACTCAGCGAATTGGCTAAAGACGAGCGGCATCATTTAGCTGTGCTGAAATTCACTGATATCGCCCTGGTTTTCAGAGAATATCTGAAATTCATCGAGAGTGATTTTATCGATCCCGACGCTCAATTAATGCGTGCCTGCAGAGCAGTATCGGAGTCAAATCTGGCCAAAGGTGCGAAGTTGTGGGTTGACGGTTTTGCCGGTTTTACGACTGCCGAGTTTGCGATTCTTGCTGAGCTGTTGAAGGTAGTCGAAGAGGCTCACATCGCCCTTTGCCTGGCTCCGTCGAATATCGACTTGAAGAATCCTGATATCCAAAAGCTCGACGAGGTTGGTATGTTCAATCCTACCGAGCGGGTTTACTGCAGCCTTTTCGAGTTTGTTAAAAAGAGCAAGCTGAAAGTTGCTGAGCCTGTAATTCTTGAGAAGGCAATTCGATTTTCTCGATGCAGCGAGCTTGCCCACGTCGAACGGCACATTTTTGAACTTCAAGCAGCTAAAATGCCGACGTCGGACAATATCCGCATTATATCGGCGCCGAATGAGCGGGCGGAAATTCAGTTTGTCGGCAGACAGATACGCCAGTTAGTTAGAGAAAAGGATTTTCGATATCGTGACATAGCGGTAATCGCCTCAGATATCGACCGATATGAACACTATGTCAGGGCGTATTTTGAAGACTACGGTGTGCCGTATTTTATCGACAAGAGAAGACCGCTGAATCACCATCCTATTGTCCAGCTTGTATCGTCGGCCCTTCAGGCCGTGACAGGCGGTTTTATGCACAGCGATATTTTCGCCTATCTTAAATCCGACCTCGTGCCCATAAAAAGTTACGACATAGATTTGCTGGAAAATTACTGTCTTGCGTTCGGTATATCCGCGCGTGACTGGCAGAGCGATAATCCATGGTGTTTTGCCGGGCCGGACAATGAGCGGTTCAACGAGCGGCAAATTAATGACATCCGCATGAAAGTCAGCCGGCTCCTGCTGGAATTAGGTCAAAGGCTGTGCCCGGCTGACGAACAGGCAAAAGCACTCGGTGCTGAAGAATTCACGCGGATTATCTTTAATTTCCTTGATCAACTTAATGTTAAGCATACAATCGGCAGTTGGATAATGCAAGCCAATGATAAAAAAGACCTTGCGGCTGCAGATGAGCATCGTCAATTTTATAATCAATTTCTCGATATATTCGACGAGCTTGTCGAAGTCTTTGTCGGACAAACGATGAAGGCAGAGGATTATCTTGCGATTCTTCATTCGGCTTTTTCCCAGTTGACGCTGGCTTTCATTCCCCCGGCTCTGGACCAGGTGCTTGTCGGTTCCGTCGAGCGCAGCCGGCATCCCGACTTGCGAGCGGTATTCTTAATCGGAGCGACACAAAAGCAATTTCCGGCGCCGGTTTCTTCCGATAGTATTTTAACAGACAATGACCGCATCGCAGCCGAAGCGGCGGACTTTCCGTTAGCGGTAACTTCAAGTCAGACTCTCGCCGAGCGACAGTACCTGGCCTATATTGCTTTTACCCGGTCTTCGGAAGTTCTTTGGGTGACATATCCTTCAGTTGACGATAAGGGCACCGCTGCTGTCCGTTCGCAGTTTATAGGTGATCTCGAATCATTATTTTGTAAACTCGGTGAAGAATCAATCGCGGGCATGCAAATAGGTTTCGAAAATGTGCATAGCGAAGCAGAACTTGCGGACTTGCTATGCAGCATACATGGTCGGGATCGTTTTATGCCTGAAGCTGAAAAAGAAAGTCAATATGACGGGCTGCTGGAAGCGATTTGTACGGATGAGCAACTTGCGGGACTGGGCTCGAAAGTCCTTCACGCGCTCAACTACAACAACCGTGCGTCACTGGATACGAATATCGTCAATGAGTTTTTCGGCCGGCGAATACAAAGCTCGGCGACCAGATTGGGGACTTTTGCAGCATGTCCGTATCAATATTTCGCCCGATATACGCTGGAACTTCAAGAGCGGCAGGAATTCAAGTTCGAGCCACTGGATCTTGGCAGTTTTTATCATCGTGTCCTGGATGTTTTGTTGAAGCGACTTGAAGAGGAGGGAAAGGATTTTGTAACGATTGATGATAGCGAGCTTGTCGCACTTCTGAGAGAACAAATCAAAAAACTCACGAAGAAAGATTCTTTTATATCGAATTTTGCCAGTCGCCGGGGCTATAACGAGTTCATCATAAATTCCGCCGGCAGGGTCCTCGAAGATTGCGTCATGGCGATAGCTCGAATGGTGCGGACGGGAAGTTTCAAGCCAAAGTTTTCGGAAGTTTCGTTTGGCAAGGCCGGTCTCACGCGAGAGACTCTTGGCAATTATGAGCTTGTTCTGGCGGATAAACGCGTGCTGTCGCTGGACGGCAAGATCGACCGGCTTGATTTTGCAGACATCGGCGACGAGAAGATTACGCTTATTTTCGATTATAAACGACGAGAAACATCCTTTGGATGGTCGGAGTTCTGCCACGGCCTTGATATGCAGCTCCCGATTTACATGCTGGCTGTCCGTAATACAGCCGACACGGGCACAAAAAACGTGGCAGGTGCATTCTATATGCCCATCGAAGTGAGCCCGAAGAAAAGCACACTTGACAAGCTGTCGGATAGAAGTGACAGCTTTGAATACAAGGCAAAAGGGATATTCGATGGTCGGTTCTACCTGCAATTAGACGGCCATACGGATTCCGGCTGGAGTAGATTCTACAATTTCTGTGTCACCGCTAAAGACCAGCAGTATGGAAATTACAGCAAAAGCGGGGCATTGAAGCCGGACGATTTTGAAAAGCTTCTGCTATTTACCGAGCAAAGAATCATTCAATTGGCTCAGGAGATTGTCTCGGGCAAAATTGACGTCAATCCATATCGTCTGGGCCAGGAATCGCCGTGTGGTTACTGTAAATACAAGCCTGTCTGCCGGTTCGACTGGCAGATTAATGACTACAATTTTCTGGAATCTCTGAGTAAGTCTCGTGTTCTTGAAAGAGCTGAGGTGGTTGATGGCTGAGAAGAAGATAGAATGGACTGATCAGCAGAGACGTGCAATTAATGCTCTCGGAAGCGATGTTGTGGTCACGGCTTCGGCGGGAACCGGGAAAACCACCGTGCTTTCAGGTAGATGTGTTAATATCATATCCAATAAATCGATATGTCCCGATGTTGGGTGTATCCTCGTGTTGACTTTTACCGAGGCTGCCGCCGAGCAGATGCGTTCGCGAATCGCAGGGCAGTTAAGGGATGCGTTTCTCGGAAAACAAGATCCACATCTTCGCCGCCAGCTCATGCTGCTCCAAGGCGCAGATATAAGCACGATCCATTCGTTCTGTAAACGGCTCATCACGGAGTATTTCTACAGGCTCGACCTGGACCCGACGTTCGGTGTAATTGATGCCGATGAACAGAAGCTCCTAAAATCAGAGGTGCTCGAAAAGACAATCGACCAGGTATGGCAACAAAGCAGCATAAGAGTGCCGCTCGAACAGCTTTTACATCGGCGAGACCTTCGTACTAATGACAGTTTTCTGACTCGAATTATTGAGCTTAGTGATTTTCTGGACGGAGTGGTTTCACGCCGGAAGTGGTACGAAAAAGCGGCACAACTTGCGGGAGCCACAGATCCTTTTGCAACCGACACGGGAGAAAAGCAGAGGCAAATCATTGCCGGTAAGGTTCGGAGCATTCTTGAAAAGCTGAACTATGCCAGGAGACTCTGCAAAAACCATGGCGGCGATACAAACTGGGATTCGAAACTACAGGACAGCCACGTTGCGCCTGTTTTAAAATGTGTCGAGACATTGAAATCAGGTGATTGGGATAAGTGTGCCGAGGCTATAAGGAGTTTCCAAAAGCCAACAACACGTAAACCCAAAGGTCTGCCGGGACCGATTGCTGATCTTATTCAGAGTGAAGCAAAGAATGCTGTAGAAAAATTCGCAGAGCTTTCTCAGCTTGCAACCTTAAATCCCGATTATCTTAACAGGCTTTGCAGTCTGGTTGGACCGCAGACGGGCGTGCTCGTTGAGCTTATCAGGAAATTCGATCAGCTATACAGTCAGGCCAAGCGGGCTGTCAACTGTCTGGATTTTGCCGACCTCGAGCATTATGCTCTGAGACTACTGAGCGACCAGACCTCTTCGAAGGATCAACTCCTTCCTTCGCAAACGGCATTGACGCTTCGGCAGAAGTACAAACATATCTCTGTTGACGAATATCAGGATATCAACGCTGTCCAGCAGCGGATACTCGAAATGCTTAGCCCCGGCGGGAACATCCTGGGAGTCGGGGATGGTAAACAAAGTATCTACGCATTTAGGGGAGCTATGCCGGACATTTTTCTTGAACAGATAAAGCTGGCTTCGTCCGGTCAAGCGGGTGCTTCGAATAGCATACGTGTCGATCTCAATGTGAATTTCCGCTCAAAGAAAGGGATACTCGATTTTGTAAATGAGATATTTTCCCGAATCATGACGGAATCTTTCACAAAGATTGATTACGACGAATCGTCCAGATTAAAACCTGCTCAGGAAGATAAATCCAAACCTCAGATACCTGATAACAGGAAAAATATTATCGAGTTCCACATACTTGATAAAATCAGCAGAAGCCGGGATCCGCAAGGAGAACAGGCCGGAGAATCCGAAGATGAGAGTCCGGATATTATCACTTCGCGCCAGTATCAGGCGGCAATGATTGCCCGGCGTATCAGGCAGATGGTGGGGGCCGATACGGGCAAAGCGGAGTTTCAGATAAATGATGAACAGCAGGGCAATTTGCGTCACGTCGAATATCGTGATATTGTTGTTTTGATGCGCTCTTTGGCAAAAAAGGCGAATGATTATGTCGAAATATTCAGGCTTGCCGGTGTGCCTGTGAGTTGTCAGGCCACGGCAGGATATTTCGAGGCTACCGAAATCAGTGATTTTGTCGCTATGCTGAAGGTTCTGGATAATCCGCAGCGAGACATCGAATTGGCCGCGGTTCTGCGAAGCCCGATTTTCAAAGTCAGTGACACAGAGCTTGCGAAAATAAAGCTGCATAACGAAGCACAGCAGCGGCACAAGAGCTACTATGACTGTGTGCTCGAATATTGTCGAGGTGGGTCGGAAACCGGACTGGCCGGAAGGCTCGAGAAAATACTCGCTCAGATTGAACAATGGCGAATGGCTGCAAGGCGGAGCAACCTGGCGGACTTGATCTGGCGGATATATCGGCAGACCGATTTCTTGTCGTTTGTCTCAGCTCTTCCAAACGGCCAGGCACGCAGGGCGAATCTTCTGAAGCTTCACGACAGAGCGATCCAGTATGAGAGTTTTGCCGGCAGTACCGGTGTTCCTTCACTAACTCGATTCGTGGAATTCATTGAGAAGCTTCAGGAAGCCGGGCAGGATTGGGCGCCGGCCGAACCGCAGTCATCAGTGGGTAATGCGGTTCGCGTTTTGAGTGTCCACAAAAGCAAAGGGCTTGAGTTTCCGGTTGTTTTTTTGGCCGAGCTACAAAGTCAGTTTAACAAAAGAGACGTCCAGGCAGACTGCCTCATTGATGCCGATTATACTCTGGGATTGCAAGTTATCGACCGAGAGTATAACAGTAAACTAAGCTCGCTTGCACACCAGGTTATCGAAGAGCAAAAGATGTCCATTGGACAGGCCGAGGAGATGAGAATCCTCTACGTGGCGTCGACACGGGCAAAAGAGCGTCTTATTCTAACCGCCTCTGAAAAGCACAAAAAATGCCGCCAGATTATTACAAATGGTTTCTTTTTTGGCGATAAGCCCGTTCCCGACTGGCAACTTGGCAACTGCCAAAGTTCGCTGGAATGGATCCTCTACGGACTTTCCGGCCAAAAGAATCTGCACGAAGCGTTTGAAACCGGTTTGGCGAAGCAGGCTCTTGACGACAAGTTATTCAGTTTCAAACTTCATGGCCAGTCCGATCTAAAACAACTGGCTGAATCTATCATTAGACTTAAAGCTGGCAAGCTGACTCGACAGTCAGCGATCTCGAAAAAACGATGTTCGAAACAAGAAGAACAACAACTGCTTGCGCAAGTAAAAAAATCGTTAATCTGGCGTTATCAGTTTGTAGATGCAACATTCCTGCCGGCGAAAAGTTCGGTGACGCAACTGACACATGGCAACGATGAATACATGAAGTTTGATTATTCCAATGCCCTGGATCGCCAGCCGCATGCTTTACTGACGGCCGGGCCGGACTTGGGTGGGCCTATCGATGGAAGGCTCATCGGCACTGCCACACATCTTGTTATCTCAAGGCTTGATTTGTCCGGACCAATCATTATAGAAACTGTTGAGAAAACAATAAAAAAACTTCTGGTTAATGGAGAAATAACCCCGGCCGTTGCCGAGCAGGTCGATGCCGAATCGATTCTGACATTTTTCGAGACTGAGCAGGGCAGGTTGATTCTCAATCCGGCCAATCAGGTCTGGCGTGAATGGCCGTTTACTTTCGCTCTGCCGGCGTCCAGATGGGAGAGTTCGTCTGTAGTGGAAGATACGATTGTCGTCCAAGGCATTATCGATATGTTGGTTCGTACAGATCAAGGGCTGTTAGTAATAGATTTCAAAGCCGATAAGATAACGGCAGGGCAGACCGGAGAGCGTGCGCAACTTTATCGCCGACAGTTGGAGCTTTACAGCAAGGCTGCTTGTGCCATCCTGAAAGAAAAACCGGCTGGCAGGTGGCTGTATTTTTTAACTCCGCGTGTTTTCGTAGAGGTGTAATAGTTATGGAGATATCCCGGTTTGGACGAAAGATCGCAGAGACTTCCGGTATCGGTCAACTAATGGAAGACCTGGGCATCGCTTATGCTCAAGGCCGGAATATTCTAATGCTTGGCGGTGGAAATCCCGCTCATATTCCAAAGGTTCAGGAGTACTTTCGACGCGGCATGGAGAAGCTGCTGCAAAATGGCGACGATTTCGAGCAGGCCATCAGCAGTTATGACCCGCCCAAGGGCAATCGGGAATTCATCGAGGCGGTATCTACCTTGCTTAGGAGCGAGCTTGGCTGGGACATACAGCCGGAAAACATCGCTCTGACCAATGGCAGCCAGACGGCTTTTTTCATTCTTTTCAACATTTTTGCCGGCGAATTTGAGGGGCGGGCCGGCAGGAAAATCCTGTTTCCACTGGCGCCGGAATATATCGGGTATTGTGACGTCGGTCTGGATGACGATTTTTTCGTCGCCAACAAGCCTCAAATTGAGCATATTGACGATCACATATTCAAATATCACGTTGATTTTAACAAGATTAGCATTACCAATGAAATTGGCGCAATTTGTGTCTCCAGACCGACTAATCCTACCGGCAACGTCCTTACGGATGCTGAAATTGAAAGATTGAGAAAGCTTGCTTATGAGAATAACATTCCATTAATTATTGACAATGCTTATGGTATGCCGTTTCCGAATATTGTCTTTACAGAAGCCAAAGCCATTTGGGATGAGCATACGATTTTCTGTATGAGCCTTTCTAAACTGGGTCTACCGGCTTTGCGCACGGGTATCATCGTCGCAAATGAAGAAGTCATTACTATGGTCTCCAGAGTGAATGCCGTAATGAGCCTTGCTCCAGGTGGTATGGGAGCGGCGATCGCAATGGACATGGTCCGGACCGGCGAAATCATCAATCTTAGCCGAAATGTAATCACGCCGTATTATCAGCAAAAAGCACAGGCAACTTTAGAGCAGGTTTATAAGGAGCTGGATGGGATTGATTTTCACGTGCACAAGCCAGAAGGTGCGTTCTTTTTATGGCTGTGGTTTCCGAATCTACCCATAACCAACAGAGAACTCTACCAACGGCTCAAGGCAAGAGGAGTTTTGATTGTCCCAGGGCACTATTTTTTTCCGGGGCTTGAAGAAAAGTGGCGGCATAAGAATGAATGTATCCGTGTAAACTATTCACAAGACATAAAAACCGTTGCTGCTGGTGTAAAGATTATAGCCGAAGAAGTCAAACGGGCTTACGATTCTGCTTAAGCACGGTTCTTTTTCAATCATTCTAACATTCTTATAATTCGTTTTTCCTGATTATCCTTGTCTGTTGGTTTTCTATTTGTATAATGACAATTCGAAAATAATAAATAGTGTCGGTTTTCAAAGTCAGGCACATATATAGAGGTAAACGATGGCTAAAAGCAAAGTTTTATACGTTTTCTTTGCTGTTATTGTAATTGTGGGATTGTTCGAATCTTCTGCGATCGGCTGCTATGCCGTTGTAGTTGGTAAAGATGCATCGACGGATGGGGCTGTCCTGCTGGGACATAACGAGCAGAATTATGGACAGCGATATCTGAATTTTCGAAAAGTTCCCCGCATCGAGCATAAGGCCGGAGAGATGGTAAGGCTTCAAAATGGGGCTGAAATTCCGCAGGTAAAGGAAAGTTTCGCTTTCCTATGGTCGGAAAATCCGGGCCTTCAATACAGCGACGGATATCTAAACGAGTGGGGCGTTGCCGTGGTTAGCGACGGCTGTCCGGATAGAGCGGAAGATCTACAAAAGCTTGAAGCGAATGGCCAGTTAGTCAAAGGTGGCATTAGCTACATGCTTCGCCGTCTTGTTGCAGAGCGTGTAAGGACGGCACGAGAAGGAGTTCAAGTAGCAGGGGGGCTAATAGAGCAGGTGGGCTACCCCAGCTCACGGACGCTGGTTATCGCCGATTCGAGAGAGGCATGGCTATTGTCGATGAGCAGGGGCAAGCACTGGGTGGCGCAGCGAGTGCCCGATGATGGAGTTGTGCTGCTGCCCAATGTCTATGTAATCGACAAAGTAAATCTTGAAGACAAGAGCAACTTTCTTGGCTCGCCAGACCTCATCGAGTACGCGATTAAAAAAGGTTGGTATAATCCAACGGGCGGGGAAAGATTTGAGTTTTCGAAAGCTTACGGCCAGCGACAAAAATCCTTAATGGACGAACGCCAGTGGCGGGGCCAGTGCCTGGTAACGGGAAAAAAATTTAAAAAAGAGCCGGACCGGAAATTGCCATTCTCCGTCAAACCGGCTCGAAAGCTTTCCGTGAAAGATGTGATTGCAATCCTAAGATTTCACGGCGAAGGTTCGCTTTGTAATAATGCAACTCAGGAAGCAGCAGTGTTCCAACTTCGGAATGATATGCCGGTAGACATCGGTTGTATATACTGGCGCTGCTCGGCTGAACCTTGCAGCAGCATTATAACTCCCTGGTACTGTGGTATTACTGAGACACCGAAGGAATATTACCAGGCCGTCGATTTAAAAGAGAATCTTACGCTGGAATGTCATTTTTCCGAATCGCCCAAAAAATTCAAGCCTGATGCCGGACATGCCTGGTGGACCTTTAAGGAACTGCAGGATAAAGTTAATACCGATTACAGGAGCCGGATAGGAATCATTCGGGCTGAATGTGATAAATATGAAGCGGGAGTTTTTGCTGCTCAGCAGAAGATTGAGAAAAAAGCGATGGAGCTTTACCAAAGCGATAAATCAGCCGCACAGCACTATTTGACTGACTATTCGAAGGCTGTTGCTCTTGAAGCTGTTGGTAAGGCACGTGAGATGACAAAACGATTTAAATAGAACACGTTAACTTTTGTAATGGAGAGTTGTTAATATGGCAAGTGCACTAAAAGCAAATGCAGTAGTAGGGCAGTCAGGTGGTCCGACCGGAGTAATAAATGCTTCTCTTGTCGGCGTTATCGAAGAAGCAAGGAAACATCCGGAAATCCAGAATCTCTACGGTGCGATTCACGCCGTAGCGGGGATGGTCAAAGACGAATTCATCGATTTGTATAAGCTCTCGGCCGAAACGCTGGAAATCGTGGCGGCTTCCCCGTCTTCAGCCATAGGCACAAGCAGAGACAAGCCGGATGAAGAATATTGTGCGAAAATTCTTGAGGTATTTGAGAAGCGCAATATCAGATATTTCTTTTATATCGGAGGCAACGATTCGGCAAATACCGCTCATATACTTAATACAATGGCCGACGACATAAACTTTGACATCCGGGCATTTCACATACCCAAGACGGTTGACAACGACTTACTTGTAACCGATCACTGCCCCGGTTTCGGAACCGCTGCTAAGTTCGAGGCTTGCGCCCTGATGGGCGACGATCTGGATAACCGTGCTCTGCCGGGCGTGAAAATCGACGTGATTATGGGCAGGCATGCCGGCTTTTTAACTGCTGCTTCAGTGTTGGGCAAGACAAGGGATGATGATGGCCCTCATTTGGTTTATGTCCCGGAAAGGCCTGTTCCAATGGACAAGTTCGTGAGCGATGTCGCAGGCGTTTACGAAAAACTGGGCCGTTGTGTTGTCGCAGTTAGCGAGGGAATCTGCGATGTCGATGGTGTTACCTGGGCCAAGAAGCTTGCCGAACAGGCAGAGGTCGATGCCCACGGAAATGTACAACTTTCCGGCACTGGGGCACTGGCCGACTTTTTGGCAGGCCAGGTAAAAGAAAAACTTGGTTCGAAGAAACGCGTCCGAGCGGATACTTTTGGTTATCTGCAGAGAAGCTACCCCGGCTTGCAATCTCCTGTGGATGTTCGGGAAGCGCGATGGTGCGGACGTCATGCCGTCCAATACGCTATGAAGGAGGACAACGGGTCAGTAGCAATAAAACGCACCGGCAACGGGAAGGATTACGCTGTCGAACTGTTCCGAACCGAGTTGAGCAACGTGGCAGAAAAGACAAAATCTATGCCGGATGAATTCATTAACGCCGAGGGCAACGGCATAACTGATGCCTTCGTAGAATATGCAATGCCTCTGGTTGGCGAGCTGCCAAAAACCGAATATCTGGGTAATTGTCCGAAAGTCTAAATTGTCTTCAGCAATAGTTACTGTCGGATACCTGAAATGATAAAGACCAAGATAATCGCCACACTCGGCCCCGCGTGTGCTGAGACGGGAATCATCGAGGCCATGATTGATAATGGCGTCGATGTTTTTCGCCTCAACTTTTCACACGGCACGCTTGACGAGCACGACAAATTGCTGGAAACGCTGAATGCTGCTCGCTCGGGTCGGCAACAAATGACCGCTGTGCTGGGCGACTTGTGCGGCCCGAAGATTCGGATCGGGAATATCGAACCGCAGGGGCACATGCTGCAGGCCGGCGATAAGGTCAGAATTGTACCAGGGAATGAAGTCGGCACGGCATATTCCTTCGGCACAAACTACGAGCATTTCAATCAGGATTTGGGAATCGGCCACCGTATCTTTATCGATGACGGCGAAATCACCCTGATCGTGGTTGATCGAGACGGCGAAAATCTGGTTTGCAAGGTTATTGTCGGCGGCCTTTTGTACAGTAGAAAAGGGATCAATCTGCCCGATACGCAGATAAGCATACCGTCGATCACCGAATATGACTTCGAATGTGTTGACTGGGCGATAAAGCGTAACCTGGATTTTCTTGCATTGAGCTTCGTCCGTTCGGCCGACGAGATAAACCAGCTAAAAGACTATATCCATAAGGCCGGCTCAGATATCAAGGTAATAGCCAAGGTTGAGAAGCCGCAGGCACTGGCACATCTCGAATCGATCGTTGATGCAAGCGATGCTGTCTTAGTTGCTCGCGGAGACCTCGGCGTTGAGATGGACCTTGCCGAAGTGCCCCTGATTCAAAAACGAATCACGAAATTGTGCAGAGATTCCGGCACGCCTGTTATCGTCGCAACCCAAATGCTGCAGAGCATGATCGAAAGCCCCACCGCCACGCGTGCCGAAGTGTCGGATGTCGCTAACGCTATCATGGATTTTACCGATGCCGTTATGCTTTCCGGCGAAACCGCAGTCGGCAAATACCCCGTCAAGGCGGCACAGACAATCGAGCGGATAGCAAGGGTAACCGAAGCTTACCTCGATAAACAGCACACCGTTATTCATCACAAGAGCACAACTTCGGGCCAATTTGCGCTCACCGCGGCGATGGCCCGCAGTGTCGGGCAGCTTGTCGAGGATATCGACGCTAAACTTGTTGCAGTTTGGACACAAAGCGGCTCATCAGCCCGTTTTCTCAGCAAAACCCGCATCGACGTGCCTATCCTTGCGCTTAGCTCCGATGAAAGATCATGCCGCCAGATGTGCCTGCATTACGGGGTTATACCTTGCTGTCAACCGATTCCTGAAGATATCAGCCGGTTTACGTCTCTGGTTGATAAGCTCATTTTGGATAACAACTGGGCACAGGCCGGCGATAGGATAGTCCTTGTGGCCGGTCGGCCCCTTAGCGCTGCCGGTACCACCAACTCCATACATGTCCACAACATCAACGCCTGAGAAGATGGATTTGACGATCAATCCGACATCGCGGCGGAAATTTTCATAAATTGGCTTTGTTTTTAATACCCCTCAGGGCGGAATATTGTCATAAAATCCTTTCATATAATACTTTACGCCGATTTGGCCCACTGCCAAATTGGCTTTGTTTTTTCAAATTAGGTTTCAAACCCCCAGCACAGGACTGGGGGCTAAACGCGATTGGCTTTGTTTGGCTTTGCTTTTCTTGACTCCCATCGCTCTTTATTTTCGCGTTATTCCTTGTCATACATGCATTTAAGATCATTTGGCCCCATTTATAATTGGCTTTGTTTTTTCAAGTTTAATCCGTGAGATAACGTCTTTGCCTATCTCACGGGGTGAACGACGAAGATCGCGAAGATTAACGAGGATATATGAAATATTCAATTACAATCATAAATAACTAAGTTTTTCATTTTCATTCACTATATACCAAATACTATACACTAAATACTAATTCGTTATTCATTCTACGACCGGCAATCGAAAAAAGCGGGCAAATTCAGGCTTATTTTCAAAAAATGTCCATGACACGGCGGCCACTATCGACGAGCACGCGGTCCTCGCCGTTCGGGCCTGCGCGCACAGTCGTCCCGAGCCCGTTCGGCTACGCTCAGAGCCTGCCCTTGTATCTTAGATTCCAGGCGATATAAAAAGTGTGGCGTTCTTTAACAACTATATCGTTCGGGCGGGTTTTTGGGTTGCAACCCAAAAACCCGCGGCGGCAGCCGAGATCGT
>Ga0180437_10000833_pt1 | contig 55749 bp, 34 predicted proteins | sample SS_ome_4_FD_132410 | JGI IMG/M metagenome (GOLD analysis project Ga0180437, IMG submission 132410) | Hypersaline lake sediment archaeal communities from the Salton Sea, California, USA - SS_3_D_1 metaG | ecosystem: Environmental > Aquatic > Non-marine Saline and Alkaline > Hypersaline >...
TGAATGGAGCCAGAAATATTTTGGTAAAGTATCTCACAGGGTTAGATACGACCCTTTAGAATTATTGCGATTTAGTAGTGAGTATTTTAATACTTGCGAATTATTGCGATTTTTGGTATCTGTGGTCATTGTTCATGTGAAAAAGTGTGTTTATGCTGTAATTTTCATTCATATTCGTGTGAAAAAAAGTGTTCTGAAATAGGTCCATTTGAAGCCCAGTACAAAATACATCAATATACAGGTGGTCATTTTATTCACAAAAACGAAAAGGGCGAATATGTCCACAATATACTATGTGATTGTAATGAGCTTAAAGCTGAATCTCTTTTACAGAATTCACCTAATGCATCCAATACATCCAATCCGCCAAGTCCTTCTATTTTACTCGATCCGTTTAATGTTCCGTTAGAAAGTTTACCATCTGATGATATATCAATGGAGGATTTAGGATTTGAATGGGGAAATTCAAGTAGTAATGGTTCAAACCAAACACGAATTGAAGATTATTTCCACAAAAAGGTAAAAAACGAAGACATTGTTGATGAATATGTTCCTGATTCTTGGATGGATTATGAATCTGGTTCCGTAGAAGGAGATTTTGCTTCAATTTCTGATTATAATGTAAATGGAATAGATGATGTTGCTCTGAATAATTATGTTCTAGATAATCTTGACAGTTTTGACATTGAAGCATTTATAACAAGTCAGGCGCCCCCCGCATAATTTTTGGGGGTATTTGAAAAAAAATGATAGTATTTTACTTGGAATTTTAAATAAAACAGGTAACGACCTGTTTATACACTCTAAACAGTAATAGTAAAACTACTTAAAAGGAACTACATATATAATAGAGATAACAACTATTGTCAAGACTTTAACTCGTTTAACAAAAAAAATAGACAAATACATAAAGGAGTTATAGTACTTTCAATAACCTTTCACAATGAACGAACTGGCACGAGAACTCAATAATCTTCAGCCAACGAGGAGAATTAAATCTATTCAATTTGGACTATTTAGTCCAGACGAAATACGATCAAGTTCTGTCTGCGAAATCACAAAACCCGATACGTTTGATGGTTCTGAACCTGTCATTAATGGCTTGTTTGACCCGCGAATGGGAGTGATTGAGAGAGGACCCGAATGCGCTACTTGTGAAAACAATAACGCAATGTGTCCTGGGCACTTTGGTCATATTGAATTAACGCTCCCGGTTTTCCACATGCATTTTATCCATATTGTAATGAAATTATTACCATGTGTTTGTTTCAGATGTTCTACTTTACTTATAAAGAAGAACAACAAGAAACTTATGAAAGATTTGAAAGGAAAAACAGGAGAAAACAGATTTAAGGAAGTATATAGCGCTAGTACAAAAACCCAAAAAGCTTCAAGGTGTTGTCACAATGAAGGTTGTAAGGTTATTCAACCAGCAAAATATACCCTTTTAACGTCTGATAAGATGAGAGGAATGGAAAAGAAAATTCCAGGATTAGAAAAAGACACAGTTGTCGCAATTGTAGCTGAATTCAAAGAAGAAGCTATTCGCGACATAACTATTCCCAAGAAACATAGAATTACACCAGAACAATGCTACGAAATATTTCGCAGAATTACTGATGAAGATTGCTTGTTTTTGGGATTTAACCCTGTGTTTACTCGACCAGAATGGATGATATGTACGGTTTTACCTGTACCACCTCCTTCTGTTCGACCTTCTGTTCAACGGGATAATAACCAGAGGTCGGAAGATGATTTAACATATGTTCTTTTAATGATTATCAAAGCGAACAATCAACTGAGAAAGAAGATTGATCAAGAAGATGAGCAGCGAAAGATTGATGTTGCCTATGAATTACTACAATGGAATGTTGCTACATTGATTAGTAACAAAATCCCTGGTATTCCTAAGAATGTTCAGCGTTCTGGAAAGGTAATTAAAGCTTTAAGAGAGCGAATTACTGGAAAGCATGCTCGTATTCGAGGGAACTTATTAGGGAAGCGTGTAGATTTCTCTGCGAGAACTGTTATTTCGGTTGACCCAAATATTTCAATAGATGAATTTGGAATGCCAAAGAAAATCGCTATGATTTTGACCTATCCTGACATTGTAACAGAACAAAATTTTGAAGAAATGGAACAAATTGTAAGAAATGGTCCAAATATTCATCCTGGTGCAAAAAAGATTGAAAGGTTAGAGTTTGATTGCTTTGGAACTCCATCTCCATGTACTATTAACTTGAAACATGTTAATCCAAGTTCAGTTAAACTGAAAATTGGTGACATTATTCACAGACACATCAAAGATGGTGATGTCTGCCTATTTAACCGTCAGCCATCCTTACATAGGATGAATATGATGGGACACAAAGCTAGGATTGTAGAAAATAACACGTTCCGTTTGAATGTGTTTGTTTGTCTTGCTGGTGACACAATTATCAACACTGATATGGGAAGTACAACTATTGCTGACTTTGAAAACCACTGGGAAACTCGTGCTATTAAATCAAGCGATTGGGAAGCCAACAAGAATGTGTATGAATGTGGAGTTGAGAAATTCCATAAAATTGTGCCAGAAGAATTAGGCTTCAAATCTTACGAAATTCTCTTGGAGAATGGCGATAAAATTAAAGCCACTCAAGAACACCCTTTCTATACTAAGAGTAGTGACAGGGTCGAAGCAAAAGATTTGAAAGTTGGTGATTACCTTGTTGGTTATGAAGAGGATTTACCTCCAATTGACTATGAAACTGGTATTACCATTCTTACAGAACTTGATATTAAGAAAGTAATTCCTCCCAAGACTAATGTTAAGAGAGTGATTAATTATCTTAAGAAAACAAATTTGCTTGATATTAAATGTGATGACAAACGACAAATTACTCTTGCTGGGTTAATTGGTCATATTGTTGGTGATGGAACGCTTTGGTGGAATGACAAAAATGTCCATTTGACATTTAGGTCGTCTGCTTTAGAAGATATTACCAGTATCAAGAATGACTTAATGAGCCTTGGTTTTGATGAGAAAATTGTTAAAATACACGCAAAACGTCAATGTAAAAACAGAAAAATTACTCAAATTGATGGAAAGGTCTTAACATTTGATGGAAATGGTTTATACACTATTGACATTAGAAGACGACCCATTGCTATGATGTTCAAAGCTCTTGGTGTTCCAAGGGGTGATAGAGTTCTTCAAGAGTTTCAAATTCCATATTGGATTATGAATGGCTCAGGAATGGTTAAAAGACAGTTTCTCAGAGGCTACTTTGGCGCAGACTGTTCAAAACCAACTGTTGATACACGAACTGGATATCGTTTTCAAACCATCTGTTTTAAGATGTCTAAAGTTGAAGGCAAAACCCCAGTCAAATTTTTTGAGGAAATTTATGAAATTTTAGATGAATTTAAAATTGCGACTCGACCTATTTCTGTAGCGAGTAAGAATGTTCGCAAAAACGGTGAACATACCTATTCATACAAAGGTAAGATTTGTAGCGATATTATTAATACACAGAGGTTCTGTCAAAAGATAGGATATTTGTACAACAAAGAAAGGCAAGATGCTGCGATGTATATCGCAGAGTATTGTAAATATATTCAAAGAGTGGTTCCAACTATTGAAGGACGAAACGGTTACGTTGATGTTACTAAGTATGAGGATTGGCTCGGAAAATATTCAATTGAAGGTACTGGATTAGTATGGAAGAAAATTTCTAAGATTAATGAGATTGAAATGAAAGAAGCGTTTGACATCACAACAAAAGATGAAAATCACAATTTCATATCTAATCGAGTTTTATCGAAGAATTGTAAACCGTATAATGCCGACTTCGATGGTGATGAGATAAACTTTTTGTCTCAAAAAGGTAAGCAAAATACTTACCTAGTCTTTATCTTTATGATAAATGGCGAAACACCTTGTTGCGGGAAACCCCTTAAGGCTTAACTACTACTTATTAATGGGAAACTATTAATAATACCCAGGGTAATGACCTCGGGCACAGTAAAAACGTTAAGCTCTTCAAAATGTCGGCTCTCTGGGCCTCATTTTGGGTATGGGCAATCCGCAGGGTTACTACCTAATTCCGCTTTTGATAGGAAATGGTAGGCTCTCAACGACTGAACGGGTGTTGGTAACCAATGAAGGTCTAGTCAACCGGAGGTTGCTTAAGATACAGTCTGGTCCTTCTGGAAACAGTTGGAATAACCGGAACACATTTATCCCTGAGTCTGTACAGACACGGGTAGAAATAGAGGAATTAGCTGGAGTGTCAAGACAAATTATTAGTCCTGCCACCAGTACTCCCATTATTTCAGTAGCACAGGACTCAATGGTTGGGTCTTATATTTTAACAAGAACTGATTTTGCTACAACAGGTGAGCAATTGTTTCATTATATGATGCCAATTATTCAACTGAAAAGCAACTTTAATTTTATTAAAGCACGAGAAAAAGAAGAATGGTCTGGAAGAGAGCTTTACAGCACAATTCTTCCAAACATTAGTCTGAAAAACGCGAAAGTAGAAATTAAAAATGGTGATATTGTTGATGGCTTTATGAACAAAACCACTTTAGGTGGTAGTTCAAAGGGTATTATTCAAGCAATCATCAACCAACATGGAAACCGTGTATGCAGAGACTTTCTTGATAATTTACAACGGTTAGTTGTGGCTTGGATGGAAGATATTAGTTTCAGCATTGGTTTTGGTGATGCAATGCCAAAAAAGAATATCAGGAATGATATTCAAAAACTTCTGGCAGCAAAAAGAGTTGAGGCAGACGAACTTATTCGTAAGTCTCAATTAGGATTGTATGAACCTTATTTAAGCAACAGCCTTAAAATGGCAAAGCTTGAAATTGATATTCTAAATATCGGCAACTCTGCCACAAGAGATGTTTCTGAAATTGTTTCTGAAAACTTACCAGATGATAACAACTTTATGATTAGTGTTAATTCTGGTTCGAAAGGAAATGCTGATAACCTGAACCAGATTATGGGACTGGTTGGTCAAAGAAGCATTGACGGTGGTAGAATAACATATGGTTTGTCTGGTAGAACATTGCCTCATTATACAAAATGGGACATGGGACTTGCGAGCCGTGGGTTTGTTTTTAATTCATATATGAATGGGCTAACGCCACAAGAATTTTTCTTTACTTCAATGAATTCCAGGTCTGATGCTATTAATTCTAATATTAAGACAGCAGAAACTGGTTATATTCAAAGAAGATTGATTAAAGCAATGGAAGACCTTAAGGTTGAATATGACGGCACTGTCCGTGATGCCACTGGAAACATTGTTCAAGTAGCATATGGTAGGGATGGTTATGACTCAATTAAATTAGAGCATGTTCCTATTAATATTCTTAAAAAGAATGATGAAGAAATGGAAAGAAACTATCAATGGTCTGTTGATGATATTTCAGAGGCTTTGCTCACAGAGGAAGCATATGAAAAATTAATTAATGAGAAAAAGGAAAACGACACTGCGTTGTTACAGGAGTGGAATCAACTATTGAGGGATAGAAGTGATTTGAGATATAAATACTTTGCTAACCTTACTAAAGAAGTTGAAACTGTTCTTGCCCCAATTAACTTAAAAAGGTTAATCTATCAAATGAGAAACCAGTTCCAAATTGAGGAACATGACCAAAGTGACATAACTCCATTTGAAGTTATTGAACTGGTTAAAGAACTCGTTGAATATGTTAATTATTATAACACAAACAAAGAGTTTTCACCAATTTTGAAAATATTGATTAGAGGCAACCTGTCTTCAAAACAATGTATTTCAGAACATAGATTGCCTGGTTCTATTCTCAAGCATTTAATTGAAGTAATTAAACATAAACTTTTATATGCGATTGTGAACCCGGGTGAAATGGTTGGTATCATTGCCGCCCAAAGTATTGGTGAACCTCTTACACAGTTGGTTTTGAAATCATATCACTTTAGTGGTGGGTTGAGTAACCAGTCTGTTATTACTAATTCTGGAGTTCCTAGAATTCAAGAAATTATCAATATGTCAAAAGAGATTAAAACACCTTCGATGACTATTTATCTAAAACCGCAATATGCGGATAACAGAAATATTGCATTTGAAGTTAAAAATCAAATTGAATATACAGAAATTAAAAACTTGTTGCTTGTTTCTGAAATATTGTACCTTCCCGATAAAAGTAAGGGAAAATATCCGGAAGAAGAAGAGCAATACAAAGTTTTTCAAGAAATTATTGAATTAACAGATACTCAATGTCCTTCATCTGACTCATTATCAAATTGGGTTCTTTGGATGGAGTTTGACAGAGAAATTATGTTAAGGAAAAACATTTATATGAGCGATATCCAAGAGGAAATCGTTAAAAACTGTAATGTCGATACTGACATCCACTGTGTTGTCAGTAACATGAACAGCGAACATCTTACTCTCAGAATTAGAGTAACTAGAAGCCTTGAAGAAGGAGAAGGATATATTTCCTTCTTCCGCCATCTTGGTGATTGTTTACTATCTGTTCCTTTAAGGGGAATTGCTGGTATTAAAAAGGTTGGTGTAAGCGAAGAAAAGAAAATCGTTTATGAACCAGATGGAACCATGAAATCAGTTAGTGAATGGGTTCTAAACACAGATGGTTCTAATCTTATTGCTGTATTATCAAATGATTATGTTGATGAGGTTAGAACAACTACAAACGATATTACTGAAATACGCAAATTATTTGGTATTGAAGGAACTCGTAACGCCATTGTCAGAGAATTAAATACAACTGTTTATGAAGGCGCTGGTACAGCTATTAACAATAGACACTATGCAACATTAGCAGACCTCATGACATACAGAGGTAAAGTAATGCAAATTCAAAGAAATGGTTTTGGTAAATCGCCTTATATTGGTCCTCTAGGTAGAGCAACATATGAGGTGATGGATAAAATTCTTGTAACTGCTGGTATCTTCTCAGAAGAGGATGATATGCAAGGCACATCTTCCAATATTATTACTGGACAGGGTGTTAAAGCTGGTACAAATTCATTTGATTTGTACATTAACAAGAACTTACTTCCTGAACCAAAACAGGATACTACTCAAAATACATTGTTCCCACCGGAACAAACTGTTAATGAGAAACCAGAAGTGAAATACTCACCTGCATTTGTACCATTGGAGTCACCGGAAGCTTTTCAGTTTGATGATGATTTTATGGAAAAGATGAGTGCTTCTAAGGAAGTGCGACTGGAAGATTATTTACAAGCGATTGGTTCTCAATCAACAGTTATTGATGATTCCGATTTCAACTTTGGATATGGTATTTCAGGAATGGAAGAACATATGTTACCAGAGTCCAATATTGGTACGATTGAATTAAGTATTACCAAAAGTGATAAGAACGTGAGAAACAGAAGAAGGCGTAAACGGTAAATCAGATATTTTACCGATAACGTAAGTATGTAAATCTTAAGCGTCAAATTATTAATAGTTATCAAAAAAAAAACAAAAATTATTATTCTTTAAGTAGTATATTTAAAGAATAAAAATTGATATAATATTTAATTTAAAAGGAAATAATACAAATATACTATGAGTGACCTTGCAAGTATAAAAAAACAGGAATTGTCTCTTAAAAGAAAAAGAGAAGAAATCGACGAAGAGCTTAAAAAAGTTCAGAAAGACATTGAAAATGTAAAAAAGAGGAAATTAGAACAAGAAAAACATGAAAAACAAAGAAAACAACGATTTAGTTCGCCAAATTGACAACCTAATTCGTCAGTTACCTTTTCCAGAAGATATAACATATAGAAAAATCACAAAGTATGACAGAGAAAGGGAAAGGAAAGAAAGCGAACGTGTTTCTTCAATAATACATCGCAACGCACCTGGTTCTTTATGTCGATGGTGTAACGAAATGAATGGAAAGGGTGGTGTTCCTTGTTCGTGTCATGATTTGTAAAAATTGATATTTTGCAAATATTAAAATTGTATAATAGTAAAATATGAGCATGAATACACAAACCTCCTATTTAAAAGCCTTTTTAAAAGGTAACTCAGGTTTAAAGTCATTTGGTGTTTCACCCACTGTTATGATTAAACGAAAAGAACTTAAAAAACAAACTCGTAACCAAATTACTGTGAAAACATGTGAAAAGATATCATGTGTTATTTGTAACAGTGTATATTTATTTCATAAAAATCAAGCTAAAACTACTTTTTATGAAATAAAAGAAAAAAAGCCACCAGAGGGAACGATGTGGTTTGGACGGAGATATGATACTAATGAACACGTGGAATTTATATGTAAAGGGTGTGTAAAACATCTTATTCCATGTATAATGTGTGGGAAAACATTTCAACAAAATTCAATAACAACAGCATATAACGATCCTGGATTACAAAAAACAGTTGATATTTGTCTTTTATGTTACAGTTATGAAGCGTGTTCAGGATGTGGATATCTAGCAGGTGCGTCGCCATGTAGATGGTGCCGACATGAAATGTAAATAAGCAAAAATTGATTAATAGTATTATATATATATAATATAATAGTGTAAAAATGGAACATAAAACAAAAGAATGGATTTCGAAGGAAAAGAGGCAGTATGCCAAGTATTTTTTTCATCGTGACGGTCCCCTTTGGCATTGCATCGCACATCTACATTTAGGTGAACACAATGATACGACTTACCATGTTTCTGCACCAAAAAAGAAACAAACCATTTCAGCTGCCAGAAAACATGTAGAACTCCGGTGTCGCTATTTGAATAGAAGCCACAAGAGAAAGAAAGTAAAAGTCGTTTCTGACAATTATGAACCAGACCCTAACTTGTTAAGCATTGACAAAGCTCTTCCTACATCAAGAGAAGATGATATTCCAGATGACGGAGTAAATGGAGACAGTTTGCCACATCCTTTTGTAACAAAAGAAGAGCTGGATGAAGAGCTAGACGAGTATTGGAATAAAAAAAAGTTGGAAAATGTGGAAGAAAAAAATGAAGATACTGATTGCGAATTGCCAGACCTTGAGCCCCCGTCTCCTACCAGTGGGTGTAAAAGCCCAAGGAAAAAGGTTAGACATGGGAAATTAAAGGAATTTACTGGGGGTGACGTAATTACAACAAGACCTTTATTCACACAGGTAAAACCTGGTGACAAAGATTTTAAGAAAAGTTCACTTTAAGTTCTTTTTAATAGTTTTTAAAAATCTTCGTCAATAATGACACTATTATCTTGTTCTGATTTACCAACCCCTGCTTTAACATAGTTTGATGCTTTTACTTCAAAAAAGTTTGCCTTACCCCTTAGTGAAATTAATTCCATAAATGGAAAAGGGTTTTTACTGTTCCAAATTTTTTCATAACCTAACTGAACTAAAAGTCTATCAGCTACAAATTCGATATATTCTTTCATTAATTCACTATTCATTCCGATTAGATTACATGGAATTGACTTTGTAATAAACTCTTTTTCAATTTCAACAGCATCTTTCATAATTCTAAAAACCTTTTTCTGGTCTGGCTTGTTTTTTAACATCGAATGTAGCAAACAAGCGAAATCAGTATGTTGACCCTCATCTCTACTAATTAACTCATTTGAAAATGTTAATCCTGGCATTAAACCTCGTTGTTTTAACCAGTAAATCGAACAAAATGAAGCTGAAAAAAAGACACCTTCGATAATAGCAAAGGCGATAACTCTTGTTCCAAAGTCTTCATTATCATTTTCAATCCACCTTACCGCCCAATCAGCTTTTTGTTTTACACATGAAATTTCTTGGATTGCATTCAGCAACTTCTTCTTTTTTCTACTATTCTTCACATAAGTATCAATCATTAGTGAGTAAGTTTCGCTATGTATTGCTTCAATAAACATTTGGTAAGCATAAAACTGTCTTGCCTCTGGTACTTGGATTTCAGACATAAATCTTTGTGCTAGATTTTCCATTACAATTCCATCAGAACCTGCAAAAAAAGCCAGAATGTTTTCAATAAAATATCTCTCATCATCATTTAATTTTTTAGTCCAATCTGTTCTATCCTTACTAAAATCAATCTCCTCTGGGGTCCAAAAGCAGGATACTGCCCTTTTGTAGTGTTTCCATATTTCATTATACTTGATAGGAAATATGACATACCTGTTTGGGTTGTCCCGGAGAATTTCTTCCTCCTTTTCAGAGTTAGAAATTTCAACCTCTCTCGCAAATTTTTGTTCCATAGTCGTGTTCATTTTAAAGGGCAGATATATGTTATATATATACATTATTCTTCTTATGTATTTTATTGTACGCTATAATCGGAAGTATGGTGTTTAAAAGCATTCAAAATTCCTACTTCAAATCTGTTATCATCTGTAATAATTGGGTCATCTATCCCATCACGGCGGTGATACATAAATTGAGGTCTTTCTAAACTGGCAACATCTTCTGGTTTATAGTCTGGTAAAACATTCATTGATTCATATTCTAATATTTTCTTATTAACATCCTGTTCATAACCTAAAATGTGTGGCTTTGATGCATATTTGATACAGTTTGTTGTGTTTTTCTCTCTTCCTGGAAAGATATAATCATTTTGACTTGTTGGCCCTTTCATATATTTATTGTTGCATCTATTCCTAACACATGACCTTGGTTTCCTTAAGGTAAATTCACTATATTCTCCACAATTATATCCTTCAATAGGACCATTATATTGTTCTAATGTGCGTGGTAAGTTTGTTTCACGCCAATTGGGTTTTAGTATTTCTGCTGAATTGGTATAACTTACAAAGCTTTCTTTAACGTCTGTTTTAGGTAGTACAGGTTCTGAATTTTTCACATCGTTTTTTGAAGATGTTGGAATTGATTTTGACATTTTTTCTTTCAATTCTTGAAGTTTTTGTTCTAAACTAGCAATTGCTTCTTTATCAATCTGCGGAGGGTCTTTTTTTACTTCCTTTTCATCTTTTACTTCCTTTTTTTTAACGTCATCTGTTTTTGTCTCATCAATGTCCTTGGTTTTATCATCGTTTTTGTCATTTGCAAAATATTCTATTGTTGGATTAACTGTGTAAAGGGTAAAAGCCGCAGTTGCTATTACAATGAGAAGCGGGATTATCCATTTTAAATGACCTTCTATTACAATTGTACCGGGCATTTTATACGTTTCCTATAATAATAACATTTTTTTATTAGAAAAAAAAAATATTAACGAATATATTAAGATTTGTCTTTCTTACTGTATACAACAATGGTTGATAATACTTGGGAAACAAGATATGCTAAAACAGCTGATAATAAATACAGAAACTTTAATATGGGAGGTGATGCAACTTACGGATTATGTAATATTTATTGTAATTTTGACATCACTAAATTAGATGAAAAAGATTACATTAGGGGTATTTCTGCATCAAGTGCTGATAATTTATTACACATAAACCCAATCGTAGACACTGACCCTCCCCAAAAAGGTTTACAAGCTGTTGGTGTTCATACCGGAAAAACAACTGACAGAAAAAAAAATGTTTATATAAAATACCATTTTAAAGCAAAAGGTGGTATACCAAGTAATTATAAACTAATCGATATCTTTTTCCGGACTCCAAGCAAGGTGGTTTTGTCGGGAAAGAGATATAAAATGGAAGTCTGTCTTGTTTTTGTATCGGAGGATAAGGGAAGACATTTAGTATTATGTGTTCCAATAAAAGTATCCCCAATAAATACTACGAATGACCCACTGCAAAAAAATTTGTATACAATGCTATTAGCAATTGCTAATAATTTTCCAACAAAAGGAAAAACATATTCTATCGAAGATGCTCCTAATTGGGACCCGCGTGTGTTTTTACCTGTTAAAACGAGAGATAATGCAAGTTTTTATACTTGGATCGATCCAACTACTGATAATACTGTAATGTATATACAGTTTCGAAATCCAATTACAACTCCATATAAGTTTTTTGAAACATTCACAACCACATTATCAGGGGGAGTAAATGTTGTAGATCAAGCTGCAACTGTACCTCCTCAAAAAGCACACGCAGATTTAAATATTTATTATAGTAAAAATGAACCAAACGAAGACATTTCAACAACATATAGGTGCGAAACTACGACTAACCCATTAATGCAGCAACTTGTTAACTTTAATAAAAAAGCCGATGAAGATGCTAAAAAAGTAAAACCTACGCCATCAACCCCTAGTCCATCTTGTGACACACCATGTATAATGAGTAAATTTTGGATGTATTTTGGAATTATTGCTGCTATATTGGCAGTTCTATCTATTATTTATGTTTTATATCGTTCACGACAATTAAGATTGAAAAGAATCAAAGATATGGGCACTGGTATTGAAAGTGTTCCAATACCATCATTAGAACCAGTTCATAGTAATATTCCAAATTAATAAGTAGAACCAACTTGTCCACCAGCATAACCACGTGGGTGATTTAATCCTTGAGCATTTAGTTCATCCTTCCAAACTTGAACACCTTTGCACAAACATGCAGGGTCAAGACCCTTGCAGTTTCCGCCACATGCACCACTACAACCACAGTTGTACGGGGCGTTATATCCAACAATTGGGTCACATCCTGTCGCCATAGCAGGTTGAACGTTGCACCCAGGGTTATTTCCTTCAGATGCCATTTGTTGCTGGTAAGCTTGACTTACAGACATTGGTGGATTTTCTAAGTTTTCAGCTCCTCCAATAACCTGTTGGGCTCCACTGCTTAATCCAGTGGCAAGATGTTGCACACCACCACTTACTCCACCAATCGCTGATTGCGCGCCGCTGGCTAACCCGGTTGTAAGCTGTTGGGCGCCAGAACCGACACCTCCTAATACGTGATGTACACCACCTTCAACACCACCTACTAATTTTTGAGCACCCCCGAGAAGATGTTGGGCACCTGAACCAACTCCACTTGTGAGTTGTTGAGCTCCTGATTGAACACCTCCAATTAACTGACTTGCGCCAGAGCCAACACCACCAACCAACTGACTTGCACCAGTGCCAACGCCGCCAATTAATTTTGATGCACCACTTCCTACACCACCAACTACCTGACTGGCACCACTTCGGACATCACCTAGAACATCATATACAGGAGAATCTCTATATTCAGGAGTAGCAAGATAAGACACAAGGAAGGCAACGGCAAGTAATGTTCCGATTGTTGAATCTAAGTATCCTGCAAAAACAATTAAACCTAAAAATACAACTTTCATTAATGGATTTGTAAATAATGCTCTGATACCATCTGTGAATTGAGGTACAATTCCAAGAATATAAACAATAATTGCTATAATTACAAGGGCTCTGAGGATATCAAACTCATTCCATGATTTTGGTTTTACTCTTCTCGGCATTATGAAAATGTTATATATTATATGATAAATAAAATAAAATGAAAAATAGGATTTTGATATAAAAGGATTAACGTATTACAAAAATTGATAGTTTCTTTCATATTTTCTCTTATCTTTATGTCAAATAACACTAACCGTTCAGAAAATATGTTATCAACTTTTGCAAAAAGTAAATCGGCTACCGTTAGCCAAATTAAAACGTATTTGGGAAAAAAAGGATATACGATTCGTCTTAAAGATTTTACAGAGGAACAAATCCTTAAAATAAAAGAAGACTTAACATTTAAACCTTTTCGTCCTCCTGGATATGGACCAGAACCAGAATCTTTTTCTGTTTTTGGAATTTCGAAAAATAAAATGTTCTTACCAAAATTTTACGGTATCGAGACTTTTGGTAAGCCAGATAAGATTAAACTTAATAAAGGAACTAAAATAAAATTAGACTTTAATGGTTCTCTCCGGCCTAATCAAAGAGCTCCCGTTGAAGCTTGTTTAAAAGCTTCTGAAGACACTGGTGGGGGTATACTTTGCCTCCCTTGTGGTGCAGGTAAGACTAGTATCGCATTATATTTAATTGCCACTCTTAAAGTAAAGGCTTTGGTTGTTGTAAACAAAGAATTTTTAATGGACCAGTGGAAAGAGAGAATTGAACAGTTCTTACCAGATGCACGAATTGGAATTTTAAGACAAAAAAAGATTAATGTTGAGAACAAGGATATCGTAATTGCAATGTTACAAAGCGTAGCAATGTGTGGTTACGATGCTTATGTTTATGATACATTTGGAATATCATTTTATGATGAGGTACATTGTGTTCCATCTAAAGTATTTTCTAAAGCTTTAAGAAAAATAAATACAACTTATCATTTTGGATTATCAGCTACTCCTAACAGAGCAGATGGTATGACAAAAGTTACTAAGTTGTATATTGGACCTATTATTTATAAGGTAAATACTCGTAAATCAAAGAAAAATCCAAAGAATTTACGAGTATTTACTATTGCTTTTAATAAAACACCAGAAGGTAAATTATACAGAAGCTTATCAAACTATAAAGGAAAACCAGATGTGGTTAGAATGATTAGTAATATAATCAAATGTCCCAAAAGGTTAGCGTTAGTTTCAATGATATTGAGATATTTCATTTTGGAAGACAAAAGGCATATCTTAGTTCTTAGTGAAAGAATTCAATATTTACATGATATAGAAAACAAAATTAGGTTAGATTATTACAATGCAACTAAAGAAGATATTGAAAATAAATTAAACAAACATATACCAAATGATATAGCAAAATTATCTGTTGATAAAATCAAAAAGATTAAATTACCATTTAAAATTGGTTATTATATTGGTGGTATGAAAAAGAAAGAAAGAAAAGAAAGTGAATCAGCTGATTTAATCCTAGCATCTTACTCAATGGCAAAAGAAGCTATGGATATTCCTATTTTAGATACTCTTTTAATGGCTACTTCTAAATCAAATATAGAACAGTCAGTTGGAAGAATTCAAAGAAAAACAGAATATCCAGATGAAAGACCGCCATTAGTTATTGATTTAATCGATAAATTTTCTAGTTTTTATACACAATCCTTTAAAAGAGAAAGGTTCTATAAGAAAAAGCATTATCCAGTAACAAATTTTATATTTGATGAAGATGATTCAAAACAATTATACACTGATTTTACAGAGGAAATTAAAAATATAACAGACTACCCATCTGATATCCTGGAAACAGAATCGGATAGTGAAACAGAATCTTGTAATCAAAAACTAGAACCGGTATCTCAAAAATCTTTAAAACCATTGGTTCAAACAAAGATTGATGGGGATTTATATGGGATGATTGGTGATGGGGATTTTGATATTTAAAAAATTGATAGTAAACGTGAAGAAAAGCAACAAAAGAGATCGACTATGTCTACCCGTGTGGGTAACGTGGAAATAACATTCGTGACTGGAGTTTCTGGCAAGCCTGTTGGAACCCGTATTGGCAAATCTGCTATTCCGGTGAAAGTCGACAACAAGAACATTGTGACGTTACCAGTTGGTTCGTTTTGGGGAGTTGATATTTACAATGACAACGATCGCTCTGTTGAATTGAAGCTATTCATTGAAGGTAAAAAGGTCCATGGTGTTGTGTATCACCCCGGAAAGAGATACCATCCGCTTCGTTGTGGCAGTGACAAGCGAGAATTTCAAGTTACAGCAGTTCCTAAGGGGAGTGTTGGTTCTGGAGATACAAACAACGGTCTTGTGAAAATGGAGTTTTACACTCGGCTGACCGACGAAGAAGCTTTGAAGCTCATGGCTGATCAACTTTCTGAAGGAAAAGTCAAAGAATTCAGAGAAAGTTTGGCGCTTTCTGGCATTTTTTTAAGAAAGACAGACACCTATGCTTATTTGGACGCTTTGAGAAAAACTGAAACGAAAGTGCATGAAGTGTACGGCGAAGTTCTTCAGCATACAGGTGAACATGATATCCCATCTATTTTTCGGAAATTTCTTGATCAAGATGCAAAGGATGTTCCTGAACATCTTTTTGCAGCACTATTCAAGTACATGCCCGATTATTTATTGAAGGGAAAAATCGTGGAAAGCATTGTATTGAAGTTCTTACCCTTGCTTCCTGAAAAGGAAAACAAGCGCTTCGTGGACAAGATGTACGATGAGTATGGAGCAGATGAGTTTGAAAACTTCTTTTGGGGAACAACCCCAGCTGGAGCTTCAAACGTGTTTGTTGATTGTGCCAAAGCAAAGATGCGCTCTGAACGCAAGAAGCTTCAAGACAAAGCTGCTCAAAATGAGTTTGACAGCTCAGATGATGAATTTCATAGCTGGGCCTACCAAGGCATGGATGGTTTTAGGGGTGGTTTTAGGGGTTGTTTTAGGGGCCTTGATGCCCCAGTAACACGTTCGCTAGATATTCCTGGTGGACTTTCCGACGAAAGTTACAATCCATATGGGAACACATTTGAGGCAAAAACAGAGTTTGTTGTCCCTCAATTGGGACGAGAGCAACAGTTTAAGTCTACCAACGATTTCTTGAAAAAGTTGACACACGTGATTCACTTCAGAATATTGGGAGAAATCCCGTCTGTTGTGCCAAATGTTTCAAAGGAGACTTTGTCTTCGCCTCCGCCCACTTGGGCAAAATTGGCCGAAATGTAAGTCGCGAATATTATTTATAGTTTACATCCTTGGAAAATTTAAATTAAATACACATAGGATTTGTAGCACCAACGCCCCATTCTGGTCTTTTACAACCTTCAAAAAATCTTAATGATGAATCACCACATATTCCAGAACCACAGCCAACTTTTTGACCTCCTCCTTGACTTTTCTTCATTAATCTTCTAACGTTAGCATTTGTTAGTGGTTCCCACTTTCTTTTTGTTTTAATATTGATATTTTTTCTAGTAACTTTTTTAGCTGATTTCCTTTTAGTAACCTTTTTGGTTGGTTTCTTTCTAGTAACTTTTTTAGCTGATTTCCTTTTAGTAACCTTTTTGGTTGGTTTCTTTCTAGTAACTTTTTTAGCTGATTTCCTTTTAGTAACTTTTTTGGTTGGTTTCTTTCTTTTAATTTTCTTTTTACCAAGGGTTGATGATATTTTGTAAATATCTTTTTCAATTCTTTTAAACAAAACAGAACCAAGTGTTAATAGCCAGGGAACAATATTGTTAATTGAATTACCACCCGGAAACATTAATGTTCCAAGTGTGCCAATAAAATTACCACCTCTTTGTTCACCATTGCTCATTCTAATAGGAACAAATTCTATTTCTCTATCATTTGAAGGAATTACTCCAGATAAAGCAGTTGTACCATTATTAACCATTTCTTTAACAACATTGTAAGTGTGATTGTGCATATGTTTTTTCATATGTTCTTTAATATTATCCTTGTGTTTACCACGCATACCCATTACACTTGCTGTATTTTCACCAATTGAATCGATTACAGATGCAGTAATTGAATATATCACCCCTCTTTTAACCATTAACAACGTTTTACTTTTAAGTGTAATGTGATTTCCGTCATTATTTAAACCAATGCCTCCCCGGATACCACCTTGTTGACACATGTAATCAAATTCATTACCAGATGTTGGAAAATAAGGTTTGCAACAAGAAGCATAACCCTGAATAACAGGCCTACCAGCAATTGGTATTTGCCCAACAGCCGTATAATACCCATCTCCACCATCTTGATTGGATAAGTTTTCACCCATCATCTGATGAAGCTGAGCGCTGTTGATGTTGCCTTCCCTTATTCTTCTTATATCTGACGAATTTGCATTTACTAGGATTTCTGGGTCTGAACCTTCATTATTTTCATCGGATTCTTCATTGTCATTATTTTCAAATTCTTCATTATTATTGTTTTCAAGTTCTTGAGCTAAAGCTCCCATGATTATATTATTTGCATTTGGACCTTCATTTGCTCCTTCAACTTCTACTACTACTACTTCTTCTACTTCTTCGTTTTCATTTCTGTTTTCATTTCTGTTTTCATTTTCGTTTTCGTTTTCATTTTCGTTTCTATTTTCGTTGTTATTATTACGGTTATAGTTTTCATTTTCTTCAAGAAGACTGTTGATATTTTTGTTTTTGTTTTTATTTTTGTTTTTGTTGTAAAATATAATTTCCGCGTCAGCTATTTCTTTTTCAAAATCGTCATTTTGTTCATTGTTTGTTTGAACTAATAACAAAGGAACATCCATTGTCTCGGTTTGTTTAACAACGTTGTTTTTATTTTCTTTAGATTCTTCGACACTTTTATTGATAGCAAAAGCTGTGTGTAATAAATCCAGTGCTCTTATTTTTTTGTAACATTCTTCTGGGATATATTCACTTTTAAACGTGATTTCTTTAATTTTTTGTTTATCTTTGCTGGAAATCATGTGGAATACAATTCCTAATCTTTCATATTTACCGGTTGCTGATTGGTTTAACCAACTTCCTTTCATTATCCCAAGTACCATTAATATTATAACAACAGAGTGTTTATCAGTATCTCTAAAATGAGTTACTGATAAATTCATATCAGGAAAGGCTTCTTTTAAGTCACGTATATGGCGACATAATAATTCTAAGCCTTTTAAACCTTTTATTTTATTATATTTGAAATCTTCACTAATAAAAGGTTTTAGTTCTGTAAAACATTTATTAAGAGAGGCATTTCTTGGGGTCTTTAAGTCTGTTGCAGTTATTTTTAATAATAAAAACATAAACTGTTTTGTAATATCGAGTTTTTTACCCTTTTTGCCTTTTTTACCACCTTTTTGAAAAAAGGCCATATCTGGTTTGCTCTTTGAAACAAGAGATGTGTCAAGAACATATGGACTTTTGTCAGCAAATAATAGGGTTGATGATTGAGGAGAAGACTGAGTAACCGAAGTAAATGAGCTCATTTTCACTTATATAATTACTATTTATAATTACTTACAGAAATAAATAAGCTAAAGTTTAATTATAATTTTTAAGGATTGGTTGCCATTTTTCAAATTCTTGCATCCATTTACATGGAAGCTTTAAATAATCCTTTCCGGTGTCTTCAATATTTTTAAATAAATTTTTTAAGCATTTACTTTCTTCCAAAGTTCTAACCCTAGCAGCTCCCAGTTTTCTCCAAGAGCTTGGGTTATAAACCCAGTATACGTCTGGGTAATCTGACATTTTCAAATACAATTCCTCTTCTTGTTTATCTTCTGCGGTGTCAACAGTTTCTAACTCTCTACCCTGACTAATATTTTGTACATTCCATTCTCCATTTTTAAAAGTAATCGTTTCACTAACAAGGGGTTTTGGAACGGCACTTTTTAAAGAAATATAGTGTTCATCAATGCCTGGAATACCTTGGGTACAAATAACAGCTACCTTATTATCACTCATATCGTATGGAAAAAACTTTCTTTTATTTCTCAAAAAATCTTCAATTGAATTATAGTTACTATAAGTGGTAATATCAAAATCGCAAACATCTAATTTTGAATCTGGATACCAATCTTTTCCAATTATATCCTGTATCTGAACTAATCGATGTGATAACATGGAAGAAATGTCTTTACCATTTAATGCCCAAATATCATTTACAACATATAACCAATTTTTCTTTTTGACTGGAGCAGAAACTTCTCGTTTAATTGTTTTGAATACTTGGGAAAAAAAGTCTGTAATTTCTTCTCTTTCAGCTGTTCTTGTTTCTTCACTCATTAAAAAAGTTCCTGTGAGCAAAGTACTTTCAAATAATTCATCTTTAAATCGAAATCTAACCTGGTAGATTGCAGCTTTTTCAAGTGGTTTTTTCTTTTCAATAAAACAGCAAATTCTCCTATTTTGTAAAGTAGTCAGCAAAAAGAAATAATCTTGGCAGTCCGTTAAATAACCCTTTTTATTTCTTTTTTCTGGGATAGGTCTCATTAAATAAGGAGTTTGCTTTAGTTGTTGCACAGTCTCATATGTCCAATTTTCCTGTTCTTTTTCCCACATACGTACTGATACAAAATCCCTTAATTTGTCAATAATTTCAGCATGACGGCTTGGTTTAACATACCTTCTTGAATTTTTTGGATTATAATATCCATTACTGGGTTTCACCAGTAAAGCTCTTTTTTTACCAAAAACAACAGGTTCCATCTTAGTCTTAGTTTTAACAATTATATTTATACCCCACACCCTTTATATAGTTTATATGACTGTATATGAAGTATTAAAATATCATAACGATTTATGAATTTTATATCACTAATCTTAAATTAGACAAAACATTGCTCACGTCTTGGGATATTTATACCATAAGCGTGGTATTAATATGAAACATTTTATCGAGAGTTTTAACAAAATAAAGACATAAATAGAACGATAGAGTGTATTTAAAGAGTGCGTTATTAGTTTTCTTACTCCTACCCGTAACAATATAAAATGTTAAATTCAAAAAAAATTGACGCAGTGAAGCAGGATATCTTGAAAAATAATATGTTCTCTAATCATACGGATACAAAAATCGGTAATCCTTCAAAAATGACAACCACTATAGACAAAAAGTTTAAACACCCTTCCAGGGAATTTACTGATTATTTGAATAAGAACCGTACTTCTTCTACAAAAAAAGAAGGAACTTCCCGTGTGGCAACACATTTAAGTATGTGTCAGCCCTTCGGGAAGTTTGCGATTCCTCAACCTGAAATGGAGACATTTATGTCTCTATATGAAAAAGAGTTGAAAAGGGGCAGTTCACTCGGAATTACCGAGAAACCACTGTCACATATGGAAACACCATTGGTGTCTGATATTGATTTGAAGTATGTTTTGGAAAAGGGCGATGAAAAAAAGCCTTTAGAAGAACTAAGACGTCATAATTATAAAATAATTAAAGACATCTTGGCAGCATACAAAAAAGTTTATGATGAAAATTTTTACTTTAGAAATCCTGAAGACAAAAACCAGTGTTATTTTTTTATAACACAGCGTCACGAACCCTATATTTGTGAAAGCGGAAATAAAAAGTACGTTAAAGATGGGTTTCATATTGTAAATCCAGGATATCGTGCTTTTCCAAAAATTCACTTTGAAATGAGGAAAAAAATTATTAAAGATGATAACCTCAAACGATTAGTTGCTTCATTAGGAACAATTAATGATTTAGATGACGTTTTGGACAAACAAGTTATCTGCAAAAACGGGTGGTTAATGTATGGTTCTGGTAAGCCCGGGAAACAACCACATGAAATTGCTTATGTTTTTGATGCTGATTTAAATGAGGCAAACAAAGATGATTTGGGAGTTACTTCTTTTCCTCGATACCTTAGTTATTGGAGAACAAGCACAAAACATGCTGTTCCTATTAAAAAGGTATATGATTCGTTTGTGCAAAAACAAAAACTTCACTCTAATGAGGATGATGAAGACGAAGATGCTGGTGATAACAGGGAAGACGTAAAAACGAATTCAAGTGGAAATGATTCTGATTCTTCAAATACACCTAAAAAGGAAAAGAAGAAGAAAAAGAAAAAGAAACACGTTAAACCAGTTGAAATTGTAGAAGCTGAAAACCCAGATAATTCTGATGAAAGTGCTATTCTTAAGATAAGACATCTTGTTGAATTATTATCTGAAAGACGTGGTACAAATAAATCATTATGGAGAGAAGTAGGCGAATGTTTACGATTTCTCTCACCAAAACCTAATGATTATTTTGATATTTGGGTAGAATTCAGTGAAAAATATGATAGGTTTACAGAAGATGATTGTGATAAAGAGTGGAAAACGTTTCCAGCGGAAGGACCTCTTTCGTTGGCAACATTGAAATTTTGGGCATCAAAGGATAGTCCAAAAGAATACACTTCTTTTAAACAAAATGAAATTCGAAAATTCTTGATGAAGTGTATCAATACAACGCATGTTGATGTGGCTCAAACTCTATATTTGATGTATGAGTCGAGATATGTATGTGCTTCGATAAAGCAAAACACTTGGTACGAATTTAGGAAACATAGGTGGTACGCTAGTGAGTCAGGGGTTGGTCTTAGGAAAAAGATTTCCAAAGAGTTAGCTCTTGAATATACTCGTTTTCGCCGCTTTTGTATCCAAATGGCAGAAAGTGCCATGGACGATGAGCTTCCAGATGACTTGGAATATGACATCTCGGATGATGATATGGAAGAAGAAATTTCAGATGAAGAATGGCTATCGATGGCATCAATTTGTGACGAAGTCGTTATTAAGCTAAAAACAAAAGGCTATAAAGATTCTTTGTTAGGAGAAGCCAAGGAGTTCTTCTACAAAGAAAAATTTGAAGAAGAACTTGATGAAAGACATGAATTAATTGGTTATGAAAATGGTGTGATTGACCTGGATAAAAGAATTTTCAGAGAAGGAAGACCAGACGATTATATTACTCTTTCAACAAAGACGAAATATAATCCCAAGTACAAGGAAACCAAAGAGTATAAAGAAATTATGACATTTTTGAAACAGATTTACTTAACAGATAACATGGTCCACTATGGATTGAAAGAAAGAGGACTTATGTTACATGGTGATAACTTTGAAGAACGCTTGTATACTCAAATTGGGGCAGGTGGTAATGGAAAGAGTAAGTGGAGAGAAGCGTGTGCTAAAGCTCTTGGAGATTATGTTTTTGGATTTCCGGTAACATTGTTTACAGGAAGACGAACAGCTTCGAGTTCTGCTTCACCAGAAGTCGCTCGTTCTAAAGGAAAGAGAATAGCATATGTTGATGAACCAGAACATAAAACTAATTTTAATATTGGTTTAGCCAAAAAGTTTTCAGGTGGTGATCCAATTGAAACCAGAAAATTATTTGGAGATATGTTTGAGTTTATTCCACAATTTTCAATTACACTTTTGTGTAATAACATTCCTGGGTTTCCAGCACACGATGAGGGCGCACAACGTCGTTTGACAATTACTGAGTTTTGTGCTCGGTTCGTTGATAACCCAACAGCTCCAAATGAATTTAAGAGAGACAGATTGCTTTCTAAAAAGATTAAGACATGGAAACATGCATTGTCTTCACTTTTGGTTGATTATTTTTATATTTACCAAGAAGAGGGACTATCTCCTCCAGAGGAAGTAACTAAGTTTACTCAACAGTTTATTAAAGAGTGTGATACTTACAATGAGTTCATCTCAGATGTTCTTGTTGAAGACCATGAAGAAACTTATGTTTCCATTAAAGACCTGTACAGCTCCTTTAAGGATTGGGTTGAGGATAATGGTGTTTCTTCTAGAAAACCGATGAGCTTGAGAGATTTCAAGAAGTATATCACCAAAAAGGTGAATAAACAAGGTGCTATTCGTGATAACCGTATTTATGGTTACAGGGAAAGAACTGAAGAGGTTTCTTACTAAACATTTAATAGTTTTAATTTTTACCAGTTAGTAAGATCCCAATGAACATTCCAAGTATACATCCTATTACTATACCAATCGTATTTACCCATAATGGTTGGTCATCGTTATTATAATCAATTAATTCTTTAGCAATGATGCTTATTGATGTTCCCAAAACAACACCAATAAAATCACTATATATATTACCAATACCACTTTTTGTTAATAATCCTCCTGGTAAATATTTTTCTATATGATTTAAACCCATCCATAAACCAAAATTGTCTATAAAACCAAAAACTATTCCAAATATAAGTCCAACAATTACACTTTTAATTGGGGGAATATTTCCCTGGTTTATGTAGCTAGAAAAGGAAACAGTATCTTTCTTCTTTTTTTTTAAAATATAATTGTACAAGTAATAAGTTAAAAAAACTATAAAAGATAAAAATATTACATTAAATAATATAAATTCAAGAATAACTCGATTCATAACTTATATAAAGAATGTTTTATATATACATATTATAAAATGTATATTTGCTCGTGTTTATTATTTGTGTCATCTGTTACCATTTTATGCATAGGTGTTAAAAACTGCATTCCTTTACTTTGTCCAAAGCAAAACCATGTTGGAATATGTAACGTTGTAAAAAAGAACAGATATGATTATGATTTTCGAGAACATGTCTATTATCAACAAAATGTCAATAGAGAAATTAAAAATTTATGAAAAAATACTATTTAAAGCTTTTTTATTAGAAGAACTTGCAGCTTTTCCGGACTTATCGAGCCCAAAAATACTGTTCAATACTCCTTTATTTGATTTGTTTTTAAGTTCTGCTTTCACACCACTTGCTCCACCAATTAGGTAATATACCATCAGACCAACACATAGTCCTGCGAATAACATAATAATTATACCAAGTGTGGTTGTTATTTTATTTTGTAAGATTTCCTTATTTTCACTTTCTTCTAAACTCCAGTTTAAAGACTGAAGGTCTGCATTCATTTTTTTGGCAATTTGTTGTTTATCCTTTACAAAATCAATATTTCTATTAATTGCAGTTTTACTGGTATCTGCCAGGGAATTAAATATTCTGACAAGTCGTTCTTGGTCTCGTATTTTTGCTAAATTATCATTAATTGAATCGCGTGTATCTTTGGTAGCTGCTGCGATTTCGAGTTTTGATTTCGTATCTTTTGCAGCTTTAAACAATGAAAACACATCCATGTTTGAAGCATCTGGACTACTAACAAACTTGGCCATCGCATGAGATGTTTTGGCTTTTAAGGCTGATGCATCTGCGTTTTTCTTATTTTCATCTGCGAGTTGTTGGTAATATTTTTTTAGCCTATCAGCTACATTTTCTCCTTCTGTACCTGGAACCATATATAATCCATATTTGCACTTGGGATTTTTGTTTTTTTCAAAATTAACAAGTTCTGTATACTTTGTGTTTAGTATATTTTTACCACCAACCCAACATAAATTTTTCATTGGTTTTATTTTTCTCGATGAAGTAGCATTTTCTCTAAAGAATGTCATGTACTTATCGCTTTTTCTAATCCATGGTGCATAATTATCTAAGAATGGATAACCACTGTTTGGATTTAATTGATTTTTCCTGTCTTCTGTACTATAATTTAGCCAGATATCTTGGAACATTTGCAAACTGCTTAAAAGATATTTATTTCTCTCTGCTTCTGTTTGGCAATTTTTAGATTTTTGATATTCAGCATCTGCTTCTCTTAATAAATCAATAGGTTGTCCATCTTGATATACAACATAACTGCATTTATTATCATTAGAACTATTACTTCCTTTTTCTGTACACAGATTACCATATGCTTCTGCTTTAAGAATACAATCTTCTACACTTTTTACAGGCCCAATAGAATCAGAGAACGGGATAAACCCAGCATCTTTTGCATTTTTGGATGTAACACAGCCAATTGGAACAATATTATCAGTACTCATTACAAGTTCTTTACATATCTACAAGAAAGATTTTCTTTTACTAAATTTTAGGTTTTAAGGTTATTAATTACGCTTCGTAATTCCTCTCTACTTTTCCTGAAACCGGCATAATCTAACTTAGAATTATCCTGTAAATCACAAGGAAGGTATCCAGTTTCTCTAGCAAAATCAGATGGTTTTATTCTATGTTTTGTTGTACCATCATCATAATAGATGCTATCATCATCATACTTTTGATGTTCCATAACTTTATCATATGCATCCTTGGCTTTTTGCTTATTTTCTCTATTATGTCCATTATCATCTGGACAATCACAATTATCATCTACCCATTGTAATGCAGCCAAGTTTAATTTATCACCTTCGTGTATAATCGTTTTTTCTGTTTTATCACTTATTTTCTTAAATTCCTTAACTGCATACTTATTTAATCCAATAGCAACAATAAAAAATACAATAGCAGCTAAAACAAACATTCCAAGCATCGTTCTCATTGAAATACTACCTGCTAAATAACCAACCCATGCTAAAATTCCAATAAAAACAGCAGAAAATGCTCCCAATATATACATAATTGCGCTACTTTTTTGACGTGCTGCTGCATTATTAATTTCAGCTAATCTAGTTTTTACTTGCATTGCATTTGTAACCTGTCTATCAGTTTCGTGCATTTGTCCCATCATGTTATTCCACTCATCGTTAGCTTGTCGAAGAATTGTAGTAGATTTTGCTTGTCCGTCTAGAGTTGTATAATCATTTTTAATCTTTTCTCCTAATTGGTTGTTAAAAGATAATACCCTTTTAGGTAAGCCATTATCAGGGCTATATAAAGAAGAATATTCGTCGTTACTAAAGTTTTCTGTCTTGTCCATGCTAGAATATATATTACTCACTGTATTTAATTTTTTAGGAGTCATTTGACCATCAATGCCTTTTTGTAAGTTGTAAAACTTAACACATGAATTAAACATTGCACCATCCCACTTATCTGGAGCTACTGGAAACGGATATTTTCCTGCTAGTTCTGCACATGATTTTCCAGAATACCCACTCAAGGAAATAGAATTATGAATGGGATTAAGTTGTTTTCCAGAGTAAACTGGAAATTTTGCAGATAAATCATATCCTGGTGGACAAGCTTTGTATCCAGGTCCTGCATTGGGACAAGGACATGTATTGTAATATTTACCAGGACTTTTTAACCATTTAGTTATTCCAGTTGGGTCTTTTACGCCAGGATTACATGCGCTATCACTAAATAAGTTGCCTAATGACATTTTAAAGAATGTATCTATATAATTTAGTTAAGTAAAAATATCATTTAAAGGTTTTTATTCTCAACCTCAACTCTATTCAAATAATGATGACATGGAACAGATGAATTTAAATATTCTGGCTCATCATCTGGTCTTGTTCCCATGTTCCACTTACATATAAATGATAGTTGCCTATCGTCCTTGCAACCCGATGTCTGTTTGCCACTATCATCAAAAGATGGTTCAAATCTTCCAATTTGACAATCTCTAAAGTTTTTGCTATCACGTTCAATGTCATCATAGTCATAATCATACGGATAAATGTCATCTCCTTCGCCAGCTTGTTTTGGACAAATTGGTTTATATTTATCTACAGTGTTATCATCATAATCAAAATCTAATTTATATTTAGCATAAGACCGTACCTTTCTGCATCGTGCAGGGCATTTTTTAACAGGGCCGACAGTTGTCACAACTTCTTTTACACCTCCTTTAACAATTCCCATACTAACATCACCATATGTCTTCCAGAAAGAACCAGCACTTAGTAATGAGTATACGAGATACACTAATCCTAACCCAAAAGCAATAGTTAACATTCTCATAGTTAAAAATCCAGATGCAAGTGCAATACCAAGACCAATGGCGTATAAAATAAAGAAGATAACATACATTAATCTACTAACAAGCACTTGTTTTTGTCTAAAGTTAGTATTGTTAATTTCAGATATTCTTGCTTTTGTATTAACGATTGGCATGGACCTTTTTTTAGATAATACGTCTGCAACTGTGACATTATTTGAAATTGCTTGAGCTAAAGCTCCTTTTTCAAGGTGAGCATAATGTGCTCTTCTTAAAGCTTCTCGTGAGGAGTTTACTAATTTTTGACTCTTTGCGATAGCACTTCCAACTTCCCAAGAAGTTGCTGCTGCTTTTTGTTCAGCTGGGGTAACATAATTAAATTGAGTTGAAGGAACCTTTGGGTCATTTTTATAATTATTTAGTTGACTACGAATAGATGATAAAGACGCATTGTTATCATCAGCTGTCATATGTTCTTCAAGTGTTTGTAAAGATTGGTTATCTGCACTAACATTTTGAGGGACACTTTCTGGTATTATTTCTCCAATACCTGAAAGAGTACCTGGCATACTAGACCTTGATACATTTTCTATATTTGAAGTAGTAATTAATGTATCATTTACCGAATCATTTACAGGTGCGGCGTACCTAGATTGAGAAGGTTGTGTATTTCCCATTTTGCTATAAGTTACTATATTATATAAATATCGAATAATATTGTTGTATTCAATATTTATAGTTAAAATGAAATTATAGAATATATATTTTGGTTAATTATTTTTTAGCCATTTTACCAAAAACAGTATATGCAGAAATAACAGCAATTAAAAGAGCAATTATAATTGAAAACAAGACATAAATTACCTTTTTCTTATACATATTTCTTTCCTGGCTTAACTGAAGCATTCTATCACGCGTTGCCACTAGTTGCATTTTGTCCTTAATATCAGAACTATATCTCTTAAATAACTTGTGATTATTATTTAAGGTTCTTCTGTAATTTTGTATAGACTCAGAAGTTTCCTTGATATCATTTTCTGTTTGACGTTGGATTGTCTGCAAATTTTGGTTAATTATGTTTAAGTCTTCAACAGCTTTTGTATAACTTGCTTGAATCTGTGCCATTTTTGTTAAGTCAGTACTTGCAGTATCATGTGCAATTGCATCACGAGCACTATGTAAAGCTGCTACCAATTTAGCTTGTTGATCATAATCATCTAATAGTTTGCTATGAGCAGAAGGATTTGAAGATGTCGTAACTGATGTCATCTTTATATACTTATGTCGATAATATATTATTTGCATTTTTTTTTATTTACCGCTGTTTTAAAAATTTATCACAATAAAATAAACTTAACAATACCATAGCTGTTCCCACCCAAAAAATTTTATGACCATCTAAACCCAATCCCTTAGATGAATCATTTGAAAAATTTTCAACAAGGTCTAATATATCCTTTACACTTTCTCTTTGAGACACCAATTGGGTTGGACTTCTAGAATCAATCTGTGTTGTAGAATAAGGATATCTCCAGGTTGGATAACCATTTGGTGTATAATCATTAGTGTGGGGATAAGTTTTATGCCAATAATTATTTGAATTACAACGGTCGAGAACAGGATAAAACTGGTCATAATTTACATACGTCTTTTTATTCTCCTTTAAGGAAGGAGTTTTATAATAATATTTAGTTCTATCATTAATCATAGATTCATCATAGTTAACACCAAATCTATTTCCTCTGAACCAATCAGCATTTCCATTAACTCCTGTTTTTCCTTCTCTGGAATACAAAGGACCATCTGTGCCAGGAGTTGTGCATACTTCCCCTACCATATTTTGTCCAGATGAATAAATATTATAACATTTTCTTGGTCCACTATTAGGGTCAGATGGTTTATGTCCAATAACAGAACAGGGGGTTAAGGTATTTTGTGCATGTGGAGCATTTACTTGATAAATATTTTTACTATAAAAACCTGAAGAATTATTGATTGAGTCTTTAGAAGGAGTTGTTCCTCCCATCTGAAAATCAACTCCACTATATGAGGCTGGTACATATGGGACACTAGCATATGTATCAACAGGAACAGGAGGTATTTTTATGTTTTGAGGAACATGTGTGTTAAATGGACAATTTTTGGACATTTTAGTTCTTGTCTTATAATATTTACATACTATTAATTTAAATATTAACTACTCAATATTAACCACTGCCTGTTTTTATAACAACACGGTAGCTTAGCTCTAAACCACCATTTCGTTTGATATAAATCATATCACCAATTTTGGCACCAAATCTTACAGGAACTGGGTCACTAACTTCATATTTTGGAAATTTATAAATTGGTGTATCCAAATAATCAACAACTGCATTTTTTTCCTCTTCACTTAACAAATAACATTCTGGAACAAGATTGTTTTTCATGAAATCAAAAGGATAAATGTTCTCTAAAACTTCAACATTTGGGTGCTTAGCAAGTTCTGAACGAACAAAGTTGTTCAGTTTTCTTGCCTTGACATCACCATATGTTTTTAAAACAAAAAATAATTTATCCAAATCTGGATATTCTTTGTTTAATTGTGCCATACGTGCTAAAAAAATCTTTTTATCAAACTTATCAGATGATTCAAAATACACCAATATCCCTCCTCCTTTTTTATACTCATCTTTGAGATTAACAGGAATCATATCTGGGAAATATAAATGATGTCTATTTTGTTCATAAATCGACCTAAAATCCTCTAAAGACATTTTTGTAGACCCAAGAGGTACATCATACCCCCGGTCTTTTAAGGTCGTAAGAACCGTCCTACGTACCTTAAATAATAATCCAACTTCGCTATTTTCAGTAGTATTGGCCATATTGTATATTTATACTTCTTTTTCTTTTATGTATTTTGTAAATCATTTTTTCTAACGGATAATATATATATTTAATACATTTATAAGAGAATGTCTTGTTGTTTATCTGATACGTCAAACCCTTGCGAAGTTATCAAACATATTTTTTGCAATAAAAACCTATACGGTAACGTAGTCAATAGCATTAAACAATCTAGGGCTGCGCGTGAAAAAGGTGGATACTACTGCTTATATTTCTGCAATCCCTGTACTGGTCAAACAATTACGATGAGAGGAGAACGTATCCTGTATATTTTTGAGCACCCCTGTAAAGTATGTTTTTGCAGCGATGTAGAAAAGGTTGCCGGTCTCACAATTATTAACTCTGAATTTTTTGCCGATGTATTGTTGTCTTTTAATGAAGCATTACAGGCCAGAAGTGATGTAAAATTATACTGTAAAACGTTCAAAATTCCATGTTGTCTTTTTCCTAACATTTCAGCAAAAGATAGGTGTTTTACAATGACCGGACAGCAACTAATTGAATTAATGTGTAAAGCTTTATCGGGTTGCTGTAAAACTATGAAATAAAGATTTATTATGAATCAGAATCGCTTTCACTTTCTTCATCGGAAGATTCTTCTTCCCATTTTTCGAGCCATTTAGGATATAGTTTATTTGTCCACTTATCCACAACGATTTGTGTAGCTTTAATATTCTTTTTCAAATCCTTTGGGATATCAATCTCTGTAGTTTTTAACAAATCCTTTAAGAAATTAGACAACCCTGACATCCAGTTATTAACTTGATGTGCAATGTTTCTAACATTTATTTCCGAATCATCAAATGATTCAGCAGGACATTTTACAAGTCGTACCAAGGCGGTTTTACACCTTGAAACAACTTTACAAGTACCTGCTAAATTCATTTTAAATTCTTCAATTGACCTTTCATTAACCACAATAGGGTTAAGAGGAACATACTTAGGTAAAATCCAACTACCAAGTTCTAAATCAAATATAGCCTCTAATTGTGGCGCTGTCCATGTATCCGGAGTTTCACTACGTTTACCCATAGATGGAGACGGTACTTTAACTTTTTTGTTAGGTTCCACACTCTTAATATGTAACATTACGTTTTCTGGCTTTAAGTTTAATTTAGCCTTGGTAACTTTAATTTTTTCAACATTTATTTCTTCAACTTCAATGTTTTTACTTTTTACTCTTCCAGTAGAATTAATAGTAAGGTTTTCCAGAAAAGAATCTGGAACATCAAAATCTTCTTCTGAAATATTAAAAGGCTCTTTTGAGTTGTCTGAATTATCAGAACTGTTATATTGTGATAATTCCATAGAACCATAACCAAGAAAAGCATCTGCGATGTCATCATAATCATCATTATTGTTAACTAGAGCATTAATTTCAGCCATGTCTGCTTCCTCAAGTTCTTCACCGTCGAAGTTTTTTTTTAAAAGAGAGTCACACCCAACTTTCTTATAATGTTCTACTTGATTCCATGTTTCTTCTAATTTGGGAAGAACCTCTTTGAACCAATTAGGGTCTCTTTCAACACGAACACAACTAATTTTATCAAAGCGCCAAAAAGTAACACGTCTTTCTACCCATGTAGAAGGAACTTCGTTCTTAATTTTAACACACCAACTTTCAAATTCTTCTTTGGAAACTCCCAATTCAGAATGAAAATATTTGTTGTCACCCTCAGGTGTATTGTATGTCAAAACAGCTCCCTTTTCCATATAATCTTTTGTTCTTAAGAAAACATGTCCTTCTCTGTATTTATGTTGAAGTTTCTCATCAACATCAAAATTCATCAAAGGAGCATTATCTTCCGTGTCTTCAAGATATTCATCAATACCTGAATATTCTGTAATCTTGCATTCCAGGAAATCGCAGTATGATAAATCACATACTTCTAACTGTGCCTGAACTTGCATCCAATAATGTCGTGGGACAATACCAGTAATTTTTCTAGAATATGGGCATTTAATTTCAAGCATTATTCCCTTAACGGTAATGCCATCCGGGGATGCACCCAAAAAGGGATATTTGGGGTGTTTTAAGACACCAAATTCGTAAACTTTTGTCTTATTTCGGAGTTCATATAATCGAACGGCAACGTCCTCATATTTTACACCCCATTCGGTATAGATATTTCCTTTAAATTTAGGTCCTTTTCCACACTTTTTTAAGATAAAGTCTTCTTTTTTGCTAAAGTGGCCTTGGCCCATAGCGGTCGCCCAATCACTTGCAGTAATCATAGTCATTCTCAGTTCGTACCACTCCGGTGTCCGTTGTTCAATTCGCTTAATCGATAGCAGTTTACCTACTTGGATTTTGTCTTTAAATGTTGGTTTTGGAGAAGTAGGGAACGAACTTAGATCCTGTTCAATACATTCTTCTTTAGTATAACGTGACGTCTTCATGTTTGTATATTCCTTATCTTTGTAGATGTAATTATATAACAATCAGTTTCTTTAAGTTAAGTTAATTTAAGTTAATTTAAGTTAATTTAAGCTAATTTAAGTTAATTTAAGTTAATTGATACAATTAAATTTTCCCAGTTAAGTATATTGAAGTTATGTCCTCTGGTACACAACAGTCAAGAATTGCGAAAGCAAAACATTATAATACACAAAGAGCACAAAGGGCTGGTAATGGTCGTGGTCGTGGTCGCGGTCGTGGGCGCGGTCGGGGGGCTTCAACAAGTGGTCGTGGTCGCGGACGTGGCCGTGGAGCTTCAACAAGTGGTAGTCCCAGATATACACAATCAGGGTCATTAACAGTAGATCAGGCTCAAAAAAAATTAGATAAGGCAAAGGCTGATTTGGCATCGGCTAGTTCTTCTCAAAAATCAAAAGCTCAACAGGAAGTTGATAAAGCACAAAAAGCTTTAGATAAAGCTAAAGCAGATAAAGCTAAAGCAGATAAAGCTAAAGCAAATAGAGAAGCTGCAAATCAAGCAAGAAGAAACCAGGCTACTGCTTCACGAATTTCAGCAAATCGTTTGAAAAAAATAAGAGATGAAAGTACAGCTCTAGAAAAGAGCATTACTGACAAACAAAAACAAATATATAATTCAATTGGAAGTAGTTTTCAATCACAAATATCAGGCACCTTAGATAAAGTATGGAAAGATGATACTATAAAAAAGGTTAATTTGGAGATTAATACAAAAAAGCGTACTGCACCATATATTTTTACTACTTTAAATAAACTTTTATTAGATATTATTCAAGAAAGAAGTGCTTGGGTTTCAAAACAAGAACTAATAGGGTCAACTGTTAATAAAAATTATAAAGGCACTCTTGGTGAAATTATGAGCAGTGCTAACACGGGTAGTATTGCTACTATTTCTAACCCGCAACAGTTAGCTGCTGAAAAAAGTAAAGTACACCCTCTTAAAGCTTCTGTTGAACAAAAAAGAAAAGATTTGATACAATTACAAAAAAGCATTTTTGACCCACCAATAAATGCATTAACCCGCATTACAGATGAAAATAAATCAAGTATTGCAGCTGCATATCAAGCTGTTTCAAAATATAACAACGACCCATTAAATACAATTGATTTGGGTCAGGTATATGAAAAAATACCAGAAAGTGTAAAAACTAGTATTGGTGATAAGTGGCAAAAATTATTGGATGCTGCAAATGAATACCAATTGGAAAGTGATAAATTGGCTCATTTAAGACAATCAATAGAAAACTATAATGCTTCACCACATCTTACTAAAAATGAAGTAGTACTTCTTAGTTGGAATGTGAAGAAATGGCTAAGTGATAAAACAGAAGACTTTACAAGTATGATAAATGCCATTAAGCCAGCAAAACCTAATATTCTTATTTTACAAGAAAATACTAAAAACGAAAGTGATATACAAAATAATATTCCAAATCTAAAATATGCTCATTACTATCAAACCAAGAAAGGATACAAGAATTCTATTTTGAGTGAATATCCTTTTAAGGCTAGGTCTTATTTAGAGTTTCCAGAAGTAGAGTTAGGAAGAGGTAGTGATGACTTTAAGGTTTTGTTTAAACATGAAGCTGAACCAAAAAAGGAAACTGGTGGTATTTTTGGATTTATGCGCGGTGGAGCTGAGACAAACGATGAAGGTTATGAAACAATGGAAACACAAGTAAAAGGAACAAATAACTTTATTATAGTTGAGTTTGAGTTAGGAGACGGTAAAATATTTCAATTAATTAATACAGAACTTGCTCAAAATCCACCTGATTTAGAAGACAATGTTATTAAGAAGACGGATAGTAACAAAAATAAAGAAAGTAAAAGAAAAAAGAATAACTATAATGCTAAGGTGAGAAAGATATATGATAAAATTCGTTTAGAACAAGTTAAATTATTACTAAAAGCATTTCATAACAACAGTCAAAAAAGATGGTTTGGTCCTGATTTTTCAAACGAGCCTGCTTATCAAGCAATTGCTGGTGATTTTCATAATATTTATGATTCTAATACTCTTAAAGCTATTTCAAATAACTTTAGCTCAAAACAAAATAATATTAGTAACCCAAAAGAAAATACTGAATTCATATTGTTTGGAGATAATTTGAGAAGTGGCAATAATGTTTCTGAATATACACAATATCCACATACTGTTTCTGGAATTGGATACCCTGTTAGAACAAAACTTGTTTTACCAGAACCATTATCACTCGCTGGTGGTGATGTCGCAAGTACTCCAGCATTAACACAGTTTGAACCAATGAAACTTGGTGAACCATCTACATTGCTTTATACTGGAAATGCACCTAATGCTAATATATCAATTGTTAAAAACAGAAAACCAAAAAAGGTTGAAAAAAAGTTACCAGGGTTAACTAAAAGACAAACAGCTGTTTATAATAATTTGAGTAAACAAGAAACATTATCACCAAAAAGTAAAAAAGTTCTTAAAAGGTTAAAAAATAAAACTAAAAAAGCAAAGGAGGAATCAGCACCATTAGCAGTTATTAGTAAAGTATTGGAGCAAGGATTTAATAAGTTAGGTGAAACAGAATTAAGTCCTTGTCCTCAATTAGATTATCTTCCTTGTTTTAAGTTAGACATTGGTGATATTAAAAAGATTATTGATAAAGCAATTATTGATAACCAAAAGGTTGAAGAAAATATTAATAAAAAAGTTAAACAATTAAGAAAGTTAGAAAAGGCTAAAACAATAAGCGACTATGGTGATAAAGAAAGGTTACATGATTTGGAAAAAAGAGCAAATGGTAAAGCAAGATTAGCAGAACTGCGACAAAAACAAAAAGATGGGACATTAGATGCTGTTAACAAAGACGATCTTAAAGAATTAGAAAAAATGGAAGATAACGACGAGCTAGACCTGACAGATGGTGAAAAAGGTGAATTGGCTGATTTACGAGAGAAAAAAAGAAAAGGTACTTTGGCCCCGAGTGATAAAGAAAAATTACATAATTTACGGCTTCAGCAAATAGAACATATCAAACAAAAAATTAAGGAAAAACAAATTGCAGGTACTTTGGAGCCCGGAGAAAAGGAGGAACTTGAAGCTAAAATTGAAAAAATACGTAACAAAATTAAAAAAGCAAAAGGACTTGGTGTTTCAAAACCACCGCCTGTACCAACTCCTGAAGAAAACGAAGAACCAACATCAAATATCAGTATTGACCCACTAAATAGATTTCTTAACGCTCAGAAAGATGGTATTCACCGTGGAAACAAATATAATAGAGATGGATCGAAATTTTCCGAAGCTCTTGCAGAATTAAAGAGTGGTAAAAAAACATCGGATTGGATATGGTATGTGTATCCTGTTCTTGCACCTGGTTCACAAGCAGGTGGTTTTAAAAAGTATGGTGGTGCGAGTATGACAAGTAAGTCTTTTTATATTAAAGATATATCTGAGGCTAAAGATTATCTGAAAAATGATACGTTGAGAAACCATTATACTGAAATTAATGAAGAAGTGTTAAAGTTATTAGAAGCTGGTTCAACATTAAAAAAGATTTTTGTTAAAGATGTTGATGTTAAAAAGGTAAAAGAAAGCTTAACATTGTTTTATGTTATTGCGGGAATTGAGAGCGATGATGATTTACATCAATTAATAAAAGACATTTTGGACAAAGGAAATAATGGAAAACTTGTTCCAAAAACAATAAAATCAATGGGACTAAAACCTGATATAACAAGGACTGGTGATATCCAACGTGGGCATGATTTTAGTACTTTAAAGAAAATACATTTTGTAGATAATAAAGATTTTAAGAAATATTTGAGATTGTGGGCTAATCTTGTTGTTCCTGATGAAACTACAAGTAATATATTGATTGATAAATTAGTGAATATTTCAAATGAAGCGGTAACAAAGGCTGGTGATATTAAAACTATACAAGATGCGCCAGCGGGCGCTGCAGCACCAGTAATTGCAGCAAAAATAGTAGAAAGAGCGACTGTAATATTAGATGCAAATCCTATATTTGAAGATGTTAAAACAACGGCTGATTTAGTTGAAAATAATTATACTGCAATAAATGATAAACAAAGACAGTTAAAAGCAAAACTTGTTATTGAGGCAGCAGCATTAGAAGCTGCCAGAGGCGTATTAATAGCTGGTGTACCAGCAGCAGATCCTGCAGGATCTGCTGCAACTCCACAAGGTAGGGCAGATAGGCAAGCAGTGTATACTGCTGCTAATCGAGTTTCAAAAACAACAATTGAATTAAGGACTGCTATTAAATTAACACAATCATCAATACAACAAGATTTAATTAAACATAAAAAATATTTAGACCGTCCTAATTCGGGTGGTTTTAGAGGCGGTGCGCTGAAAGATCAGCTACAGAAAATAGTTGATGAACTTGATAAAGTCGTAAAAGAGGCAAAGAAAGCAAACGATGAAACAAAAGGAATACCAGGGTTGGCTACAAAACCTTTAAGAAAAGCTGCCATTGATAAAGCTAGAAAGATATTAGTAGATAAAGTTATTAAGTTTATTAAAGAAGCAAAAAAGTTTGCAACGTCTCCAGTAAATCAATCTTTGATAGATAATATAACTAAATTAGAAAAAGATGCAGACGACGCGAAAGATGCTTTAAATACAAAACAAGCTAAAAAAGGCCAAAAAGTTAAATCAGAAGAAGCAGCCGTTGCTGTGAAAAAAGTATTAACAGTGTCATCGACTGTAAAAGCGCAGGCTGATGCAGATTTAAGTTCTACACCTGATAATACTAGTAATACTAGTAATACTGGTAATACTGGCAATACTGGTAATACTGGTAACAGAGATACTTCTCTAAATCGCATTCGCAAAGAATTAAATGAAATAGAAACATTTTTGCGAGCGAATTATTTATCTTATAAACCGGAAACTTATTTTTACGGAAAAGCATCTTATTTATATTTCTGGACAACTACTCTTGGTAGTACTCCACAACAAAGATTATTCAATCAAATTGATAGGGTGTTTGATGAAATAAAAAGTGGCGATTTAACGTATGAAGAATTAGAGGACATGAAAACTACTTTAACACAAATAGAAAATTCGGTTAATGTTAATGATGATAAACTTAAAGATGAATTAGTTTTACGAAGTCATTATATCATATTATGGATCTCTCAAATTTTTAATAAAGATAGCGATCCTAAATTAAATAACATCAGAAATGATATGTATTATTCTATTAGAGAATTAGACGAAACAATAGAGAAAAACGTATCATACAGGATATCTGGGTATATCAAAACAGGTCTTGTTTATTTACAAAGAGATTACAGTATATATATTTCTGCTTATATTCTATTATGGTTGCAAAATATTTACCAATATATAATATTGTATCCAAGAACAGTAATAAAAGATAAATTAAAGTTAAGTCAAGCCACATACACAGATGTGATAAAGACAACTATTGGATCTAATAAACAACAAAAAGATAATTTTAATTCATTTAAATATCTATACAGTAATGATATTTTATATTATCCAACACATCAGGATAGTCAAAATGTTAGTGAAATAAATCATGAATTTTTGCTATTGAAAGATGAAATTTCTAAAATAAATAAAACATATGATGAAAGAGCAACAGAATATTTTTCAGGAATTACCGATAATAATGAAAACATAATTACTGGAACATTACAAGCAACAGCTGTTGATAACATCGAAGAATATATTACACTTATCGAAACTTTAGACGATAAAAATTCTACATATATATTATCCCAACAAGCAAATGATTTAATTAAGCTATCAGTTGTAAAAAAAGATTATTTAAATATTTCTGATAAAGATAAATTACGTTTTGGTATCCCAAATACAATTTTTGATATTATGTTAGATTTTGTTTCGAATTCACGCTTATATAATTTACAATTAGTTCAAATTGAACTAGCTGATACAATTGAAGTATTATCTGAGAATATACCTTTAAAATTAAAAAGTTTAAAACTAAAATTACAGGCACTACTACAAATGTACAATAGCGAATTGAATCCTCCAGCTGCAAGAGGACAATTCAATCAATTACGGCAAATTCAAATTATCGTAGGTAGAATATTAAATTTGTTTGATGGGCAACAACATCCAAATTTACAAAGTGAAATCGAAGAATATATAACTTCAATCGAAGCATTAATAAAAGTAGTTGATGTCGCAATTCGAGCAGATAGTTCACAAGGAGGTGGTTATTTAGAAAAAGTCACAAGCACCATTATTAAAAATAGAAAAAATAGAAAAAATAGAAAAAATATTAAGTACGAAGATTTTTTTAAAATAATACCATTTAATGTGAAATCAAAGAGAAATAAAAAATATTTATTTTATGGAGGCACACCAAATAATAAAACGTTACTAAAATCATTTCAAAATCAACTTGATATGACAATCGAGAAATCAATGGTCATTAAAAATGCCGAATTAACTTCTTCTCAAAAGTCTAATATTGAAGGAAAATTAAATAGAATTGTTGGAATGATGAAAGATATAATTAATAAAAGTAGAAATGGAAATGTTGCAAATATTAATTTAAAGTATTACGAAGACAGAGTAAAAGAAATCAAGCAAATATTGGTTGAAGTTAAAAATAATAATGTTAACAACAAAAACAACAAAAACAACAAAAACAACTTAAATAATAAAGAATAATTATATACATAAAAATATTTAAAGATTTTATAAGGAATAATGGCAACTGCTAATGTTTTTGAGTTATTACCATTGCGCCAAGAAAATAAAGAAGTTTCTCGTAAAGCATATTCACGATTTAAAAATATTATCAATGAAGGAATAAGTCCATGTCCATGGGCAGATTATTTAAAATGTATACCACAAACTATTAAAAGTGTTGATGATACATTACATGATTCAAGATTATTTATGAGTGGAACACGCGATATACCTGAAAATCAAAGCGGTGGTTATAAGAAGGAAGGTTATAAGAAGAAAGGTTACAAGGGAGGAGCAGGGGTCGATTCTTTTATTGCATCATTAGATTCCACAATCTCATTAGGAAGAAATGTTCAACAACAAGTTGACAAGGCATATGACGATCTTCAAACAGAAAGAATGAAAGCAGCAGCTGCAATTGCATATATTTCTAGATTATTTGCACTTGGTATGGAAGCCGATGTTGATGAATTGAGAGATTATGCGCGCGATGCACATACGATGGAACTCGATTCTGTTATGTATAAATTGGTATCATACATTAAAAATACAAGACATACATAGGGTTAATAAAGTCACGGAATAAGTTCGTTTTATTTTTTAATTAGTATTTATATAACATAATAATACAATAACATTATGGTGAACTTTGGAAACATATCAAATGCGGCTCATAAAATTACAAATGAAGACTTTGTTAATTTTGCACTTCACTTATTTGCTGGAACGACTGGTAATATTAAATATACAAAACCTGGTACATTTGGTTCTTCTGAGGCAGATAATCTTAGATTGAAAAGACATTGGATGTTAAGAACATCTTGGGCGAGAACCCCATCAGCGTGTAATAACATAGTACAAGGTCTTCGCACAGAAACAAAACTTGCTGTATACACATCTCCATTAGGTGCAATTGAAAATATACAGTATGATAATGGTGGTGTAGCCACAAATGCCAATCCACTTGGAAATGCAAACTTGGCTGGAGCTGGCATAAAAATAGCAATTAAGGCAGTAATTGAATGTTTTATGTCATCAAGTGAGCGCCGAAAACATAGTTATGATAATTTTTTAACATGGTTATCAATTGATGGCGCGGGAGGAGCCCCTGGAGACGAAGAAGGTATTGATGATAATGGTGCCATCGCCGCATCAGAGTGGATTAAAAAGTGGTCTGCTTATTTAATTAAAGAACACGGCACTGTAAAACAACAAGGGTTGCAAAATGCTTTAAATCCTCTTGTTGATATACTTGGAGAACTAGAACGCGATCCAGCAAATGATAATATTACAGTTGGTGCCATTGCTATGGGAGTAGCACCTCCAAATTTTGGAAATATAACTACACAATTAACTACTTTTCAAAACGAAATCAAACAATTAAACCCGCAAACACGAAAACATTACAAAGATGTTCATTCAAAGGAAGGAAATAGTTTATATAATCAATTACTTTTTGACAATGATGCCATAAGTTTTACTATTAAAACGCTAAATGCAGCTGCTCAAATAGCGCCAAATGTTGACATAACACAAGTTGCAATTGATTCACAATACCATCGGGCTGCACTTTTTAAAGAAATAAAAACCAGAATCGGTGCAGTAGTAGCTGGAGGTGGTGGGAGAAATTTTAATACGGTTTTTGATACAGTTCTTGATATGTCTCAATTTGCGATGAGTGGGCTTGGTGGTAGAGCTGCACCAGCAGCGAATGTAGGTGCTGCAAGACACTCTTTAATTGCAGTTATAACAAATGGTGCTGCGCTTTCAGGAGGTGGAATTGCAGGTAATGGTGCTGTTCCAGGAGGTGCTGTTCCTGGTATGGGGGGTGGTGGTAATTTTATTGGTGCTAATATTGGTGGTATTATTGCTGCATATGGAGCTCCACCTGCTATAGCGATTGGAGGAGGTGGTCAAAATGGTCTTCCTGGTGGCGGAGCTCCAAATGCTGCAAATGTTGAAGAAGTTGTTAAATTCTATTTGAAATATAAAACTGCTGCAGAAGCCAAAGCAGGAGGAGGTGGTGGTATTGCAGGAGACTGTGCTGGTAAATATTGGATGGGTATTTCCAGAACTTTACAAGCTCATTCATGGTCTCAACTTCAAGCCCCAGCTGCTGGTGTTCCAAATCCTAACCATGCTTATTCAGCAGCATTTTCATCAGTTGGTAATGTAGATAAATTACCATATGATGACCAAATGATAAATAATTTGAAAGCAGGGTTGGATACAAGGACTAATGTCACTGGAAATCTTCAACAACGGTCTACAATGAGTCCGTTGCAACATATCCAGATAATTGCCGACTGTGCTGCTGCACAAGTAGCTGATAAAATTATTGCAGATGGTAAAGCTTATTCCAACAATAATAATGTAATTGGTAATGCAAACATTGGTGCAGCGTGGGCACATGCTAATTTAAATACTGGTAGACAGATGATAGTTGATATAGACGGTAATGCAAATGCTCTCACAGCATCGGGTGTTAATCGAAACGTAAATGCGATGATTGCTATTCATTATGGTATTTTTCTTGCAGCAGCAAAAGCTATAGCAGCATTACCACCTGCTCAAGCTGTTTCCCAAACAAGCGATTTTGGTCATTATACACCAGATGATATTGCTCCTGCTGGTGGCGCACCCGCGCCAGGTATTGTTATACCACAAGGCGCTGCTGTACCAGCAGCACAAATATGGACAACTGGAATAAGAGCAGCACTTGATACAGCAAATAAATATGTCAAGTTATTTACACCATCTTAAATACTAACATTGATATTTTTATTTTTCAAATACAATTATACATTTATTTTAACAAAATAGAATAATGTATAATTATATACAGAATGGTAATGAATAAAGTACCAAGTAAGAAACGAAAGTTTAATAAAACTAAAAACTCAAATCCATTGGACAATATAAATGCTATTTTATTAGGGGGTATGAAAGATTATAAAGCTATACCGATAAATAGTTTTAAATATAATAATATTAATACTCCATTACAAAATATTATTTCAATCCTTTCAAATTCTAAAAAAATAAAACGTAGAAAGGTAGTTAAAAAACAAAAAGGAGGTGCTTACAAATTATCAAATTTAATACTTAATCAAAAAGAAGAAGTTGATAAAAAATGCAACGACCCACCTAGTACAGAAAATATTAAATTTATAAAAACATTAGAAGTATATTCTGGTGGTGGAGTACCGTCACCAAATGATATAATCATAAATCTTGCAAGATTTAAATCAGATAATTCTGGAACTATTTTAAGTAAAAAAGACAATGTTGTTACGATTGATGATACACTTAGTTTATATGGAAAAACATATTATTTATCAGCAGCCATAATACATTCTGGTTCGTTGGGCAGTGGGCATTATTGGACATTAGCAAAAAGAGGTAATAATAAATGGATGAAATTAGATGATAAAACCTTTGCTTCTATTGATGATACAACAAGAAAAAAAGAAATGAATGGAACAAATACTGGAACAAATGGTGTAATATTTTTATACAGAAAAAAAAATGATATTACTATAAAATACACAAATGGAACTTTAAACACTGGAAATGGGATACATAATATTGGAAATAGTTGCTATTTTAACAGTATTTTACAATTTATTATTACAACAGATGAATACCAAGATAAAAATAAAATGGAAAAAACAAGAAAAACACTTTATGATTTTTTAACAGATGTTACGGAAAAATCTGGTGCAAATAATTTTAATGATGGGACAAACCTACAAAATTTTGGCCCAGTTGGTAAAAAAGGTGTAAAAGCTTTTGGATTAAAAGAAGGTTGCCAAGAAGACGCGCATCAAGCATTGGTTTCAGTGTTAGATTATGATAATTTTAAGTACAGTCCTGCTGCTCCTGTTATTTACATCAAAAATAAAACTGTTATAAAAGAACAGTATAACAAAAAAGCTGCTAATATTACACAGTTCACAAGTAACCCGCCATTTTTTAAATATTTTTTTAGAGATACATATGTTCCAAAAAGTGGTGGGTGTTTAGATAAAATAATAAATCCTGTAATCGAAACATTTATGATAAAAATTGGTTCCTTGACAATAGCACCTAATAGAAGTTCATCAGCAAGAACTACAAGGACTTCAACAAGAGCTTCAACAAGAGCTTCAACAAGAGCTTTGACAAGAACTTCAACAAGAGAACCTGGTTCAGTAGATACAGACACCGATGAAGATATCGAAGGTAATGAAGAACATATACCGGGTGTTCCAGATAAACCAAAGTTTGATAAAACTACTATTTATAAAGGCAAAGAAGCGGAAAAATATGATCACGTTGCAAATGTGGACCAATATGAAAGTCTTGCAACTGAACCTTTGGATAGAGCAGAGGACCAATTTAAAATAATGTCTAAAATAATAACATCTGACACATTAGATTCAGGTAGTGCTATTGTTGGGAAAGATATGGTTAAAGAATTAATACGTCAAGAGGTAGATATGAAATCAATGATTAATAACATGGCTGAAAATGCAAACACATTAAAAAAACAGAGAGATTTTATTGAGAATAATCACGCAGCTGCTTTTGCAAGATCACAACCGGAAATTAAAAAACAGGAAATAAAATTAAAATCAAAAATAAATGAAATAAATATTTTATTTAAAAAGTTATTTCATCGCCGTCGCAAATTATCTACGGTACCAACTGTATGGGTTAATTAAAATAACTAATTATATTGTCCGATGATGATATATATTTTATACAGTAATTCATAAATAGATATAATAATGTCTACTCGGAAATATAATTTAGAAAAAGATAAACCAGTAGAATATCTATGGAATAAATTATTTCCAAATGGTATTCCTAAAAACTTTAATATACATAATGGACACAAGTTTATTAATTTAAAAGAAATACCAAAAGATTTAGGATTAAAAAGCGTTAAAATACAAAAAGGTGGTCAAATTTCAAACAGACCTCTTGTGTTAATGGTAACTCTAAATTATTTGTTTCATTTATATTTTCAAATACCTCTTGGCCAACAAATTCCTCCCGGTCTTATAGATATTACGAAGGTAAATTTGTTTATGGGCCAAATTCGCGCACTTGGGTCTGTTCGTAAACAAAATTTATTTAGAAACAGTTTATCTTTAAGTTCTCCACATTTACATCGTATTCTATCAGCTCTGAGAACACCATATGCTCGTGTAGATGCTAATGGTTTTAAAGAAGCACAAGAAGCTTTATTTAAACAACTAACATCTGCTGAAATTAAACAGGTTTTTGTTACAATGGTTAACAATGATGAATATAAAGCTCCTTTAGCAGTTGGTGGAGGAGATAATACTAAATTTACTAATTTCACGGATTGGTTCGATAATTACACACTCATTCCGAGGAATGATGACCCATATTATAATTATCAACAACATTTACAACAACAACTTCAGAGAGCTCAGTTGTATATACAACAAACAGTTGCAGCCAGAAATAATGCACTTAACGCAAGAAATACCGTACGTGGTTATGTAAATCAATCACGTACAGCTTTAGTTGGTGTGGCTCCAGGTGTAGCTGCTTTTCCTATTGTGAGCATACCATTTGCAAATGTTACTGCATCGTACAACGCTGCAAATGCAGGATATCAAGCGGCCAATAATGCAGTTATAACCTTACGAGGAGATTTAAATAATGCAGGGGTTGCCATTGACAATACTGGAGTAGTGACACCACCCACACGTGCTAACCTAGATGATATTTTGATTGGCACAATACAAAATCGAGCAAATGCTGCTATATTGGGAAGAATTGCTGCTGTAGCTCAAATTCCGATAGCATTGGCGGCTCGTAATGCTGTGCTGGCAGGGATACCTGCTGCGATAGCAATTATAAATTCAGGGGGAATGGTAGGTTTACGATCTCTTCAGGAACAATTACATAATATATTAGTATTTTTTGGAGCAGCTGTACCAATGGCTTCTGGTATTGAACAGTTAACAGGAGTTCAAACGTTATTACATTCTATATTGGGGTTATTTATAAGCGGAGATATGGCAACTTTAGCAACCCTTCGAGCTCTCCAAGCACGATTACATGGTGTATTAGTATTTTTTGGCGCAGTTCCTCCAATGGCTTCTAGTATTGAACAATTAACAGGAGTTCAAACGTTATTACATTCTATATTGGGGTTATTTATAAGAGGAGATATGGCAACTTTAGCAACCCTTCGAGCTCTCCAAGCACGATTACATGGTGTATTAGTATTTTTTGGCGCAGTTCCTCCAATGGCTTCTAGTATTGAACAATTAACAGGAGTTCAGGCTGCGTTGCATTCTATATTTGGTATATTTGAAGCAAGACCAGCTGAAGCCTCGTTGAATAATTTACAGTCGGTTCAACGAGAAATGCGTGTTATAATGTTAATGTTTACAGGAATGTCTTTGGCTGACGCAAGAGCAGCTGTTGCGGAGCCAGGATATGGAGCAAGAGCCGTTGCAGCAATTACTTCTACACTAGGACAACTAGGACCACTTGCAGAAGCTGCAATGTCAAGAAGGCGAAGTCGTTATGGTTTACCCGACCATAGAACTATACATGGAAAAGAAGCAGGTTCTTTTTTAAATAACTTAGAATTATATAATTCTCAATTGGATGAAATTCAAGAATATCTTGAAGATTATAAATCTACAAAAGAGAGTTTCTTGGAAAATGTAGCATCTGCAAGTTCATATCTTGTAAGATTAATATTATTGGGTAGTAACGATGAATATAATAAATTGAGTAATGGATTAACATCTGCTCCTGAAAGCATGGTACATTCATTTTCTACAGTTTTGGAAAGGGAAGCACCAATTGATGAAAATCATTTATCATCTGATATTCTTGCTGAACTTGGTAAAAAAAATAAGGGTAAGAAACATAAAGATATTGCTGACCCTGTAAGAAACCCCATCGAATCCGATGAGGAAGAATCAACATCCACAACCCCACAGCCCTCAAGAGGTGGTGGTACAATAAAAGTATTTAGTTGGAATATTGCAAATGACCAAGACACTGTTAATGTTCAAAAAAAAACAATTAATAAAAACTTAAATAATGCAGATATTTTAGCTTTTCAAGAATTATTTGAAAGTAGGTTAATTAAATATAGACTTGATTTTTCACAATATAAAAAATTTTATACTAAAAGTGGAAGAGACTATTTATTCACATTTATTAAAAAAACATTAAAACCAGAACCAGCAATATCTGGTGAATTTGAAACAGGAAGACCATTTCTTATAAATAAGATAACTATTGGTGGTAAAAATGTATTATTTATAAATGTCCATCTTGGTCATCGCCAGAGTGGAATGGTACAAACATTAGTTGATGCTGACTTGAATGAACTTAAAACAAAAGTAAGAGGGTTAACATTTGATAGACTAATATTAGTAGGTGATTTTAATTGTAGTCCTGATTTTATAAAACTAAATAATATTAAAGCAAAAAATATTGTGAAAAAAGGAGTTAGAAGCAGAACAAACACTTGTTGTAATGAATTTAGAAAACCAGTAAAAGCAAATGATGAAGCTGGTTTTATTGACAATGTTTTAGATAGTTATTACAAAAGTGATAGTAGTGTTTATAATTTTAAATTATTATGGGATACTGAAGCAAATAGAACAACTCCTGTAAAAGATTTAGGTTCTGACCATTCTCCCATATTAGCTACATTACCAATTAGCCTGACAACAGCAGGTGGTGGTGTTGTATTTATTAATGATTATATGACATACAACAAACCAGCCTGGAAGAAAATAGGTCACGAATTTGTAGAACTTAACAAACGTCGTAAATCCAAAGGCGGGTATCGTCGTAAGGCTTAGGTAAAAACTAAATAAAATTTAATGTATTAAATAAACTTTTCTTTAAACCTATCACTTAAAGAAAATCTTAATAATTATTTTTAAAAACTTAAATAAAATTTAACTTACTTAGGACCACCATGAGGCAGGTTAGCATTAAAACCTCTGGTTTGGTTAAATAACCAGTAGTTAGGTCCTCCATTAAGAGGCAATCCTGTAATTGTTGGCCAGTATAATGGTGTTCTAGGTGCTTGTTGGGTAGACCACCTAATTCCAGGATGCTTTGCATTTGGTTCTGGAATAGGGTATCTAACACCTAAATTATTCCACATATAACCAACAGGAACAGAAGGATAAGCATATCTATCTCTTGGTTCGGACCATAGTCTTGGCCATTTGTTTCTCCATTTAGCAGGTTGTATCCACCCATTTGGCCATGTTGGTGGAACCATAGATTTTTTATATGATTCGCTACTACCAGTGTAATGATAGCTATCAGCACCAACGCCTTTGCCAGTACAGTTATAATTTGGAGGTTTCCATGTATAATTATCACAAATATCAGTATTTGTGGCTTTTCCTGTTTGTTCTAAACAATCAGCATAGAACTTTTCTGGAAATTGAACATCATCTCTGTAAAATCGTTTTGATGGATACTTAGAAGAAGGTAAGTTTGTATCATTAACAGCAGGTGCTGCTCCAGAACAACCTAATATGCTTGGTAATTCAGTGCCTAATGCTAAATCAGAATTTTCCATCCAAACTTTGTTAAGATACAATGCTTTAAAATTAGGAAAATTAGCCTGTTTACCAGCCTGTGATAAAACTAATCCAGGGCCTGTAGATACCACTTGTGAGGGTAAAGGTATCATTTGATCCATAGTTGGATATCCAATAAAATATTTAGGAAATGGAAAAGAAGTATATTCAGCACAAGACTTAATTTTGTTTCTGCCTTGGTTATCCAAGTAAGGTTCAATTTCAACCGTAAAGTCAAGAATAAGTCTTGAGCTTAAATGTAACCTGGATTCTTCGACCATAATATCTGTTCTCCATCTTGAATCTCCTTTTTCATTAACAGCACTTGTGGCATTAATTATTTCGATGAACACAAAGTGAAAAGGTTCAGAACCTCCAGCTACATTGATTTGTTTTGCGAATTCAATACATCTTTGGTTTAGTTGTGATAAAGCTAAATTAATATATATTTTTAGAATTCGTCTTCTTTGCTCATCTAATGTTTCATATGTATATTCTTTTTTGTTACAAAAACCAGTCAGTTTAGAGGGCGTCTTGCTTGCGTAAGCTAAAGCATTGATGATGAGATCTTGATTAGGTTTATTGATACAACTATTTGACGATTTAATTTTTCTTACAAATGCCCGTACATTTGTAGGGGTAAATGATAGTTCTTTCTTTTTTGTACCAGTTATTTCCAAGAACAATAAAGAGGCAAATATCATAAAAACGATAGCCAGAGTTTTAACATCAGTTCTTTTTGGCATTTTGTTATATATATATATACCTTTATGAATATCACGTCGAAAAAAAGTCTAATCCTTAAATGTCAAATTAGGTGGAAACTTCTATGCTTTGAGCGCTTTGAATATTCTGGTTTGAAGTGTTTAAAGCATTTAAATTAAACTTTTCCACTTTTTCTTTAGTGTGTTCAGTTCTACAAACCGGACATTTCATTTGTTCTTTATCTTTTGTAAACCACTTGTCAATACACTTTTTATGATAGATGTGGTCACAGATAGGTAACTTCCTATAGTATTCGCCGCTTTTAAACCTTGATTGGCAAATGGAACACAAATCAGAGGATAAGTGTTTGGAAGTGCAATTTACGTCCAACATGTCATTCGTCACTTTTCTATATTTTGGTAAGTGAGATACATGTGTGTTTCTTTTCTGTTTTACAACATTTTTAGGATACAAAACAGAGTTTAAACTAAAATTTGAATTGGACGCTAACCCTGGAAGAGGGATTAAATGTATTCTAATTAATGTTTTATTATTACTATTTCCTGGCATTTCTCTCACTACAACATGTGATAAAAGAATATTTCTTAGCAAATCATCTAAACTGGTTCTTATGTTTTGCATTTTGACGTTACGTGGATGGAAATCAAATTCTCTTTATTTTAGCTCAGATATTTTATATGGAACGGCGCCGCTTTTATATGTTTTTGACAATACGTTACGTTATTTTATAAGAAAAATATTGTCAAAAATGTTTTAAAATATTATTATTGTGTTACTATTGTGTTACTATTAATGCACTTAATTAAATTAGAAAGTTAAATAAGAATTCTTAGTCTGATTCCTCTTCTTCCTCCTCCTCTTCCGATTCGTCATCTGACTCCTCGTTTTCTGAAGGTTCATTGTCAGATTCCTCAGCATCTCCAGCCTGTTTAGTCTCTGAAGGCTCAGGAACATCCTCAACCTTTTCTTCTTCAACCTCTTCCTTAACAGGTTCTTTAACCTCTGCGGGTGAATCAGAACTAGAACCATTCAAGCTTTCCTTTTCCTCTTTTTCCTCCTGTTCTGCAGCAGCTTTGTTAATTTCTTCCTGGGCAGCAGTGCTCAAAGAAAGCATATCATCACCAGCTGCATCAGCAAAAGGGATGTCAGATTCAACGCTTGTTGGAACAAGAAGACTTGCCGCAACAGTTGTCGAAAGAATAATCCGCTTATCTACAAATGTTCCTCGAATACGGACAATTGGTAGAACAGTAGCGTCCGAATGGAACACTTCCATTAAATCCTCAGGTTGATTGATTGGAATTGGGTGAATATCAACTTTACCATCTTCATCAACTGGATTGACAAGACGGAAAGCAACAAAATCAATGTTATATCCACCATTCTTTTCATACACACCTGCTTTCATAGTGCTGTATGGTTCCTTCTTCTCTTTATCATTCTTAGAATACTTTTCAAGTTTTCCTTTGTTAAGAGAAGCAGCAACCACTTTGCTGTTCTTCTTTGCTCCAAAGATATCTTTCGAATTCTTGGTGCAATATTCAACCGCTGCCACATCAATTCCACGAATCATAGACAAAAGGTCTTCATTTGTGTGGTTGTAACGAATACGGTAAGCAAACTGGTTGTTATCAGGGTCGTTTACCAACCCGATATCAAATGCTACAGTAACAGGATATGGCAGAACACCATATTCACTTGTTTTTCCATCTTTCCCTTCAAAAAGAAGAGAAAACGACTTTCGCTTATCATCATAATTTGTAAAATGAAAGTTCTTGCCAGTAAATGAAACAACATTTGTGTTACTGCGCTCAATATCCACATCCTCATATCCTGGGAATGGGAAACCGTTCAAGCGAGGGGTAAAAACTCTAGCTTGGTTCGGGTCAACAAGAATTTGCTCGACCCTGCCTGACAAATATACCTGTGAATTCACAATAACTGGCCTTGTCATAAAAACAAGAGACCGGCATACTGTTCCAGCACCAACAACTTTCTCGGCTTCATCGCACGTGTCTCCCATATCAATGGGGACCAGTGTCTTTAATTCATCACCATTTGAATCATCTTCATCATCTGGCAATGTGAAAAGCTCGAATAACGGTTTATCACTTTTCTCTTCACGTGGAAGTTTAAGTGAAACCCGCGCATTGGCTTTCTCTACATCTTTTTGAGAATACAGAGGATTGCTAATCAGTTCTTCAACTGTTTCACGTTCATATTTGTCTCCCAAAATCTTTTCAGAGTTTTCAGTAACAGTATCTACCAATTTGGAGAACTGTTCCCGAACCATCTTTAATACTGCCGCATTGGCCTTACAGTCTGCCAGAACAATACTACGAGAGTTCCATTCTGGGTCGGCCGTAATATCCCATTTGACCACCACATTATCAGCTTTGTAATAAGTAGGTCCAAACGAGTCACCATCGCGAGCATAAATAACTGGACCTTTTGCTCCATCAATAACCCTCGAAAGAGAGTATTTTTCACCATTGAATGTATTCACGTGGTTAACAGGAACATCAGTCTGTTGTTCAATTTCCTCTGGGAGTTTATATCCCAGGGGAATATCAAGCGCAAAGCCCTTCAGAAACCCATGTTTCTTAGTAGAACGCTGGGTTGAATCAGGGTTCTTGTTCTCGTTGTATGCCCAAATCACGATTTTCTCGATATTAAGCGAAAACGGGTACAAGGTGTTTTTCTTTTGGTAGAAAAAAGCCGATGGCCGAAAATCAACTGAAATCAGAGATTTCGCTCCAAGATAACGACGAACGTCATCCCGGATTGAATGGTATACCTTTTTATTGGAACCACTCTCTTTCATTTTCTTTGTTTCCTCTGCATCAAATAGATGGGCAGACACAGAAGTGCGAAAACGCATGTAGAATTTACCATCATCATACCAGAACTTAGTTACTTTGAACTTGTCAGGGTTTTCAAACGTTTTCTTTGCGTATCGCTTTCCGTTTTTCTCCACCATCATAAAATTAACTGCATTTTCATAAGCAGATTCGCTCAGTTCCTTAAACATTTGTTCATGTTTAAGAGCAGTAGAACTGTTTTCACCAACATGAACCCTGAGAGCCATCGAATACTCGATGTTCCTACCAGGTGCAGGCGTTGGTGGATAAACAACCTCTAAAAGCGGGGAACGAAGAATAATGTCTTTTTTCGTCTCTTTACTTTTCCAAACCATCCCTTTACGGGAGGATAATAGTACCAATGTCTCCTTAGGGTTAAAACCCTTAGAAAACGAAATCATCGAAGCGTTGCTTGAGTTACTTTTGTTATCAGTCATGTTGATTAGTTACTAGTGAATATTAAGAAAGTTAAGCTATCAATTTTTTTGATAATATACTTATCAATTCTCTTTATATCTTTTAATTTACGATACACCGATAACTTTTGTAAAAAATTGATGATATTTGCCGAAGGAGATATAACACAAATAGTTGCATGATGTCGTTTACGACTTCACGATGCAATAATGACCGCGCTGCTGGTGCAGCGGCGCGGCAGGTCCCCGGACTTAATTCGCACTACTTGCCGCCGTCGCCGGGGTACGACGGCAAGTTCTCATTTACAAACCCAGAAGTGGAGCGTTTGCTCTGCGGCAACAGCGGTGATGAGTCGAAGTTTGAGAAGAAGGAGAGCGAGGAGGCGATCCCTGGTGGGGTCGTTGATGTGCAGGAGTTCGAGAAGGCCGACAAGGAACCGTGCGGCTTTTGCCTGTCTCACTCACACCTTTCCCGCTTGGACGTGGAGATGCCGGAGTCCAGCTTTGGTTGGAAGATGGCAGAGAGGGAGAGATTGACAAACGAGGGCGAGATGGCCCACGCAGCGCGACAGGGTCTTAAGTCCCAGTACGCCAAGCTCACCGAGCACGTGAGCCGTCAAAAGAAGAAGTTGGACTCTCTGAAGCAGAGCAAGAAGGCGGTGGTTTTGGCAGACATCTTGCAAAGCGAGGAGACGATGAAGGGGCTCCAGAGAACATCTCGTGGGCACCGGGACCGTATCGCCGCTATCAAGGAAGAGCTGAAGAGCCTGCCCGAGCGCGCGAAGCAGAAGAAGAAGGACGACTCAAAGAAGACACGGGCGCTCCGGGTGGCGTTTAACAACGTCCTGGACGTGGCCGCGTCTTTGCAGAAGGAGTGCCACTCTCATACTCTTGAGACGTGCCCATACATGGTGCGCGTCGATGGATGGGGGTTTGCGCCCTCGGGAGAGGACTTCCTTCACTCCTCTCTGCGAGACTTCATGAACCTGGGTGGAAGGGTGAACTGTCGTTTTGTGGACACGTGGGCGGTCGGCAAGACCTTTGACCCCGTTGGTTTCACGAACTTCTGTTACACCAACTGCGTTGGGTGCCGTGGGGCCGAGCGGAAGCGCGACAAGCGGCTGGCGGAAGCCGCGGCACAAAGGAAGGCGCTTGCGCTTGCCCAGAAGGCCGAGGCTGAAGCAAAGGCTGCTGCCGTTGCTCTGAAGGAGAAGACTGGCCGCCTTCGGGCGGACTTGAGTCAGGAGCGCCAGCGTGGCAAGAAGTTGAGGGCTTTTCTGTTTCAGAGGAACTTCAACGCCATTGTCGGCGCTTTTGACATCTGCGCGCGCAAGCTGGGAGAGATGGATGAGAAGTTCCACCTGTCCCAGCGGGCGTTGTTGCAGGATATGTGCGCGAACAACAAGGGCTCAAAGACCAAGAGGCGCATTCTTGCTCGTAAGCAGGCAGCGTACGACGCTGAGCGTTCCCTCTTCATCATGACTACCCTGCGCTCGTATACTCCCCCGGACAGCGCTTTCGACAAGAGGGTGGTTCTTCCAGAGGAGCTGATCGAGCGCAAGGTGGACGCGATGCGTGTCAACGACGAGCCTAACGTGTGCGGGTGCAACAGTGCTCTCTGCTGCCATGCTGATGGGTCTTCGGGCTTGTCGCAGGTGGAAGAGAAGTCAGACGAAGACGACGGGTTTACTGCGGTGTCTTATAGCAAGCGTCGACGGTCAAAGCCCAACTCGCCTGACAAGAAGTGGTCCAAAAACGACAAGAAGTGGTCCAAAAACGACAAGTGTAAGCTGAAGAAGGGCCTTCGGGCCCTGAAGACCATGGAGGAGTTGGAGGCGAAGCTGGAGTCCTTGGGGCTCTCGCTAATCTCCCGTAATCCCGCCGCGGTGCCAACCGGCCGTCACTACGGGTGGGTGTGTGAGAAGAAGTACTGTTCCGGCTCAGTCGGGGGGTGCAGAAGCGCTTACCACCACACGAGCACGACCCTGTGCCTACATGACATCCTGTACATGTTGGGAGCTGAGAAGGCTCCTTGTGGACGGCGGTGCAACTGTGGAGAGATTGACTGCGGTTGCAGGTGGAGGACGGATGCCAAGCGTGGCTATATCCTCGGCACTTGTGAGCGTGGAGCCAAGCCTCAAAGCAGCAGTGAGAAGATCGTTGGACCGTGCTCATACCTCCACGTTTTCGAGGAGACGGGGCGGGACTGCATCTTCATCAACGACAAGAAGGCATTGCCGGTGGCCGACGCCCTGGTGGCCTACGAGTTGTACTTGAGGGAGGAGGCTGCAGAGAAGGAGCGCAAGGCAGCGGAGCCCAAGCCGTGGTCACACGAAGAAGCACTGGCTGCCAAGGCAAGAGATCAGCAGCGCGCCCGCCTCAGCGGCAGGACTGGTCAAAAGTGCCGTAGCACAGCCCGACGGACCTCATCGCGTAGCAGCGGAAAGAGGGGAGGCGGCTACTATCGGAAGACTAAGGACGAGCGCAATGCTGGAGAAAAGAAGGTTTCCGACGAAGTTCTCAAGCGACGCGCGGCCGCAAAGAAGAAGCTTGCTGACGAGAACGCGCGGTTGCAGAAGCACTACGCGGACACGAAGGCAAAGCATGCAAGAGGTGAGCACCTTACCAACGACGAGAGGTGCTTGCTGCGTCTCCCCGTTGCCCAGTCTGGTAACATGTTTGACAATCTGTCGGACACGGACGAGGGTGATGAAACTGAGGTCAAGGAGCCCATCGTCGTGCCCGTGAGGGTGCGAACACAACTGATGTCTTGGCTGTACCGTGCGCAGGCCCGCCTCGAAGAGGAGCGGAAGCGCATGGAGGCTGAGATCATGACCCGGGTGTCTCAGCTGGACGAGAAGGATGAGCAGAATGACGACTGGGTTGTGCACGTGAGCGTCTCGAGCAAGAAGAAGGCTCGTCGGCGCGCTCGGGGTTTTCGCATGAGTGAGCATTCGAGCGCTGTGCTCTTGCGAACTGGTGGTGTGCGATTGTCCCGGGCATTCGACATGGTGATGGACGAGCTTCGACACGCAGACTTGAAGAAGTTCGGCCGATGAGAGGAGATGAAAGAACCGTTGTTGTTCCGAAGCCGCCGCGGCGGTGCGGGGAGGCGTAAGCACAAAGACTTTCACTTAATGTGATATCGGAGTGTGCCAAACTGCGCTAAAGTGGTGTGTGGAGGTCATAGTATAAATAGTATAAATAGTATAAATAGTATAAATAGTATAAATAGTATAAATAGTATAAATAGTACAAATAATTATAAAAAATTGATAATACTTGCTAAAGGCAATAATACACCAACAGTATTCCCGATGACGTCTCATGAAATAATCGGAAATACCACAGCTACTTGTGCGAATGTGGCAGGCCTTGGCCTGGAGCACACCGGGGTGGAGCATACCGTAGACTTTACCTCGTTCTTACCATTATCTACGGCAGGGGACACCAGTGTTCCCGGCAACAACAATGACAAAGTAGGTAGTTTATCAACTACAACAGTGACAGAGACGGAAGTTAAGGTTAGGAGAGTAGGAGATAGCAAACTTACATGTTTACACAGAGACCTTGAAAAGTCTCATGTGTTTCACAAAGAGTTACACCGCCGGAGGACTGTGTTGGTCGGGAAACTGTTCAACGACGTCGTCGGGGCTTTCGTTTTGTGTGCTTGCAAGTTGGGAGAGATGGATGAAAAAGTCCATGTGTCCCATCGGGCATTGCTGAAAGACATGAATACCAATAACAAGGGCGCAAAAACCAAGCGACGTATTCTTGCACGAAAACAAGCACAATACGAGAAGACGCGTTCGCGTTTCATCTTGGATACTTTGAAGTCACACGAGCCCCCGGAAGATGTTGTAAAAAAATGTCATTCTGCCTGAGCGCGTGATCGAAAGAAAGGTGGAAGAGATGAAGATTCGTGTTGTGCAACCTTTAAGGGGTATTCTACAGCTTAAACCAACTCCCTTTTCAAAGGGGGCGGGATGGACTGCTCGCTAAAATCGCAATAATTCCCAATTTGCGAAAATGACTTAAAGTGAACAGATATATAGTTTATAAGATGACATATGATTAAATCTTTATGTTAAAATGTTTGTCTCCTCTAAAAA
>Ga0180437_10000834_pt1 | contig 55726 bp, 49 predicted proteins | sample SS_ome_4_FD_132410 | JGI IMG/M metagenome (GOLD analysis project Ga0180437, IMG submission 132410) | Hypersaline lake sediment archaeal communities from the Salton Sea, California, USA - SS_3_D_1 metaG | ecosystem: Environmental > Aquatic > Non-marine Saline and Alkaline > Hypersaline >...
AAGCGCTCCAGAATTGTCAGGTGGTTCGCTGGGCAGATGAATGCGATTTTTATTGACCGCTATAAAGCTGACGTCAACGCTCTGCGGATTGTGCTCAAGCGCCTGGAAGCAGGAGGCGTAATGGTGGTCTCACCGGAAGGAACCCGCAGCCCGGATGGATGTCTCCAGGAAGGCCGGCCAGGAGTGGGATACCTGGCTTCAAAAACCGGGGTGCCTGTTCTGCCGGTCGCGGTCGTAGGCACCGAGGACGCAGTTGTAAAATCGAAACTGCGGCGCCTGCAGCGTATACCGGTGACAATCTGGATTGGCGAATCGTTCACCCTGCCCAAATACAGGAGCCAGGAAAGGCGCGAGAAACTCAAGGTATACACAGATGAAATCATGTGCCATATAGCCGCCCTGCTGCCTCCTGAGCGGCGCGGGTTTTACGCATACTTCCCGCGTACGCTTGAGTTACTCGCATCCCAGCCCAATCCAATAGAATAGGCGCTGGTTTAATAATCCAATTACCCAATTAATGACACTTCTAATTCAATTAATTACTGAACATACCAGATATTATTTGTCCCAGTAAATTAACCCCGTGATATAATTTTTACGGTAATTTCCTTTCATAGGAAACGCGGAGGCATAGATGGAAGTAGAAACGAAGGAATATAAGAGCTGTGACCTGATCACAGTCAGCGGACGCATAGACAGTTATTCAGCCTCTCAGCTCCAGGAAGCCGTTGACGAAGTTACAGACTCCGGCAGGTACAAAATCGTGCTCGACATGAGCGGGGTCGAATTTATGTCCAGCGCGGGTCTGAGGGTCTTGATCGGCACCCAGAAAACATGTAAAAAACACAAAGACGGCGATCTCGTGCTGGCTTCAGTCCCAACCCGAATCTGTGAAGCGCTTGACCTGGCTGGTTTCACGCCGCTGTTCAAGATCTTTGAAGACACAATTGACGGGATCGGGTATTTCTAATCTGTGCTGCTGAGATCAAAATCGGAAACCAGGCTGAAGGTGATTACCTTCAGCCTTTATATTCCAGCATTTTGTTTACCGGTAGAAACCGCACTGCTGCTGGAGAGAACGAGATAATCTTCGCTGGTAGTTTTATGAGCATTTCAAAAACCAAAGCCTGCCCCGAAACCTCAAAGTCCTTCCCCGCCCAATACAAAAGCCTGGAACAGGTACGCCAGTTTGTCGCCCAACAGGCAGAAAAATGCGATTTTGACGACAAGGAGATTTTCGGGATCACGATGGCAGTGGACGAGGCTTTCACCAATATCATCAACCATGCCTACATGGGAGAATGCGTCGAAGAAATCGAATGTACCTGCTTTGAAAACGAAGAGGGTTTTACGGTCAGGATGATCGACAGCGGGAGACAATTTGACCCCGCAAGCATACCTGCGCCGGACCTGGAGTCAAATTTAGAAGATCGCGCGATTGGCGGGCTGGGCGTCTATTTTATGCGCTGTTACATGGATGAAGTCAATTTCTCAGTCATCCCCCAGCCTGAAAGAGGGGTCACCCACAACCAGCTTGTGATGGTCAAGCGCCGGAAAACCAATCACAAACCATAAAAGCCAGCTGAATTATTAAAAGAAACTGCCGGACGTGGGGGACCACGCCCGGCGGTTCTAAGGAGGGTCACCGGTGAAACAACACGGGGGGGGCGTGCTGTTTCGTTTATCCGGTGACACGACACCTGATTTACCAATAAAGGGAGGGCAGGTGTCGGCGCAGTTAATATACACTATTTTAGTTTGGACATCATTAGAATATTGTTAGAAATCTAAGACAAGTTTAGTCCAATTAATCTTACAAATACCTTTTTTTTTGAAAAACCTATTTCTCTTGACCCGCGTTGAAGAGATCCAGCCATTCGTCCACTTCACTCTGGCTCAGGGACGTTTTTTCGCGCTGGCTATCATCAGCGTTCTCTGCATTACCGGAAAACAAAATATTAACAAAATCAGCAGAGTTCAAAACCCGGGCTTTCACGCTCCGGGCGGCTGACTGCACCGAGCGGTCTGAACTGACCACCGTGTAATTACGGGCTTCACCACCCAGGCGGCGCAGCCTAGCCTCAATCGCCTCGTCAGCTGTGCTGCCGTGGCGGACAAACCTGGCAGTGACATTTCCATATTTCCGCGACCGCGATCCTCCAGATGCGGCCCGGTCAAAAAACACCTCCACCCGCTTGCGATCGCGGCGGCAGAACTCTTGCAACATTTCCACCAGCCGGATTTCGTCGTCAATTTCATCCAGAGACAAACCCGGCACCCTGGGTATTAAATTATGACCGTCAATAATATAGGGCATCCGAAATCCAAAAACCTCCCGAAAACCGACCGGGAAACCCCAACCCTGGAATGGGTTTGCCCGGTCCGGCTTTCCAACACTGCAGAGTTTGATTGTATTTGGAAAGTAAACACGCGTCAATTTAATTCTATGCTATCATTCTGGCAGGAGCAGAAAAACTGATCAGGAAGCGGACATGAAAGGCTGGAAACGGGTATTCCTATTCCTTATGATAAATCTGATGATCTCGGTTGGCGGCACGTACGCTATGCTGACCTACTGGGAACGCTCCCACCAGAATCTCCCACCCGATTTACTGGATTATGTTCAGGAAAACTATATCAAGCAGGGTACAACAACCCCTGCGGCTGGAGAGCAAAGCAGGGCGACTCCCCAACCAACCCCAACTGAAGTTTTTATAATTCACCAGGTACAGGCTGGCGAGACGTTTGAAAGCATCGCTGAAAAATACAACTTGAGCATAAAAGAACTGGTGTACGTGAACGGTTTCAAGACCGCCCAGCCCCTTGAAAAAGGGGAGGCGCTGCGGATTCCCGAAAACCCGAAAGGGGTGGTTGAAATCGACAGCGTCATCGGACCGGGAGACCTGGAAACCGAGAAAGTCCTGCTGAAACATATTGGTGCGGGCGAGTTCTCCCTGGCAGGCTGGCAGCTATCCAAACACAATGGAGAAAGCTACACCTTCCCGCAGGCTCCCGAACTGGTCCTGTATACGAATGGGGCGGTGTACCTGAACACGAAATCGGGCGCTGACTCGGTTGTGGACCTTTACTGGGGAAAAGATCAACCGGTCTGGAACAGCGGCGATGTAGTTATCCTGCTGGATCCAGACGGTAAAACTTTCGACAGGTACACCATCCCGTAATTCATACCAAACGATGAGAGCGCTGGAAGAAATCCTCCGACAGGCGATCAAAGAAGGTAAATTCAAAGACCTGGCAGGGAAAGGGCAGCCGCTTAAGCTGGACGAAAACCCTTATGAGGATCCTGAGAAGCGCCTGGCCAATAAGATCCTGGCAAACAGCGGGTTCAGCCCCGCATGGATTGAAGAACGGCAAGAGATCGAATCGGAACTGGAACGGTCGAGGAATCAACTTTGGACGGCAAGGGAATTATTTAATGAAGCCGATTCAGAAGAGGATCGCCTCAAAACGATCGAATGGGAGAAAGCCGTAGACCGGTTCCGGGAACAAATAACTGCCCTCAACAAACGGATCGAATCATACAATCTCGATGCTCCCCTTGTCCAGCTGCACCTGGCAAAGGTGGATATCCGGGCTGAAGTTGACCGGATATCTTCTCTCTGATAAACTCTAACAATGGCACAGGCCCTTTACCGGAAATGGCGGCCCCAGACCTGGGATGAGGTTTTGGGGCAACCTCACGTTGTACAGACCCTGACCAACGCCCTCAAAGCGGGACGCTACAACCACGCTTACCTGTTTGCCGGGCCGCGCGGCACCGGTAAGACCACAACCGCCCGGCTGCTGGCGAAGACTGTCAACTGCGATAATAAGGAGTTTGACCAGCGCCCGTGCGGGGAGTGCCAGCACTGCAAAGAATTCAGCGCCGGGGGATACATCGACCTGATAGAAATCGACGCGGCTTCAAATACCAGCGTGGAGGACGTGCGCGACCTGCGGGAAAAGATCAACTACCGCCCAAACCTGGGCGAATATAAGGTGTACATTATTGATGAAGTGCACATGCTTTCGACCGCGGCATTCAACGCCCTGCTCAAAACCCTGGAAGAGCCGCCAAATTACGCCATCTTTGTGCTGGCGACCACCGAAGCGCACAAAATCCCAGCCACGGTCCTTTCGCGCTGCCAGAGGCATGAATTCAGGCGGATACCAGTAAACGAAATCAAAGTCCAACTGAGCCGGATCGTACAGGAAGAGGGATTGGAAGCCGAGCAGGAGGCGCTGGACCTGGTGGCGCGCCAGGCGACCGGCTCAATGCGGGATGCGATCTCGCTGCTCGACCAGCTCTCCTCCACCGGAAAGAAAATCACGCTCGAGATCGCCCAGGATGTGCTCGGGACAGTGACATCCCAGGCGGTCCTGGAACTGACCGATTTAATCCTGGCAAAGGACGCAGCCAGGGGGCTGGAGTTGATCCAAACAACGCTTGATTCGGGAAGCGACCCGCGCCAGTTCGCGCGCCAGGTTGTTGACCACCTGCGCAATATTCTGTTGATCAAAACCGGGGATAACAGCCTGGTGGAAGAGACCCCTGAAATCAAAGATTTACTGGCCGGACAGGCTGATAAATTCGGGGACAAGCAGCGCCTGTTAGGAACCATCCGGGCTTTCAACACAGCCGCGAGCGAGACGCGCAGCGCCTGGCAGCCGTCCCTGGGCCTCGAGCTGGCGTTGTTTGAATCAATTGAACCAGAACAGACCGCGGGACAATTTACCCCGGCGACAAGCGCGCCTGAAACCCCCAAACCAGACCCCGTGAAAAAGGTTAGAAAGAGGAACCAGCCGCCCGCGCCTGAAGTTGATTTGAGCCCTGATGACCAAAAATCCTCCCAGGCGCTGAACCAGTCCTGGGGGCAGGTTCTTGCCCAGGTGCGCAACATCGATTCAAGTACATACGGCCTGCTGAACTCCACCAGGTCGCGTTATATCAAGGATAACCAGGTGGTGCTGTGCTTCGCATCGCAGGTATTAAAGAGTAAGATGGAAGACGAGGGAAAAATTGAAATCGTCCAGCAGGTGTTGCAGAATGTAATCCAGAGAGAATTGAGCATCCGCTGCATTGTGGACACCAGCCAGATAAATAATATCCCGCCAGAGGTCGACCAGGATGGGGTTGTCGCAACCGCTCTGCGCGACCTGGGCGGCGAAATTGTCGATATCCAATAAACCGGAGGAATTGATGGCAAAAGGCAAAGGATTTAAAGCCCCGAAAGGCATGGATATGATGGGACAGCTTCAAAAACTGCAGGAGCAGGTCGAACTCGCCCAGGCCCAGCTTGCGGAGGAGACCGTGTCCGCCACCGCCGGGGGCGGGGCAGTCAAAATCACTGTAACCGGAGACCAGAGATGCCAGGCAGTCGAGATAGACCCGCAGGTGCTGCTGGAGGCGGATGCAGAAATGGTGGGGGACATGATCCTGAGCGCGTTTAACAACGCCCTGGAAAAATCACGCCAGATGGCTGCAGACAGACTCGGTCCCCTGGCTGGTGGGCTGCCCTTTTAAATGACTCTCCCTGATCCTATCAAAAACCTGATCAACAACTTTTCACGCCTGCCCGGGATCGGTCCAAAAACCGCATCCAGGCTTACTTTTTACCTGCTGCGCTCAACTGACGACCTAGCGAAAGACCTGGCTGAATCGCTGCTGGAAATCAAATCAGGGACAGCCCTCTGCCAGACCTGTTTCAACATCACGGCTTCCGGGCGAACGGAATGCGAGATCTGCGCCAGCCCGGAACGGGATAAGAGCACAATCTGCGTGGTTGAAGAGCCGCTGGACGTGCTCGCCCTAGAACGAACCGGCAGTTACCCGGGGTGCTACCACGTGCTGCATGGAGCCCTCTCCCCGATCGAAGGCATCGGACCTGAAGACCTGAGGATGGGGGAACTGTTCAAGCGGGTCAGGGCGGGAGGGGTTACGGAAATCATCCTGGCTACCAACCCCAGCATGGAGGGGGACTACACGGCAGCCTACATCTACCAGCAGCTCAGCAAGGGCGAAGTGAGGATCACACGCCTGGCGCGCGGCCTGCCTGTCGGTGGAGACCTGGAATACGCCGACCAGAGCACACTCCAGCGGGCGCTGGACGGCAGGCAGGGCATGGGGTAATTATGGATAAAAAAATCACCAGGCGCGCTTATCTGGATGCGCTGGAAGACCGGGTGCTGGTTTTTGACGGCGCGATGGGCACCAGCCTTCAGGACCAGAACCTGGATGCGGAACATTTTGGCGGCGAACAGTACAACGGGTGCATTGACTACCTGGTTATCAGCTATCCGCTGGCGGTTGAGAAGGTGCACCGTTCCTTTCTTGAGGCGGGAGTGGATGTTATTGAGACGGATACATTCCGGGCAAACCGGCTGACCCTGGCAGAATACGGACTGCAGGATAAAGCCGGACAGATTAACAGAGCCGCGGGGGAACTCGCCAGGAGGCTTGCGGACGAATACAGCCGTGACCAGCAGCCGCGTTTTGTGGCCGGATCAATCGGCCCTTCCGGTAAACTGCCCTCCGCGGATGACCCGGACCTTTCCAATACCAGTTACGATGAACTGGTTGAAATTTTCAGGGAACAGGCCGCCAGCCTGGTGCAGGGCGGGGTTGACCTGATTTTAATTGAGACCTCCCAGGATATCCTGGAGGTCAAAACCGCCATCACTGGAGTCCAGAAAGCCTTTGAAGACAGCGGCATCTACCTGCCGCTGCAGGTCCAGGTCAGCCTGGATACGACCGGGCGGATGCTGCTCGGCACAGACATCACCGCCGCCCTGACGATCCTGGAAGGGCTGCCGATCGATGTGATCGGTTTGAACTGTTCCACCGGCCCGGAGCACATGCGCGAACCGATCGCCTACCTGGGTGAAAACGCCTCGCTGCCGGTCTCGTGCATCCCCAACGCCGGCATGCCTTTGAATATAGACGGAGAAGCGGTCTACCCGCTGGAACCGGAACCCTACGCTGAAGCGATGGCCGCTTTTGTGGAAAAGAACGGGATCAATGTTGTGGGTGGATGCTGCGGGACCAGACCGGAACACCTGAAAGCGCTAGTGGCGAAACTGGGAGACCAGCCGGCAACCCGCCGCCCCGCACCAGAACGGCCTCAAAAACGCCTGGCTCAGCTTTCATCGGCGACCAGGGCGGTCGATATGCGCCAGGAACCGCCCCCATTTCTGATCGGCGAGCGCTGCAATGCCCAGGGAAGCCGCAAGTTTAAACGGCTGCTGCTGGAAGAGGATTTCGACGCTGTGCTGGAAATCGCCCGGGCGCAGGTGGCGGGCGGGGCGCATGCGCTGGACGTTTCGGTCGCGATGACCGAACGCAGCGATGAAGCCGGGATGATGGCAAGGGTCATAAAACTGCTGGCGAGCGGCGTTGAAGCGCCGCTGGTGATCGACACAACCGAGCCGGAGGTGATGGAATCCGCTCTCAAGATCGCGCCCGGACGCTGCCTGTTAAACTCGACCCACCTGGAGAGCGGGCGGACGAAAGCGGACCGGGTTTTTGAGCTTGCCCGCCGCTACAACTCGGCTGTGCTGATCCTGACGATCGATGAGGAGGGGATGGCAAAAACAGCCCGGCGAAAACTGGAGGTCGCCCAAAAAATTTACGACATAGCCGTCAGGGAACACGGTCTGCGCCCGGAGGCGCTGGTTTTTGACACATTGACATTCACGCTCGCAACCGGGGACGTGGAATTCAGCAACTCGGCGATAGATACTATTGAGGGTATCCGCCTGGTCAAGTCCGAACTTCCGGGGGTATTAAGCTCGCTGGGCGTCAGCAATGTCTCTTTTGGTTTAAAACCGAGCGCGCGCCCGGTCTTAAACAGTGTGATGCTTTACCACGCGGTATCAGCCGGGCTGGACATGGCAATTGTCAACCCGGCCCATATCAGCCCCTATGCTGAGATCCCCCGGGAGGAGAGGGAACTGGCGGAGAACCTGATCTTCAACCGCAGCCCAGAAGCCCTGGAGCATTTTATTGAATATTTTGAAGGAAAAGAGACGCCGGCGGGTGGAGGCGAGGCACAAAAAGGCGACCCGCTGGAAGAGATGACGCCCGAGGAACGCCTGCACTGGCGGATAGTCCAGCGCCGCAAAGACAACATTGAAGCGGACATTGATGAGATCATGGCGAAAAGAGGAGACCTGTCGCAGCACGAAGCGGCTGTAAATATCCTCAACACAATCCTGCTGCCCGCCATGAAAGAAGTCGGGGACAAGTTCGGGTCGGGCGAGTTGATCCTGCCCTTCGTACTGCAGTCCGCCGAAGCGATGAAAAAGGCGGTCTCCCACCTGGAAGGTTACCTCGAGCGCCGGGAAGGCACCAGCAAGGCAAAAGCTGTCATCGCGACAGTGTACGGCGATGTGCACGATATCGGTAAAAACCTGGTGAAGACGATCCTTTCCAACAACGGGTACGAGGTGGTTGACCTGGGCAAGCAGGTGCCGGCGGAAATGATCATCTCAAGGGCTGTTGAGGAGCGGGCGGACGCGATCGGGCTGAGCGCACTGCTGGTCAACACCAGTAAACAGATGGCGCTGATCGTGAACGAACTGCAGCGGAGGGAGCTGAATATCCCGGTGTTGATCGGAGGAGCAGCCATTAACCGCAGATTCGGGTGGCGGATCCTGTTTACGGATGACGGGTCACCCTACCAGGCGGGGGTGTTCTACTGCAAGGACGCCTTCGAAGGCCTGGCGACCATGGAGAGGCTGATCGTACCCGAGCAGCGCCAGGCGCTGCTGAAGGAACTGGGCGAAAACGCCGCCAGGGAGATCGGGCGCGATATAAAAACCAGGGGTTCCCCGCCGGCGGGTGTCAGGTCAACCGTCCGTGAAGCGCCCACCATACCAGCGGCGCCGTTCTGGGGAGGGCGGGTCGTGCAAGAGATGCCGCTGGAAATTGTTTTTAAACACCTTTCAAAGAACGAGCTTTTCCGCTTATCGTGGGGCGCAAAAAACGCCCGCGGCGAAGAGTGGCAGCGGCTTGAAGGCGAGTTTGAAGACAGGCTGGAAAGCATGCAGAGAGAGGCCCTAAAAGCTGGCTGGTTAAAACCGCAGGCGGTTTATGGATACTGGCCAGCCCAATCTGAAGGGGATGACCTGGTTATTTTTGACCCGGAAACAATTAACTCGCCCCGGCCGGTCGAAATCATGCGCTTCACTTTCCCACGCCAGGCCAAAGGGGGACACCTGTGCCTGGTAGATTACTTCGCGCCGTCCGGTGCCGACCGGATAGACACAGCCATTTTCCAGGTGGTAACCGTGGGCCAGCAAGCAACGGAGCGCTTCGACCAGCTGGAAGCGGAAGGCATGTACTCGGAAGCATATTACACCCACGGGTTGGCAGTGCAGACTGCCGAAGCCAGCGCGGAATACCTGCACCGCTACATCCGGGCTGAACTGGGGATTGGGGAAGAGCAGGGCAAACGCTACTCCTGGGGATACCCGGCGATACCCGATCTGGAAGATCACCGCAAAGTCTTCGATTTGCTGCCCGCTGAAAAGGAGCTAGGCATGACCCTGACCGGCGCCTTCCAGCTAGTCCCGGAACAATCCACTGCTGCGATCATCCTGCACCATCCCCAGGCGAGCTATTTCAACACCGGCGAAAGCCGGGTTGAACAGCTGGTTAAGTAACCGGGCAGGAGTTCCACAACGACCAAAATGATAAAAGCGCTGATATTTGATTTTGACGGGCTTATCCTGGAAACAGAGGAGCCGATTTATATTTCATGGCAGGAAGCCTACCGCGATCATGGTTGCGAATTAACCTTCGAGATGTGGGCGGACTATATCGGTACGACCGAGGAGGCTTTCGATCCGTTTGGTGAACTTGAAAAACAAGCCGGCAGGCGGCTGCCGCGCGGCGAGATTTTCGACCGGCAGCGCAAACGCGAGATGGATCTGGTCCTGGAACGGGGAGTTATGCCGGGAGTGGTCGATTATCTGGAGAGCGCAAAGGACCTGGGTTTAAAAATCGGCCTGGCATCCAGCTCTAAATGCAGCTGGGTGACCGGGCACCTCAAAAGGCTGGGGCTGATCAGCTATTTCGACAGCATAAAAGGGGCTGATGACGTGAGCAGGACCAAGCCAGACCCCGAGCTGTTCCAGCTGGTGATGGCAGACCTGGGCGTAAGCCCTGAACAGGGGCTTGTTTTTGAAGATTCAGTCCACGGGGTGACCGCCGCCAAAAACGCTGGGTTATTCTGTGTCTGGATTCCAAATAAACTCACCAGCCAGCTTTACACCGACCAGGCTAACCTGCGCCTGGATTCTCTGGATGAGATATCATTAATAGACCTGCTGGAAAAAATTAACCGGTAAAACCAACTCACGGGCGCGGCCCGGTGTAAAAAGTGTAGGGTTCATCCCGGTAGTAATGGAACAGCGCCCGGTCAGGGAAAAAAGCGGCGACGCCCTGATCCACCTCCGGCCCGCGTGTGATGATAAATATAAACGGGGTATCCAGGTAGGGATCCTGGAGTTCGATCAATGTCCCGTACTCGATCCACTTTTTCTGGGGGTGGACGATCACCAGGGCAGGAGCCAGCTGCTGGGCCTCGTCAGTTTGAAAAGGATCCAGGTGCCTGCGAGAGACACCGTAAAGGCCGCGCATTCTATCCAGCCTGGGGGATAGGTAAGCAGTCAAATTGAAGGCGACCAGGGCTGCCAGCAGGGCAGTGACAGCCAGCGGCCTGGCCCGTTTCCAGCCGCTGTAAGCCGGCCAGGGATCGCCCGGGCTGAGCGGCCAGCCAGCCAGCCAGGCAGCCCCCGCGGCGCTGATGATGGTGAAGCTGTAAAGACCCTCGTAGAAGTAGCGCGGCCCAAAAAGTGACGACCCAATCCAGTAAGCAAAATAGACCACAACAAGACAGGGGTAAACGCTGGCTACCAGCAGCGCCAGCCATTTCCTGCGCTTCAGGGCGGCAATTAACCCAAAAGGGAGCAAAATCCAGGAGTATCCCAACCAGCCAAACAGATCGTGGTTGCCAACCCGCAGGCTGTGGCGGGTGTTAATCCAGGCCTGCCTGAGGGTGTGGCCCTCCGGTTTGCGCCCGTACCCGGGCCCAAAACCAATCCGGTCATATTCCCACCACAGGCTGTACGGGTTGAGAAATGGATCGCCGGTCAGATAGAACTGCCAGGCAAAGTGCAGCAAAACAAAAACAGCTAATATCCCGGCGACCAGAAGCAGGTTTCTGCGGACCACCCGGTCCCCTTTAACCAGCAGGTACAACCCGTGCAGGCAAAAAGGGAGTCCAACCGCCAGGGCGGTCAGCGGGCGGGTTAACCCCAGAGCGCCGAGACACAGGGCAGCCGCCGCGGCAGGTCTCCAACCCGGCTTACTCTCCCCCGGGCTAAAAGCGGACAGCCAGAATAAGACGAATCCGGCGCTCAGGACCAATCCCAGGGGATGGGACAGCAGCGAGCCGGTGTTCACCAGGAAAAAAGGCGAAACCAGGGTCAAACCGGCTGCCAGAAGGGCAACCGTACTGCTGAATAAACGCTTTCCCAGCAAATAAGTCAGCCAGACCCCAAGCCCGCCCAGGAGCGGGTTGACCAGGTATCTGACCTGTAAGATTTCTCCCAGTGCCAGGACAAGCGGCCAGCCAGGCGGGTATTTCCCAAAACGCATGCCGTTGTAGTCAACCACAAACGGGACCAGAAAGCTCCGCTCACCGGGAGGTTCGGGCAGTTTAACATGCCCGCCGGCGATCGCCTGGGCCTGCCAGACATAAGCCATCTCGTCTTCCAGGTGAGCCATTCCTTCAAATATGTTCTGGTGGACAAGGAAGCCAGCAGCCACAGCCAGCAGGCTCAGGAAGATGGCAAAACGGTCAGCTGTGGACATGGGAATCGCTGGGGGTCTTAATTGGGTCAGGCTCCGATCTCCCGCAAAGCCAGAAGTGCGGCTTCGTGCAGGCGGTTATTGGTCGCCAGCACGCCGCGGTTTGCCTCCAGCCGGCGGCCTTTCGAAAAATCGAGTTTTTTTCCGTCCAGATCGCTGATGCGACCCCCGGCTTCCTCCAGGATCAGCGAGCCGGCAGCCTGGTCCCAGATCTTTTCGCGGTAATCAAGCCGGGAGGGGGAAAGCAGACGCAAATATATCTCTCCTGCGCCGGCAGCCAGCAGGGCGTATTTAGCCTGGCTGTCCATCCGGACCGGCTCAGGCCTAGCCCCAAGGGTTTCCACAAAAAAATCGATCTGGTCGAGGTTGGTGTGACCGGCTTCGAACGAGCGCAGCAGGCGCGCCCGGACCGGATTACTCTCATCCGTAACTTTCAGCGGCGAGAAATCAGAATCACCCCACAATGCGGTCCGCCACGAGCCTTTCCCCCGGATCCCCAGGAGCAGGGTCCCATCCCCGCCCTCTTCTGGTATGCTCCCGCAAACAAGGTTCGGGCAGCCCAGGGCGCCTATCTGGACCTGGCCCTGCACCAGGAGTGATAAGGCGACCACATACTGGTCCCCGCGCAGGAAACCTTTGGTGCCGTCGATCGGGTCAAGAGTCCAGAATCGTTCGCCTCCATCAGCCCGGTTGTAATCGATCCACTTTTTTACTGTCCCGGCATCCGGGTCACCGGTCAGCGGGGTTACATAACGGGCGATCTGGGCGAGGGTGCTCCCAGCGGAAGAGTCAGAGAGAAAGCTCGAATCCTCCTCCGCGACCAGCAGGTCATCCGGGAAACAGCGCATAAGCGACCACCCGACCAGCGCCTGGGAGCAAAAATCAGCCACGGTTACCGGCGAGCTGTCCTGCTTGGTGAGCGACTCGACCACCAGCTCGGTCTGGATCCGGCGGACCAGCCCGGCAGCCAGCCGGGTGGTTTCAAGTGCAAATCTTGTTTCAGCCGAATCGAGCTCAAACATTGCCGCCTCCGGATTTGTTGCCGGAAACCAGATCCAGGGAAATTTCACCAACAGGGGAGATGGCGGCGGGCAGCGCGCTCAGGTCATAAGCCAGCGCCCCATTTACCAGTACCGGAGCGATCTCGCCAGGCGGGAGTTCGCCTTCGACCAGCACCAGCCCGTCAATCTCGGGGGCATCTCGATAGCTGCGGCCAATCGAAATGCCGTCAGCGCAGCCTTCCACGATCACATCCAGCTTTTTCCCGACGAACCCCTGGTTTTTTTCCAGCGAAATGGGCTGCTGGAGTTCCATCAGGCGCTGGTAGCGCTCCTCTTTAAGCCCCTCAGGGACAGTATCTCCCAGGGCGGCGCTCTCCGTCTCCGGCTCAAACGAAAACTCAAAGGTGCCCACCCGGTCAAAGCGCATGCGTTCGACAAAATCCAGGAGAGTCTGGAATTCGGGCTCGGTCTCGCCGGGGTAACCGACTATAAATGTGGTGCGCACAGCCAGACCTGGCATCTCCGTACGCATGCTCTCCAGGGTCCGCTGGACCCAATCCATGTTAGCCGGGCGGCGCATGCGGTGCAGCACATCCGGGTGGGCGTGCTGCAGCGGGATGTCCAGGTAGGGAAGCACCCTGGGCGAGCCCGCCATCACTTCGATCAATTCACTGGTCACATAACCAGGGAAAGCATACATGATCCGGAACCAGTCTATTTCCGGCGCGGCTGCCAGCAGGTTCTCCAGCAGGTTCGCCAGCCCGTTTTTAATGCCCAGGTCAGAACCGTAATCGGTCGTGTCCTGGGCGATAAGGATCAGCTCGCGCACCCCGGCATCGTTCAGCATGCGGGCCTCATCCAGGATTATTTCAAGCGGTCTGCTGACCGCCCTGCCTTTAATCAGTGGGATGGCACAGAAGGCGCACGGGCGGCGGCAGCCATCCGCGATTTTTAAATAGGCGCTCCCGCCCTGCCTGGCGACCCGCTGGATACCATCCACGTCCGCCCCTACCGTGGGGGAATCCGGCAGATGGTAGAGCGGTTGGGGGCTTCCATGCGGCCGCAGTCTCTGGACAACATTCACGATGTCCATCCAGCGGCGGGTGCCGAGCACCGCGTCGATTCCAGGGACCTGCCGGACGACCTCAGCGCCGTAACGCTGGGTCAGGCAGCCGGCTGCGACCAGCAGCTGGTCTGGGCGCTTATCTCCCGCCAGCGCCTGCAATGCTTGGTAGGACTCCTCTCTGGCTGGCCCGATGAAGCCGCAGGTGTTGACGATCAAAATCCCGGCATCCTGCGGGGTGCCAACCGGCAAATAACCAGACCTGACCATCAACTGGGCCATTGAATCCGAATCGACTGTGTTCTTGGCACATCCAAGCGAAAGTATATAAAAAGCGGGTTTGCTCTTCACCATTTTACAATTCTATCCAGAAGAACCTCACGGCAGGGCCGGGGCGGTAGCCTCACCAGGCTGGGTTGTGGGGGTGTTAGTGGCTGTTGGCGTGGCAGGCACAGTTTCAGTCGGCGTCAGGGTGATGGTGGGAGTGGGTGTGACAATGCCATCAGGGGTGTAAACCTGGCGGACGACCTCCCCGTAAACGCCCAGGCGGCCGAGGTCAGCCTGGTTATAAAAAACCTGCAGCGCAAGCCCGTTGCCGGTCAGCAGCTCAACGGCGCCCTCGCCGGCGAAATTGTAGGCGCTGTCGGAGACCACGCGCCCGTCAAATTCAACCTCGCCGTCTACAAGAACCTGCATCCAGGCCCGCTGGTGGACGACTACATAAACCTGCACGCCTGCGGTTCCTTCTGGAGGCAGCCCGGCCTCGCCCTCCGTTCCAGCCGCGCCGTCCCCGGGCGAAAACAAATCCAGGTCGGAGACTGAGGTAGGCGTCACCGGCTGGGGGGTAAAGGTCGCGGAAGGGGTGGCGGTCGCCAGCAAAACATCCGCGATCGAAGGTGCGCTGGGGGTTAATTCTATCTCTTCCTGCATCGCAAAAATCTGCCCGGCGCCCCAGATCACAAAAGCCAGCATGCCGATTGAAACCACCAGAACCACAAGCACATCCGCGGATATCATCCTTCTGACCGGGTTGGGCGCAGGGGCATTCGGCGCGGCGGATATCGGGCGGGTATCCACCCGGCCAGCATACCTGACTGCGTGGCGCATCTGGAGGCCGTCCGCAAAACGCAGCAAGAGTTGGTCGGCATCCATGCCCAGGAAGGCGGCGTAATTCTTGAGCATCCCGCGGCCCTGAACTGGGGAGGGCAGCCCGTCCAGATCGCCGGCTTCCAGGGCAAAGATGTAATGGCGCCGCAGGTGGGTATGGCGCTCGACGTCTTCGATGGAAAGACCCAGCATCTGGCGCTGGCGCTGGAGTGACTCCCCGATCTCGATAAAAACCGCCTCAGAGCCGCCCTGCCCGCTTTCAGCTGGTTTTTCTTCAGGCGGCGCACCTTCAGGGGGTGCGGGTTGATCCGGCCTGGCTCCTCCGGCAAACATAGCCGCAAGCAAAGGCCCCGCCTCAAGCCCGAGATAAGCGGCGTAAGCCCTCAGGAAACCGCGCGCCTGGGCCTGGGAAGGGATCGTGTCTAGATCGTTCGCTTCCAGAGCCTGCAGGTAGTGGACGCGCATATGGGTCGCCTGGGCTACCTGCTCAAGCGATAAGGATCGCTGTTCGCGAGCCTGGCACAGCTGCTCTCCGACCGATGCGTTCACTTGATTACTCGACAGTACCCCTAGCGGGGAAAAACGGCAGCCGCACTCACAAAGCTGCCAGATAAACTCCGGTCTTTATGGATAAACTGGCGGTATTTGACAGGTCAGTCTAACCCGGTTCCCCGCCTTCCGGGAGTTCTTCCGCCTCAAGCAGCGCCGCTTCAGCCTCGTCCTCATCTTCAAATTCCAGCTGGGAGTCAGCCTCTTGAGCGCTGTCAGCGGCTTCTTCCGGTTCGACGGCGGCTGCTTCGAGCTCCTCAACCTGAAGGGCTGCCTGCATCTCCCGGGCTGACGCTTCAGCTTCAGCTTCAGCGGCGGCCTGTTCAGCGGCTTCTAATGCGGCTGTTTCGGGCGATTCGCCCTCCCGGTGGACGATGGCTCTGACCTGCGGGATCAGGTCGATTGTCAGGCGGATATTGACAATATGGACTCCAATAGTCCGGATCGGCTGGGAATCGATCTGGCGCCTGTTCAGCTCGACCCCGGCCTGCTGGTTGATCGATTCGACGATCATCTGGGGGGTGACCGATCCGTAAAGTTTACCCGTATCGCCAGCCTTGACCGGGAAGACCAGCTCGACTCCCACCAGTTTATCGGCGATAACGCTCATCTCCCTGTTGAGGACCGTTCGCTGCTGATCAGCCTGCGAGCGGATACGCTCCACTCCCTGCAGCGCTCCCGGGGTAGCCAGGACAGCCAATCCCTGGGGTAACAAGTAATTGCGTCCGTATCCGTTTGCCACCTTTTTTACTTCCCCCGCGCGGCCAAGATTATATACATCCTGAATCAATAATACTTTCATTTCTCAAGCCCTTTCTACAATATAAATTTGCGCATTTTCAGCACAGTTAAGCCCGGGCGAAGGGTACAACGCTCCGGGCGGATGGATTGTACCAGAATGAAGCATGCCAGTCAAACAACCGGCCGGACAGCCAGCGCCCCGGGCGGCTGATATAATCGTTGTATGGAAGGACAGAAGCGGTTTGACCGCAGATTCCGCTCACAGAGCGTCGAGGCGGTCGTCCTGCGCCGGTTCGACTGGGGGGAAGCCGACCGGCTGGTGGTTCTTTTCAGCCGCGAGCGGGGCAAACTGCGGGCGGTCGCCAAGGGCGTGCGCAGGATGCGCTCGCGCAAAGCCGGCCACCTGGAGCCCTTCACGCATGTAAAATTGCTGCTGGGACGCGGCCGCGATATTGATATCATCACCCAGGCAGAAGCGATCGACCTGAACCAGAACCTGCGCGAGGATATCCTGCTGGCCTCCTGCGCCTCATACCTGGTTGAGCTGCTGGACCGCTTCACGGCTGAGGAGGGACCAAACCGGGCGCTTTTCCGGTTAATACTGGAAAGCCTGGGGCGGCTGGGTTCGGGGTTTGATACCGGCATTGTAATGCGCTACTACGAAATGCGCCTGCTCGACCTGGCCGGATACCGCCCCCAGCTTTTTAACTGCACTAAATGCGAAAGAGAGATCAAAGCCGAGGACCAGTTTTTCTCCGCCGGGGGCGGCGGGGTACTCTGCCCGGTCTGCGGGCCTTCGGCGGCCGAAACCCGGCCGGTAAGCCAAACCGCCCTGAAATACCTGCGCCACTTCCAGCGCAGCGACTTCGGGGAGGCAAGCCGGGCGAAGCCCTCACCAGAGACCAGCCGCGAGATGGAAAAATTGATGGGGGATTACCTGACCTACGTGCTGGAGCGTGAATTAAACAGCCCGGCTTTTATCCGGCGGGTCAGGGAAAGCTCCGGATAGAGCTAAAACCAGATAATATCAGAGCAGTTCGAGCGGGTAACCCCCCAGGGATACTTCCAGCGGGAGTTCATCCGCCAGGCTGGCCTGCATCGACCAGGGCCCAGCCCAGGTGACGCGGATCTGGCGCAGCTGGCCGCGCAGGTCGGCATCGCTCTGCACGAAGACCAGTTTGTTAGCCGGGGTGCGGCCGCGCCAGCGCCCACGCACCTGCTCTTCAAAAAGGACTTCAACCATTTCGCCCAGCAAACGCTGGTTTATCCGGGCTGCGATGCCCTCCTGGAGGGACTCCAGCATCCGGAAACGGCGCCATTTTTCCTGGTCAGGGACGTCATCCGCCAGGCGGCGGGCGGCGACCGTTCCAGGGCGCTCGGAATAGCGCGCCAGGTGGGCGACATCCAGCTCGAGCTCTTCCAGCAGATGGTAGGTGCGCATAAACTGGGCCTCACTCTCGCCCGGAAAGCCGACAATCACATCGGTGGCGATGGCGGCACCCGGCAGGCGCCGGCGGATGTTCTCCACCAGGCGGCGGTAATCATCAGCCGTGTAGCCGCGCTCCATATCCGCCAGCACCCGATCGTCGCCCGACTGGACCGGCACCTCGATATGGGGCATCACCCGCGGCAGTTCCGCGACCGTGTCGAGCAGTTCGCCCGTCATCCAGTTCGGGTGGGAGGTCAGAAAGCGGATACGGTCGAGACCATCCTACTCGTAGACCTCCCGCAGCAAGCCGGACAGGTCCGGGTTGTCCGGGAGGTCGCGTCCGTAGCGGTCAACGATCTGGCCCAGCAGGGTGACCTCCCTGACCCCCTGGGAGACAAGCGAACGCGCTTCCGCGACCACTTCCTCAGCCGGGCGGCTGCGCTCGGCGCCGCGCCGGTAAGGGATCACGCAGAAGGTGCAGACGAAGGAACAGCCCAGCACAACCGGCACAAAAGCCGCCACCAGTTTGCCGCCCTCAACAAGCGGAAGCCTGATTTCACCGTCCACCAGGGCGTGGCGGCGGGATATTTCCATAAGCTGGGCCTGGCGGGTCTGGTCCTGCAGCAGGTAGGACAGCAGCGGTCCCGGGTCGGAGGGCGGCGAGAACACGTCCACAAATGGGAAGCGCTCCTGCAGCGCCTTATAACTCTTCACCCCAACCAGGCAGCCCATCAGGTTGATCACCAGGTCCGGGCGCGATTTTTTAAGCGGTTTGAGGGAATTGAGCCTGCCGTAAGCTTTGTCCTCGGCGGATTGGCGCACAACGCAGGTGTTCAGCACAATCACATCCGCCTCTTCCGCCCTGGGGACGGCGGAATAGCCGAGCCCTTCCAGGGAAGAAGCCACCCGGATAGAATCTGCCACATTCATCTGGCAGCCCTCGGTCCAAATATGATATTTCATGTCCATATTATATCGCAGGGGGTTCTAAATTTCACTTAATCCTTTCTTCACATAAAGCCGCCGCCGGAGGTGATAAAATTGCCGCCATGCGCCCTCCCCCGCTCCTGAAGATCCTGCTTATCCCGGCAGCGCTGATCCTGCTGGGCTGGCTTGTTTACCAGCTGCCGCCGGTCAACAAGCGCCTTTCCTGGCGGCTGGATTTCGCCCAGGCTTATTTGCGCGGAGTCATGGACCCGGTGGAGGCGCCCCCGACCGCCCTGCCGGACCCGCAGGTGCAGGTCACCAACCACACCACCAGCACCCCGGCGACCACACCCCAGCCCAGCCCGACCGCCACCGTTGTTAACACGCCCACCCCGCTGCCTTCCCCTACCCCGCTCCCGGAGCAGGTCCTGCTCGACCCGCCCCGCTGGGAGTACCAGGACATCAACAACTGCGGCCCGGCAGCCCTGGCGATGTACCTGCGCTTCTACGGCTGGGAAGGCGACCAGACTGTGATCGCAGAGGAGCTCAAACCGCAGCGCGAGGACCGCAACGTTAACGTGGAGGAGCTGGCTTATTTTGTGCGCACCAACGCCGGCTGGCTGAACTTTGAACACCGGGTGGGGGGCGACCTGGAGATGCTCAAAGAGTTTATTGCGAACGGCATCCCGGTGATGATCGAGGAGAGCTTTTACTTCGAGGGGCCGTACTGGCCGAACGACGACCTGTGGGCCGCCCACTACCAGGTGCTGACCGGGTACGATGAAGCCAAAGGGGTGTTCATCGGGCAGGACAGCTACCACGGGGCGAACCAGGAGATAGCCTACGAGAGAGTGGACGAGTACTGGCAGGCTTTCAACCGGGTCGTCATCCTGATCTACCTGCCGGGGCAGGAGGAGACCGTCAAAGCCATCCTGGGCCCGAACTGGGACCCGGGGACCAGCCGCGAGAGCGCCCTGGAACGCTCCAAGCGGGACATCGAAGCCGCCCAGGACAACCCCTTCGCCTGGTTCAACCTGGGCTCCAACCTGACCTATTTCGAGCGCTACCAGGAAGCCGCCCGGGCGTTTGACGAAGCCCGCCGGCTGGGGCTTCCGCAGCGCATGCTGCGCTACCAGTTCACGCCTTTTATGGCTTACTTCCACAGCGGGAAGACCGAAGACCTGATGGCTCTGACCGAATATGCATTAAAAATCACACCCAATGCAGAGGAAGCCCTGCTGTGGCACGGCTGGGGGCTGTTCCGCCAGGGCGACAACGAGGGCGCCCTGGGCTATTTCCAGCAGGCGCTGTACGAGAATCCCAACTACGGCGACGCCCAGTACGCGATCAGTTACCTAGGCGCCAACGAGTGACAAGGGTGGAAAAAGCTTAATAAAGCCTGAAATGAGTCTTAATCTAAAGGGTTAATCCTTTATGCTATACTTTTCACGGAATAAATTGATCTTACAAAATCATTTGTCCACAAATCGCCCGGAGCCGCTCCAATTTTTCCCCATACTGGAAAAAGAACAGCGGAAAGTTCCTCTTTAATCGATCTTCCCGGGTGAAAGGAGAATGTAATGGCATCCAAACATAAACCTACAACCCACGGCAGCAGGATACCTATCTTAATTGTCAGCCTGTTCTTAGGAGCGGCGCTCACGACCGGGCTGGTACAAACATTCGGCTCATTCCCCACCGCTGGCGCTCCGTCAACCGCCCTTGCAGCACCTGACGCAGATATTCTCTGTGAAGACGGCTGGACCTGCACCGAAGTCGACGACCGCCTGGACCCCATCCAGGAGCTGACCGACCATTACTTTCGCTATAATAAAGATGGTGACCCTTGCCTCGCATTTGGAGGTGACGGACTCTATTTTGCATGTTTTGACCGAACAGAAAACCGGTGGGAAAGTATCAATGGCAACCCAGATTATACTGCTTGGTTAGTTGATGGAAATCCGCTAGTCGGATCACATGCTTCATTGGACTTCAATTCCTTTGGCAACGATGGAACGCCTTTTATTAGTTATTACGATGGCCTCAACGGGACATTGAAAATGGCGTATTATAATGGATCTAACTGGGTGCCTGTAACGATTGTGACAGCCGGAACTTTTTGTACCTCAATGGACGATCCTGTCTATGAAACCTCTTCAGCAGATGCGCAGATCGCGATACCTGCAGATGGAGAAAGCTGGCTGAGAGCTTTAAACCCTGGAAAGATCGCGGGGGAGAATCCATTAGAGCCAATGCCCGAAGCACTGATCAGTTCATTTAACCCGCTAGCAAGCGAGGTAAAAGGCGTCGGCAAGTTTACATCAATCTCAGTTGACCCTGCCAATGGTGTGCATGTAAGTTTTCACGACGAACTTAACCGACAGCTAAAATATTACTACCTGTCTCCTTCCATTGAGACCTGCGCAATAGTCGACGAAGAACTCGACCCTCAAGATTATACAATAGGTGAATGGTCTTCTATCGACACTTACGGCTCCCCACCTTCAGCTCACATCAGTTATTACAAAAGTAAATACGACATACCCAAGTACGCAAAAAGCAAGGCTGGTAGCAAGTTCGACCGGTTCAGGATCGAGGACAGCCATTTACCTGATAACGGTGGCGGGACATACTCCTCTATCGCTGTCAACAATGGCGGAGTACCCCACATGAGCTATCATCGTGAATACCGCGATAATGATAATCGCGGGCAGCTCAGGCACGCCTACATAAATAATGGACTTGTTGAGGCGAATATTGAGGACGATGGTAACGGAACTGACAACGTCGGAAAATATTCCTCCATTGCTTATGATTCGGATAATGACCAATATATCAGCTATTACGATGTAACAAACCACAGATTGAAAATTGATGGGAAATCCGAACCCGATTTCGATGAGGACCATGATGTAGGCTGGTGGACATCAATAGATACTTACCCATACGGAGACGATGGTGACAACGATACGGTCGGGGTGGCATACATCAATGCGACAACCGGACACCTGATTGTATCCGAGAACAGAGGCGGTCAATCAAATTGGGTTAACCTGGGCGGATACGTGGCTGAATTCAGCTTTGGGAACGTCGGATTACACACATCTCTGGTATTTGACCAAACGGACGACACCGCCCATATCAGCTACCATAATGGCACCAACAATTCTTTGCTCTATGCCCTGGGAAACCCGCCATACGAAAGCGGCTATTGGAATCTCGATGTTGTTGTGGACGAATATGATGCTGGAACGTATTCATCCATCGGTATCAGCGGCACGGTGCCGGTGATTGCGTATTACGATATGGATGAGGAAGATTTGGAATTTGCGGAGTGGGATAATATCGCCAGTGAGTGGATCACCGATGAAATTGACACTGATGGTAATGTCGGCATGTTTGTCGATATGGTGATTGATTCAAATAATATACCCCATATCAGCTACTACGACGCAACCGAAGCAAACCTGAATTACGCCACCTGGTTAACTCCCACCCAAACCTGGTTCACGAAAACATGGGCAACCGAAGGAGTAATGGACGGGCTTTACACATCGATAGACCTCAGTCCGAACGATGACCCATATATTGCATACTATGACTTCACGAATAATGAGATCGAGCTGATGTTCCGGTCTCCACCCCCATTTAACGCCTGGTCTGACCCGCCCGTGACAGTTGATACAGGTATTGGGGACATCGGCGATGACCCTGATTTCGAGGATATCGAAGCTTATTTATCCATAGATTATGAGGATCCTCAGTATCCTAATCCTGATAATCCAACTGAGCCATATACAGATACTGTCCATATTTCCTATTACGATGCGACCACAGAAGGATCTGTTGTCCGTGAATTGAAGTACCGGAAGGGTGAAATCAATAACTCCTTGACAGGTCTGCCTGATTTTGCATCAGAACTAGTAACAACCCTAGATGCTAATGGAGATGTGGGATTGTATAATTCGATCGGGGTTTACGACCCAACCGGTGAGCGTCATATCTGTTATTACGACAAGACCAACGGCGACCTCAAACTTGTTTCGGATATGAGTCCCTATACCTGGGGTATTCCTGAAATAATCGACAACGGAGCTGATTCGATTGGCGATACAGGACTTTTCTGCTCACTGGCTCTATCGAATTTTGGAGATGTTGGCATCAGCTATTACAACAAAACCCAGGGATCATTATGGTTCGCCCACCTTCCATATGTTTGGAGAGTATTTCTGCCGTTGGTATTTAAGTAAATTAATAACAAGAATATAATTAAATTGAATCCCCTGTATGAACCCCAGGGGATTTTTTCTATCATATGATAAAATCGCACAATCCGCATAAAGGAGAACAGTAATGGACGAAGCTCAAAAAGACAGCCCCACCGTGCAGGATAATTACGCGGTCGGACTTGAATACACCCTGGTGATCGACGGAGAGGTTTACGAACAAACAGAAGAAAACCAGTGGTTATATTTCATCCAGGGGGGTGAACAGATCATCCCGGGCCTGGAATCCCAGCTCTACGGAATGAGGCTGGGCGAGCGCAGGGAGATAAAGGTCAACCCTGAAGAGGGCTACGGCGAATATGACGAGGATGCGGTCGGCTGCGTGCCGCGCTCCGAGCTCCCGGGCGATATCCCGGTCGAAAAAGGGGCTTACCTTCAGATGCGCGACAAAGACGGGGAGGTGCTGGACGCCTACATTGAAGACTACGACGGAGAGAACCTGAGCCTGAACTTCAACCACCCCCTGGCTGGAAAGGAACTGTTTTTTTTGGTTAAGGTGGCGGACCTGCGCCCGGCCACTGAAGAAGAAATCGAGCACGGGCACGTGCATGTATGAGAGGCTCACACAGGTTGGTTCAAGTGCCAGGCACATGCCCTGAAAGCGACTTTATCCACCTTGTAAAACGATAAGTGAATCAAATATCACAGCCGAAGACGTGCCGGGCACTTTAAAGAATAATCAGCCCGCCCTGAAGTCCCACCCGCACAGCCTCAGCCCGGTTGGCAACCCCCAGCTTGGCGTAAATTGAAGACACGTGAAATTTAACCGTATGGCTGCTGATATCCAGCTCTGCGGCGATTTGCTTGTTCGCCAACCCGCCAGCCAGCAGCTGCAGCACCTGGCTCTCGCGTTCAGTCAGCGGCTCCGGGATATTTTCCCGCGACCCCTCCAGCGCCAGGGGCGCAGGCGCAAATACAGATTCCAGCAGCCCGGGCCAGGCGACGACCAAACCGGCCTGAAGCGCCCTGACCGCAGCCCGGAGCTCGGAGGGAGAAGCATCCAGCGGCAGGGCACCCCAGGCAGGCAGCCCGAGCTTCGCCAGCCCGCCCGCCCGCTCGGGATCGTCAGCCAGAAGCAGCAGGCTGACCGGGGCGCCAGCCGGTGGAAGCAAATCCTGCAGCTCGTCAGGGAAAAAAGCCTCGCCGGTGACCAGCAAAAGGTCGATCTCCAGGCGTGCCAGGTCAATTTCCGCCAGCATGGAGGCTTCCTGGACCACCCGGATGGCGTCCGCTTCAACTGCGGAAGGCGATTCCAGCAGCGAGCGCAGTCCAGCCCGCACCGCAGGGAAGGAAGAAATCACAGCTACCCGGATCACAGCTTCTCTCATCCAGTCATTGTCCAATATCCCATTTAAAGATTGAGGATACCAGAAATTTCCTTTGACACTCCAAATCCGGATAATCCCCCGGGGAGGCTGTCTCAAAAGGTGTAATTGTTTTGCTGAGCAAAGCGAAGCATCTGGATTTTTTCGAGATGGAGACCCTTCGCTGCACTCAGGGTGACAGACTTTTGAGACAACCCCGCCGGGCTATTTTGGGCTCATAACCCGGTCTATAAAGGATTCCACAACATGGCTGGGGATTATAATCCCCTGGTCGCCGCCGACCAGCATGGTGCTCACCCCGACCACCTCGCCGGAAGCGTTGAGAAAGGGCCCGCCCGAGTTGCCGGGGGCCAGGCGGGCATCGCTGCGGATGATCTCGATCTCTCCGCCCGATCCGGATGTCCCGGCTTTGCCCAGGGCGCTGACGCAACCAAGCGTGGCAGCAGAGGGCGTCCCCCAGGGGTGGCCGAGCGCAAGCACAAGTTCCCCGACCCGCAGCAGGCGCGAATTCCCTATCCGGGCAGCTGGCAGAGCGGACACGCCCGCTTTCAGCAGCGCCAGGTCGATCTCTGGATCGCATGCCAGCAGGATCAGGGAGAGCTCGTCCCCGGCGCTGGTGATCGCGGACCGGATGCCGCCGGCGACCACATGATTATTGGTCAGGATGAGGCCGTCCGCGCGCCAGATAATCCCGGCTCCCAGCCCGTTACGCCCGTTCCCCAGCACCACCAGGCTGCGGGCAGCCCGTTCGACCAGGCTAACCCAAATCTCGCCCAAACCATCCAGGATATTCATTACTTGCGCTCGGCGACTACAACAGACATTTCGAGCGGTTCGCCGCCGCGCAGCACCTGTACAACCGCCGGTTTGCCCACCAGGGCGCCGCTCATCCCTGCCAGCAGTTCGTCCGGGTCGCTGACCGGATCACCAGCCAGGCCAACCAGGATATCGCCGACCATCAGACCGGCTCCGGCAGCCGGGCCGCCAGGCTCGACCCCAACCAGCAGCAGCCCGAAAGCCTGCTCGCGCCCCAGGCTGGAGCGCCCGGCAGGTGGGATCTCGACCGGCTGGCTGCGGATTCCAAAGTAACCGCGCCGGACGCTCCCGTGTTCAAGCAGGGCTCCCGCAGTTTTCCAGGCCAGTCCGGTTGGGATGGTGATGGACGCGCCCCGGGTCAGGCCTGAGGTGTTTATCCCGATAAGATTACCGCTGGCATCCACAAGCGGACCGCCGGAAAAACCCGGGTAGGGGATGGTGTCGCTGCGCAGGTAACTCTCCAGCAAACCGCCCCTGCCGGTGCGCATGGGGCCGCCGCGGGCGCTGACCACGCCCAGGCTGGCCTGGATGCCGTCCGGGGAGGGCCTGCCGAGCGCCAGGGCAAGCTGGCCCACGCGGGCCTCGCCCGGCGCCGCACCGGCTGGAACCAGGTTTGGTGCCGCAACCCGCAGCAGGACCAGATCGCCCCCGGGATCACGCCCGACGACCTCGGCGGATACCCGCTCCCCACCCGGGATCAAGACAACAATGTCCTCTTCGCGCTGGACCACATGGTCTGCACTCAGAACCAGGTCGGGCTGGTAAACGATTCCGCTGGCAGGAAGCCGCTGGCGGGCGTCCACCATAACCGTCCAGGCGCCGGCGTTCTCAACCGCCCGGGAAAGGGAATCTGACAGCTCAACCAGCAGATTCTGTGAATCATTCTGTGACATAACATATACCTCCAAAAACCTTTTGCCCCATCTTACAATAAAGCGGGGAAGGGCGCATCGCCCGTTCGGGCAGGTCTTTACCCATGCCTCCGGGTAGGGCTGGGAGGTGCTTAATTCAACTTTCCCACACCAGAAAGGGACGGTCCATATTCAAATGGCCAGGATAATCCAGGGGCGCTGGGGCTCTCCAACCGGATGAGCACACGCTACCGATGGCGTGACTGCCATATAAAGGAGGGAAATCATCCAAAAACAATTTACAACAACAGCGTATAATTATAAACAAAATGACTGCTGAGAAATTAAGAACAAAACTGCCCGACCGGAAGGAGCTGCTCCCGGTCTTTTCCACTATATTATTTTTTGTCTTCACCTGGGCACTGTACATAATTATCTATTATTTACCCAGCTGGCTGGGGGAATTAACTGCCGGGGATATTCTGGTCACAGCAGCATATCTGCTGTCTTTCACCCTATTTGAAAGCCTTTTCGTGCTTGGTGTAATAGTGCTGTTATGCATAGTACTGCCAACCAGAATTTTTAAACGCGATTTTATCCCCCAGAGCTTCACATTGATAACGCTGGCAAGCCTGGCTGCTTATTTCCTCCACCCCAGGTTGAACGACATGCTCAGTCTGGACCTGACCAATTTAACCATTCTCATGATCGCAACGTTAGCTGGAATCCTGGTTCTGATCATCATGCAATCCTTTGTTTACAAGCATTTGCCCGGACTCAAGCTTTCAATTAACACCCTGGCTGACAGAATGACCATATTCGCTTACTTTTATCTTCCCCTGGGTCTATTGAGCCTGTTTATAGTGACTTTAAAAATTCTATGTTAATATTGCCGTGAGGCTGACCCAATCCATGAAAAATCACGGAAAAAATAATCAAAAGGTTGTGGAACTGAGAGAAAAAAAACCATTAAACCGGCGTGATTTTATCAAACTCTCTGCCGGTCTATCGCTTACCCCAATAGCTAAAAAATTGTCGCACAAGCGGTATAAATCTTATTTACTGGAAGGTTCCCCACCCAACATCATCATCCTGATCTTCGATACACTATCCGCCTACCATCTTTCCCTTTACGGATATCCCCGTAAAACCTGCCCGAACATCCAACGCTTTGCAGAAAATGCGGCTGTATTCCACAACCACCACGCCGCCGCCAATTTTACTACCCCCAGCACCGCAACCCTGCTAACCGGCACCTACCCCTGGGAGCACCGCAGCTATACGATCACCAGTTCCATCAGACCTGAGGTTGTTCCGAATAACATATTCAGGTTGCTGCACAGCAGGTATTACACCGCAGCCTATGCCCAGAATATCTATGCCGACAAACTTCTATTCCAATTTGAGGATTTTATAGACTATCACCAACCTACGGATAGTTTCAACATAATCGGCAATATGATCTACAACCACCTGCCAAGTGAAGAGGTTGACCTGGTATTTAGAAGCCACGACAACTTAATATTCACGCGCGTGCACCCACGCGGGTCTTTATTCACATCGATCCTGTATGACCTGGCTAACCTTTTCAGATACCAACTAGCATATCGAGACCTGGATCATACATATCCGATCGGTGTACCGGCAATAAAAAGCAACTATATTTATTATACGATTGATGGTGTGATGGATGGCGTAATATCAATGCTGGGTAACTTACAAGCCCCTTTCCTGTCCTACATCCATCTTATGCCACCCCACGATCCATACCGGCCGAATGTATATTTCTACAAACGTTTTAATGACGACTGGGAACCAAATCCTAAGGGAATGCACCCGCTGGGTGATAAACCTCAGGCAGATTACCCCGGAAAACGCCGGACATACGATGAATATATCGCCAATCTCGATCACCAGATCGGAAAACTGCTTGATTTTCTAAAAGAAACGGGACTGGCCGAAAACAGCTATATTTTCCTGACTTCCGACCACGGTGAGTTGTTTGAAAGGGGCCATCACGGCCACTCCACACCGCTCCTTTTCGAGCCACTGCTGCGGATACCGCTGGTGATCTCCGCCCCAGACCAGAAAGAACGTAGAGATATTTATACCTTAACCAGCAGTGTGGACCTACTGCCAACCCTGCTCCATATTTCAGGGTTACCAATCCCAACTTCGCTTGAAGGGAAAGTGCTTCCGTTTGAAGAAGAGCTTAGAGACCAGGGACGGGCAATCTGGGCACTGGAAGCAAAGGAGAATTCCACCTTCGGGAAATTGCAAAAAGCATCCTTATCGATGTTTAAAGGTTCGCACAAACTTGTGTATTACCACGGTTATGAAAATTACAAAAACCAGTACGAACTTTATAATATAAAAGAAGACCCACAGGAGCTGGAAAATCTATACGGCAAAAATCCCCAATCCAGCGAATTCCAAAAAGAACTCGACCAGAAATTTTCCGAAATCAACCACCCAGTTTAAGGATAACATTCAAAAATACAGATTCAGGGTGGAATTGAAAAACGGGTTATCCTAACTATTTACACAGTAATTCTTACTCCAAACTCCAACCCCTCAGGGCCGCGGTCGACCCGCACCAGTTCACCCTCACCGATTTCCCCGGATAGAATTTTCAGGGCGAGCGGGTCCTGCAGCTCGCGCTGGATTGCTCGTTTGAGGGGGCGGGCCCCAAAATCCGGGTCATAACCGGCATCAGCCAGGTATTCCCGGGCTGCTTCACTGACCTCCAGGGCATAGCCGCGCCCAGCCAGAAGCCCGGCAACACGCCGCAGTTGGATATCCACAATCTCGGATATATGCTCTTTTGTCAGCGGGTGGAACACAACAATCTCGTCGATGCGGTTGAGAAACTCGGGCCGGAAATGGGCCTGAAGCACGGCGGTGAGTTCAGGGCGGGTGACCTGGCGGCCGCCTTCCCAGAGCTGGTTGCCCAGGTTGCTGGTCATGATGATGACCGCGTTGCGGAAATCGACCGTCCGCCCGTGACCATCGGTGAGCCGCCCGTCATCCAGCAGCTGCAGAAGGACATTAAAGACCTCGCTGTGGGCTTTCTCAATTTCATCGAACAGGATCACGCTGTACGGCCTGCGGCGGAGCGCCTCAGTCAGCTGGCCGCCTTCGTCGTAACCGACATAACCGGGCGGGGCGCCAACCAGGCGAGATACGGTGTGCTTCTCCTGGTATTCGCTCATATCAATGCGCACCATGGCGCGTTCATCGTCGAACAGGAACTCCGCCAGGGCGCGGGCCAGCTCGGTCTTGCCGACGCCGGTCGGACCCAGGAAGATAAACGAGCCGACCGGGCGGTCGGGGTCCTGCAGCCCGGCGCGCGAGCGGCGCACTGCGTTGGAGACCACCCGCAGGGCGTCATCCTGCCCCACCACCCGCTCGTGCAAACGGGCTTCCATGTTAACCAGTTTTTCCAGCTCGCCTTCCATCAACCGCGATACCGGAATGCCGGTCCAACCTGAAACAACCCTGGATATCTCCTCGGCGTCCACCTCCTCTTTCAACAGGGAGCCTTCTGCCTGGATCTGCTTGAGGCGGTCCTCGGATTCGAGCAGCTGGCGCTCGAGCTCACCCAATTTGCCGTAGCGCAGCCGGGCGGCTTCTTCCAGCTCGTTGCGGCGCTCAGCGCGCTCCATGTCAAGGCGGGTGCGCTCTATCTGTTCCTTTATGCGGTGGAGTCCGGAAATCGCCTCTTTCTCAATACTCCAGCGGGCATGGAGCCGGTCGGACTGCTCTGAAAGGTCAGCCAGTTCCTTTTCGATCCCCTCCAAGCGCTCGCGGGAGGCCCTGTCTTTTTCAACCTGCAGCGCCTGGTGTTCTATTTCCAACTGCAGGATCTGGCGGTCGATTTCATCAATTTCCTGGGGTTTCGAATCGATCTCAGTGCGCAGGCGGGCGCCAGCCTCATCGATCAGGTCGATGGCTTTATCCGGCAGCTGGCGGTCGGTGATATAGCGGCTGGAAAGAGTCGCGGCTGCAATCACCGCCGGGTCGGTTATACGGACCCTGTGATGGATCTCGTAGCGCTCTTTCAACCCGCGCAGGATACTTATGGTTTCTTCCACATTCGGCTCGTCGATCAGGACCGGCTGGAAACGGCGCTCAAGGGCAGGGTCTTTTTCAACATGCAGGCGGTATTCATCCAGGGTTGTGGCGCCGATCATGTGCAGCTCTCCCCTGGCGAGCATCGGCTTGAGCATATTGCCGGCATCCATGGCTCCCTTGGCCTTGCCGGCGCCAACCACGGTGTGCATCTCATCCACAAAAAGGATAATCTCCCCGGAGGCGTCGGTGATCTCCTTCAGGACCGCTTTGAGGCGCTCTTCAAACTCGCCGCGGTATTTCGCGCCCGCCACCAGAGCGCCCATATCAAGCTGCACAAGGCGTTTGCGCTTGAGACCATCGGGCACATCCCCGTTCACAATCCGCTGGGCGAGGCCTTCCACCACGGCGGTCTTGCCCACTCCCGGGTCTCCGATCAGGGCGGGATTGTTCTTGGTGCGGCGTGACAGGATCTGGATAATGCGCCTGATCTCTTCATCCCTGCCGATCACGGGGTCTAGTTTCCCCTGGCGGGCAAAAGCGGTAAGGTCGCGGCCGTACTTCTCAAGAGCCTGGTAAGTATCCTCCGGGGTCTGGGAGGACACCCGCTGGGTGCCGCGAACGGCGGTTAATGCTTTAAGAATGGCGTCCCTGGTGAGCCCGTACTGGCTGAGCCGGGAAGCCTCGCTGCTCTCGGTCAGGCTGAGCAAGATATGTTCGGTCGACACATATTCGTCCCCCATGCCCCTGGCCAATTTTTCTGCAGCCTCCAGCGCATCCGAGGCCGGTTGGGACAGACCCACCTGGGTTCCGCCGCCGTAGACCCTGGGACGTTCTCCAAGTTCGCGGACCAGCTCGTCCTGCAGGGCAACCACGCCCCCAGCGACCTTTATTACCAGAGCCGGGACGACCCCGTCATCCTGGCGGAGCAAAGCCAGCAGCAGGTGGGCGGGCTCGATCACCTGATGGTTGTATTCCCCCGCCAGACGCTGGGCATCCAGAATGGCATCCTGTGATTTCTGGGTATATTTATTTAAATCCATAAACACATCTCCAATAAAATAATTTCACTATCGAGTATACGCCCCCTGCGTATATATTCTGTAAACATCTCATTAACCGGATATAAGAATGGAAAGGATTCATCATTTATAATCAGCCTGCTGCAAAGGAGCCGGGTTTAACTGGCAAGCAACTTACTAAAAGCAATTTGCAGGACAGGACTGGATGAAAAGCGAGTGCTTTGTTTACCGGCTGGGGATTGTTGATTACCAGAAAGCCTGGAGTCTGCAAAAACGCCTGGCGGGCGAGGTCGCGGCCGGGGAACACCCCCCGGCGCTGCTGCTGCTGGAACACCCGCATACTTTTACATTCGGACGGCGGGGTAAAGCGGAAAACCTGCTGTGGGAAGAAGAACAGCTGGCAAAAAAGGGCATCCAGGTCCACTGGGTGAACCGGGGCGGTGACGTCACCTATCACGGTCCGGGCCAGCTGGTCGGCTACCCGATAATCCCGCTGTTCCCGGGGAATAAAATGCCCAAGCCAGATACCAGGGGCGGTGACGGCAGAAAGTTTCCGAAAGCCGATGTGGTGGGTTACATTCGCAAACTGGAGGCTGTTCTGATATCTGCGCTGGCAGAGCTGGGGGTCGCAGGCGGGCAGGTGGACGGGCTCAGCGGGGTCTGGGTGCAGCCGCATGCGCCGTCGCGCTGCCTGTACTGCCCGCCGGGCATGCGCCAGAAACCAGCCAAAATCGCCGCGATCGGATTAAAAGTGGATGCCAGCGGGATCAGCTCGCACGGGTTTGCTCTGAATGTGGAGCCGGATATGAGCTACTGGGAGGGGATCATCGGCTGCGGGCTTCCAGACCACCCACTGATCTGCCTGGCGGATATGCTGGAACCCGCCCCGGGAATGGAAGAGGTCATGGATGCAGTGAGCCAATCCTTCGGGCAGCAATTTAACTATAAAATGACCTCAAGAGCCGCATCAGAAATCACCAGCAGCGCATAGGATGGGTTTGACAGACAGTGGAATAGTCAGTACACTTAACCCGGTTAGGAGGCGAATATGGTTCCTGTATCTCATCATTTTGTAATGCGCAGCGGCCCGACCCCGGGGAAGACCTTCCTGCTGACAGACCAGGAGATCACCATCGGGCGTGACCCATCCAACGATATCAGCATCAAGGATCCGGAAATGTCGCGCCAGCACGCCCGCCTGCTTGCCCAGGCGGGGGAGTATGTACTGGAAGACCTGGGATCGACCAACGGCACCTTCGTCAACGGGCAGCGCCTGATCGGTCCACACCTGTTAAAAGCGGGAGAAATGGTGCTGTTCGCTGAAAATGTAAGCCTGGTATATGAAGAGACCAGCCCCGACCAGGACGCCACGCTGGTGAGCGAACCGATCATGGAATCCACGCCTCCAGCAGCCCTGGAGGCGAAACCAGCCGCGGAACCCCTCCAATCTGAAGTCTCCCCGGCGGTGATCCCAGCAGCAGCGCAAATGCAGCAGTCCGCGCCGCTACCTTTCGAACCTGAAATGGAACCGGCAGAGCCCCAACCTTACCTGGATGATGAGCCAAAAACCCGCACCGGGATCTACGTGGGCTGCGGATGCCTGATTGTGATGCTGTGCTTCCTGGTTGGGGCGGTCTGGGTAATCGACTCGCTCTACCTGTGGTGCTTTGGACCGCTGGAAGGGATCTGGAATAGTTTCGGGTTCATCTGCAAACAGCCAGGCACACTGGACCTTAACCTGCTGATCTCTAGTTTCCTGCCTCTGTAATAAACGACCAGCCCCCCAGGGTAGCGATTAAATCGACTTTGACAGCCTCAGGACCGGAAGCGGTCACCCACGCCCGGGCCTGGTCGTCTTTCAGAGAAATCCGGTGGGGATCCATCCCGGCGCCCTGGAGGGCTGCGGCAACTGCGTAGTAATCAGCAGCTGTGGAATCCAGTTCAAAAGGACGGTCTGAACCCGCCTCAAAACCATCCAGCACGGTATAGACCGCTGAGAGCATTTCAGCCCCGGGATCGAACTCCCCGTTATCAAGGTAAAAATCAGCTTCAACAAGCATCGTTTCAAGGGCGATGTTCTCCAGTTCCGCCGGATGGCGCAGATAATCTGCGGTGATTCCGAGCTCGCGCATGCGGTCATTATCCGGCAGCCAGGCGGTCAGGAAATGGGCAGAGGGGTCCAGAAGTTCCTGGTACCTGCGGACGGCGTTGTAAAAAACGACCGAATAACGCACATCTTGGATGTGTTGGGGGCGCAGATCCTGATCCCGCAGCACAGCGCTAAAATCAGCCTGAAGTTCCCTCAAAGTGATCCCAAAATGATCTATTAATGCCTGCTGCAGCGCCCCGGAATGGTTCTCATCCTGGCGCCGTGGATGGATATCGCGATAGAAACTCGAAAACCGCTCCCAGCCCCATGTTTCGTGCATAAACTCCACCAGCGCGCCCGCCTCCAGGTAACCAATCTCATGCTGTGAGAGGTAAAAATTATCGCTGAGGCCTTCCAGCGGAAAAAACCATCCCAGCCCGCATGGCTGGCTCTCCGGGGCGGCTTCAAAGGCAGTTAATCTGACCAGGCAAGCCGGGGACGGCTCCAGGAGGGCCGCGGCGCGCGGGATTAATGGCTCGCGTTTAAAATGGCCGCCCGACAGGTAGACCGCCAGACCCTCGCTCAGAATGGTCGGCCTGAGCTCTCCGCCGAGGCGGGAATCAAGTGCATGCACCGCCTCATGGTGCAGCACAATCGAAGGACTGCTGCCGGCGTAATTACGGTCCAGGTATGCGACTGATAAATCCGAACGGGCGAATCCGCCGTGTCCCAGAACCCGCGGGAAAAAGGTGATCGAAAGCGGCTTTTCAAGTTGATAACCCATCCGGCGGCTGGCGCTGCTGACCTGGCGATCCACCATTTCAACCAGCAGGTCCAGTTCCCGGTCAGCCCGGGTGCCGGTAATATAGTGTATCCAACAGCAGCCGGTCCTTACAGAATCCCAGCCGGCGGTTCTTTCACTTTCAGGCTTGCTCTCCTGCGGGTAAAGGGTGAGTCTTTCAGACCAGCTGGCTCCATCCGGCTGGACGCTGAATTCCAGTTCATATTCCCCACTTTCCAGAGGGCGGGTATCCCACACCCAGGTTGAGGTTGCCTGAGCCCGGGCTCCGATTCCATAGGAGTGAAAAGCCCCCCTCTCGACCAGCACCTGCCCGGTGTCAGCCCGGAGCACTTTAACCCGCCGGTCTTCAGCACCGTTATCCCCCAGGGCGACCACCTCCAGGCTGACCAGGTCGCCGATATACAGAGGACCATCCGGATGATAGATCACCTTAAAAGGCGGGTCCTGTTCAAGGATCAGAGCAGCAGGGGTTGAAACTGCCAGTTGGCGCGCCAACTTCTGGGCAGTCTTCCCAGCATTTTTCTGGGGAATTTCTTCAGCAAGTTTATCTTCAACTGTCCGGGCTGGCGCGGGAGAATACGGAAACTGCCCGGCTGCCGCCAGGCTGGTGGAAATTAACAGGAACAGGATAAGCAAACGCCTTTGCACGCCTCAATTTTACCAGCCTGGGGCGCTGGACCGGGAGCAAGAACAGACCAGGAATTTGGCACCCACGGCTGGTAAAATAGCTGTGTGCCTTTTGGAATTGGATGGGATGCTAAATAAAGAATATACCGGAGTTTGATATGTCACCAATGTTCATACCCGGACCGGTAGACGTAGACCCGACAATCCTGGAAGCCCAGGCCCGGCCGATGCTTCCCCACCGCAGCCAAGAATTCGAGGCGATATTTGAACGTGCCTCCCGGAATGCCCAAAGCCTTTTCTACACCAGCGCCCGGGTTTTCCTGTTCGCCTCGTCCGGGACCGGCCTGCAGGAAGCGGCGGTCAGGAACCTGGCGCGCGGCAAGATCCTCTCGCTCTGCAACGGCGCTTTTGGGGAGAGGTGGCACCAGGTGGCAGTATCAAACGGGGCCCAGGCTGACAAATTGGAAGCCGGTTGGGGAAAGCCGTTTCCACTGGAGGAAATCGAAGCGTCTGTTGGGAGCAAAATCTACGACACCCTGACGGTCGTCCACAATGAGACCTCCACCGGAATGGTGAACCCGGTCAAGGAGATCGCCGAACTGGTCCGGGCAGCCAGCCCGGACACACTCATCTGCGTGGATGCGGTCTCTTCGCTGGGGGGTGTAAAAATCGAGACGGACGCCTGGGGGCTCGATATGGTGCTGAGCTCCTCCCAGAAGTGCCTGGCGCTGCCGCCGGGGTTGGGGCTGTGCGCAGTCTCCGAGCGGGGGATGGAAAGGGCAAAATATGTACCAAACCGGGGCTGGTATTTTGATTTTCTGCGGATGGAAAAACACCGCAGAAAGGATTCGACCCCTGCAACCCCGGCGGTCTCATTAATCTACGCCCTGGATGCCCAGCTTGAGCGGATATTCAGTGAAGGCCTGGAGAGGCGCTTTGAACGGCATGCCGCCTGCGCGGACCTGGTGCGGTCGTGGGCGACAGATGCAGGATTTGGACTCTTCGCCGAGCAGGGATACCGCTCCAACACAGTGACGACCGTTTCCAACCAGATGAACCTGGATATTGGCGACCTCAACCGGTTTCTGAGCCAACAAAATATGCGCATCGCCAACGGGTACGGCCCTTTGAAAAGGGTTACTTTCCGGATCGCCCACATGGGTGAGACACAACCGGAAAACATCCTGGGCCTGCTTGAGGCTCTAAACCAGTACCTCCAACAGGACTGATACCAGAAATGGCGGATTCTGAGATATTCGAGATCGTTCCCGAAAAACTGGTCTACGGCGGTGAGGCGATGGGCCGCCTGCCGGACGGGCGGGCAGTATTCATCCCCTTCATGCTGCCCGGAGAAAAAGCCTCCATCCAACTGACAGAAAGCAAGAGAGGCTACGCCCGTGCTGAAACAGTCAAACTGATCGAACCTGCACCCGAACGGATAGACCCGCGCTGCAGGCATTTTGGAGAATGCGGAGGCTGCCACTACCAGCATATGCCATACGGGATGCAGCTTGAAATAAAAAAGATGATCCTGGGGGAACAATTGGAGCGTTTCGCCGGGATAACCAGCCCGGAGGTAGGAAGAACCATCCCCTCAAGCAGGCAGTTCAATTACCGCAACCAGGTGCAGTTCCACCTGACTGAAAAGGGTGAAATCGGCTATCACAGAGCCCGCTCGGAGAAGACGCTTGCCATCCAGGAATGCCACCTCCCCGAAGAAAGCCTCAATTCAATCTGGCCTAATATTGATCTTGAAAGTATCCCGGGGCTGGAACGGGTTGTTTTAAAGGCGGGCGCTGGAGGCGATGTTTTGATCCTGATGGAAAGCAGCCAACCGGAAGCGCCCGAAATCCTGGTCGAGGGCCTGCCAACCTCGGTTGTTTATCGTTGTGCGGACCGCCGGATTGTGATCGCCGGAAGCGATTCGGTCTGGATAGAACTGCTGGGGCGCAGGTTGAGGGTCTCCGCAGAATCCTTTTTCCAAACCAACCACGATGTAACGGAAGCGATGCTGAAGTATATAATAGATACCCTGCCTGCCTACTGCGAGCTCTCCCGGGATACAGTCTTCCTGGATCTTTACTGCGGGGTGGGATTATTCAGCCTGTTCTTTGCGCCGCTGGTCGGGCGGGTGGTGGGCGTGGAAAGCGAACCGGAAGCGGCGGATGATTTTATGACCAACCTGGACGAATTCGACTATGTGGAGTTGTACGAAGCGCCTCTGGAGCTTGCAGCCCCGCAGCTCGACCTTCAACCGGACATCATCCTGGTGGACCCGCCGCGCGGCGGGATCAGCCGCAAAGCCATGGATGGAGTAATAAACCTGAAGGCTTCCTGCCTGGTGTATGTCTCCTGCGATCCGGCCACCCTGGCGCGAGACAGCAAACCCCTGCTTAACGCCGGGTACCAGCTCAGGCAGATCACACCTTTCGATATGTTTCCACAGACATTCCACATCGAGAGCGTCAGTTTCTGGACTCTGATTTCCCAATAAGGAACCTGCCGAATCCAGAGATCACAGAAACCCTTGACACAGAACGTTTGTTCTATTATAATACCGTCTGATACCGGTTAAATAAACACCGGAAAAAAAGTCTCCGAATGACGGGCTGTCTTTCGGGTACAAAAGTTGCAATTAAGAACAGGTAACTGAATCCGGAGGGTTTTTATCGATGAATGTTGGAATGTTGTGGTTTGATAATGATCCGAGCGTCCTCATGACGGCGAAGGTCGCCCGGGCTGCCAAGTATTACGAAAACAAATACGGTTTGCAGCCAACCCTGTGCTTCGTGCATCCCAGTATGATTCCCCTGAACGGCAACGGAAAATCGAACGGGAACGGCAGGAGCGTAAAATCTGCCGGTCACACGAATGAAAAAGAGGAAATATTAATGGCCGGGAGCGTTGAAATCCGCTCCAACCGCACGATCATGCCAAACCACTTCTGGATGGGCGTGAACGGCAAACCAGATAACGGCGCTAAACGCTGATTTCTGAGATAAACAAATCCAGAGCCAGACCAGTGGTTGTGCGGCCTGTTTTTATCTCCTCGTCCATCACCAGCAGCCGCCGGTAAATCCGCTCCAGTTCAAGCAGGCTGAAACGCTTTGCCTGGGCGATAAACTTGCGAGCCATCCAATCCGGTAGGGGATACCTGCTCTTATGCCTTGGCTGCAGGAAACGAAGTTGTTCGGAAACCTCACTCCCCCCGCCGCCGTTGTCCAGAATTTCACGTGTAAGAATTAAAAACCGAAACTGACGGATCACCATATTAAAGATACTGGAAGGAAGCTGCTGCTCCAGCAAACGGCGGAGTTCTTTCATCGCAGCGGGCTCCTTTTTCATCCCGATCGCATCCACCAGACCGAATACATCGGCAAGGCTTGAATCAACCGACAATTCCAGCACCTCCTCTCTCGAGATTGGGCGGCTGTAATCGACGTAATCCAGCAGCTTTTTGAGCTCCTGGTCAGACAGGCGGGTGTCACCGCCGACCAGCCCGGCAAGCGCTCCGGCAGCAGACGGTTCGATCTGGCCCCCGAATTCGACCGCCCTTGACATGATCCACTGATCCATTTTTCTACCAGGAAGAAGGAAGGATTTAATAAAGACAATTTCCGGGTGTTTGTCAGCCCACTCGACCAGCCAGTGGGTAGAACCTCCCCTGCCATCCCCACCCGGCAGTAACCTGTGCTCGACCAGGACCAGGGCGGAGGTTGCAGGCACTTTCTCCAGGTCGCCGGTGAATTTTAGCCGCTTTTCCTTGAGCGCCTCGCGCTGTGCTTTCGTGAGCTGCGCGCTCCCTTCAGGCGGCGGTTCGAACCTGCCCAGCCCATCCTCCAGCACGACGATCCTGCGATCAGCCAGAAAGGGCATTGGACTCACTTCTTCGATCAAGCTTTCCGGGTTGAAAGAACTCCCGTCCAGGCGGGTGAGGTTGGCTTCCTTCAAAGCCTGTTCCCCCAGATTGGACACAAGTCCGGCAACATCCCTGGCGATGGCGTATTCATCATCCCCATGAAAGATATAAATACGGGGTTTTTCCCGGTCCATCTTCAGCCCTCTGTAACCACACGGTGGGCTTTCAGCCGGCCGCCGTCCCTGGGAATAACATCCACGATCCTCAGCTCTCCCGGTTCAGCGCAGGTTGTCACCCGGGCTTGGATGGCAGTCCCTAACGGCTGGGCGGCGACCAACCCAAATGTCGCCAGAGATAACGCCAGAGGCAGGCGTTCCAATTTATCCCGCCTGCGGTTTCCGGATCCCAACATAGCCAGCGAAGCGGAAAGCCCGGCAGCTACTCCGGCGACAACGATATTGGTGCCGCAGTTCGGGTGCAGTGCCAGATGTTTTTCCCCTGCCCGCAGGCGCGCCAGGGCAGACTCCACAGCTGACCAGACCGCCTCAGTCGGGATATCGCCCAGAATCCAGAAGCCGCCCGGGTTGGAATGACCAGCCATCGGCTTCCCGGGATAGCGCTGCGCCAGGATATGCAGGGCAGCATGCTCCAGAGCATGGTTGCGGCGGATGCGCGAGATGGTTGGTGAGTTCAGTAATGTATCAGTTAGAGAAAGTTGTTTTGAGGCCATATTTAGTTTGGCAACCTTTAAGAAATTTTATTTATACCCTTCCTGCTGAACCGCAGAAGCGCGGTAAAAGGCCGGCTGACCACAACATCAAGCTGTGCTACGCACTTTTATAGCCTTCAGCGGCGTAAGTTTTCATATGTGCGCAGGATTGTTACCAGAATCCCGTCTGTAAAAGCGTTTACCCGGCGGAACATTTCGCTCCAGGCGCTGGGTGAACGCACCGCGGCGGACTCGTACACCTCCAGCATGGCTTCCAAAAGCTGGTTTCGAAAGAATATGAAGGCGTTGGCAGCTTCGACGCTGTCCATGCCGTAGCGCCGGCCGCGTGAAGCGTAATCATACCCCAGGGCTTCCGCCTCGGCATAACCAGACTGGTCGCTGGAAGCAAGATAGCTGATCAGACCCTGGAGCAGCCCACGCCCGCTCTCGCGGTAATGGCGGCGGGCGTCCTCATCCAGCTTACTGTACCAGCTCTCGTTTTCGAGCTTGCCCTCGCTGACCTGTATGCGGGTTGTTCTGAGGGCGCTCTGCACTACCAGGTCCGCTTCAAACGGTTTGTCAGCCTGGCGAGCCTGCTTCCAGAGCTCAAGTTCGGAGCGCTTATAACGACGGTGGCCTCCCTGGGTAAGGTGGACCGGCAGCAGGCTTTTATCCGACCACTTGCGTACCGTGCCTGGATGCACGCCAAGGAAATCAGCGGCCTGGCTTAAACGCAGCCATCCATCCCGGCTTTCAATCCTATCCATGGATCCTATTTAACCATAGAAACCGGTTAAGACAGAATCATTTAATAAAAAAGTTCGCAGACCTTTTTCAAGCCTGCGAACTGTTCCGGTCCCTGTTCAGCTATCAGGATTCGGAAATTAAGGGTGCAGAATCCAGTTCCAGCTCACCCGTCTTCAGCATTGTCATCTCACGGTATGCCAGGGTCCAGCCCGCTGAAACAAAGGTAGTGATAATACTCTTGACCAGGATAAAGCCGATAAAGAACACCAGCCCAGCACAAACCGCCGGGGCGATCATCCATGTCTGGGGTTCCATAAGGATAAATCCGAACAGGAAAGGCAAAGAAACTCCAAGGATCAATACGAACGAAATTATCAGGAGGCCAATCCCCAGAGCGAAGTAGATCAACCAGAAGATGATGGTGTGCCCGAGATTTTCCTTCAGTACTTCCCAGCCACGCTTGAACGAATCGATCCAACCCAGGTCCTCCAGGATCGCAGCCCGCTCGCCGTAAACCCGGATCTGTTCGAGCACCAGCGCCAGCGGGATTAGGATACAGCAGAGCAGTAAAAACACGATCACAACAGAGCTGAAAATCACAGGCACAAAACTAAAGTCAAATGATTGGGAAGAGTTCAACATGGTGATGAACCCGAAAACAGTCATCCCGAATAAAAACAGCCCGAATATAATCATAGGGATCGCCGCCAGCACACCAACCCCAAAGAGGGTCCAGAACTTCCTGCGCCCGGCTCTCCAGGCGCTGCGAAAAGAGGTCGAGCCATCCTCTTCCACCTGCTGCACACCTGCGATCAACCCGCCGCGGGCGATCACGGATACCACCCATACAACGATTGCAATCACCAACAGAACACAGATTATCAGGGCGATAACTCCAGCAATAGCCGGCCAGATCTGTTCCCATGCCAGGTTCTCAAATCCCGGAAAAGTATCCGATAGTGTCCTCCCCCAGGGTAACTGATCAAAATCTCCGCTATTGGCAGAATAATTTATATTACCCGGGCTTCCGCCTCCGCCCCCGCTGCCAAGACCCGCCAGAAATCCCAGCACCCAGAGTATCTTCCAGCGCCAGGTTATGCGCCAGGCGCGACCCAACACATTTCCATAATCCATGATAAACCTCCTATTTTATTATACCTAACCCGAACCAGATTCGATTAGCGGGCTCTAACCAGTATACGCAAGAAATCTTTCAGGGTTTCAAGAGAAAATTTTCACACAGCGCGCTTATATACTGCCTCAGATTTTCTGGGTTAATAATAATTTTTTGCTAAGGTTTTTACATATCCCCCGCAATTGCGACTCTCTCCGCAAGATCCAGGCTTTCCTGCGAATCCTGGTGAAAGGCGCTGACATCAATCCTGCGCAGCATCACAAGTGAAACCAGCAGGAAACCGGCTTCAATGATAAAAACAACGATGTAGCCGGTAAGAGGGTCATGAGATACCCGGGTGAGCAGGTCGCGCAGCGCGCCGCCCAAAAGCGACCCCGTCAAACGCGAAAAGGCGCTTGCCATCCCCCACAGCCCGATGAACGTCCCCACGCTTCCAACCAGAGTCATATCGAGCATAATCCCCAGATTAGAAACTGTCGCAAGGCCAGTCCCAAAACCCAGCAGAAGGATGCCCGCATAAAACAGACTTGAATTTTGGATTGGCCCGCTGATGGCGATAAAGACAAACCCGAAGACTGCACTCCACCCTCCGATACGGGCGACAGTCTTCTTTTGCAGACGTCCCTCCAGCAACCCGGCGGCGAAAAACGCCAGCAGCACCATCCCACCCCAAATTGAGGTGATGCGGGTGGTCTGGCGGACCGTCATTCCAAAAGCTTCGCCCCCATACGGCTCAAGCAATATATCCTGGCCAAGGAGTGCCGCCAGCAGTATCACAAGATACCAGAAGAAGAAAGCCACCTGGCGGTTGCTCCGCAGGGTCTGGCTCAACTGCGACCAGGTCAGACCACCCTGGGCTGCAACCAGCTTCCCAGTGCGCGGTTCCAGCCCGAGCAAACCCAGTAAACCCAGGGCAAGCGCACTCATCCCAACGATCCAGAACGAGCGGATGAGCGCCTGCGGCGAATATGGATCCACCAGATAACTCAATCCAACCGCAGTAAGGATAATCCCAAGGATCATCATTGACCACATAACTGCAATTGTCCGGCTGCGGCCACTTTCGCCTGACAGCTCAGAAGCAAGCGCAAGATAACACACCGCGGCGAAGTTGTAACCCATCCCCCAGGCGCCAAACGCCAGGGCGGCGAAAAAATACCCGGATATTGAGCCGCTTTCGATTAAGAAAGCCGCCCCTGGCGCGATCACAACGCCAAAAACGCACAGGAGCAAACCCAGCAGGATATAGGGCGAACGCCGCCAGCCAAAAACCGGATTGCGGTCTGAGAAGGAACCGATCGCAACCTGTACAGGTGAAAAAAGGTAAGGCAGGGACGCCAGGAGGGCGACCAGGGTGGCGGATATCGCCAATTCCTTGATCATCACCCTGTTCAGGGTGCTGTTGATCGGAACCAGCGTCATTGCAACCGCAGTATGGATCAATCCCAGCTGAATACGTTTAAGAACCATTCAGAATTCCACCAATTTGTAACTTATATGGGCTGAACGCAAATCTACCAGAAATCACGTCCGGGTCAACATAGATTCGGGCAGGTTTTAGGATTATACTCATTATAAATCGTTGTAATACTGGAATTTAAACCAGCCAACCCCTGAAAGAGTAAAATAAGAGGGCAAGCATATCACTATTACCACAACACCAGGAGAGATTCAAATGGATCGTACAGGTTTCACCAATTATCTAACTGGAAGAGATACACCCCTGGATAAAATTGAAATTTATCTTAGTATCGCGGAGCGGTTCGATAGGATAAGAGGGTCAGATCCAAGCCAGATAGAACCAGCCGAAATAAGCGCTTTTTCACAGGAACTAACCAGGACCGGTGAGAACAACTGGGATAACTATATCGGTATGGTACGCTACACCCAATTTACAGAGAATTGGGCTGCATTAGAGAGAGTAGTCGAACTGCTGGATGGATCAGAAGTCATGGATAACCTGTACAAGAAGACGGGCGAAATCCTGGGAGAAGAACCCAGGAGACAGATTTTTGATGGGATCAAATTACCAGAGCTGGGCACCCCTCCAGAACAAAAACCGGCCCTTACAGAAATAGTGATGCGGCGCCTGGAGGCTACCGCCAGCGAAGAGCAGCGCATAGAGATCCTTGCGGATTGCCTGCGCGATCTACCGGATGAGGGCTACCTGGAAGAGAGCCGTAAATACCAGGATTGCGGCAGCCTGGAAGAATACCTGGAATTACGTGGCGGCGAATTCATTGAAGAATTGGAGAGAATCAAGAACGAAGGCAGCCTTTTTTATACCCAGTCGGTCACTGACGAGGTGATCGAGTTTGTACGCACAAATCCGGAGGTGGGAGGGGGCGTTCGCAAAGGGGACATCCTTTACCAGATAAAGATCCCCTACAAGACCGCCGAGTGGCTGGAGGAGAGTGACAATAACCTTAAAAAGTACTACTACTGCCACTGCCCCTGGGTTCGGGAAGCATTCAGAACCGGGAAAAATAACATCCCGGCAACATTCTGCAACTGCAGCGCAGGTTATATGAAGAAACCCTTTGAAATTCTGTTTGGGCGCAAATTAAAAGCAGAAATGGTGGAGACTGTGCTGGGCGGCGACCGGTGGTGCCGGGTAGCGATTAGCCTGCCGGAAGGCGTCTGAAAACAACCATAATTCTAAAGCGCAATCCTCTCCACCCTGAAGGGAAGCCCAGCGGCTGGCTGTGAATCAAACTGGCGGGCTGCAAGGTGGCCTGAGTACACAGCACTGGCGATGGTTCCCGGAGCCAGGGCGTCCCCGATCAGTTCCAGGGTTGATAGCTGTCCTTCTTCAACTGCGCCCATCAACTCGACATAGAGGCCATCGTTTGGCATTCTTTCAGTAACAAGCACCACGGCGTCGCAGGACAGATCGAGGCTGGCGCCGGTTACAGTACTGGAAACCACGGCGGAATCCGGCCCGATCGATTCCAGGGTATACAGCCTGAACACCTCAACTCCCAGGCGGGCCAGGCGCAGTTCGATCCGCTCCTGTTCGAGGGTGTACTCGGTGAATGATGAAACCAGAGCCGAGGGGGTGACCATCTTTACCCTACAGCCGTAACTCACAAGCAGTTCAGCCAGCACGCCTCCCATGTAATAACGGTCGTTGTCAAACAGTACAATCTCGCCCTCCAGGCGAACGCCGTCCAGCAGGTCGCCGGGTGTGTATACATGGGACGCATCCCAGCCCGGAACCGGCTGCCAGATTTCGCGGCCGATCCCATCCCGGCGCCAGGTTGAACCGGTTGCGAGAACGATGTGGTTGAATTCAGAATCGAGAACATCCCGGGCGGTCATCTGGCTGCCTGGAAAGAGCTGCACCTGCGGCAACTTGGCGATCTGGGTCATGCGCCAGTCCACAACCCGGCGCCATTCGCTCAAGCCGGGCATACCGGACTCCAGCGCAACCCGACCGCCCATCTCCTGGCTGGTTTCGGTTAGAGTGACCGCGTAGCCGCGCTGTCCGAGCGCCCGGGCGCATTCCAGGCCTGCCGGACCTCCGCCCACCACCAGCACCCGCGTTTCGCTTCGACGGGGCGGGATCACCTCAGGATGCCAGCCGCGGCGCCATTCCTCACCCATGGTTGGATTCTGGGTGCAGCGAATCGGAACCATGCGGGTATCGCCAGTCACGCAGATATTGCAGCCAATACACTCGCGGATGTCTTCGAAGCGACCTTCCTGGATCTTGCGCGGCAGGAATGGGTCCGCAATCGAAGGGCGGGCAGCCCCAACCAGGTCAACCACGCCGCGTTTTACGGCATTGAGCATCGCTTCCGGGGAGGTATAGCGCCCAACACCAACCACAGGCTTATCGGTCAGTTTTTTAACAAAAGCGATATAAGGCTCCTGGTAGCCTTCCTTTTCAAAGCGGGAGGTAGCCGAATCGTTCTCCCAACCGCTGAGATTGACGTCCCACAGGTCAGGCAGGTCTGCCAGCATGGAGACAATATCGCGCCCCTCACCAGCGCTGACCAGGCCATCCCCGCCGAGTAGTTCATCGACCGCAAGCCGCAGGGCAACCGCGCAGGTGTCCCCGACCGCCTCCCGGGTATCCTCTAGCAGTTCGCGCAGAAGGCGTACCCGGTTTTTGAGGCTTCCACCATATTCATCACCCCGGTCATTGTAACGTCTAGAAAAGAACTGCATAGCCAGAGACATGTTGTGCCCGGCATAGCAGTAAACAATATCAAAGCCGGCTTTCCGGGCGCGCAGCGCAGCCGCCCGGTGCCACAGACGCAGCATACGGATATCTTCTTTATCCATGCGCCTTGCCTGAACCGGATAATCCCCAAATACAAACATCGACCTGGGGGCAAGCGGCGGCAACCGCGAATACAGGTTGGCGGCGTTAAGACCGCCGTGAGTGAGCTCAATTCCAGCCAGGGCGCCATGCTGGTGAACCTCGGCTACCATCAACTCCAGGGCAGGGATATCGCTATCATCCCACAGGCGGCCCTCGATATCCGGCATCAGGTCACTGCTCGGGTGAATTTCGACCTCTTCCGTGCAGACTACTCCCCAGCCCCCCTGCGCCTTTACAGCACGCATTGCAGCATGGGCGCGCGGCATCCGGTAACCCATTCCGTTGCAGTGCGGCACCTGGTAAAAGCGATTGGGCGCCACAACCGGGCCAATCTGGACTTGCTCGAAGAGCAGGTTAAAATCTTGATTTGGGACTTTTTCACTCATAAATACTGACCTTATTTAGTTTATTCGGGTTGAAAAGGATAACCATGGTGGTGGAAAGTATTCTATAAACGGAAGCCAGGCCAGTCAACCCCTGAAAAAGTAGATATAATTCAACCGATTGTTACAATAACCAACTGGTTTTGTTACGCTCCGCAAATCCTGATCTTCAAGCAGACAGAATGATGGCGTTCGAATACCCGCACATCCTGCGTAAATATATCTATCCGCTTTCCCAGAGAATCCGGAAGCGCGATTATTTAAAGATGATGGAAGAAGCCAGCAGGAACCAGTATTTAAGCCAGGAAGAGCTCAGGTCTTTCCAATTTGAAAAACTGGTGAAACTGATCGAACACGCCTATAAAACTGTCCCGTACTACCAGAGGACCTACCGCCAGAACGACATCCACCCCGAGGATATCCGGACCTGGGCAGATTATAAAAACCTCCCGATACTAACCAAGGACCACTATCACGCAAATCAAAAGGAGTTTATTTCAAGCCAGCCGAGGACGCCTCTTTATACAATGGGGACCAGCGGATCGACCGGCATCCCGACTAACTTTTACCTCGACCAGTCCTTTTCGGCGTCCGCAAACATCAGCCGGATAAGAGCTTTGGAGTGGTGGGGAATTATGCTAGGCGAGCGGGAAATGCGCATGTGGGGCGACATCAGCCCCCTTTTGCCCAGCAGATTTGCAGCCATTAAAAAACGCTGGAAAAGGTTTTATTCCGACCGGTTGATGAACCGCAGGACGTTTTCAGCAAACATCATATCGGAAGAGTACCTGGAAACACTGTGGGGCTTCATCCAGCGTTACCGCCCGGCATACATCTTCGGCTATGCCATGTTTGTGTTCAGCTTTGCCAGTTATCTCAACGACCGGGGTTACGATGGGATCAGGCTGGGATTGAAGGCTGCAATCGTATCAGGTGAAAATCTGTTCGACGCCCAAATTGAAATGATACACAATGTTTTCAACTGCCCGGTAGTCAATGAATACGGATCTACCGAATGCGGAGTGATCGCATATGACCACCCATGCGGTGAAATGCACCTGATGGACGAAATTATTGTGACTGAAATTATCAGGGGAAAACCGGAGGATGATTACGGGGAACTTGTGGTCACGCCCCTTGAAAACTGGGGAGGCCCGCTAATCCGTTACAATCTGCAGGATCTGGTCGCTCCAGCAGAAACCCAGGAGGGCTGCTCCATAAAGCTCGGTCTAGGGAGTATAAAGAATATTATCGGAAGAAATAACGACCTGATCCACCTGCCAGATGGGAGATTGGTCCATGGAACCACAATCAGCACGTCCATGAAATTTTTGCCCAGCATACGCCAGTTTCAGATAATCCAGAAAAACCACGGCTCAATGCAGGTGCTTCTGGTCACAAAGAACGGTATGCTTACCCCAAGAGAAGAAGAATACCTGCATGGAAAGCTATCAGAACACCTGGGCGGGATGAAAATTGATATCAATCTGGTTGAGAGCATCGCGCGGGAGGAATCGGGAAAATACCGCTTTATACGTTCTGAAATTTCGGACTGAATGCAGTTGTGCATAGAAAAGTCAGGTCGGGCTCTGAACGCACCTTATTCAATATTTTGACTTCAGAATCATAGAGGAGAAGTTCCGGATGACACAAAAATTCCTTGCCGCAGCAGCCCAGATCGCGCCAGCTTTTTTAGACCTGGAGGGCTGCCTGGATATCGCTCGCAAATGGATCGAGAAGGCTGGAGAAGACGGGGTGAGGGTGCTGGTTTTCCCGGAGACCTGGCTGCCGGGATACCCGGTCTGGCTGGATTACAGCCCGCAAGCAGCCCTTTGGGACCACTCTCCCGCCAAAGAGGTATTCGGCCGGTTGATGGAAAACAGCCCGACCATGAACTCACCTGCCCTCCAGCGCTTATGCGCGGCTGCCGCCCAGGCTGGCTTGAACCTGGTTATGGGCATTAACGAGAGGGATGGAAACACTCTTTACAACACAATGGTATATATTTCCGAAAAAGGTCAGATCCTGGGGAAACACCGTAAATTGATCCCGACCTATTCTGAGCGCCTGGTGTGGGGCCGCGGGGATGGCAGCACCCTGGCGGTTGTAGACACTTCCTGCGGACGGCTGGGAGGCCTGGTTTGCTGGGAACACTGGATGCCCTTGGCGCGCCAGGCGATGCATGACAAACACGAACTGCTGCACACAGCAGTATGGCCGGCTGTAAAGGAACTCCACCAGCTGGCCTCACGCTCGTACGCCTTTGAAGGGCGTTGTTTTGTGATAGCAGCCGGCTCAATCCTGGACAGATCTCATCTGCCAGATGATTTAAGCCTGTTGAACGAGATGCCCGGCGAGGGCCCCTGGTTAACAGGCGGGTCAGTGATCATCGGTCCGGACGCTAAAATTCTAGTGGGACCGGTGGACAACAAGGAAACGCTTGTAATCGCTGAAATCGACCCGGGAGCGTCAACAAGGGAGAGCATGACCCTGGATGTCAGCGGGCATTACAGCCGCCCGGATATTTTTAGATTGGCAGTAAATGAAGAGCCACAGAGCGGTTAATTTGGGTCTATTGCAAATCCATAGCCAAAAAGGTTTTCCGGGTCATATTTTGTTTTAATCTCGCGCAATCTTTTGAGTTTACTCTCTGTAAATCCCTCAGGGGTGCGCTGTTTGACGCCTTCGCCGTCAAGAAAATTCATATAGGCGCCACCAGTCAAAAACGGGGCAAGTTCCCCCCGGAATTTTGCGGTGTAAGCCGACAGGCTTTGAAGCGCGCCTGGTTCCATCACCAACCCGATCATATCCAGGGAAAACTGAGCCTCGCGGTTGCTGTAAGCGTTTGAACCGGGATCAACTCGCGAGATAGCGCCGCCTGCATGACGCACTTCAGTGAATACCAGTTGGGGAGGGCCGCCTCTGGGCAGAGTATATTCAATAATTTTCTCCAGCGCGCCATCATCCAGACCGGACAACCAGGCACCGTCAGAAAAGGAAGGCATCGGGTCTACCGGGTCATTGCTTATCGCAGCCGCCTGGGAGAAAGGGATCTCAGCCCACATATCCTGAAGCGGTTCTTTCCAATCCCGCCAGTAGGACAATAACCGCTCGCCTTCGGATTTATCGCCGCACCAGCAACCGCGCACGAAAACAAACGATTTACCCCTGAACATCTCGGGCACCATCTCAAGCGGCGGGAAGTTCATCAACACGATCGAGGAAGTGAGCTCGTCCGGGGCATCTGCAACCCACTCACGGTAGCGCGAAAAAGCCTCTCTGGCAATTTCGGGCGGGTAGATAAGGTTTCCGGCATATACCACGCTGACCGGATAAAGCTTGATTTCCATGCCGGCCAGGGCGGCAAAGCCGCCACCGCCGCCGCGCATCGCCCAGAACAGGTCGCTGTTTTCAGAATTTGAGACCCGGCGCTGCTGACCGTCTGCGGTGACAACATCAAAGTAGTTAACGGAATCGAGGGCGAGGCCATACTTACGGCCAAGCCAGCCCAACCCGCCGCCGAGGGTGTACCCAGCCACTCCGACATCGGGCGATGAACCCAGCAGCGGGGCGAGACCCTGCTCCTGGGCCTGTGCGAGCACAGCGCCCCACTGGACACCCGATTCTACATAGGCGGTGCTGGATGAACCGTCAACCTGGACTGAATCCAGACCGGAGGTGCGGATAAGGACACACCCGTCCGCCCGGCGGCCAACCCCATGTCCGGTGGACTGGAGGGCAACGCCCAATCCCTGCTGCGATGCAAATCCAACAGCTGCGGCAATATCTTCCGCGCTGGCGGCGTTGAGGACCAGACCAGGTTGCTGGTCCACGGTCAGATTCCAGACCCGGCGCCCCTGCTCATAACCCAGCTCCCCGGGAACATAAACCGAGCCTTTTACGGTTGATATTAATCCTGCTAGTGCTTTCTGATCCATTGTTTGGTTTCCTCCAATTTACAAAAAGAGCGCATTGCCTTAGATGGATCCGGCCAGCTAATGCCCTGCAGTGAATTTGTTTGAAAAAATAAATTTCATGATAAAATATTCATGTAAATTATATCTTGTTTATCTTATTTGTCAAGAAAACCTGTGTGTAAATAATGCCTTCTTGGAAATTTTTCAACAATCATGGACTGGTGCTGCTGCTGATCGCGCAAAAAGGCGATGTCACTGCCCGCCAGCTTGCGCAAATCCTGGGGATAACCGAACGAAGCATCCACAGAATCATCAAAGACCTGCAGGAGGGCAAATACCTGCAGGTCCAGAAGAGCGGGCGCTCGAACAGCTACCGGATAAACAGGAGAGCAACCATCAGGGCAAAAGGGCTCGGAGATATCTCAGTGGGTGAGTATCTGTCCCTGTTTGAGAACCGGGATTAATTTTCTGCCAGTTCCATCCCGCCCATCGATCAACTTTTTAGCTTGACCCGGGTGCCTTTACTAGTAGAGGAATTTTTGATCTTAACTTTGCCTTCCCGGCGGCTGCGGAAAAACCTGGCGATCAGAACGATGGCCGTCGGCACAAGCAGCAGAAGGAGCAACCCGACCAGCAGGAGCGCAAATATATTCCAGGAAGCCGGTTCGGCCACCTCGGGCACCAACCAGCCGGGATTATACTTACCCTCGCCGGCAGCGGCAGGAGGCTCGTCCTGCGACATGGCAGCGGCGGCGGCGCTTCCAGACTCTTCAATAGCGACCGTCAACGAGCGGTTAATGCCATCCCGCAGCTGGGAGGGGGAAGTGTAAGTGATCGCATATTCGCTTTGCAGGGCACGCCCGTACAGTTCGTAAAGAGCCCGCAGGGACTCCTCATCGTTGGCGTAGCCGTAAACGCCGCCTGCCTGTTCCGAGAAAGCCCGCAGAGCCGGCTCATTCAAGGCAGACAGGGCGCTGGTGCTGTGAGAGGGCTCGCCAAGACCGATTGTTGAAATGGTCAGCCCTTCCGGGCCGATCATCTTGATCACCTCCTGAGGGGAGATCTTGCTGCGGTTATCAAGCCCGTCGGTCAAAGCGATAATCGCTTTACGCCCCTGGACAGCTTCGAGGTACTCGATTGAATTAGCCAGGGCATCGTACATGGCAGTGTCCTTATCGGCTTTTAACCCCTGGATGGCTTCGGTGAGTTTCTGGTGGTCGCTGGTCATGGGCTGGACATACTCGATCCCAGTGTTGAAGGTTATTATGCCAATGTAATCCTGCGGCCGGGATTGGTCAATGTAAGCCTGGGCAGCGCTTTTAGAGGCGGGGAGTTTACCGGCGTGGTTCATACTACCGGAGACATCTATAACCAGCATGGTGGTAATGGGTTCGCCTTCGCCAGCGCCTGAGACCTCCTCCGGCTGCATGACCTGGCCGTTTTCGCGCAGCACTATCCGGGAAACGCTCACCCCTGCCGGTTCTCCGTCCTGGTCTGTGACAGAAACATAGACAGTAACCCGGGGGAACTGCGAGGTATCAACCTGGGTAATGCGGGCAGAAACCCCTTCCGCTTCAACGGTTTGAAGGGGTACAAATGCGGTCAGGGTAAAAACAGAGACAAGTGTTATCAGAACAATAAAACGTATCGGCGATATTGTGTACATCGATCACCTCTTTTCATAGTACTCAAGATGGGTATTGCCCATCCTGATCTTGTGGTTGTTTTTCAATTTAGTTTGCTCAATTCGCTGGTTATTTACAAAAGTGCCGTTGAGACTCATATCTTTCAGGTTGAAGTAAGTCCCGGCGCCTTTCAATACTGCATGCTGGGGAGCAATATCCGGATCGGGCAGGACAATATCCGCTTTAAGAGCGTCGCTGCCGATGTAAGCAGCCGGCCCTCTTTCATGCAGGAATTTGTCCAGGATAAATTCAGTCCCTTTCAATTTTCCGTCGAGCACTTTAAACCAGGCCTTTGACAGCAGGTAAACGATCAGGGCGATAAATACCCCGATCGAAGCGCCTAGCAGCAGGAGCCCGGCGGCCTTTCCGAGCAGGGAGCTGCCCAGCCAATTCAGGGCGCTCTCGAGCAGGACCCCACCCAGCAGGCCACCCAGCATGCCCCCAAGAGCGGGTTTCCAGATCTGGCTGCCGCCGGTATAGCCAATCGCAAGCCCGATCATGGTACCAAAAATCGCCCAGCCGATCGCACGCGCCCAGACATAGCCGCCGAAAGCCTGGAACAGACCTTCAGCCAGCGGCAGCCCAACCGCCCCGCCCAGCGCCCCCAGCCCAGCTCCAATCAGGCCGGCTTTGACGGCAAGGACAAGGTTGCGAGTCAGAACCCCTTCAGCCAGGCCGATCAGCAAGCCTATAAATAACCCAATCAGCGCGCCGACAATAATCTCGCTGGCGTACAGGTTGCTGGTGAAAGATAGACCAAGCAGATTGCTAGCCTGCCAGCCCAGTATGCCTCCGATCGCGCCCAGCACGCCGTAGTAAAAAAGTCTCATCAAGCGACTCATAGTAATCTCCTCGCAAAATCTCCATAACTCTCACAAATTGCTATCATGGTTCCGCATCCCCATCCGGGTCGTGTTCCGGGAACAGGTTACCCCAGTGAACAACGCTGCGGCGGGCACGGTTGTGGAGTTCATAAAAACCAAAGTAACGGCGGGCATCGAGCGTGCCGTTCTTCTGGCGGATAAAAATGCCACCCACAGCGGAGTAAGGTTCGATGACCAGCGCCACCTGATATGGCTGCGGAAAAAAGTTTTCATGCAGCCACACATCATACTCCGACAGAAAAATACTCATCCGGGGATGGGTATGGTACCAGCCAACCAGATCCTTGCCTGGATAGCGGTCTTCTTTCTGGGCGTGAAGCGCCACCTGGGTGTCCTGGGTGAATGTCAGATATGCACCCCCATGGCGCACAAAATGGGCGGGCAGGATCGCTTCCACAACAATGAACTGTTCCTGTTTCTTCTTATCCTGGCACCACTTTCCGACCAGCCATCCGCCGACCTCGTTTTGCAGGTCGCTTCCGGCGTGGGCGCAGAAACGCACAAATGCGCGCTGGGAAACAAATACTGACACCATGGGCTGCATATCTTCTGCCTCAAGGGTCGAGCACCAGCGGTTGGCGCACCCATATGGGATATAAGCCTGGCGCGGTTCCGGCTGGTTCAAATCAAAAATGGAAATCGTCTGGTTTTCCATCTGGACAGGTTTATTTGATTTAATTAATGATGGTAAAATGAGAGCAGTTTCCGGGGAAGGTCAGGTGGTCGTCTGGCAGGACAAACCACCTGGCCTTTTCTCATTTACCACCCTGCGGGCAGCCTGCCGTGATATCCGCGGTCAGGATGAGGCGGTCATCTTCCGGTACAGCGGCTTCAGCCAGAGTCTCATCATCCTGTAGTTCACGTCCCAGGGCTTTGCTGTCCAGGCGGTAATTGACCGGGCGACCATCAGGGCCGGTGGTGGGCAGTTCGAGCGAGGTTGCCAGTTCCGGAATGAGCTCCTTGACCGGTACATCATCCGGAACTTCCGCGCTGCGGGTGCCGCCCGACGGTAGAACCAGCGTTACGGGTAAATCAGCCATAGTACACCTCCATTTTTTAATTTTGATTTCCTTTCTCTTACATAAATTGCCATGGCCATTGGCAGACACGCCTTGGATAAGGTCACAAGACGTGCTGTAAGCTGCAAACTAGAAATCACAGCTCACAGCACAGCTTATGACTGAAATCACCTGAGCTTGATGGTTGGCCGGGATCTGGCCTTCTCTTTTTTGATCTTAACCCTTTCAGGACGCAGCAGTTCGCGGTCGTCAACCGGGAAAACATCTGGATGTTTTGCCCGGTATGCGCGGCACCAGCGGGCAGCCTCCGGGTCCCATGGGAAAGGGGGCTTAGTTGGGTCGTCGTGGAAATTGCGGTACTGCACCATTTCGCCGATCATTATCACCAGCCGGTCCAAAGATCGGCTGGCTGTCCACCAAGCTGCGTCGATACAAACGGAACCGTTGAGGTGGTTTATATTCGGGTGCCAGATCGGAGTAAGCCATTTCATCCCGGGCCAGCGCTGGGGGTACTGGCTGTGCAGGTAGATCTCCACCTGGTGGCGGTTGCCATATTTAGGGCGCCCGTTGCGGTCGACACCCACAATCCCTTTACACTTGTAGGTGACAATATAACGCTCCGGAGGCAGACCGCGCCGGGTTGACTTTGCCTGGAATTCGATCAGGTCACTGCGCGCTGAGAGTTCCAGCATCAGATCATGGTCAGCGCGCAGGCGGCGCATACGCGGGCTCTGGTCAATTGAAACAGCGCCGGCTGTAATATCGGCGGTTAGAATGAGGCGGTCTTCCGGCGGGACACCCGCGGTTTCGAAAGTCTCCTCCTCGCCCAACTCACGCCCCAAAGCTTTGCTGTCCAGGCGGTAACCCATCGGTCGTCCATCTGGCCCCACTGTCGGAAGTTCCAGCAGGGAAACCAGTTCGGGCAGGATGTCGCGCAGTTCAATATCGTCCGGTATATCAGCCTGGCGGGCGGTCCCATTCGGCAGGACAATCGTTACTGGCAAGTCAGGCATATCCTCCTCCATAAGAAAACACTTCGATGTCATTCATGCGGCACCTGGCAGGTACCGGTCACGTTCCAGCAGTCGCGGTGGTGGCGGGTTGCGCATACCGGGCAAATCCGAACGCCGCGTGGGTCATTAATAAGCACCTCTTCGAGACAGTACGGGCAGCGGTGCTCGACAGCGCCGGAAAAGCGTACATTCTCGCCTTTTAAACGTTTCCGGCGAGCAATAGCCCTGCGGCCGGGCTGGACCGCATTCGAGCGAGGTTTAACCCTCACCTGACGGCGGTTAATTCGCAGAGATAAATTTGAAGAAGCCCGCCTGCCCGCCTGACCGGTATTCCTGAGAAACCCGGCAGCAGCTAAACGCAGTCCCGAAAGCTTGTCCGACCAGTATCCCCTCCGGGTTATAAGCGGTTGAGTTGTCCGGGACTGAGGGCGCTTACCGGATGGACGGACACCTATCCTGGCAGGGCGGCTTTTCGGCCCCTGTTTACCCGTTTTAGGATTTTTAACCCTGGTTTTCGCGGTTTTTTTTCCGGCCACACTAACCCGGCCTGAGATCGATGTAGATGCCGCGCTGGACTTCTTTTTAGCAGTGGATGATTTTGAGGGACCGCCTGCTCTGCTGCTCCTGCGGGAGGGTTTTTTGTCCCCCCCGGGGGAGCCTGAACCGGCTTTCTTTTTGCCAGGGGAAGGGGTGCGGGGTTTGGAAATCACACGCCAGTTCCAGGTTGACAGAACCAGCAGCAGTACCCCGAAGACTGCCGCCAGAAATCCAGCCTGGACAGACTGTGCGCCTTTATGAGGAAGTATTTCTAACCCGGCCGAGTCTTCGGTGAGAGAGCCCAGCACGATCAATCCGGCAATAAATGCAGCCAGGGCGACACTGAAGCGCAATATAAACGGGCGCTTCCCCAGCAACAAGCGGGTACTCAAACCGGCCGTTAAACCCAAAAACGCAACCGCCATCCATGTAAATACGGAATACGGCACGACCGAATTAAACCGGTAAACCAGCGGAAGGGCAGTCGCGGCAACCAGCAGGATCAGCATCACCAGCAGGCTCGCTCCTACCAGACTTTTGGAGAATTTCAGCATATAACAGTTTAATCCATTTCGACCAGCAGGGCTACTACCACTCCATCTGAGCGCACTTTCAGCCATACTGGAAAGAGATTTAACCTTCCAATTACCTCCTGAGGTGTTATCGCCATTTTTCAGGGACAATTGTAAAGCCAAATTACACCTCAATCACGCAGCACGACCCGGCCGCGAGCTGGATTTAGCGTAATATCCTTCAACCTGACTTTCTCACCAAGCCGGATGCGTTCCCGGACCATGGCCTTCCGGCCGGGTGCGGGACTCTCAAAATCGCTGAAATGGAGGCCATCCTCCAGATCGCCACTCAGTTCATAAAAGCGGTATTCGCTGGTGTTATACGCCTTCAGAATATGGAGCGGGGGAATCCCGA
>Ga0180437_10000835_pt1 | contig 55669 bp, 39 predicted proteins | sample SS_ome_4_FD_132410 | JGI IMG/M metagenome (GOLD analysis project Ga0180437, IMG submission 132410) | Hypersaline lake sediment archaeal communities from the Salton Sea, California, USA - SS_3_D_1 metaG | ecosystem: Environmental > Aquatic > Non-marine Saline and Alkaline > Hypersaline >...
CGCACCACCGGTATTCTCCAGGGTCACGACCAGATCCGCGGACTCGTTCGGATCCAATATCCCGTTGCCATTACCGTCATTCGTCACCGCAACATCGACGTATGCCAGGACCGGCGCATAGACCACGATCGTGGGATGGGTAAGCCAGGTACTGTCAAGGTTGTCGTGGAACTCAAGATCGAAATTGATCGCATGTCCATCAGGGCAATTGTTCGAGATATTGAACTGGTAATAAGGTGAGGAGAGTGCAGAATCATCCACTGCGATATTGCCATACCAGCTGGAATCAATCGAAAGAGATACATAAGGATCTGATTCTGCAAGTAATCCGTAAACGCTGTTTGCCGGATCACTGCCGACATTTTTCGCATATACTCCAAGATCGACCGACTCCCCTGGATTGACCTGTCCATTTCCTCCAGCATCATTGATAATCATGCTTCCAAGGGTTACATAAGGACCCGTGGCGGCAGTAATTAATGCATAACCCTCGTATGGGATATAATTATGTCGTGTTACCGTGACAAACATCGTATCCCCTGGTGTGGTTGGAGAGACGCTGAGCAAGGCAAGACCAGAGGCATTGGTATAAGCAGAAACATGGACCTCGGGAGATTGTGCAGGAATCCAACAGCAGACAAGTGCCTCCTGCAAAGGCGTACCCCCGTCGAATGCTGTTACTGTATAATCCACAGTCCCCGGGAATATCACTGGATCATGGGTAATGGTCATGGTCATGGGGGCTTCAGTCCAGAGATCAAGGGATGGATCACCGAGTACGTGGTATGCTTCGTAATAATACTGTTTCATCGAGGATGATGACTGATAGACACCGTCATACATCCCGTCTTCTGTAAATCGTCCGTGTTCATAGATCTCATCCGAATAGATCGCTTCATACCATTCGCGTTGAAGCCAATCGTCCTCATCCCAGTAGGTGGAGGGACAGGAACCATAGTAACCGACGCCACCACCATTTTGCTTTCTGATCCATGATTCACCACCGCATGGATTGGTTGAGGAACCGAAATTATTCGCCAGGCAGCAATGACCGGTCGCGATGGTTAAACGGTCTCCATTGGTCAATTGATTCACATGCGTGACCGTGAATTGAGGACCATCATGCCAGCCATCATCACTGCCATGACCGGACATGGTCGTTAGAATACGTCCGGCATTGACATTATCAAAAACATCCTGGGTCGTAGCTCCATAAGTTACTTCATAGAGTTTATGAGTTGTGTAACCATTGGGATCCATGAATGTACTTGTACAATAATTATGGGTACCTTCACTCACGGTGTAATTATCGTTACCAGCGAGAAAAGCATCATCTTTAAACCATCCAGAAGGCATGTTCGCTTTTTGGTATTTCAGGATCTTATCTACCGCGGTCGTAATATGGGTTGGGGTTTCAACCGAAAGTCGTCCGTGGAAAATATCAGGAAGATAACCTGACCCATCTGTCTCTGCGTAGTACAGGTCAGTGACCCGGCCTGACGAACTACCAATCGGTGCCGGCATGTATCCGCCATTAACGTCCCCGACCAGGAGTAAGTAACTGGGCTGCGGGCTTTGCGCATCGATATAGGCCTCAATACCAGATGTGTTCCATGAACTAATACTGTCCTGATTAGCCACCTTGATCTTGAATCCTTTTTTCTTGAGCCATGCAGCAAGATCATTTACCTGGGATTGAAAACTATTATGAGTTATAATTAAATAATGGATCGGTAGCGGGAGAACACCATCGATACCGTAAAGGTCATAGTTGATGATCCGGTGTTGGAGGAATTCCTCGAATACCGGTGAATAGTCCTGCAAAATACGGTTCTGTGTTGCTGTAAGATGACCGCCCTGGAATGTAATCTTAACGACGATTTCGGAATAACACCGCAGCATCCCATTAACCGGATCATATTGGACCGGGACAATTTCGATCAGGGCAAGACGGTGACCTCTCATGATATCGTCATTTTCTACCCGCGTAATGCTGGTCGGGTAGTAGCTATCCTGCCCATAGATCCGTGTATCGAGCGTAAACACTGGTTTTTCACCGGGTTCTTTGATAACGGGATCGAGTACTGGCATGATACGGTTATGACCGCCAAGAGACAATAGCGTTTTCTCTGTATAGGTGCTGTGGAGCACATCGATCTGGATGTCGGCATTGAATGGGACACCGATCGTCTGTTTCACGGCTGGAAGGCATGGTCGTCCGGTACCACCTGTATAATAGGCATGGGGGACACTAAGGAGGGAAAATAGTTCATTGGGTGCATTGTTCATGTGTGATGTCTTGACCGATGTTAATTCAATTCCAGGGATGATGATTCTCAGGGTCATATCATTGGGTGAAGAAGAAAGAAGTATGATTTCTGCTTCACCATAGACTGTGTTGTTGAATGGGATCCACACAGCCTCGGAACAAATTGGTATCAATAAAAGAGCGACGATACCAATACATAGAATCGTTTTATGGTGCATATATCCTCCTCACACCTACGAATAGATACCTGGTGCTCGGTGTGTTTTGCTCCAGGCAAGTAATATTAGGTTTAAGTCTCGACTTTCAGTCCAATAATATGAAGCGCTTATATATGAGTATATCTTCACTATTATATAATAATAATAATATAGTATTTGTCAAGCCTTGTATCAGGGGATTTTGATCAGAGTAAAATGGAGGGTGGTCCAACAGGGGGGTATAAGCATAGGAGGTGTCTCATTGGACCTCCCTCCTTGATTCATTTGTCGATAATACTAATTTTCTTTAGGTAAATTATAGTAAAATATGCATTTCTGTCAAGGTAATGTTGGCGTTATTGATATGGCCTGAGTTGTGAACGCTCGTGTTCTAAAAACAAGCGTATTTCCTCGCTTGCTGGATTGATCCGGTGTGCTATTTCCATCGCCCGGAGCATGTCATCGAGTTTACCCTGGTTTTTGAATATTAAAGCACTCAGAAAATATTGCTGTGCAGCAATGTATTGCTCAAGACGTTCAGGTTCAGAAATATTCCGGATGAGTAACGCGGGCCGGATTCGGTGTGTCAGCAATTCGTAGAGATTACGATCCCAATTATCCTTTGTTGTGCTTGCCGGAGAAAAAAATTCGAGAACCGGATAGTTGTCCGTATTTAGCTGTCCTTCACGGACAAAAACATGAGCCGAAGTTTCGTTAAGAATAAGTGAACTGGCAATGTCATACGGATCATGGATAATATCATCGTCAATTATTTCAAGTAATGCGGTCAGCGCAACGAAATCAATCTCCTGTTCGTGCACTGTTCCGACCATGACTGCATGAGCATGTGCCAACCATATTGAAACATGGGGAAATTCGGAGAGAAATGTTCGGATTACGATTTTAAATTCGTTCAAAGACAGTTTGTGAAAAGGAAGATACTGACAGACGATCCCGCCCGGCGAGAGCCTTTTTTTACAGAGCTGAAAATACTCTTTTGTGTAGAGATTATTGCAGCCAAGTGTAGGGTGGGTAGGATCGCAGGAAATGATATCGTATTGTTTTTGGGTGGTATAAAGGTGTGTTCTCCCGTCTTCCGGGATAAGGTGGACATTACTCTGTGACAGCACATCATGATTATATGGTTGGAAAAAAAGTGCTGCATCAGCGACCTCTGGACAGATCTCAATACAATCGATCGAATCGGGATCATGTTCAGCAAGAGAGGAGGTTGTGATACCGATGCCAAAACCAATAACACAGACCGTACGAGCATGCGGATTAAAAATATAGGGGAGATGGCCAAGCATCCGAACCACCTTTAAAGCATCATACGTCGTACCGCATACAGCATTATTGTTGATATAGCAGGCACGAATGCCAGTATAAAAATCCTCGGTCACGATCACTGTGCCATTATGCGTTTCTTCATAATGTATCACTTGATCGGAGCGCAGTCCAGATCTGTAGATCGAAGGGGGTAAGATCATTGTATTCTGGATCGTAACCATAAAAAGCAACAGCGCGCCGCAGAATGCTGTACTGGTAGCGATGGTCCTCTTTGATCCTATTTTTTGTGATCTGCTGATGATTAGTACAAGAAGGGCATTGAAACATATCAACAGGGCAATGATACCGAAGCTACGGATCACGCCGACTAAAGGAATAAGGGAGAAATGAGTGACAAGAGAACCAGCAATCCCCCCGCACATATTGACGAATAAAAGAACACCGATCCGGCGACCAAGATGGTCAAACTGGCGGGTATATAATTTACAGAGCACGGGAAAGGTAATACCCATAAAAACTGTCGGAACCAGGATCATGATCAGAGAAAGTGTCATACCCGGGAGGACAATACGCAGCAATGGGATTGAGAGGAGGTTTCGCATCAGGTACAGGATATTGGGCAGTTGATTGATCAGGACCAATGATAAGAGCACATAGTAGCCGATCGCAAGCTGGCTAGTACTGAGCAGTCCTGGTCCTTTCTTACGGCTAAGAAACCGGTAGAATATCAAACTACCAAGAAATATCCCTGCAAGATAGATGATGATCACGTTGGTAAAATTATAGGTTGAATTAGCAATATAGGTGCGCATGACACGGGTCCATAAAACCTCTAATGCGAGTCCACAGAAACCTGTTATGCATGCGATCGTAAGCAATACAAATCCATGTTTTTTCCCCTCGTGGACATGTTTTGATGGTGCCGGATATGTATCTTTCGTGACTTTATTGCGTGAGAATGAGGGAACAGTGAGTATTATTACCCCGGCAAAGATACTGATGATCATGGCAATTACTTGAGTGAGTGTCTGCCCCCAAAAGGCGATCAGGATATAGCCAGTCAGGAATGCACCGAGGATGTTTCCTGATATATGGATCGCATATATCAGGGACACGCCGGGTCCGATACGCGTAGTATCAGGAATATACATACGGCTAAGCAGAGGTATTGTTGCACCCATAAAAAAAGTTGGAATGATCATTAAAATGATCGACGCTGCGACTATCATGTACATTGGATTTCCGGGCAGACGGATCAGGTTCTGCAATATACCATATAAGGGGCTTACCGGATCGATCGCAAAGAACACGATCAGGGCAGAAAGAGCCGTACCAAAGCTACAAACAGCGAATAATCGATCAGGATGGTTGGTGCGATCAGCACGGCGACCGAAATAGAGCCCACCGAAACCCAGTCCGGCCATGAAAACCATGAGCACAATTACCGTTGCTGTCGTGGTCGTCCCGAAAACAAGCGCGAGCATGCGCATCCACAGAATTTCATATATGAAAATCGTTGTGCCAACAAAGAAGTTGATCAGGATAATAAGGGATTTTTTCGGTCGGTCCATATTGTATTACATTGCAGGCGCTACAAGGGAGATGTAAATATACCTTAGAGGCGTAAGAGCACACCGCTCCAGGTAAAACCGGCCCCGAACGCGACCATAAGCACGAGATCTCCCTGGGTCACCCGCCCGCTTCGTACCGCCTCGTCCAGGGCAAGCGGGATGGATGCTGCAGAGGTGTTGCCGTATTTATCGATGTTAACTGCAACCTTATCCATTGGAAGCTTCAAGCGCTTTGCCGTGGCTTCGATGATACGGATATTCGCCTGGTGCGGTACCAGTAGGCTGATCTTATCAGGTGATATATTTGCCCGTTCAAGCGCCTTAAGCGCAGCTTCAGCCATTGAACGGACTGCAACCTTGAACACTTCATTACCGATCATCGTGATGCAGTGCATATGTTTATCAACTGTCTCGTGTGATGCAGGCCGAAGTGAACCCCCTGCCGGCATGTTGAGCAGGTCACCATACGAGCCGTCTGCGGCAAAATAGGTTGAGAGGATGCCGCGATCCTCATTAGTCTGTTTGAACAGCACTGCTCCGGCTGCATCGCCGAACAAAACACAGCTTGATCGGTTAGTATAATCTGTTATCTTTGTCAAACATTCAGCACCGAGGAGGAGGATGTTGTCATATCCTGTTTTGATGAATGATTCGACAATGCTCATGGCGTAGAGAAAGCCAGAGCAACCAGCAGTTACGTCAAATGAAATGATCTTACGTGCCCCGAGTTTATGCTGTAAAAGACATGCAGCGGATGGGAAATACATATCCGGTGTTGCAGTTGCTACGATGATCGCCTCGATCTTCTTTACCGGGACCTTTGCTTGATCCAATGCCCGTTTCGAAGCCTCCAGTGCAAGATCGCTTGTTGCCGTTGTCCCCTCGACAACATGTCGTTCCCGGATTCCTGACCGTGTACGGATCCATTCATCCGAGGTGTCGACTATTTTCTCAAAATAAGCATTGGTTAGGATCTTCGGTGGAACATAACTGCCAATGCCAGCAAGGTATGCGTTCATTATATAGTTCTCTCTTTTATCATTGATACGATTTTATAATCGATACATGTTTTGCTGAATCGAACAGCATTCTTCAGGGCCTGGGGAGATGAGTGACCATGACAGATAATGACGATCCCGTTGACACCGAGTAGTATACCACCTCCATATTCTTCATAATTGAATTTCGCTCTCAATTCCCGGATCGCGGGTTTGACGAGGAATTGACCGAAACGCTGACGCGCAACTGCATCTACTTCTTCCTGGAGCATGCGCCAGAGACTATCGACCATACCTTCAGAGAATTTCAAGATCACATTACCGGTGAATCCATCACAGATTATTGCATCAGCATATCCCTTCATGATATCACTACCTTCAATATTGCCTATGAAGTTAAGATCGCTTTCCGTCAGCATTTGGTACGCACGTTTGCGCGTTTCATCCCCTTTCATCTGTTCACTCCCGACATTGAGCAGAGCGATCCGAGGGTTTTTCTTTTCAAAAATAATCTTTGTCAGGATCGTACCCATTCTACCATAGTTGAAAAAATCGATCGCCTTGGGATTAATGTTAGACCCAACATCGAGCATCACTGAATACCCGGTTTCAACTGGCATCGTTATCGCAAGACCAGGGCGCGAGATCCCTTCGATCTTTCCCAGGAGCACCATGCTGAATCCAAACAGAGCACCGGTATTTCCAGCGCTAACGACGGCATCAATGGCTCCTTTATTCAGCAACTGCATAAGTACTCCCATGGAAGAGTTCGGTTTGTGGCGTATTGCGACCGATGGGATGTCATGCATGCCTATTACCTCATCCGCAAGGACGAATTCGAAACCCGAATCCAGAACCATCTTTTCATATTCTGTTTTTCCACAAACCAGAATGTCTGCGATCGATTCTTCCTTCAAGAGATTCAGAGCCGCAAGTTCATTCTGTGGCGCTTTGTCAGAACCCATGAGATCGAATCCGATCTTCATATAAGTACCCCATGAAACAAACTGAAAATCATGGATTCAGAGAAAATTTCTCTGAGGCGATCGATACCAGCAGGTCCGTTCATTATTTTTTCTGGGTTTTCTCTTTTGGCGGCGCAACGATCTTATCTTTGTAAGCACCGCAATTCGGGCACACTCGGTGCGGCAGTTTTGGACTGTGGCATTTCGGGCATTCAGCGTACTGGTAGGTTTTTGCTTTGTATTGTGAACGGCGTTTGTTTTTGCGCGCATGTGATTGTCGTCGTTTGGGCAGTGCCATGAAACCTCCTTAGTTCATTGTCCTTTAAATGTCATTGAGCGGACGGATAGAGTCCCATCGCATCGAACCACTTCTGCAACTGAGCCATCCGCTTTTTCTTGTCATCTGGTAGCCGGAAAGGTCTTCCTCGACAATCGAAGATAAGACCGACAAGACCTCCTTCTACCGAAAGATGCATCGATTTGCCTTTTCCTTCTCCAAGATTGAATCCTTTTTGCGGCTGTAATACAAGGTCAACAGTTTCGTTTTGTTTAAGGGGGACCAGGAGTATATTCCCGAATGTGATCGTGTGTTCTTGTTTTTTTCCATTTTTATCCTGTAGCGTTACGGTAAGGACCTTGTTACCCTCCTTGCCTTCGCCGATCGGGGCGATACAGGTACCTAAAGGTATAAGGCAGTCTTTAAGAAATACTTCGGTGGCGGATTGTTCATGAACCGTCGAAAGTACACCGAGATGCGGCATCATAAAGATCGAATCGACCGCAAGACGTGTTACACCTTCGGGCAGGAAGGCATCGGTCATCATCAGCGCAGCTTGATGCCGCCGGGGTGCATGGGACAGCGTGCCCCCAGAGCCGATTATCAGGTTACACATCATGAGGTCGATCAGAGTTTCACCGGTCATACTCTGACTGAATGCATCCGAGATCGTACGCTCCTGCTGAACACCTTTAAGGCCGACTGCCATTGATTTATGCTGTTCGAATGCCAGGCGAAGGGCTTCTCGCGCGATCGCCTGTTCGATCCTCAGGTCTTCAAGTGTACTCGGGATAGTAGTCGGTCGTATCATTTTATTCCTGATCCGATTGCGAAGATTAGGTTCGTCGATGTCCTCAGGGATCCAGCGGATGATATTTTCGATCCCGGCTTCGGCCAGGACGTTGCTGATCGAATACGACATCCCGAGATTTGCGCTTACTGTACGGTTGAATATTTCCTGGAAAACCGAAAAGATATCAGTTGTGGCTCCGCCGATATCCACTCCGATCGCCGCGATCTTTTCTCTTTTTGCGGCAGTATCGACCATTAGGCCGACAGCACCAGGCGTCGGCATGATCGGTACGTCTGTCATTGCCATGAGATTCTGATAGCCAGGTGCGTGTGCCATAACATGTTCCATGAATTGGTTGTGGATCTTATGCCGTGCAGGTTCCAAATTTTCCCTTTCCAGAACCGGACGGAGGTTTTCAACGATCACCAGCGCGGTTTTTTCCCGCAGCGTGTTGAGAATAATCTCCCGTGCATCTTTGTTGCCGGCATAGATGACCGGCAGTTGATAGCCGGTACCAAAACGAGGTCGCGGATCCGCGGCTTTGATCAATTCGGCCAATTCCACAACGTGGGAGACCGTGCCGCCATCAATACCTCCTGAGAGTAGGATCATATCCGGACGCAGGTTTCTTATACGTTCGATCTTCTGATGAGGAAGACGTCCGTCATTAGACGCGATCACATCCATTACGATCGCTCCTGCACCCAGAGCAGCACGAGCTGCGCTTTCCGCGGTCATTGTAAGAACGACGCCAGCGACCATCATCTGCAATCCACCTCCGGCTGATGATGTGGAAACGTAGAAATCCACTCCTTTCTTTCCATCGACACCTTTTATGACCTGCTCATTGTCAAGAAAAGAACACCCGGATAGTTCTTCAACCTCACGAACAGCATTAAGTACGCCTTTGGTCACATCTTCATAAGGAGCCTCAACCGTCGTCGGTGCTTCACCGCGTACAGCCAGGCGATACTCATCTCCGCGTTTTTCGATAAGGATCGCCTTTGTTGTCGTACTGCCACAGTCAGTGGCGAGAATTCTTTGCGGCTCTTTTTGCAGCTCTTTTTGCTTCATTCCTTTCCTCCTCAAGACGTTCGATCTCGCAGATCAATGTTTCAATATTTTTTCTTTCTTCTAACATTGCTGTGACCTCTTCATACTCCCGGAACGAAAACAATGCCCGATAAAACGGTTGCATGAAAATTAGAAATTGGTTTCCAATAAAAGAGAGTGGTTTTGATGATTCAAGAAAAACGATCGCGACCGGTGTGAGTCGATAATCGACCACCCGTTGAGCGATCTTGTTAATAAGGAATTTTTTCCGTTCCTCGGTAACCTTGAAATCTACATTTTCCATTTTATTTTCAATTCTTTGATCGCCTTTACCTCATCGAGGCGGCGTACCGGAGTGTTGTGAGGAGCGGTTTTCAGGATCTCGGGATTCTCCTCTGCTTCTTTCCGTATTTGTTTCATGATGTGTATGAACTCATCGAGGGTTTCCTTGGATTCGGATTCAGTCGGTTCTATCATCAGTGCTTCGCTGACGATCAAAGGAAAATATACCGTCGGTGCGTGAAAGCCGAAATCGAGCAAGCGCTTGGCAACATCAAGGGTCTTCACAGTATAATCCCTCAAGTTTTTTCCTGAGAGCACTCCTTCATGCATACAAAAATGTGTGTATCGAAGGTAGTAATCATCCTTGAGTGCCTGGATGATATAATTAGCATTGAGAATCGCTGATTTTGAGATCGCTTTTAACCCCTGTTCACCGATCATCCTGAGGAAGGTATATGCGCGCACCATGACGAGGAAATTCCCATAAAAACACTGCACTTTGCCGATGGAGTCGGGCTGATCGTATGAAAGTGAATACGTTTCGCCCTTTTGTACAACGCTTGGCACGGGCAGGTATGGTGACAGAGACTCAGTAACCGCAACTGGACCGGCGCCTGGTCCGCCTCCTCCGTGGGGGGTTGAGAATGTCTTATGTAGATTGAAGTGTATCGCGTCGAATCCCATATCACCGGGCCGGCAGATCCCGAGCAAGGCGTTAAGATTTGCCCCGTCAAGGTACACAAGACCGCCTTTTGCATGCACGATCGAAGTCACCTGTTTAACATTCTTTTCGAATAGACCAAGGGTGTTGGGATTCGTGAGCATAAGTCCGGCCACGTCAGGGGTCATTAGTTCACGCAGTTTTTCGACATCTACCAGACCTTGTTGATTGGATGGTAATGTGATCGGTTTAAAACCCGAGAAGTTCACGCTCGCAGGGTTTGTTCCATGCGCAGAATCTGGCACAAGGATATACTGTCGCGCTTCATTTTTTTTCTTGAAATGTGCACGGAACATACTGATCGCAGTAAACTCACCCTGGGCACCAGCAGCCGGTTGTAAGGTGATTGCATCAAGATTAACGATCCCTTTAAGATACTCTCCGAGTTCATAGATCAATTTCAGGGCTCCCTGGACGGTTTTTTCAGGCTGGAGCGGGTGCAGGAAGGCAAAGCCGCGCAATCGGCATACCTCTTCATTGATCTTGGGATTGTATTTCATTGTACAAGATCCGAGAGGGTAGAAATTCTTGTCGACATGGTGGTTCATAGTAGATAAATTGACGAAGTGTCGGATGATCTGTGGTTCACTTACCTGAGGAAGATTCGCCGACTGTTTTCTTTTGTATCCGGTCTGAAGATCGATCGATGGTACATCAGATTCTGGGAGAGAATATCCTCTTCTACCATTTTTTGATATCTCGAAGATTGCTTCCATCATAACCTTTTCTTATTGATGGATTTTTACGAATCGTGCAAAGGAACGATCGTATGTTCGCTCAACGTCTTTCGAGAAACAGCAAGCAGGTAATTCGCTCATGGCCAGATGATAATGGAGACATTCGTAACAATTGCCTTTCCGGGAACACGGTTCGTAGGTGCAATTGCACTTCTTCAGATTACTTTTTTTATTGCAATCCATAACGTATATTATATATACTACATAACGCATGTCAACGTTCCTCATGATAGAACTTGAAATTTTAAACTCCAAAATCCAGAGGCCTTTCTCGGTTGAAACACCATTCGAGTAACCCAGCCTTTATAGTTGTCCAGCAATGGTGATCCGTCATCCCATTATTACTTTGAGAATCCCGTGATCTGTATGCGGTCGGGCGTACTGTTTGCGGTTTTTCTTGGTTCTTGGATTTTGGAGCTTGGGTTTGCTGCTGTATCCCTTGACACTCCACTGTTTGGCTGATATCATAGGATCATAAGAGTTGCCATGAAGATCAGGTCGATAACAACAGGATTTCGTCTTGCTTTACCAATATCATTTAAAAGGATCAAAAGGTTTGCCTGTTTCACGAACCGGGCAAAACAGTTGTTCGAACATGCTGGATATGAAGTTCAGACCGTACGTTTGACCACGCAGCCATGGTGTTCGTATATCCAGAACACGTCGCAGAAGCATTTACTGACAACGGTTTGCGCGATCGAGCAGGGGTGTCGGGAGAACGGGATCGATTTTGTGAATCTGGGAACGGTGGAACAGCCGTATCAGATACGATCCATTCCATCAATGATCGAAATGACTGCGGGTGTATCGCTGTCGGCTACCATCGCTTCTCGAAAAAAAGGTATTTTGACTCGATCGATAAAAGAAGTCGCGCATACAATGGAGAGTATCTCAGTCAAGACGGTGAATGGTAACGGAAATTTTCGTTTTGCCGCGATCGCGAATTGCCCGCCCCATATACCATTTTATCCTGCAAGTTATCATAGGGGAAAACCATGCTTTTCGATCGCGCTTGAATGCAGTGATCTGATCGTACAAGCCAGTAATGACGTGAGTGGTATAGAGGAATATTCAAAAGAATTATATCGGATCATGACCGGAGTTCTAAAAAAGATCGAGCGAATTGCTCGGCGCATAGAAACAGATCATGGTGTAGCATTCTATGGTATCGATACATCACCTGCTCCATCACTGGAGAAAAAAAGGAGTCTGGTTATTGCTTTTGAAAAGTTGCTCAAGAAACGTTTTGGTGCACCCGGGACACTGAGTATCGCTCGTATGATCACCAGAGTGCTCAAATCGATCCCGGTAAAGCAGTGTGGTTATAGTGGCTTGATGCTTCCAGTGCTGGAGGATCATGGTTTAGCATACGCTTTCAGCAAGGGAAGGATCACGCTCGACCGATTGCTCATGTTGTCGAGTATCTGTGGTACAGGTTTGGATTGTGTTCCTTTGCCCGGATCAATATCGATCAAGACCCTGCAAGCAATCCTGTACGATGTTGCTACACTTGCCCTTACCCTGAACAAGCCTTTATCCGCACGGTTGTTCCCGGTACCAGGGAAGAGGGCAGGAGAATCAACAGATTTTCAATCACCGTATCTTATGGATTGTCTGCTCCATGATTTTTGCTGACCGAAAGATGCATACGGGATGCTGCAAGGACCTGGTTCACAGTTTGAAATTATCGAGGAGGTCGTATGAATAAATATGCAATTTTTGGAATATCTATTGTCTTATGCATTATCGCCTGCGCTCCGCGCGCCGGGAACGAGACTCCAGGGAAGATGACCGGAACGATTACCTTTATTGAGGTTGAGGGCGGTTTTTATGGCATCATTACAGATGATGGCGCACGTTACGATCCCATCAATCTACCCGATGATTTCAAGAAGGATGGATTGCGTATCAGGTTCAATGCACAGGAGAGGAAGGATCAGGCGAGTTTCCACATGTGGGGAATATTGATAGAATTAACGAAAATCGAAAAGGTAGAAGACGCTGGACGCTAAGGGCAACTCAACAACAAGAAAATAGGAACCAACGAACCGAAAAGCGTAGGGGTATATTGAAATTTCCCTGTTCTACAGGCTGTCTGGAAGTTTCAGAGTCGGACGTTTATCGAACTTCGGCCGTTTTGGCGGTTTCTTCTTCAGCAGTGCAAGGCATTCACTCACCCCGCGTTCAAGTTGCGGGTCTTTTCCCCGTTCAAAATCCTGCGGTGTTATATCGACCTCGATATCAGGATCCGTGCCATAGTTCTCAACACCCCAACCAACATCAGTGAACCAGAAGGAATATTCTGGCTGGGTGGTAATACCGCCATCCGACAGGGTGTAATATGGTGAAATACCGATAACTCCACCCCAGGTCCTTTTACCAATGAGCGTGCCGATCCGATAGAGCTTGAAGGCATGACTGAAAATATCACCATCCGACCCCGCCATTTCATTAGTAAGACAAACAATGGGTCCGAGTACTGAGGCCTCTGGATAGGGGTGAGGGTGACCCCACCTGGTTACATCGTAGGCAATACGTTTGCGGGCGACTTTTTCAATTAAAAGTTCGGATACATGCCCTCCGCGGTTGTAACGTACGTCGACGATCAGTCCGATCCGTGCGATTTCTGCAAGAAAATATCGGTGGAATTCGGCAAAACCGAATGGTCCCATGTCCGGAATGTGGACATAACCGAGTTTTCCTTTGGACAATCGATGCACTGTTTCGCGGTTTTTTTCTACCCAATCGCGGTACCGTGCAGGTCCTTCGTCATTCAGTGTTTTTATCGAGACCGTGCGTGAGTTTCTGCCATTACGATCCGATACAGTCAATGCAAGTTCGGTTTTTGCACGGTTTACTAACAGTTCTTCTGGTGGGGTACTCCGGGTCACACGTACACCATTCACCGCGATAAGCAAATCTCCTGGTGATACATTACACCCTGGTGCCCGCAAGGGTGAAGAAGCGGTCGGATCCCATGGATCACCAAGTGCAATATCGATAATTCGATATGCATCATATTTTTTATCATACGAGAAATTGACGCCCAAAAATCCCAGATTGTATTGTGGCTCCAGTCGGTAATCACCTCCCCATTCATAAGCATGGGATGTGCCGAGCTCGCCCTGCATCTCCCATATTAAATCAGAGAATTCCGACCGTGCTCCAATACGTTCAAGAAGAGGGGCATACCGCTTATACACCTTATTCCAGTCCACACCTGACATATTTGGTGTCCAGAAATGATCACGTTGCAGACGCCAGACATCTCGATACATCTGCCGCCATTCTGAAACAGGTTCAACCTGGACCTGAATACGGGAGAGGTCAAGCCATCCGCTCTTAGGACCGATCGGCTCCTTGGATAGTTTTTCGTCTACTTTATCAACCGGTTTGATGATACGTATTTGATCTTTTGTCTGGTAGGCGAGGATCTCGCTGCTACTGGATACTTCAAAACTCTGGATTCCGCTTACGATATCATTTGTTTTTTGCTCTTTAAGATCGTACATCTTGAGGGTACCTTGTGAGCTTTCACTTCCCTCCATCCATGATTTGATGCCGCCTTCGATCGGGAAGGTGGAAAACAGGATTTTGTCCTTTAGTCCCCAGATCTGTTCGTACTTCGCTGGTGGTAAGGGAAATGTTACGAGGCGTTCGGTGATACCCTCGATATTAATGGAAAAACGCTTGTTCTTCTTCTTTTTTTCGTCAGTGCTTTGATCCATGGTTGGAATATCAAGCCCGCTTGGTCCTGCCTGAGTATAGGTGAATGGAGAAGTTATATCCTTGCGCAGCGGGATCAGGAATGCCTTGGTGTTGGCTGGAAAACTGAGCTCGAATTGCATGGTGTCGTACACCGGATCAAAATGCCGATTTGACAGAAAGTAAAGGTACTTGCCGTCCGGATCGAAACTCGGACAGAAATCGAACAAGACTGTACGGGTCGCCTTGTATACCTTATGTGTTTGTGCACTGTATAATTTGATACAGGAGGTATGTGGAGTATCCCAGAAACTGTAGGCGATCCACGTTCCATCCGGTGACCAGGTGATACCATTTATTCTAGCAAAAGGACTCGTGTCCAGAACCTTGGTTCTCTTTGTCGCGAGATTTATAAGGAGGAGTTCGTGTCGATGATTACTGAGTGCAATCGTACCTTTTTTCGGATTGGGTTCGAGTTCGATGATCCTTCCGATGTCCGTGGTTTTGATGATTTGTGATTTACGCGTTGTCCCTGGATAGTGGATCTGAAGCGTATCTTCACCCGGTTCATCGGTCACCACGATCAACCGTTTTCCATCATATAACCAGCGACCGAGACGATATCGAGCATTCGATTTGCTCCCGTGTTGCATCACTGCGCCTTCCCAGTTTTTCATGGAAAATACTCTGCCGCGACTCATGATAGCGATACGGTTGCCTGATGGATGGATCGCATAATCCTCGAGGTGTTTTGATGCATCAATGAATTTGCGATTCAATTGTACCCGCGGGCTGTGGTATTCTACTTTGATCCTGGTGTTTTTTCTCTTATTGATATTATATGAAAAAAGATCACCTCCAGCATGGTAGACAATATGTTCACCATCCGTCGTTGCGTTGCGGACATAGTAGGTTGTGTGATCGGTATGGCGTTTGATGTTTTTTCCATTAATCGAACAAGAATATATATTTCCGATACCTTCATGATCACTGATGAAGTATATGCGGTTCTTGATCCACATGGGCGAGGTACAGTTACCCTTGAGTTCAGGCAGTTGCTTGAAACGTCCTTTACCCTGAGCATCGATCCAGAGCACGCCGACCCGTCCACCACGGTATCGTTTCCAGGTTGCCGGATCATAGGTATGACGTCCGATCACACACTTTTTACCGGGTCCCAGGGCTATCGTGTTGGCTGGTCCAACCTTAATACGCTGGGGACGGTCTTTATCACGGCTCACGGTATATATGAAGAATGTTCGTGCATACCATTGGCGTACATTGCTGGCAAAGAGAATACGCTTGCTGTTCGGAGTCCATCCACATATCTGTGAGTTCGCTCCGAGGAATGTAAGCCGTTTTGGTGTACCGCCGCATATCGGCATTCTGTATACCTCGGGATGCCCTTCATCGCGACCCGTAAAGGCGATGTGTTTTCCATCCGGTGATATGACCGGGTTGGTTATTTGACCGAGATTGGAGGTGAGACGTTCGGCGGTTCCTCCTTTTAAAGGTACTTTCCAGAGATCATCTTCACTTACAAATACGATCGTGTCCTTATGAACCGTCGGAAATCTGTAGTATCCTTGCATAATGTTACTCCTTTTAAGGCAGGTGCTATAAGGGATTCGTCCTGGTTCCCTTGTACCTGCCGAATAATAGCAGAATTGAAAATACCAGATAATTTTTAAAACATATTTATGTCCGATGAGATATTATACTTGAAGTATATGCAGATTGCATCGTGATGCAAGTATTCTCATCGCACCTGTCTTGACATCGCCATGAATCGGTATAGACTTTTGCATACAGGAGGATTTATGCGATACTTCATTATCGTGCTCATACCATGTTTGCTTATCATCGGATGTGCGGGTGAAGCTTTGGTGGAATTCGGTGTGACTGATGATGTGTTATTTGATGCACCCCTTGGAGATATCGGAATGCGTGTATTGCGCATCGATATTCCAGAGGATGGATCGTATACAACGATCTGGGAACTCGGTAAATATGTCGAAATTCCGATCCAGAGCAGCGGATTTGTGAGTATTACAGATGGTCCTGTAACGATCGTACCGGGCACTTATGATCACCTGCGTGTCACGGTAGATTCGGTACGCTTTTTAAGTGATTCGATCGTGATGCTTATTGATACGATGTATGTATTTGATGCAAATGCGTTCACTAACCTCGTTATCACGGAGAACGATGACATGGACCTTGTTATCAATATTGTCAGTACATCATGGTTCGATAGCAATACCGGGACAGTGAACGGTACACCTTTTGATCAGGCAGCACTCAGGGTGTACTATGAATAGGTCTGATGATAGAGGAAATAGTACGCTTTAGAGACATCATATCGACCCAGGATACCGCTAAGAAATTCATCCACCGTCATCAGGAAATTGCTGTTACGGCACGAAGTCAACGTAGGGGACGTGGGCGTCACGGTCGTCAGTGGGCTTCGCCTGTTGGCGGTTTATATGTATCTTTATTGCTTTTTCCAAAAGACCGCGGATCTTTGATACCCTTTCTCGCCTCGCTGACGATCGTCCGGTTGCTCGAATTCCACGGGCTGAAAGGGATCACGATTCACTGGCCTAATGATGTCCTGTTGAACCAGAAGAAGGTGTGCGGTATATTATGCGAACAGTGTAAGGACAGCATCGTCTGCGGTATTGGTTTGAATGTTAATAACAGTGAGTTTCCGTCCCACCTTATCAACGTAACTTCAATGACCGAAGAGAGTGGCGAGGAATATGATCTTGATGAAATGCTTGCAAGGTTGATCCGGATCTTCAATCCTCTGTACCAGGAATTACTTGAGCAAGGATTAAAAGTATCTGAAGCTCAAAATTATGTCACTGGACTTGGTGAAGCAGTCGAGGTCGTTACTAAATCAGAAAGGTTCACCGCAACGATCTGCGACATAAATGATGATTGGTCCCTGCTCGTGCGTGATGCTCATGGTGTAAGCAGGACATTATATTATGGGGAAGTGAGACGTCTGTTATGGTAGCAGTCGTAGATATCGGCAATCACAACATCCACTATGGTTTCTATCATAAAGGGCGGTTATGGTCATATACCGTTTATCCACGGCACGAACTACGATCGGTTATCCGGTTGGTAAGGGCGATCCGAAAAAAGCGTGTGACCGGTTGTGCGATCGCTTCAGTGGTTCCCGGTGCAACACGATCGATCAGAGCAGCGATCACTAAGTCAACTGGTATACGACCGGTCATGGTGAGCCATAAAAACGCACCGGATCTTCGGTTTGCGTACCGGAAACCGGTTACCCTTGGTGCGGATCGAATCGCAAACGTGGTTGGTGGATTAGCCCGCTATAGAGGTAATGTTATTGTTGTTGACTGTGGTACAGCGGTCACACTGGACATTGGATTGAAGAACAATCACCACCTTGGTGGGGTCATAATCCCGGGTATGCAGGCGATGATCGACGGTTTAAAAGTGAACACTACGCTCCTTAAGGGATTGAAATTCGAGCGACCCGGGAAGCTCATCGGTAGCAGTACGAAAGCCTGCGTATATTCAGGTGTTTATTACGGAACTCTTTTTTCTATTGAGGGATTGATCAAGGCAATCAAAAAAGATATCAAAAAAACTGTTATGTGTATTGCAACCGGAGGATGGGGCAGTATCGTTGCTCGAGAATGTCCATCTATTGACTGCTATGACCGATCCCTCACCCTATATGGCATATTGAAGGTATATCAGCACCAGGTTAGGTGAATGGACCATGAAATACGTATCAGGATCAGCGAAAGAAACAATTGAGATCGGTCAGCGCTTCGCACGCACTCTAAAACCCGGGACTATCGTTTGTCTGTACGGTGATCTCGGCAGCGGAAAGACAGTGTTCGTAAAAGGCGTATGCGCGGGACTTGGGGTAAATGATGATGTAACGAGTCCCAGTTTTGTGATCGCAACCGAGTATCGCGGGAACATGCCTGTATCGCATATTGATCTTTATCGGCTGGATAACATGGCAGCCACTGAGCTTCACCTTGAGGATTATATGGTATCTGAGGGTGTAACCCTTATTGAGTGGGCTGATCGACTGCCATTGGTGGACGGATCGTGCATCATGATCAACTTCACGATACTGGGTTCATCCTCTCGGGAGATCCGGATTGAAGATCCTCGGTATTGAGACTTCATCGAATATGTTCTCCATGTGCCTTATGCGTGATGAGACGCTTGAAGTCCAGATCGTAAAAAACCGTGTACAGGATCAGGAGCATCGGGATGCAAGATTCTTCGATGAAGCAAACACACTCCTTAAGACCTGGAATCCGGAAGAACTCAACGCGATCGCAGTCAGTATAGGTCCGGGTATGTTCACTTCCCTCCGGGTGGGTTTGAGTTTGGCCAAGGGGATCGCTTTTGCACACGGGACGCCGGTTGTCGCGGTGAATTCCCTGGATGTTATGGGTCAGGATTATGCCTATTTCCCGGGTCCTGTCAGTGTCGTTGTTAATGCATTCCATAAAGAGATGTATATTGCTTTATATGACCGGGGAAAGCGTATAAGTGATCATATGCTGGTACATCTGAATGACCTGGCGGCAATACAAAAACAAGCGATGATGGTTATTGGTCCCGGTGTTCAATTGCTTCAAGACCAGGGATACTTATCAGTTCCAGGATCAAAAGATGTTCTTGATAATCGGGTGCTGTTTCCATCTGCTGAAATGGTCGTGATCAGTGCACTTCATCGTATCAAGAACCGTGATTTTGTGGCGATAGAAACACTGGAACCTTATTACATAAAGAAAACAGACGCCGAGCGATTACATGATCAGAAAAATGTCAGTTAAAGATCTTGATGCTGTATACGCGTTGGAGGTCGAATTGTTCCCGAATCCATGGCCCAAGGCCTTTTTTGCAGCGGATATCCCGATGCACAATACGATTGCCTATGTGGTTGAGAATTCTCAAACAGTAATTGCATACTCATTAGCAACCTGTACCGATAAAAAGTTCCATGTAACCAATATCGCGGTAAAACAGTGCTATCAGCGTCAGGGGATCGCTTCTAAACTGATGCATTTGCTCGAACGTTGTGCATTAGAGAAGGGTTGTTGTTCAGCATATCTTGAGGTTAGAACAGATAATATACCAGCGATCAAACTCTATGAACGACTTGGGTATTCGATTGCATATCGTCGGAGTCACTATTATATTGACGGCGATGATGCATATGTGATGGAAAAGGAGCTTATATGAATATGCTCATGATCATTGTCTTGATATCCGGTGTCGATCTTTTTTTTGTTGAGAAAACATCGGATCTTATGGTAAAGGTTTCACCGTCGATCAAAACCAAGCAGGTCACTATCTGCTACAGTTTTCGTACGACCACATGGGATACTGTCGGTACAATAAAAGAGGATAATAGATTCTCTGTGGTCATTCATCCTCCTGAATCACTGAAGGTGATCGGGGTTTACTGCCTTTATGATAATAATGCGATCGACGATAATGGCGGGCAGTTGTATCTTTTTGAGGTAAGTACATCACCTCGTTTTATTTCCCGGATCTCACTCGACCATCTCAGCACAATGCTGGCTCAAGCCAGGAAAAAAATTGTAAGCAAAACACATATTGATGAAGCGGTATTCCTTCTGGACTATGTACGATCGATGATCGGTGTTATTCCGTACATCACGGAAACGAACCAGGAATTCGAGATCCACACGCTGCAGAGCGAATTGAATACCATATATCAATTACTATCTCCATAGTATCGTATGAAGTGTCCAAAGTGTCGTGCGACCAATCCTCCTGAAGCGAAGTTCTGCAATCAATGTGGAGCACCACTTCAGGCGATGCCCAGACGGCGTGAGCAAGGTCAACGACGACGGGTGGCAGTGATGTTTTCCGACATTTCCGGGTTCACACAACTCTCTGAAAAACTCGACCCCGAAGAAGTTCGTGATCTTATCGACGCATGTTTGCAGCGCCTGGCAGCGGTGATCTATCGGTATGAGGGGTATATCGATAAATTTATTGGCGATTGCATTATGGCTCTGTTTGGCGCGCCGGTCACTCATGAAGATGATCCTCTGCGATCGGTCATTGCTGCTCTCGACCAGATGAAGGAGATAGAATCCTTTAATTACGAAAAGGAGCTCGATCTCGCCTTGTCGATCGGGATCAATTATGGTTTGGTCGCCACCGGGGATCTTGGTCGACCAGGCGAATATACGGTGATGGGAGATGTGGTGAATCTTGCCCAACGACTGCAGTATGCGGCACCGCGGGGGGAGATTTTCGTTAGTGATGCAGTGTATGAGCAAACCCAGAATGAAGTTGCTTATCAGAAACTAAAAAGGATCAAGGTAAAGGGAAAGCGGGACTCCGTTGCGGTCTATGTCCCGGTGGATATCAAGCGGCATTATTCATTACGAAAGATCCAGGAACTTCCACTGATCGGACGACACAGCGAATTAGAGGTGTTATCTGCGCTTTTTGAAAAAGCACAGAAGGGACACGGGCAGGGTGTTTCTGTGGTGGGCGAAGCCGGGATCGGTAAATCGAAACTTACCTATGAGTTTAAAAAACAGATCAAGAGCGATGTACGCATTATCGAGGGACGAGGTATTGAATACCTGCAGATTTCACCGTATCTGGTCTTGAAAGATATGGTTCGTCAGGTGATTAACCTTGATGCTCATGAAGCTACAAAGAGTGCCTTGAGCAAGATAAAAAGGTTCTCCGGATCAATAAAAGAAGCAACTCTGAAAGAGATCATCCCGTTTATGCTATATTTTCTGGATCTGCCCCTGACTGAGGATGAAGCGAACCGGTTTAAATCAATGAAGCCCCGGGATCGTCAGCGATTACTCCATCAAGCTCTTATGTCATTGATTCTGATCGTAGCAACACAGAAACCCCTGGTGCTGGTTTTCGAGGATTGCCACTGGATCGATAATGAGTCCGCTGATTTCATGCGACAACTGATCCCAAGTATTCACGATAAGCCGGTATTCGTACTGAACCTATACCGTCCAGAATTCGATATTGGTCAGCAAACATTAAAACTGAAGCATTATACCCAGATGGATCTAAATCCTCTGTCAGAAGAAGAAACAGTCCTGTTGCTGATTGGATTGCTTCACTGCACTGACATCGAACGACCTCTTGTCGATCTCCTCATGAAGAAATCTGGAAGAATACCTTTCTATGTTCATGAACTCACAAACAATCTTATTCGTAATAATATAATCATGATCCAGAATAATATTGCGCGTTTAAAAGAGGGGATGGAAGCATCCGTACCGAGAACACTTGATGAACTCGTCATGGCTAAGGTGGATAGACTCGGGACGGAATTACGTGCGATTGTCGATGTTGCAGCGGTGATAGGTGATGAATTTTCAAAGCGCTTGTTAGATACACTCTTTGAACTCGGTGATCGTCTTAACCGCTCCCTGGCTTCGCTTATTACAAACGGGATGATCCAACCAATGAATATCAGCGGTTCGTCAAGCGAGGATGAGCGTTTTGCTTTCAGTCATTCTTTGATGCGGGAAGCAGTGTATCAGTCATTGTTAAAACAAACCAGAAAAGCATACCATCGACAGATCGGCTATGCGATCGAACTCGTATTCGCTGATCATTTGTACGAATATTATGACGTTCTTGCCAGTCATTTTCACGAGGCGGGTGAAAGAAAAAAAAGGATCGAGTATCTTGAGAAAGCGGGTGATCGAAAAGTTGAATTATATATGAACCAGCAGGCGATCGAACTGTATAGCAAGGTGCTTGAACTTATAGATGAAAATGATTCCACCGGGAGAGCATGCATCTGTGAAAAACTGGGCAAGATCTATGAACTGACCGGCGACTCACAGAAAGCACGCAAGGTGTTCGAGACAATGCAGGCGTTAAGTGGTGAGGATGTTGTTATGCGATACAATGCGCGGTATTCCCTTGCGAATATCCTGCAACGGCAGGGCAAGTATGACGAGGCACTGTCATTGGTCGATCGGTCGTGGAAGGAACTGAAAAAGAAAAAGAAAGTGGATCCGGTTATCAAGGCGGATATCATGGGCCGCAATTATGCCTTAGAATGCTGGATCTACCGGGTGCAGGGAAGGATCGTGGATGCCGAACGAAAAGGAAAGGATGCGATCACGGTGATCCAGAAGGTAAAAGGGTGGATGGAGAATAACGTCCTTAAAAAAACGCTGATCACGGCGGTCAATCATCTTGCGATCGTGTACGTGTTCAAAGGAGAATATGATCAAGCCCTTTCATTGTGCGAGCAGAATCTGAGTGTAATTCAGGATCTCGGCGATCAACAGGCTCTGGGTAATATTTATAATACGATGGGCTCGATCTACCGGCAACAGGGTAAGTTCGATCAGGCGATCGATGCATTATCCAAGAAATTACGGATCAGTAAGCAGCTAGGTGATATACGGGGAGTGGGATATGCTTACTGCAATCTGGGGAATACACATCAGAATAAAGGAGAATTCGACAAAGCGATCGATCTTTTCAATCAGTTCCTGCAGAACGTTGAACAGGGTGAGGACAAGCAGAATATGGGGGTGGCGAATTTGAACCTCGGAATCGTACACTTCTATATTGGCGAATACGAGAGATCGATCGAATTCTTTAATCGAGCACTTCATATTGCAGAAGAGATCGGTGATAAACGGGGTGTTGGTATCGCGTTCGGAAACATGGGTGAGGTTTACGCAAACCAGGGAAATCTAAAGAAGGCGGAAGAGCTTCTGATAAAATACCTGGAGAATTGTGTGGAACTGGGAGATAAAGCGAATCTTGGCAGTGCCTCTTTGAATCTGGCATTAGTATATACTCGTCAGGGACTATACACAAAAGCCGGGGAGCACCTCGAAAAAGCGAAGGATGTATTTGAATCGATCGGTAATCCTGTTTCGCTCGCCGGTTATTACGAAGCTCTAGCATTCTGGAATCTCCAGCAAAAAAAATATGATCCGGCAAAAATCGCTGCTCAATCCTCACTCGATCTCGTGCGTGATACCAGCGCACTCGATATTCATATAAAGGCATTGCGGGATATGGCGCAAGCCGTTCTTCACGAGGAAAATAATAAATCATTCCAGCAAGCTGTGCAACTATTGAAAAAAGCGATCACGCGCGTTGAGGGAACGAGTGATCGTCGGCTGTGTGCTGATATTTATGTTGATTATGCCGATGTATTGCTGTTAGGTTCATCAAAAGAGAAGAAAGAAGCGCAAAAGTATCTAAAAAAAGCGAAACTTATTTACAGTGACCTTCGTCTCGGTAAACTCGCCAACGAGATCACAAAAAAACTAAAAAAATAGTATTCAAATTACAGTGATTTCGTGTATGTCTTACGGCATTCTAGCGATCAATGAACAAGGTTCATTCTTCCATCGTGTATACATAATTCATATTGTATGTTCGCACATAGCACTTTTCGTTGTTCATGATGATGTGTTCATGGGCGGTCTTGATCGGGATCGTCTGTTTTGTTACTCCACTAAACCGATCGACCACATAAAGGAAATCCGGCTCCGCTGTAAAGCCATATCCGGTCACAATGTGATCCTTGTACACCGTAAACCCACGATAACTTGAGGTGAGGCTATTCGTTGCCCATATGATCTCACGCTTTTGAGTGTCCAGGCAGTAGAGATAACCGGTTTTATTGTCGCGTATATCGGCATAGCCGTTATACGCTGCATTGAAATATACAAGACCACCAACTGCTTCGAACCAGCACATTTCCAATATGTCCGGGAACAATTGATCAAGGTTGAAAGCGACGAAGGAATCAATCTCCGCATGAAACACGACCAGCGTATAGCGGTGTCCTTCATTATATATGTCCTTTGCATTATTAAGCATGAAGACAGTTTCATAAACGGCGAAGTATTGTTTGCCGTGTTGGCGCAGGAATTTGAGTGCTCCAAATTCAGTGCTCGGTGGTATATTTGAATGTAACAACGCGATCGCTTCGGGATAATCAAAGCCGTGTTGATCAAACCAATCTTCTTCATCAACGATCTGGTTCGGTTCTTTATGATACAGTGTCAGGTGAAATGCACCAGAGGGGCTTTCAATCGACTCTGCCTGCAGGTATGGATGTTCCACTTCATTAATGGCATGAGGGGTGGCAGTATTTATCATCCTGAGATTTTTTACCAGGGAATCACTGAACAGGATCGGAGTGTATAGAAAAAAACACAGGATCAATGTACCTATTTGCATGCTACACATGAACTACTCCTTGTTTGGTAATGGAGAGTGATCGACTATCGTCGGTTCCACCCCACCGATCTTATGGAAATGGTCGAACCACATCACGATCGCGTCGTAAACGTCATATTCATGTAATTCATACTCGATCTCGGTGGCGAGATACTGTTCAGCTCTTTGGGCGAGGTACTCAGTGGTCGTTATAAAGTACGACTTTTCAGATTGCAGTGAACAATCAGTGATCAAAATATTACCTTCTTTCTCTCTGTATTCGAGCGAAAAACCACTGACGCTGCAACGGAGGTGGTTTTGAGCTTTAATGTTGTGTTCGATCATTTTCTTGATATCTCGACCGGTCGCTTTGAAAGTGCATAATCTATCGCGGTAGTGAGCATCATACAAGTCTTCAAGGTAGAACGTGTCATGTTCGATCGCACGACGAACACTGGTTTGAGGGATTATCGCTCCTTCGGTTTTTGTTGCCCAGTGAAGAGCACTGGCTTTCCATGTACAGACCGGTGGATACTGTTCATCAAGCGTGAGAGGAGAATCAATGGTGCCGAGTACTTTCTTTTCATGCTTGTACTCAGTGATCGTCTGATTACCGGTTGTGATCTCCCATAAAGGACCGCTGTTCTCTTCTGTCCATGTGCATAAGAGCTCGGATACAGTATCAGTCATGCCCTCGTACACTACCTGATCATTTATTATGACCATTGTCTCATATTCAGGGTCCATGTAGTATACCGGGAGGAATATTCTGAAACGGGCGATATTATCCGTTGTGATCTTAATTATGTTACCGTATTTTATTTGGGCATCCACACGCCCAATTTCCGTGAGTGTTTGCCAGTCAGTAATAGCGATCCAGTAATAATGGCCATCCCTTGGCAACTCAGCCTCGGCAATGAGGTTTTCAGGGACACAGCGTTCTATATCGGAATATCGTCTGACTGGTTCGATCGCCTGTGAGACAAATAGATTGCCGCTTTCAGTCCCTATGAAAAAGGTGTTGTCGACATACTCGATGGACCGTACGTCTTCGATCACCGGCGGCAACACGAAATATGTCCATTTCTTCAGGTCGCTTGATCGGGCAATGTAATAAAGACCATCTTCCAGTATTAGCAGGTATACGTAGTCATCTTTGACCACGACATCAAGGATAAGATCATATTCAATTTTCAGATCTTTTGTATGGAAGCCATCAAAAGCATATAATTTATGCTTCGCTTGTGGAATAAGGTGCTTCTTCTTATTTAAGTAATCGATGTACTCACCACTTAGTACCGGCAGGATCAATCGGTCATGGAAAACGAATGGTTTGTGGGAATAGCAGAAGTGCTCGACCGGGATAATGTCCTCATATTGCCAGCGATCACCATTGAACCTTACGATATCGTTTCTACCGAGAACATCATCCAGGAGAATAAGATACTTGTTCTGAGTGTATGGTTTTTCAGAAAGCCCGCGATGAAAATCTTGAGGGATTCTTTCCTTCTCCATATCAGTGTAGGCGAACGGAAATGCATAAAGTGCATTTTTGTACTCGAGCAGCGCGTTGACACGGAAGATTGAACGATCATCACTAGGCGTTGCATAAGCGAGGTCCCAGGTTTTACCCCGGTCCGTGGAGGAGAACAGGGCACCGAAGTAATGTTCAACGTCATCGCCAATATTTCCGAAGGTTCCGGTGCTCGCAAATAATCTCTCTCCATATGATTCGAGATCATTGACATGAATGCCATGAGGGATACTGCGCAGCTTGGTCCACGCGTCATTCTCAAGGATGTAGATGTTCCCAAAAAGCCAATCCTCGGTCGCATCGATACCCGGGATCATGAGCGTGCCATCAATGATTTTGTACGTGTAAATTCCTTCTTCATCAACCGTGAATTCATTCACGAATTCACCGGTACCTAAATCGAATGCAATAATGTCGGTCGGTCCAGTATTGATGACTGCATCACCATAGCCGACATAAATTTTACCGTTGAAAATCTGAAGATCGTTGATGCGCACTGCGGCGTGTTCAGACCCTGAGGCGGGGAATCCCAGGGAAGATAGTTCCATAAGGTGACAATTTTTTGGTAACGACGGATCTGCTTGCATAAGGCAGAATATTAATAATATAGAAAGGATTATTCTGTGCCGGTAATGCATGTAACCTCCTTGTGAGTATACGAATAGGAGCGGGCAAGTCAATATTCAAAGCCCAGCGCGGATGCACTGGGCTTTGAATACTCCTCGGGCAAGATTCGAACTTGCAACCCTCCGGTTACATTAGCCTTCAGCTTTCGCTGAAGAATGGACTATCTCATTCCCGATGACAGTGGACTGCATACATTACGGGATCGGGCGCTTCCCTTCCAGGTATAATGGAAAGTACTTCCTTGCGGAATAGTCTCTGCACCTTCCCTGCATAATTACTGCGGGGCTTGGCTCAGGATTGCCATACTAATGAATGTGATTGCCTCAGAACGCTACTCTCGCAATGACATAAAAAAGCTTAGGTTTTCCTGAATTCACCCGATTTTTCAACCACGATTTCTCGTGGAAGCTGCAACAATCCTGCATGAACCTCACGGTGACAGTTAGCACATAATAGAACGCATTTCCTGTCTTTATAAGCCACAGCCATCTCGCGTATTTTTTTTGTCTTTTCTTTACCGCATGAATCAGGTATTCTTTTCTGTCATGATAGCGACGCTTGTCTGCCATAAAATTCATGTATCCTTTTTTATTACAGCCGGATGCTCTACCATTGAGCTACCGAGGATCGTTTCATTATATATATAAACTATGTATCTGTCAACTAACTGAATTACTTTTGATATTACCAAGCAGAAATGTTAATAGTTATTACTAAGCGGAAATGTTAATTTTTTGCAGTTGCAGGGATCGGTTAAATACGATCAATGCAAGGGCCAAGTACATAATGTTCTTATTATTCATGTTTAAACTCTCCTTTTTATAATCCCCTTGACCTTTCCGGGCGCAGGCATGAATCGCCGTCCTCTAATGCCTGTTCAATAGCATGGAGTAGTTTTTCCTTGTCCTTGGGCAGTGTTCCCGCAAGAGGTAAGTAATTAGAGGCATGGTTGCTACGGAATAGGCAGCCTTGTTTAACATCTGCATGTTCCAGGATCCTCTTCATTTCTTTGAGCAGGTTAAGTGGTTTTGGGAGTATAAACGTACCCTTTTCCAGTTCTTGGCGAAGTGGTGTTCCGGGGACAACCATGAGACTCAGTAGGGAAAAGTATCTTGGACTCATTGCACTGATCGCCTGACCGGTTTCGATCGCGTGTTCTTTACCGAAATCTACTCCTCCCAATCCGAGCAGGGCGATCACCGAGACCTTGATGCCAATCGCTTGCGCTTTCTGCACGGCCTTGATGATCTGTCCTGCGGTTGCACCTTTGTGAACGCGCTTGAGCACCTGGTCATTGCCGCTTTCAAGCCCGATATATAGAATCGTGAGGTTCTTACTGTAAAGCATCCTTAATTCGTGATCTGTCTTGTTCAGTATATCCTGGGCATTCGCATATATTCCGATACGCTGCAGATGAGGGAATGCGATGTGCAGCGCTTCAATGATTGTGATCAGATGCTTGAAACCCAGCACCAGTGCATTGCCATCCCCAAGAAACACGCGACGGGCATTCCTGAAAATGCGACCTGCGGCCTTTATATCATCAAGGACGTGGTCCAGTGGTCGCACCTGGAAGGGTTTATCCTGATACGTAGGGCAGAAAGTGCATTGATTATGAGAGCAACCGTATGTTACCTGCAGAATATAACTGTTGGCTTCACTGGGAGGGCGTATTACGGTACCATAATAACGCATAGGGCTATGGTAGTATAAATGACCATTTCAGGTATGTCAATGTACCAGGTGTATGTTTAATGCATATTTTTCTTGACAGGTGAAGCATAGTAGATACAATTATTTACATGATGGGGAGGTTATCAAGACTTAAGTATATACTGGGGGTAATGCTCGTTTGCTGTTTGTATGGACAAACCGGTGCCAGGTACCTGGTGATCACTCCGGATGCGTTTTACACTACCCTCCAGCCCCTTATCGAGTGGAAATATAAAAAAGGTATGAAGCCTGCAGTATATACATTATCTCAGACCGGCAGTGATTCCGTTTCGATCAAGAACTTTATTGTCAATGCGTATAATACATGGGATACTAAACCGGAATATGTTGTCCTGGTGGGCCACCCGGGTTACATCCCGATGTGTTACTACATGTATTCTGGTTATGGATATTATACTGATAACTACTATACGAATATGACGGGTAACCTCTACAATGAGATACTGCCAGGACGTCTGTCAGTCAATTCGATCACAGATCTGGAAACGGTCATCAATAAGATCATGCAGTTTGAACGATATCCATTCACGGCTGATTCGTCCTGGTTCACCGAGGGAATTGCCATGGCGAACTGTGATGGGTCAGATGATTCTACTTATCTTCATTGTATGCGTTATGCAGAAAGCCTGGCAGTAAATAGCGGCTTCAGTTCGGTTGATACATTCTGCAATTACTACGGGCACAATGCAAGCCAGGTGGTTAACTCGATCAACCAGGGCAAATTATTTGTCCTGTATCGTGGGAATGCGAACAACCATTGGTATAATCCTTTTGATGTCAATCCCTATGCCACCTCTAACGGAGCAAAGTTACCGATCATTCTATCGACCACCTGTCGTACGATAAGCCCGAGTTCATCCCCGGTACTGGGGGAGAATTTCTTGCGGGTGGGGACATCATCGAGTCCCCGGGGTGCGGTTGGTTTTATCGGGGGCACACGCAATACGGGCAATGCTGCCCATCTGCGTAATGCGGTTGCGATCGGATGTCTGGATGCTCTTTTTATTAACAATCAGTATACACTCGGTGCGGTCGCCGAAGGAGGTCGGAAAAGGGTATATCAACAATACGGGAACCTGCGCGAATACAATAATTTTAGCTGTCTCGGTGATCCGGAATTGCGCGTATGGACGGATACGCCATGTTCATTGAATGTCGTGCATCCGGAATTCGTCTCCTATGGTTCAGCAAGCTTCGCGGTCAGTGTATACGATCATTCGGGTAGTGTACCGATCAGCGGAGCATTTGTGTGTGTCGCGGGCAAATCTGACTCCGGTGTCTATGTTTTGGATACGACCAATGTAAGCGGGCAGGTGAGTTTTGACATTGCACCAATGGTCTTAAGTGATACTATCTACGTCACGGTTACCGGTCGTAATTTGCGACCGTATGAGGGGGGAATGGAAGTACGCCTGCTCGACTGCGGGTATGTTATTTATCAAAAATCTTCTGTATCCGATAGCGCAGGAAATGACGATGGTAAGATAAATCCAACCGAAGAAATAGAACTTCCGGTATGGGTGGAAAATATCGGTGAGAGTACCGCGGTTCAGACGATCGGGACGATCTCAACGAACGATCTCTATATCGTCATTATTGACTCAGTCAAGAGTTTTGGCGACATCCCTGGTCGTGATTCTGCATTCACCGGTGAAGATGGGTATACCTTTACCGTCCCGTATGGATGTCCGGATAACCATTCGATCACCTTCTCTCTTGTCTGTACGGATGTTAATGATTCGGTATGGATATCCCAATTTTCAGAATATGTATATTCTCCGGTATTATTTCGCGATATGGTTATCGTTGAAGGAGGGAATAACAACGGTATTGTGGATCCAGGCGAAACACTCAATGTGATCGTTACGGTCGGTAACCAGGGTGGTACATCAGCCGACAGTGTTGAGGCTACGTTTCACAGTGAACAGGGTGATGTGATCGTACTTGACAGTACTGGATATTTCGGCCATGTAGGGGTCGATAGTCTGGTCAGTAATACCAGCGATCCTTTTATCATTTACGTAGATACTGCTATTGCGGTCGGTACAACGATAGATTTTCTTATGCCCGTGGTTTCGAATTATTGCATGGATACATTTACTGTCAGTCTCGTTGTGGGCAATAAACACTACTTTTTATGGAATCCGGATCCAAGTCCATCATCCGGGGAACTTATCCATGGGCTGTTAGGTGGTCTGGGATACAGCGGTGATTACGGGACAGTATTGCCGGCAAATCTAGCGCAATACAGGGCAGTACTTGTCTGTTTAGGAGTATATTCGAATCGGTATTTGATCACTCAGAACTGTGGAGAGGCTATCCAACTCGTTGATTATCTTAATAGTGGTGGACGTGTCTATATCGAAGGAAGTTCAGTATGGCATGTGGATCCAGTGTATTTCAGCGGGCATGATTTTGGCCAGGAATTCGGACTCCAGGGGATAGATTGGAGTTATGGTGATCTCGGACCGCTTGCCGGTCAGAACGGAACTTTTACCAATTCAATGAATTTTAACTATTCTGGAGAGAATGCTTATATGGACCACCTCTCACCTGCGGGAGGTGGGTTTACGATATTCCGCGATGCAAATAATTATTATCATTGCGGCATTGCCCGGGATGCTGGTACCTATCGGACGGTCGGCATATCATTTGAACTTGGGGGATTGGTGGAAGGAACACCACCCTCGACACGGTCCGTGCTGCTTGATTCGATCATGAAGTTTTTTGGCGTGAATGGACCGGGAGTTGAAGAGGAGGGAAACACAATTGTCCAACCAGTGGAATTCGGCATACATTCAGTAACACCGAATCCTTTCCGAAATAAAACGTGTATAGCGTATAGCGTAGGGCGTAATGCGCAGGAAGTGATGGTAGATATATTTGATATTACAGGGCGGTTAGTAAAATCTTTTCGCCTTACGCCCGACGACTTGCGCACTACGCAAGTAACCTGGGATGGTGCTGATGACCAGGGCCGATCCGTGCCGGCTGGCATCTATTTCATTCATTTATCGTATGATAACATCAATGATGTAGAAAAAATTATTCTGTTAAAATAGGAGGATAGATCCGTGAAAAAATATTTATTCATAGTCGTCATTCCATTGATAGTTATGGCACAGTTATCTGTGCAACCACTAAGGTATGTCGACAGCAATGAACGTCCGATGACCTCTTACCAGGAGTGGAAAGAGAGCACAATAAAAGAACCGTTCTCAATCGGGACAGCATACCGCACCCCTGATCAGGGCGATCAAACCGAGTTGGTAAATGTTGTGGTTTATGCACCTTTGTATGTACAGATCCTGGATTCCCTGGCGATCTATATCACGGACCTTGAATCTGAAGGCTATACAATACAGGTGGATACAGTACGCGGTTGGACCGCAGGTGAACTGCGCGCACACCTTGCTGCACTACTGAGTAGTGATCTGATCGGCGCCGTGCTCATTGGGAATGTGCCGTTCGCATGGTATGAAGAATCAGGCGGGGATGGACGGGAGGAATTCCCGATAGATCTCTACCTGATGGATCTCGATGGAACGTGGGTTGATAATGATGGCGATGGACTTTTTGAGGATCATACCGGCAATAGGTCGCCCGAGATTTGGGTTGGTAGGATATATGCCTCTCCGATGACCTGGGGGAACGAAATATATATCGTGAATAATTATCTTTCAAAGATCCATCGCTACCGTAGCGGGGGGTATACTATTCCTCAAAAGGCGCTTGCTTATGTGGACGACGACTGGTATGGATTCAATGATTGTGATCTTGATCAGTTGTATGATACAGTGGTCGTTGTCCGGAGTTACAATACCACGGTCGCGACAGATTTCAGAGCACGTTTCGATGATCCCTATGAATGGGTGCAGATCTGCAGTCACTCCTCTCCCTGGGGCAATACTTTTAAATATTCTGGCGGTTATGCTGGAACTGTATTCAACTTCGAGATTTGGTATGCTAATCCGCCGTTCCTTTTCCTTAATCTCTTCCAGTGCAGTGGAACTCGATTCTTTGAGCCAAATTACTGTGGCGGATGCTATATCTTCGGACCGCAGAATGGTCTGCTTGCGATCGGGTCCGCAAAGGTCGGCAGTATGTTACATTTTGATGACTTCTACGGACCCTTGAATACGGGGATTTCGATCGGGGAGGCGTTCAAACAATGGTTCACCCAGTGGGGGATTACGGATCCGTCATGGTTCTACGGGATGTGCATTTGCGGGGATCCATTACTAAAACCTAAACAAAACCGCAATGTTCAAAAGCGTCCATGGAATAATCCGAGTGTGATCAATCCGCTGATCGCCTGGTCGGATCCAGAGCCGGTGGATCTTGATAATGAAACTGACGGATATGTCGCGACAACGACGGACGGAAACGGGCGCGTATGGGCTGCCTGGGTGACTGGACGGTCGAACACATACGGACGTACCGAGATATGCGCTGCTTACCGTTCTGGCGGATCGTGGTCGGTTCCTCAGATTGTCGATCCGTACGAGTACTGGGATTTCTTCCCGGCGATATCCTGTGATACCTCGGGACGAGCCGTGCTGTCATGGTCGCGCTGCTATGGCAGAAATTACGATATTTTCCTTAGTTCCTATAGTGGTTCGAATTGGTCCACACCATACCGGGTGAGTAGCCGCGCAACCGATGCATTACAACCGGCAATGACCTTAGATGGCGACGCACGATTATGGGTAACGATGGAACGCTGGAATCATCTGAACGGCGATATCTATTGCCGTTATCATGACGGAACATCGTGGCAGTCGATGTTCGCGGTCACCATCGATCCGGCGAATGACTATAAACCTGCTATGGCAACCGATAGCTCAGGTATTGCCTGGACCGCCTGGACAAGCGAGCGGTGGGAAGAAAATATGAACATATATGTGAAGAATTATAACCCTGGATCCGGGCATTGGGAGAATATCCGCCGTATCACCAGTAATCCGGCTCAGGATTGTGATCCTTCGATATGTGTTGACGGGAGCGGTACCGTGTTTATTGCCTGGACGACCTGGCGTCATGGAAATAGTGACATTTACGAGAGCCATTATGATGGTGCAACCTGGTCAGCCCCCCGACCAGTCAGTACTGACAGCAGCAGTGATGCTAATTGTTCGATGATCGTGGATCAAGACGGTTACATCTGGTGTATCTGGCAATCAGATCGTACCGGGGATCTGGAGATCATCGCCAAATACTACCAGGATGGTGAGTGGCAGGGGATCTCAAATGTAAGTAATAACAGTGGATCCCGTGATATTCTACCTGCAACGACCGCAGATGATTCGGGTAACGTATGGGTTCTTTTCCAGACGGACCGGAACGGTAACTGGGATATCTACGCGAGCAGAATCGTTTCCGATCTCATAGAGCCTGTGGTTTCGGTTGTAATACCGAACGGAGGTGAAGCCTGGAACATCGGTGATACAGAAACGATCGAGTGGATCGCAACGGATAACCGGGGAGTTGATTCAGTATCGCTTTATTATTCCACAAACAACGGATCTGACTGGATCGAGATCGCAGCCGGGGAACCGAATGATTCAATTTATGACTGGCTAATACCTCCAACGCCATCGACCCAGTGTCTTGTTCGCGTTGTTGCGTATGATGGATTCCCAAATGCAGGTGAGGATATTTCGGACAATGTATTTACGATCCGTGATGCACAAGCCCCTGACGTAACCGTATATTATCCAAATGGTGGAGAAACATTCTATGTCGACGACGTAGAAACGATCAGGTGGTCAGCCACGGATAATATCGGTGTGGATTCACTTGCCCTGGAATATTCAACGAATGGTGGTAGTGCCTGGAGCTTTATAACATCCCCGTCGCCGACCGACACAGCATATGATTGGACGATCCCTGCGGTTCACTCTTTCGAGTGTCTGGTGAGAGCCGTGGCGTTCGATGCGGGAGGCAATATGGGCGGTGATGAATCTGACTCACTGTTCAGTATCATCGACAATGAAGCACCCGTAATCACTGTATTGGTGCCAAATGGCGGTGAGATATGGTATTGCGACACCATCTACACGATTGAATGGGATTCCTATGACAACGTTGGTATTGATAGTCTGGATATCCACCTGTCACTCGATGGCGGTGCAACGTATCCTCTACACATAGCACACATTGATGGGAATGATTCATCGTATGACTGGACCGTTCCAGATACAACGTCTGAGACATGTCTGATCAGGATCACCGGTTACGATGTTGCCGGGCTCGTTACCGTCGATGAGAGCGACAGTGTATTCATTATTGGTGAATTCGGGATCGAGGAGTTGCTCGGCATTCCACGATACTTTGCCGTGGATCTTGTATCATCCAATCCATATGTAAGCAATCTAGTTATAAAACTCCAGCTGCCTCAAACAATGAAAGTAATGGTATCAGTATTTGATGTGCAGGGTTGTTTTGTTGAATTTATTGTGCACGAAGACCTGGCACGCGGATACTATACGTTCTCATGGAACAACCCGAAGGTCGCCGCCGGTATTTATTTCGTTCAGGTAAAGACCGCGGAATACGAGAAAACAGAGAAAATTATTAAGTTAAGATAGAGGGAAAATTCCCCTCTCCTTTTTTCCTCTCCCCTTTACCAAGGGGGAGAGGGATGGGTGAGGGGGTTTTTATGTTATTGATGCTGGAAAGAAAAGGCAAGCGCTATCTTTTTTGAATGTCAGGTAGTGGCAGAGCCTCTCGACAATGCTCGAGACCTGCGGCTTGCTCTGCAAGATATCCTTCATGCTGATGTTCTGATACGCTGATATGCGCTATTCATTGAATGCCCAATGATAAATGACTGGTGACTTTGTTGTTAAATTTTCCTCGACAGGAGTTTCTTCACGCACTTGTATAACTCAAGTTTGGGCTCCGGGTAATACCATGTATAGAAGAGGTTATTATGATACAATGGATCAGTGTCTTCAGTAAATCCGGTTTTTAAGAATTCCTGGGTGTGGGGGATAGGTGAGAATTCACATAAATGTGGATGCACTTTTAATCTGTGACATAGCTCGATCGAAGCGATCATATCCCGGGGATCCTGATCAGGCATTCCAAAGAGGATATATGCATGGATTTGATCCGGAGTGAATCCCGCTGTTTTCAAAATATCCACTGCTTGAATGAATTCTTTGGTATTTACTTTCCCACCGGTTTTTTTCTGGATAGCGGGATTGATTGTTTCCAAGCTAAGGTACATTGTTTTAAAATTCGCCCTGTACATCAGTCGGGCGATATCGGCGGTAATGTAACGACAATGTAATCCGTTCGATGCATGGAGATTCGGGTGATAACAGTTGGTCGCGATATCTTCAAGCAGGTTCGCGAATTCCTTGTTATAAAGCAATGCGTCATCGAAGAATGCAATATTGTTGGTTCTGTTTGAAAGAACAGTAAGCTGGTGTTCGACCAATGCATTCGGGATCGTCTGGAATTGCGCGCAGAGGATATTTGTTGCACAGTACGTGCAGTCGAACGGGCAGCCACGGGAAGTAAGTACAACGGCATAAAGGAGTTCAGGGTATAGCGAATAATCCGGAAGCATATCTTGAGGTTCTATTTCTATATCACCTGTAAGACCGAGCGAGCGCAAAAAGACCATCATTTTTTGCTCGACCGCTCCGGTAAGTACCTCATCCGCGCCCGAATACACCCGGGCATGCTTTTCGCACAGGGTCGCATAGATCCCGCCAAGTATGATCTTGGTTCGGGGGAATATCTTTTTCAGTATTTTGATGATTTCAAAAACACCCGGATACCAATAGGTCATGCCTGATGTTACGAAAATCATATCTGGCGGTTTGACGTGTTCCACGGTATCGATAAACGTATCTCTCGGGATGCCGTACCTTTTATAGTGCCGGGGTACATTTTTTAAAACATCTGGTTTTTTCACTACCTCATGGTGATATTTGCCACGGCCCCATTTGTCTGTCCTGGTGTGTGTCCTGTAATATGGATTCAAACGGTCCATACAATCAATGAGATCGATCTTGAAGCCGCATTTACTGAGGATCCGGGCGACAAGGAGCAATCCGGTCGGCTTGTTCCAGAAGTCAAACGCCTTGAAATCATACACCCAGGGATTTACCAGCAGTGCATGCATGGATCCATTGTAGCAAATCGTCTGACGGTTTCAAGTCCTTTTAAAGGAGTGGGGTACAATCGTTCTCAGCATTGACTTTTAGCAGAGATTGCTTAAACTTTTTTATGGCGATATTTATCGTTCTATTCTACTTGATCTTCTTCGCGGTCGCGGTTCTGGGGACCATCTTCTGGATATGGATGATCGTTGATTGTGCCACCAACGAACCTGCAGAGGATAAAGACAGGGTAATGTGGATTCTTGTTGTTGTCCTCGCCGGCCTCATCGGTGGGGCGATATACTATTTTGTGCGGCGTCCAGAGCGGATAAAAAAGTACGGTAAGTAGTAGCATAAGGTAGTTCTCGACTGCGCTCGAACAGTAACTAGTCTAAGGTAGTTCTCGATTTCACTCGAACAGTAACTAGCATAAGGTAGTTCTCGACTACGCTCGAACGGTAATTGGTTACTCTTCGAGTAAGCGCAGCGCATCGAGAAGTTACCAAAGGTAGTTCTCGATTTCACTCGAACAGTAACTAGTCTAAGGTAGTTCTCGACTGCGCTCGAACAGTAACTAGTCTAAGGTAGTTCTCGACTGCGCTCGAACGGTAACTAGTCTAAGGTAGTTCTCGACTGCGCTCGAACGGTAATTTATTCTTCGAGCGAATCCCGAGTTTGTCGAGGGAGAGTCGAGAAGTTTCTTAAGGAGGGCAAACATGCAGTGGAAATGGTATGTATATATTATTGAATGTGAAGACAATACCTATTATACCGGGATGACATGGAAGCCCGATCAAAGATGGATACAACATCTTTCAGGCTTGGGTTCAAAATATACAAATAAGCACAAACCAAAGAAATTAGTTTACCTGGAAGAATATGATGATTTAGAACAGGCGCGTAGACGAGAACGGCAGATCAAGAATTGGAGTCGGGTGAAGAAGCGTAAATTAATTAATGGTGAATGGGGAAAATGGATTTAAGGAAGTTCTCGACTACGCTCGAACAGTAACTAGTCTAAGGAAGTTCTCGACTACGCTCGAACAGTAACTAGTTTAAGGAAGTTCTCGACTACGCTCGAACGGTAACTAGTCTAAGGTAGTTCTCGATTTCACTCGAACAGTAACTAGTCTAAGGTAGTTCTCGATTTCACTCGAACAGTAACTAGTTTAAGGAAGTTCTCGACTACGCTCGAACAGTAATCAGGTACTCTTCGAGTAAGCGCAGCGCATCGAGAAGTTACCAAAGGTAGTTCTCGATTTCACTCGAACAGTAACTAGCATAAGGTAGTTCTCGATTTCACTCGAACGGTAATTGGTTACTCTTCGCCTGTCCTGAGTCTGTCAAAGAAAGTAAACGCAGCACTTCGAGAAGTTCCTTGGTTATTTCCCTACCGTGATTTCGCGATCACCTGCAAATTATCCACGAATTTCGCAAAGAATTCTTCTTTCGGGAAGATGCTACCCAATATCTTCGCGGCAAACACCGCAGCCTCTTCAACTGGCAGACAATACTTCATTTCCAGGAAATTACTGCGTAATTCTTTTGCCTTATCTTTGACAACGGCATTTTTAGTAAGGCAATCCGTGATCAATTCTGCAAGTTGTTCAAAATCCTTTTCCTTCATACCGAACCTTGTCATTTCTTGTACACCCATTCTGATACCGCTCGCATCAAGAAAACTTTCATCATCCGGTAAAGCCTGGTAATTGGTAACGATGTTGTTGTCTTCTAACCAGCGTGCCAGGTCCATGCCTTTTCCGTGTTTGCTAATGCGGATAACCACCTGGTGCGTTTCCGTGAAGCCGTCAGCAGGATCTCCCTCAACATCGATACCACGGTCGTTCAGGGCTTTGGCAAAGGCTTGAGCGTTCTTGCGGATCTGCGTCTGGTATTCTTTTTTAAATGTATTCATCTCGTACGTTGCCATAAGCAGGGCAAGAAGAGTGCCGAGGTGGTGATTGCTTGTTGAGCCCGGGAATGCCCTGCTTTTTATATCGATCCACAATTTGGAGAACGGGCTATCTTTGGTGATCGAGGAGGCGATCACGCCGCGCTGTGGTCCGAAAAAGGTTTTGTGTGTGCTGCCGGTAACGATATCTGCTCCTTCTTTGAATGGTTCCTGCAGGACTCCGTATAATCCGAGCACGTGAGCCATATCATACATGATAATCGGTCGTGTATCCCAGTCTTTCACGATATTATACAGGAATTCGACCGGCTCTCGGTGCAGAAACATGCTCTTGCCAAAGACGACAAGTTCTGGTTTATGCGAGACCAGGAGTGTTCTTAATTTATCGGTATCGGTTTTATACAAGCAGTCCTTGCGCACCGGGAAGTTAATAACATTCTCCTTGCCGGTTGCCGGATTTTCTTCAACGTAATTGAAGAGTGCCCCCATGGGCTGTGAACTTAGATGACCGCCCAGGGTTAGTTCATTGTTCATGACAAGATTGAGCCGCCGAAACGGCTCACCATCTTTACGTCCCCGGTTTATGAATTTCGTCACTGCTTTGAATACGACCTCGTTCGCCATCTGCCCGCTGATCGGTCGCAGTTCAACGCGCGGGCAATTAAAATATTGCTGCATTTCCTTGCGCAGGGTTTCCTCGACTTCATAAATAAAATCGATTCCCTGGTAAAAATATACCTCCTGACCTTTCATTGTTCTGTGTTCGGCATAGCGACCAGAGGGATCCGATATTTCGCATAGTTTCACCAGGGAGCTTGGGGTTGTTTCCGATGGGATGAGATTGATACATGCTTTTTGCCGCCAAGTATTATTTTTTTCTATTTTTTCGACTAACGCTTGAATTTTATTGGCTAATTCCGACACAATTACCTCCTGTTTCTTATAGTAACCGTCTGATGTCCATATGTCAAGCCTGCCTTAAATTTGGCAGAGCAGGCTCTGCCACTACAATGTTCTGTCTACCATCTCATGTCCCTCATAGGAGCCTAAATCATGCCAAACGCTAAGCATTACCGCGTTAGATACTACTGATAAAAATTCCAAATCTCCCGATAATGGCGAATGATTAATAACCAATAACTGGTTATTGTAGTGGTCGAGTTTACTCGACAGATCTTTTTAGTGTGTATCAAATTTCGGATTTAATTCATTTATTGCCGTCTCGTGCCTTACCTGGCCCAGATCGTCTTCAGGTGTTCTGATTTGCCTTGTAGTGCCTTGTTGACACTCTGGTCTTTATATGTAAAATAAGCAGTTATGAATCTGAGTGTCGTCGGTTTACAATGGGGTGATGAAGGCAAGGGAAAGATCGTTGATTATCTGGCAAAGGATTTTGATGTAGACGTCCGGTTCCAGGGAGGTTCCAATGCCGGACATACAGTCCAGGTTGGGAGTGAAAAGTATATATTCCATTTGATCCCGTGCGGTGTACTCCATAAAAAAGTCATTGGTGTGATCGGAGCGGGCTGCGTGTTCGATCCCGTGGTATTTTTCAATGAATTGAACGGTCTGAAGGCGTATGATCCGGATCTAACAAAACGGATAAAAATCTCCAAGTATTGTCATCTAATTATGCCATACCATATCCTACTGGATAAGATCCGCGAGGAATCAAAACAGGTGATCGGCACGACAAAACGCGGTATCGGTGCCACTTATGAAGATAAATATGGACGTGTCGGGATACGCATCGGTGATCTTTTTGATCCCGAAGGTTTTAAGGAAAAACTGAGAGTGAATATCAGCCGCAAAAACCATCTACTTATGGACATATATCATGCTGAACCCTTATCCGATAGTGAGATCTATGATAAGTTTATGAATTTTGCTGATCGCCTAAGAGATATGGTGGTCGATGATGCACTATATGTTAATACAGCGATACAAAAGAAAAAAGCCGTAGTATTCGAAGGTGCACAAGGTGCGTTGCTCGATATCACCTATGGTACGTATCCTTATGTAACCTCTTCTCATACGATAAGCGGGAGTGCAAGTATCGGGTGTGGCGTGGCTCCGTATGATATAACTGATGTGCTGGGCGTAACAAAAGCCTATACAACACGTGTTGGCCTGGGACCGTTCCCGACCGAAGATAAGGAAGATGCAGCACAATGCCTTCGGGATAAAGGGCAGGAGTATGGCGCGACAACTGGACGTCCGCGCCGTTGTGGTGCCTTTGATGCATCAGTTGTAAAATACTCGGCTCGGTTGAGTGGTGTAAAGAAAATCGCGTTAACGAAATTTGATATCCTTGCGGGTATCGAACCGCTCCGAATAGCGGTTGGGTATACCAATGGCAAGGACTTTGATCCGTTCATAGCACAAGATCTTATCCCCGTATATGAGGAACTCCCGGGATTCAAGGAGGACATAAGTAAAATCCGGAAATTCAAAGAACTCCCTGATGAAGCGCGAGATTATATCAGGATGATCGAAAGGTATACGGGATCGATTGTCCAATACATTTCAGTGGGTCCTGAGCGGGAAGCAGTAATCATCAGAGAATAGTCCTTTATTCTCTGCAAACATCGATGTTTAAGCAAGGTTAAGTAGTTTAACCATTTCATTAACTGAACTGAAACTTTCTCTTGATTTTTTTATAATGTTGTATATATTTATGTTAATGAATGGTACCGAAGGAAGGGTGTGGGCTGAAATATATATTGATAATCTTGTTGAAAATTACAAAATCATTAGAAATGAAGTAAAAAAAGCAAAGGTCATGGCAGCGATCAAAGCGGATGCATATGGTCATGGCGCGGTTGAAGTTGCACGAACCCTTGAAAATGAAGGAATAACGATGTTCGGCGTCGCAAGTGTGGAGGAGGGTATAGAACTGCGTCAAGCGGGGATAACGACCTCAATATTGATTCTCAGTCCGATCTTATACTCTCAGATCGAAACGGCTCTGCAATTCCATTTGATCCCTACAGTGAGTGAACTGAAGTTCTTTCGAGCGCTTGAAAAAAAGGCAAGAAAACTCGGCACGCCGATCATTATCCATGTTGAGATCGATACTGGTATGACACGAACCGGTCTTCCATACGAAACTTCAAAACGTTCTTTGCGGGCAATGGCAGCATCGCGATACGTGAAGATCGATGGGATATTTTCTCATTTTCCGGTTGCCGACTCCAATCGTGCATTCACGAAAAAGCAGATTAAAGATTTCCACAGACTGGTCAAAAACCTGCCCCGAACCAGGATACAGCCGACATACCTTCATATGTCCAATTCTTCGGGGATATTCAAACATACGAACGCGCATATGGGATTGGTCAGACCCGGGATCTCGCTCTATGGTTTAGCATCATCATCAGACATCCATTATTCAAAGGATCTTAAACCGATGATGGCACTGAAATCAAGGATAGTGAATACAAGGATGGTGAGGGCGAACACCCCGGTCAGTTACGGTCATACATTCATCACAAAGCGGAGAAGTCGGATCGCTACAGTGAGTGTGGGATACGGAGACGGTTTTCCGCGGAGTCTGTCCAATCGTGCGGATGCTCTGATCAAAGGTCGGCGTGTCCCGATCGTGGGTACGGTATGCATGGATCTTATTATGATCGATATCACCGATGTTCCGGGCGTGAAAATCAACGATATTGTTACGCTGATCGGTAAGGATGGTAAAGCAGAGGTCACGGCGGGTGAGTGTGCCCAGAAAGCAAATACGATCGTATATGAGATAACATCCGGGATCGGTCCGCGGGTCGCGCGGGTCTATAAATACAATAATAAGTGTATTAGTGTAAGAAATTTGTTGGGAAGATGGCGTTATGCTGGATAAGAAGGGTTTAATTGTTTTTGAGGGCATACGTGAAACAAGGAGGCATGTATGAAGAAGTTCTTGATCCTTTTGGTGTTTGTCTCGATATTTGCCCAGGAGACTACACATGAGGTCAAAACAGGCGATACACTCTGGGATATAGCCGGCTGGTATTATCAGGATCCATTCTTATGGCCATACATCTGGCGCGCAAACCTCACGGTAGTTGAGGATCCGCATTGGATTTATCCTGAAGAACTGCTGGTGATCCCCGACGTGCCTGAAGAAAGTGTCTATGTGACACCACCTGAATGGTATTATGATCAACCGGAGTATATTCTGACAAAACCCGGGGCAGAAGTCGTGTCCGCGATCGTTCCAGAGAACAGGGTGTTCACTGAACATCTGATCCATCGGGCAGGATATATTGTTGAAGAGGATCTGCCTTATTGGGGTAAGGTTATCGGGACAGAGCCGCTAAAAGAAAAGAACATCGTTTCTTACAAGAAGGTGTACATTGATCGTATCGATGACGTCAAGGTAGGCGATATTCTTTCTGTTTATCGTCCGGGAGTGACCTTAAAGCATCCGGAGACTGGTGAAGCCTTGGGGCAGGAGATTGTGATGCTTGGGAAAGTTGAAGTAGAGAAGCTTGGTGAAGAGGGTGCTCGGTGTCAGGTGATCACTTCATACGATATTATGGATATAGGCGATTTCGTTACTCCCTACGAACCGATCCTTGCACCAACTGATGTACAGCTGCTTCAGACCGAAGAGGATGTCGAGGGTTACGTTGTTGAAGTTAAGGACTATAATATGGTCACTTCACCTCATGTATTTGTGTTTATTGATCAGGGCGAGGAGATCGGGACTGCGGTGGGTGATGTGTATGATATCTACCAGGAGCGTGAGGTTGATGGTAAGAAAATGCCCGATTTCAATATTGGTAAAGTGCAGGTGGTCAGTGTTTTCAGACTCGCCTCGGTTGGATTACTGCTCCATGACCGAGAAACAGCAAAAGTCGAGCGGGGTGAGAAGATAAGGCTTGTGTTGGAGGCAAGGTGAAGGAAAAGGAAGCCCTGCATCAAGTATATCTCTTTCGCGAATTATCTCCAAGTGAAATGGACATTTTGATATCGATATCAAAGGAAAAACGGTGCAAGAAGGATGAAATGGTTTTCAAAGAAGGAGCTACTGGCGATGCGTTCTATCTGATCGTTTCCGGAAGTATTCGGATTTCCACAATTGTACCTGGTGTTGGAGAAGAAGCACTTACGATTCTACGCGAGGGAGAGTATTTCGGTGAGATGGCGCTTATTGATGATGCACCTCGTTCAGCATCAGCGATCGCGAATGATGATACCATCCTGCTATTGATCGAAAAGGATAATTTTCGTAAACTACTTGCCCAGGAAACTGGCATTGCGTACAAACTTCTATGGGTGTTCACCAAGACACTATCGGCTCGACTAAGGAAAACAGACGAACAACTGAAGAGTATTTTTTCGATCGCTAAAACATTCTGATAGATCGTTGATCAGTTGTGGGTTAGAAAGTTAGATTCAAAAGTAATAACCCATTATAATCGACGATTGTGATCGATAGATAATAATATTCTAGGAAAGATCTAATAACATGTTCGACATTTTTGGTGCAAAGGATCCACAGAAAGCTCTGCAGAAGGCTACGGAGTATGTGCGTGAGGGGAGAAATAGCACTGCGATCAAGATTCTTGAGGATAACTTGGTCGAGAGTGAGGACGCTGCAGATCTTTACATTCTTCTTGCTAAACTATACTTCGATGCCGAAGAACGTGGACGTACTGTTGCGGTTCTAAAGCAACTTAAATCTTTTGCCCGTTCAAAGACAGATGAGATCGTGGCAACACTATCCGATCTTTTCTATCAGCATGCCTCCATTGATACAGCTGATTTTCTGCTGCAATTACACATAGAACAGCAACGGTATGATGAACTATCAAAAGTATTACGCAACCTGAGTGAACGCGAGATTACGCTGTTAGCAACACGCTATGAAAAACTGAAGCAAACGGTCGATGCAAAAAATGTCGTTTCAAAAAGGGACTTTGAAAACCTGATAATCCTGGCGACGGTTCATTTCTTTGCCGATGAGAGTGATAAGGCGCTCAATGCGGTCGAGCATATGATCGACGAAGAAACACATGCCAAGATGCTTCTGGGTTGGGCACGGATCATCGGACGGGAACGTTACACTGATTGGCGTGCAGGGATCTTGTTGATCCGGGTCCTGATGACCAACAAGGATTTTGAAGGAGCCCTGACCCATGCCCAGCGGATCGCAGAAAAACATGAAGATAGTCTGGATGCACTTATGGCGACCATCAGTGCCGCTAAACCGCCTGCTGAGATGGGTGGGGCGTATACCCAGTTCACCACTGATCTGTATATTAAGAAAGGCGATCTTGATTCATCAACCGACCTTTTGCTTAATTTGCTCAAAACTGATCCGAAAAAGAGTGATGATGTTATCAAGGGCTTGCGTGAACTTGATCGCATAAATCCCGGGAATCTTAAAATACTTTTTGCGTTGAACGAAGCATATACCCAGGCAAACCGCCTTTCTCTTGCCGTAACGGAACTGAACAAGATTCTGGATGTTGATCCAGGACAGTTCAAGAAGGTGATCGCGCGTTATGAAGACATATTCAAAAAGGAGCCGAATAATCCTCAGATCATTGAAGGATTGGTTAATGCATATTTGGGAAAGAATGATACGAGGACCGCGGTCAAAGTAATAGAGAAAGCATACGCAAATGATCCGGGTCTGCTTGATGAGTATGTTATCAATCTAAATGCTATCCTGGAGAAGAACCTTGATAGTCCAAAGGCATTATACCTTTTAGGACTGTGCTATGCCCATAAGGGAGAGCATGATGATGCCCGGGTAATTCTTGAAAACCTCCTTGATAATGAACAGTATGAATTGGTCAAAAAAGCTACCGAGGAGATTCTGGAAGAAAGCCCGGATGATTTTACCTATATCAATTTCAAAACAAAGAGCATGATCGAATTAGGTGAAGAAGTCAAAGCCTTTAGTTTGATCGGGAACTTTATCCGATCACATCCCGAAGAGATTGCAGAATTATTGCCAACATTGGATGTGTTGGTTGACAAACAGCCCTCTTTGGGTGATAAGATAGTGCCGCTCATTGCGAAATATAAAGAGAAAGATCCTTTTATCACGGAACTAGCAACTGCTCGTGCCTATGCATTCAGCGGTGATCAGGATAAGGCGGTTCAATTATTCGAGAAACTGCTCAAGGATGAAACGCACAGGGAAATGGTCCGGCGTGCTTTGATCGAAGTTATTCAAGCTCGGCCCAAGGCTGTGCCCCTGTTGCTTGCAGCCGCGCGGATCTTCATGAAAGAAGGTGAAGTAGAAACAGCCACAAGGTTTTTCAAAACCGCACAGATGGTCGATCCGAAAGCCTTTTTTGAGATCGTGGATGAGTTCTATGATGCTCTAAAAGCATTTCCCAAGGATCGCGAGATCCGGAAGCTATTGGTCGATACTTTCTTCCACAGGAAATTGTGGGAACGTGTAATTGATGAATCAAAGCATGCGATCGAAGTTTTTGACCGGGACGAGGCCCAGTATTTCAATCTGATGTTGGGTGAAGCACTAGTTGAAAAAGGGAATTTAAGTGATGCAGTGAGACCGCTCATGCTTTCCCTGGACGGTCCATCAAATTTCGCTAATGTCGTGATTGAATATCTTGATAAGATATTGAATATTGATAAAAGCAATGTTCCCGCTCACTTTGCACGCGGTCGAGCATTGAGTCGTGCCCAGCGAATTGATGAAGCTGTCGAGGAGTATTTATTGACTGTTCGAATTTTACCTGCCCGCGCTGAATATGTGTATGATGAATTGAAGACACTGTCTTCAAAGGCAATGGCCAATCCCCTTATCATATTTGCCATGGGTACTGTTGAGCTTGTTCTGAAACAGTATGATGAAGCGGTGAAACATCTGCTGCAGGCATGTGAACTTGAACCGACATTGGTTAAACGGGTGATACCGCAATATGAAAAACTGGAGCAGTCATCAAGTTCTCCACTGCTGGATTTTTCCCTTGCCCGAGCGTACCACCTGGCTGGTTTAAAAAGCTCGGCAGTCAAATATTATATGAAAGCACAGGCGGTTGAAAAAACATACCGCGAGCCATCAATTTCTGAAATGAAAAAAATATGCGCTGAAAGCCCGGAGGATATAGAATCCCATAAGGCGCTGGCCGAGTTATATTTGAATTACAATAATCTTGAGGATTCGTTGGATCTCGCTGAAAATGTTTATAAAGCAAGAAAACAGGAATCCGACTGGTCAAAAAAGTTTGTTTCCACGGTCCTGAAAAAGAATTCCAAGCATATACCATCGTATTACTTTCTGGGGAAAGTATTTCTGCAGGAGGACCAGGAGAAAAAATCGATCGAGGTATTTAAAAAACTTCTGGAGATCGAAGCCACAGAGATCACCAATGTGATCGCAGTGCTTGAAAAAGACAAGAAAAAGAGCAGCGATCTATTATTATACCTCGGATCGCTTTACAAGGATACTGGTGATATTAAAAAAGCGATCAATATACTCTCAGATCTTTTTACACATGAACCATCTTTTGGTGACGCGATCAGTTATCAGATAAAAGAAGTTTTAAAACGGGATGCGAATCTGATCGAAGCTTATTTACTTGCACATCGAATCTTCCTGCACCAGAAGGAATTTGATCGAGCTCTTGAAGCAATACGATACGCACAATCATTGGCACCGAGCAGTGAGGACATCATTCTGAAAGAGGGTCAGACCTTTTATGAGATGGGTGAAGCAGAAAAAGCGATCAAGCTGTACACTGAATTGCTTTTAAAGACCAAAGACAGGACCGCGATATACCGCTTGATAAGAAAAACACGAGAACAGTATTTTTCCGAGAAGATCGAATCGATACAAGGCAGTGGTGATAGAGAGCGCCTTGCCCGGGCGGAGTTGTATTTGCTTATGAATGATCTGGCAAAATTACAGAAGGAATTAAAGTTCATCCCGCAAGATAACCTGTCAGCGCGACAGCATACACTCCTTCGAGCACGTCTTCGGGTGAGAAAAGGACGTCCGATAGATGCGTTGGAGATAATGAAAAATCTACCGATCGATGATGAAACTGCGCCAGTATACGCTGATATATATGAGGCAATGGGATCCTACAAGGCTGCTGCGTTGGTCCTGCGGCGGGCTGATATGCCAGATGCAGCAAAAAGAATTGCTGGGTATGAAAAGCTTGCACAGGAGAGAAGATTATCCAAAGGAAGATATTTTATTGAAGGGAGGAGTTGATGAAGTGCCCGTTCCTGATAATTAGAAAAGATATCTATGATAAAGCCGGCAAGAAGATCAAAGAGGAATTGGAGCTACAGGACTGCATCAAGAATGATTGTATGGTATACGATGGGGCGACAAAACTGTGTTCATTGCTGTCCTCGAACATGAAGACCGGAGTGATGATTGATGACCTTAAGGATGGCTTCAAGGAACTCCGCGAGGATCTGCATCAACGTCAGGAATCATTTTATACGGTATTTTCATCAACCGTGCAATCACTACAGGAAGCTTTGCTCGGCAGGTTTGATATCCTCAAGAAACAGAATGAAGTGATGGTACTAGGATTTGACCGTCTGGTTGAGACAATTGTCAATAAATTCGAGGGATTGCGATCCAATTTTGTTGATCTTAGCAGTACAATCTCTAACTTCAGTACAACGATGATAGAATCACAGAATAAGGGGGCTGAGGTTCTTAATGCGAATTTCAATACATTGGCACAATCATTGAATGACCAGGGGAGCGAGTTCAAGTCATTAGTGCAGTCCATGCAACATACCATAGACGAGATCAGAAATGCTCAAATACAGTATTTTGAGAGTGCCTCGATATTCAATGGTAAGATCCTGAATGCCATTATTGAACAGGGTGAGGGCAATGTAAAAGTCGGTGAGAACACTAATGCCAGACTCGAGGTATTGCGACAGGACGTTGAGAAAATGACAGTGGCAAGCCAGGCTAGCATGGAAGCCATGACCAGCACGATCGATAAGATCGGTGTGACGAATCAGGATAACGCAGCGAAAATGGAAGCCCTGGTGAATGGAATAACGGATATCACGAACGTACTGCGGAGCGAAGTCGCCGGGATAAAGTCGGAGATTTCAAATGCAGGTAATATTATAGGCAGCAAGATCGATACGTTGAGTACATCCCTCGCTGAAACGATGAAACCAGGTATTGACAGTATGACCGAATTGATGCGGACTGAGGTTGCGGGACTAAAATCCGAAACTATATCGATTTTGAACTCGATATCCGGAAAATTCGACCAACTGAGCACTGCCCTTGCTGAGACCATGAAGCCGGGCATCGATGCGATGGCTGAAACCATGAAAACTGAATTCAGCGGTCTGAAACAGGAGACTGTGAATGCCCTCAACGGACTTGCTGTGAAGTTCGATGGGTTGAGTACGGTGTTTGCGAATGAGATAAGGGGAAATACCGAGCACATGAGTATTAAGATGAGTGAGTTGAATAACACAAGCGTAGCCCTTAAAGCGGATATCAATACACTGAAAGAATCCTTGATCTCAAAACTGGATCAATTGAGTATCACATTGACAGAAACCGGGAAGATGCAGGAGCAAACGATACAGAATATGGCCACCAGTTTTAGTGGGGTCGGTGAGAGTATTCGAACTGATGTTACTGATCTAAAAACGAATACATCGGCAGTGATTGAGGGATTTAATAAAGATGTTGGTAAGTATATCGAAGCGGTAAGATCCGAAATTGCTGGTTTAAAAGCCGATCAAGTCACATCGTTAACTAATATTCAGGGTACGGTCGTGCAGTTACAGGAGTTGTTCAAAAACTCGAGTGATAGCATGGGATCGATGAGCGATATGATGAAAAACCTGAATACCAACTACATTGAATCGCTCAGTAAGATCGCCGGGCTTGCTGAAGGGATGCGCAAGGGTGTCGCGAAAGTCGGTGAAGGAATGCATGATTCCGTAAAAGATCTCGTCAAGGAAATGAAGAGTGAGATCGGGGCGCTTGAGAAGCAATATGAAAAGACCTTCGGTGATATCGCAAATCTTGCTGGAAAATTCGAGGATCTGAACAAACGTATCAAGGAGATGACCAAAGAGGTAGAAAAGGAATTCAAAGATTCGTTCGATCGCCAGGAACAATTGTCTAGCTACACCAAAACCATAGTGGAACATATAAAATCTTATTTTGAGAAAGAAGAGGCACGTTACAAGGAAGAACAGGTACTCAGGCAGAAAAAAGAAGCACTCGACCACTTTGACCGTGCTACCCTGTACTATTACCGCGGCAATTACGAGTTAGCCGTGAATGAGATCAACAAAGCAATGGAAACAGAAAAGACGGCAGAATATTATAACTTAAAAGGATTACTCCTCGCTGAACTGGGTAAGTTCGACGATTCCAAGAAAATTTATGCACAGGCCCTTAAGCTCGAACCGAACCTTGCCGAGATCAATAATAATCTCGGCTTGTTGTATTTGAAAATGAAAAAACTTGATGATGCTGTCGTTGCCTTCCAGGAGGCGGTGAAAAAGAATGTCAATTACGCTCTTGCTTATGTGAACTTGGGTAAGGCTTACATTGAAAGTGAAAAATACGATGATGCGATCAAGTCGTTCGAAAAGGCGCTGCAGATCGATCCGTCTAATTACGAGGCGCAGGAAGCCATCAAATTGTATAAAGAGGGTAAGATCGGACAATGAGGTGATGTATGGGTATACTCGATAAACTGAAAAAAGACAAAAAGAAGGAATCGGTCCTTGACTCCCTGCTTAAGAAAAAAGAACCCGAAAAGAAACCCGGTGAGATCCCTAAAAAGCCGGATGACATAGAGGTAAGAGAGCTTCCCACCTCTGATACGGATAAACTGGCAATGGCGGAAGATATCGATATGGAACCGATAGAGGAACCTAAGCCGGTTCAGGAATTCCGCGCCGAAGGTATGCACGAATTCACCCTCGACAGTTTGGGGGCGGATTCAGGTGGTGCAAGCATCAAAGCCGAGTACAAATCCAAGGTCGTACAGTTGATCGATAAGGGCAAGATCGATGAGGCGATCAAACTCCTCGAGGAACTGCAGCTAAAACTGATCGCTGAAGGATAGACAGAAATTTGTAATGATATATAGAAGGAGCCTGCGAATGCAGGCTCCTTTTTATTACTTGCCAAAGAAGAGGGCTATTATCTTTTCTTTTTTCCGGGAGTTTTTATGGTTGTTTTCTTTGTTCTTTTTGCGATTCGTTTCTTGATTGTCTTTATCGTTGTTTTTTTAACTTTTTGTGGTGCATCATTTTTAGCCGCCCTTATCTTACCGCCATAAAGTACACTGGCGTGGGCAGCTGCCAACCGTGCGATCGGTACACGGAATGGCGAACATGACACATAATCCATGCCGATTTGGTGGCAGAAGTGCACTGATTTCGGTTCACCACCATGTTCTCCGCATATCCCGATCTCGAGTTTCGGATTCGCCTTCCGTCCTTTTTCAATGCCGATCTTCACGAGTTCACCGATGCCAATCTGGTCAATGCTCTGGAACGGATCACCGGGCAGCAAGCCGTCCTTTATGTAATCAGGCAGGAAACCCCCGATGTCATCGCGCGAGAACCCGAAACCCATCTGCGTGAGGTCGTTCGTTCCATAGGAGAAGAATTCCACTACCTTTCCGATCTGGTCAGCAGTTAAGCAAGCGCGCGGGATCTCGATCATTGTACCGTACATATATGGTATTTTCTTCATACCATACTTTGTGCATGTTTCTGCATATATTTCATCTACCAGATACTTGATTCGGACGAGTTCACGTGCTTCAGCCACGACCGGGACCATAATCTCGGGATGGGGTTTCTTGCCTTCCTTGATCAGTTCTGCGGTTGCTTCAAGCACTGCTCGCACCTGCATCGCCGTGATCTCAGGATAAGTGATGCCAAGGCGTACGCCCCGGTGTCCCATCATCGGATTTGATTCGTGCATGGATTCAGCGCGATCCATCAGTTCTTCCTGTGAAATATTAAGGTCAGTAGCTAATTGCTCCAGCCTGTTCTTTTCGCGCGGTACGAACTCATGCAAAGGCGGGTCAAGGAGCCGCATGACCACGGGCAGACCATCCATTGCTTCGAGGACGCCTTTGATATCTTTTTTAACATACGGATACAGTTCGGTTACGGCTTTTTCACGTTCTTTTTTTGTTTTGGACATGATCATCTTACGCAGCCGGAAGAGGGGTTCTTCGGATCCCTGGCCATAGAACATATGTTCCGTCCGCATAAGACCGATGCCCTGAGCACCGAAATTCCGGGCACGTTTTGCATCCGATGGCGTATCAGCATTCGCCCGGACACCAAGCCTGCGGATAGAATCGCATATCTTCAAAAAATCCTGGAGCAGGACGTTTTCTTCAGCGGATTCGAGCATAGGCAATTGCCCTACATATACATTGCCTTTTGTCCCGTTCAACGTGAACCAGTCGCCTTCATTATATGTTTTGTCATTCACATACATTTCTTTTTTCGTACTGTTGATCTTGACCTCCCCGCAGCCCACAATGCAGCATTTTCCCCACCCGCGAGCAACTAGTGCCGCGTGCGAGGTCATGCCGCCGCGTGCCGTAAGGATCGCCTGGGCAGCGCGCATGCCTTCAACATCTTCGGGATTCGTCTCTTCGCGCACCAGGATCACCTGTTTGCCCTGTTTCTTCCATGCTACTGCATCATTGGACGAGAAGACGATCTGTCCGGATGCCCCGCCTGGACCGGCTGGTAATCCAGTGGCGATCGGTTTGTGCACCAGTTCGGCTTGAGGATCGATCATCGGATGGAGCAACTCATCGATTTGAGAAGGAGTGACACGCAGTACTGCTTCCTCCTTGTTGATTGATTTCTCCTTGAACATATCAACCGCCATTTTTACGGCTGCCGGACCGTTCCGTTTGCCGGTGCGTGTTTGAAGCATATAGAGCGTGCCGTTCTCGATCGTGAATTCTATATCCTGCATATCGCGGTAGTGTTTTTCCAGCTTTCTCTGATAAGCAAAAAGTTGTCTGTATATACCAGGCATGGCCGCCTCAAGTGATACAAGGTTTTTATTATGGTCGGATTTGGAATATTCATTGACTGGTGCTGGAGTACGGATTCCGGCAACCACATCCTCACCCTGTGCATTGATGAGGAATTCACCATAAAACTTATTATCGCCGTTAGCCGGATTCCTGGTGAATCCTACACCGGTGGCAGAATCCTTGCCCATATTACCGAAAACCATGGCCTGGACATTGACCGCGGTGCCCCACTCGTCCGGGATCCCTTCAATACGACGGTAACTGACTGCCCGTTTGCCATTCCATGATGCGAATACAGCCTTGATACCGCCCCAGAGTTGTTCATTATGATCATCCGGGAATTCCTTACCGATCACTTCCCGCACTTTTATTTTGAACTGTCTGCATAATTCCTTGAGGTCAGCGATCGTGAGCTGGACATCATTGGTATAATCCTTGCGTTCTTTCATGACATCCATGAGTTTTTCCAGCTGGTGTCGTATCCCGGATTCATCGTCCTTGAGTTCCACTCCACCGGCCTTTTCCATAACCACATCCGAGTACATCATAATAAGGCGTCGGTACGCATCGTAGACAAATCGTTCGTCTTTGCTCTGTTCGATAAGACCGGGGATCGTTTTACTTGTCAGGCCGATATTCAATACGGTTTCCATCATGCCGGGCATTGATTGACGAGCTCCAGAGCGAACTGATACGAGCAGGGGATTTTTGGGATCGCCGAATTTCCTATGCATAAGCTTTTCAGTGAATGCAATCGCTTTATTCACCTGCGTCGTAAGATCCTTGGGCAGTTTCTTTTTTTCCATATAAATGGTGCATACTTCTGTGGTAATTGTGAATCCCGGTGGAACAGGTATGCTAAGATTGGACATCTCGGCAAGGTTAGCGCCTTTTCCTCCGAGTAAATTCTTCATTCTAGCAGAGCCTTGTGCTTTTCTTCCTCCGAAGGTATACACAAGTTTTCTTACCATCTTAATCTCCTTTCTATTTTTTTCAAAAAACTGGATTCATACGGATGGGTAAGGATTCAGACAGAGGGCACGTGCCACGAATCGCTTACGATCCGTCAAATTTTTAAATGCTTTTTGAGAAGCTTTTCAAGATTTGGGCTGCCACTTATCCGCAATTCGTAATCTACCTTAACGGCAGGTTTGTTTAGTTTCATGAATTTCCTCAGATCAACAGGTGTCGCGATGATGATCGCATCAGCTGGTGTCCGGTTGATACTGCGTTCCAGTTCTTTCATCTGTTTCTTTCCATAGCCGATAGCAGGTAATACTCGATCGAGGTGATTGTATTTTTCAAAGATCCTCCGGATAGACCCAACTGCATACCTGCGCGGGTCAACGATCTTCTTAGCATGATACTTTTTGGCTGCGACAACACCTGCCCCGAATGACATCCCGCCGTGGGTCAGGGTGGGACCGTCTTCTATAATAACCACCCGTTTCTGACGTATGAGTTGCGGTTTATCAATGATGATCGGTGACGCTCCTCGCATAATGATCGCAGAACTGTTCACGGTTCGTATATTCTGCTTGAGGCGACTGACATTTTTCTTCGGTGCAGTGTGTACCTTATTGATGATCACGATATCCGCAAGACAGAGATTCGCTTCTCCTGGATGATATGTCGTCTCATGTCCAATCCGGAAGGGATCTGCCACTACGATATGCAGATCCGGTCTGTAGAAAGGAAGATCATTATTGCCTCCATCCCAGATGATCACGTCAGATATCTTCTCTGCCTGGGTAAGAATCTTACCATAATCAACTCCGGCAAAGATCGGGTTACCGCGAAGGATATGCGGTTCATATTCTTCACGTTCCTCTATTGTGCAGTTATATTTATCAAGATCTTTCATTTTCAGATATTTTTGCACGATCTGATGCTTTAAATTGCCGTATGGCATGGGATGTCGGATCACGGAAAAACGGATACCTTTGTCATGCAGTATCTCACAGATATGTCTTGTTGTCTGGCTCTTTCCAGAACCAGTGCGTACCGCACATACCGAAATAACCGGCCGTTTAGATAACAACATTGATGATCTCATGCCTAATAACCAAAAATCTGCACCTGCTGCGATAATTTTAGATGCTTTATGCATAACATATTCATGTGAAATATCTGAATAAGAAAATACAACAATATCCACAGGGTGTTTTTTGATAAGATCGAGGAGTTCTCGCTCAGGGTAAATAGGTATGCCGTGTGGATATAAACGCCCTGCTAGTTCGCGAGGGTATTGCCTATCGTCGATATTGGGTATTTGAGTTGCTGTGAAGCATATGATCTTATACTGTTTGTTGTTTCTGAAAAACACGTTGTAATTGTGAAAATCCCTTCCTGCTGCTCCCATGATGATAACCTTTCGAACGTGCATAGAGGAACCTCCTTTCGACCGTAATTATATGGTAAAAAACACTGTAAGTCAACTGAAATAAGGAGTAAAACACTTTCCAATTGCCATAAGCCCCTGAAACCATAAAAAGGGCGATATTTAAACAGGTACTGTCAATAACTGTGTGTAAATTTGATTAGAAGATTGCATAATGATGATCCTCCCATTTTTTATTGTATTTAGCAAATAAAGCATACAGGATACGATTACAACTTTCAGTATTAGC
>Ga0180437_10000839_pt1 | contig 55440 bp, 51 predicted proteins | sample SS_ome_4_FD_132410 | JGI IMG/M metagenome (GOLD analysis project Ga0180437, IMG submission 132410) | Hypersaline lake sediment archaeal communities from the Salton Sea, California, USA - SS_3_D_1 metaG | ecosystem: Environmental > Aquatic > Non-marine Saline and Alkaline > Hypersaline >...
AGATTATCGCCCAGGTCGAGGCTGCATTGGCAGAGCGCCCCCATGCTAAATGCCTGGTTTTCACCTGCAACTGGTGTTCATATGCAGGCGCTGATTTGGCTGGTATCGAAAAACGCCAGTATCCAGAATCAGCCCGGCTGATCCGCACAATGTGCTCAGCCCGGATAGAAGAAGATTTTGTATCCCATGCTTTTGAAAAAGGAGCCGGGGCTGTATTGATCACTGGCTGCCGCCTGACTGAGACCGGATCGGATTGTCATTACAACTATGCCAACCGTTTGACCTGGAAGCGGTTCCAGCACTGGCAGCGTAAATTCTCCCGGAATGGAATAGACCCGGAAAGACTGCAGTTGAGCTGGATATCGGCTGCCGAAGGGAAGGAGTTTGCTGAAAAGATGTACGAAATGGATTCTGTGGTGGTGAAGTTTTCAAAATCACAGGAAGCCGTTGAATGTGTTTGATGATTGGGATTGGAACCATAGTTAATTTCGGATGGCAAAAAATCTAAAATTGTTCGATCAAAATGCCTGCGATACATACCTTCTGAATGAAGACCTGTGGGAGAAGGTTGATGAACGCACATCAGGATCTGTTAACCTTTGTTTCCAGTGCGGCGAATGTACTGCTGTGTGTCCGTGGGGGATCGTAAAGGAGGGCGCGCTGAAGGTCCGTTCTATTTTGAGGGGAGCACAATTGGGTATCGAAGACTGGGAAAAAGATATCTGGTTGTGCACAAATTGTGACCAGTGCCAGCTGTATTGCCCCAGAGGTGTCCAGATCGGGGATGTATTTCAGGCGTTACGATCCATAAGCTGGGAAAAACGGGAGGTAGAATCCGGGTTGCCAGGCATGCTCTGGTCAATTTACTGGAACGACAACCCCTGGTCACAGCCCCCATCTGAGAGATTTGCCTGGGCTGGAAATTCGAATGTACCTGTGTATGACCCCAGTAAACATGAATTCTTGCTCTATATCGGCTGCACATCTTCATTCGACAACCGCCTGCAGAGAGTCGCTCAGGCTCTGGTGAGGGTTCTTACTGCGGCTGGAGTAAGATTCGGTTGTCTCGGGGCTGCTGAACCCTGTTGTGGAGAGCCCGTAAAGAGCGTTGGTCATGCCCCTTATTTCTACGAAACCGCCCGATCGACCATCCGGGTTTTTAAAGACGCAGGTGTAGAAAAAGTCATTACACTTTCCCCTCATTGTTATGATGTTTTTAAAAACCACTACAACAAAGTTCTGGAAGAGGAACAATTTGAAGTCGTTCATTATTCCCAGATCCTGGCAGATCTGTTGGAGGGCGGAAAGGTAGAATTTTCCTCTGAGTGGATAGCCCGGGCTCTCGAAAATCATTACAGTTGGGTCACTCCTGAAGAAATTTTGGTTACTTTCCAGGACCCATGTTATCTGGGCAGGAAAAATAATGAGTACCGGGCACCGCGTACGCTGTTATCAGGTATACCGGGCATAAAGTTCTTAGAGATGGAAAACCACATGCAGGATGGTTTGTGTTGTGGCGGCGGAGGCGGCAGGATGTGGTTGGAGACGCCCCCCGGTGAGCGGTTTTCTGATATCAGGGTTATGCAGGCGCTTGAAACCGGCGCCTCGATTCTGGCGACCGCCTGTCCATTTTGCCTGGTTTGCCTGGAGGACAGCATGCGCGCCCTGGGGAAGGAAAATATGTTTGTGCTTGATGTCGCTGAGTTGCTGGATGTGGCGATTGCTAAACCTGGATAAAATAACCGGATCATTGAAATAACGGAAGATGCCTTTATCGCTATACAATGCTGACAACGCTGACCAATCTATCTGGGTGTATTTAGAGCGGGACCGGGATGGATTGGCCGGGATTTCGCTTGAATTGCTGGCGAAAGGGCGCCAGCTGGCAGACCAGGCTGGTTGGATATTGGGGGGGATACTGCTGGGAAGTCAGAATAGTGAGCTGTGCCGCGCAGCGATAGCACACGGGGCTGACGAAATCTGGTCAGCTGAACATGTTTTGCTCGCTGATTTTACTATCGACGCATATTCCAGGGTTATGTTTGAAATGATCCTGAAGGGAATGCCGGGTGTCCTTCTTTTTGGCGCTACTCCTGACGGAAGAGATCTGGCAGGGTGTCTGGCGGTGCGGCTGCGAACAGGTTTGAACGCGGATTGCACCGGTCTGAGGATCCGTCCCGGGAGCGGTGAACTGGTGTGTGACGTCTCTGGTTTTGGCGGCGGAGTACTTGCATTGATCGAAATGGGACTGAACAGGCCCCAAATGGCGACAGTCAGGCCAGGGGTTTTTTCAAAGTTTCCACCGGATTGGAACCGCGCCGGCAAATTAATTGAGTTCCCGGTTTTATTGAAAGAAGCTGACATCCAGACCCGGATAATCGAAAAAGTATCCGCTGAAGGAGTGGATCTCACACAAGCATCCCTCATTATTGCAGGCGGCCGCGGTATCGAGGGCGATTTCGAGACTCTACGAGAACTGGCGGACATACTTGAAGGAGAAGTTGGTGGGACCAGGCCGCCGGTCGATGATGGTTATATCGAACGTGAAAGACAGATCGGACAGACCGGTGTGGTATGCAGCCCGAAAATTGCGATTTGCTGTGGGATCAGCGGAGCGTTTCATTTTATCGTTGGCGTCGAGAAGGCAGAGGTTGTTATCGCGATCAATTCAGATCCTGGTGCCCCGATATTTGAGCACGCGGATTACTGCGTTGTCGGGGATGTGCGCACGATTCTCCCCCTGCTAAAGGAGTCGCTGCAGTCACAACTGGTGGAGGAAATTTGAGTTGATAAGTGTGGTTTGTGTCAAAGTTGTCCCAAAGTCGGAGGAGATCCGGGTTGACCCTGATACCATGATGCTTATCCGGGAAGGAGTACGTTCGGAGATAAACCCGCCGGATATGAATGCTCTTGAGATGGCGTTAAGTGCGAAAGACCGTTATGGCGGCCAGGTATATATTATATCGATGGGACCGCCCGCATTTGTACCGTTCTTACAGGCTGGTGTAGCGATGGGGGCTGACCACATTTATCTCTTGAGTGACTTTACGCTGGCCGGCGCGGATACGCTTGCGACAACTTATACCCTGTCAAAAGGGATCAGGAAACTGGGGGATGTAGACCTGGTTTTTTGCGGTGAAGAATCATCGGACGGAGCTACCGGGCAGGTGCCATCTGGGTTGTCTGAGTGGTTGAATTTCGCGGGTTTGACATTAACCACTGAAACAGCGCTTGATATTGAAAGTGGGCTGGCGCGCGGCAGGCGCGAAATTGGGGGCGGATATCAAATATTGGAGGTCCCCCTACCTTGTGTGGTATCGGTAAAGACTGCCTGTAACGAACCCCGTTTCATGGACTATGAACGTAAAGAATGGGCATTCGACCGGGAGCGCGTCACAATCTGGGACGCCGAGCAGATTGATGCTGATCCAGATCTTACCGGCGTAAAGGGATCACCAACAGTGGTCTCCGGATTGAGCCAGGCGCCGGTTCGGAACCGAAAAAAGCAGTTCCTTGAAGGATCGCCGGCTGAAATAGCTGACCAAATAGCCGAAATAATACTGCAAAATTCTTAAAACGGCGGGTAATTTTTACCCTGGTTTTCACCTGCTATTGTTTGCGGGGGTGAAAACCTTTGGATCCTGGCAGCCAAAGCATGAATTTACTCTCTGAGTTTGTCATCAGCATTAAAAATCAGCTTGACGGGACTTTTCCATCCTGTTAGAATCGATATGCTAAGGGTGCTACAAGATTTCGTTACAAGGAAATAGACGAAGACTCAGACAGCGGTTCCCTGGGTCTTTTTGTATTATGTCCGGGTTTATCGAATATTGAGGCAGCCATAATAAATATCAAAAATTTGAAGGAGCAGCAGTAATGTCGGAAAGAATTATCGGCACAGTAAAATGGTTTAATAATGCTAAAGGCTATGGGTTCCTGGCGCAGGAAGAAGGAGACGATGTATTTGTACATTATTCCGCCATCCAGAACGAGGGATTCAAAACGCTTGAAGAGGGTCAGCAGGTAGAATTTTCTATCGAAGAAGGCCCTAAAGGGCTGCAAGCCAGCAATGTCGTCTCTCTCTAAATAATCCTAATATTAAAATCGAACAAGCCCCGGCATTCGAAACCGGGGCTTTTATTTTTAATCAAAAAAACTGATTTGTTATGGATTGGATATCTGGTTTATAAGTTAAAATTAATTCTAAATCCGGTGAATTGTCTGGAGGGACAGAATGCGAAGAATCGCGATTGCATTATCAAAAGGCGGGGTTGGAAAAACGACTACTGCGGTGAATCTGGCTGCCGGTATCGCCCGTTCCGGAAAAACGGTCCTGCTTATTGATGCTGATACGCAGGGGCAGGTTGCGCGTGCGCTGGGCCAGAATCCGGAAACTGGATTGGCAGATTATATCCTGGGGAATAAGGAATTAAAAGAAGCTCTCCACTCCTGCCGGCAGAACCTGTGGGTGCTGGCCGGGGGACGCTCTATGTCAGGTATCAAAAGGCTGATCACCAGAAAGGATTACGGCGGTGAAACCACCCTCTCTGAAGCCCTGGAACCGCTGAACGATCGTTTTGATTTTGTGCTGGTTGATACCGGTCCGGGCTGGGATGCCGTAACAATAAATGTTCTTTTTTATGTCCAGGAAATCCTGGCTCCAGTCTCTTTGGAAGTGCTGACTCTCCAGGGTTTGATGGAATTTTCTGAGAGTGTCAGCGCGATCCAAAAATACAATAACGATTTGAAAATCAAATATATCCTGCCCACATTTTATGACCGCAGGGTAAAAAAATCTGAGGAAATTAATATTCAATTGAAGAAGCATTTTGGAGAGATTGTTTGCCAGCCTGTTCGTTACAATGTGCGGCTTTCAGAAGCACCAGGGTATGGTCAGACGATATTTGAGTATTCACCCAGGTCTGCTGGAGCAGAGGATTATAAAAAAATAACAGAAAGGATAATAGCCGGATGACGCCAAGAAAAGAAACCCCCGATTTACTTGCTGAAATGCTGGGCGCCCAAATCCCAGCCGGCGATGAAGTCAGCCGTGAGCAGGTTGCACCTCCAAAACCAGCCCGCGCGCCAAGGCAAAAGCCAGCCAAATCCCGACCTCAAAAATTTGAACTGATTATTGTCACATTTCAGGATTACCGCGGATTGCGCCCACGATATGAAAACGGAAGAGAATATAAAAACTGGATGGAACTGCCTCTCATCCATGACTATCTCAACGATTTGAGTTCAGATGGATGGGAACTTGTCTCGGCAAGCGCCGGAGAGAGGCTGTACGGGAGTTTTGACAGGCACCACCTGTATTTCAGGCGCTTGATTTCCTGAAACAGACTTAAATTACTTAACAAGTGCTAATAAAAATCTAGCCAAACTTAACTTTTCCAGGCACATCTGGCTGGTTTACAATTTTCCTATTCCTGATCGGAGCCTTTATCTTTGAATAAAGAAATAATCCCCCCAAAAAAACGGGCTTATCCAGGCCTTTATGAAAAAGTTATCCCATTAGCAATCAGTCTAATTGCTGTGTTTGTCTTGTTGCTAATTGCTGTCAGTTTGTTTATCCTCCTGCGTGATTTGATCTGATCTAGTGAACATAAGCCTCTTGGGAGTTATTTTGAATATATTGTTTATTTTTATTCCATTGGTTGCGTCCATAATAAGTTTTATTTTCGCGTTTCTGGTCTTCAGGCGTTACAGATTGCGCAAAGGGACTTATCTTCTGATATGGGGGATTGGGCTGGTCTTTTATGGTATCGGCGGGTTTTGCGAGTTCTACTACGGTGCATTTGGTTGGAATTCAATCATTTTCCGGTCATGGTACCTGTTTGGTGCTGTTCTGGTAGCGGCATGGCTTGGTCAGGGCACGGTTTACTTGTTAGCCAAGAGGAGTTGGGCGAATGGTACCATGGTGGTGCTGCTGGTTGCTTCTACGTATGCAGCATTTCGGGTGTTCACAGCCCAGCTTGATCCTGCATTATTGACTTCCAGTGTGCATACCGGCAGCGAATTAAGCGGTCATGCTATCACCACACCAGGGGTGAGGATCATAACGCCCTTTTTTAACCTGTATGGCACAATCACGCTGGTTGGAGGCGCGCTTTATTCAGCCTGGCTTTTCTGGCGGAAGCGGATCCTGCTGCACCGCACGATTGGCAATATCCTTATCGCTGCTGGGGCGCTCCTGCCAGCATTCGGTGGGGCTTTCAGCCGTTTTGGGGTTCCGGCGGCATTGTATCTGGGTGAATTTTTTGGGGTTATCCTTATCTTCACTGGGTTCATCCGGGCGACAACCCCGATGGGAGAAAAAATGCAGGCAGTCCCGGATCAAAATTATGCTGGGGATTAATCCTGCTCAGTATTTAGACCAGGCGAATAAATATTGAGTGGGCAAATCGAGTTCTTAGCTGTCTACTATATAAAAACTGTCAGGATTTTGAGACCGCCTGGTACTGCTTCCCGGGTGTTGAATTAATGAATTGGAATTTTCAACCTATGTGCGGCGCCTGGTAGGCGGGAGATTTGTGCACATGAACCACTTTCCATTCTCCGTCCAGCCTGACGATTACCCGGCTTTCATTGTGTGCAGCGACAGTTACTCCTTCATCTGTTCCCGAGCTGGTGAGCAGTGTATAACTGGCTATTGCTATCTCGCCATAGCGCTGAATCCGCAGGTTTGCTAGGTCAAAACGTGTCCGGGGTGGTTCCATTCTTTTTTCGCCCTTTACTTCCGCTCCAAAAACAAGTCCTCGCTGGGCGTTTTCTGACATCATAAAATCGTGAAATGGCAACCCTTCCAGTCTGTGCGGCGTAACCCACCACTCATAAAGGGTCAGCTCATCGCTGGTTGTGGCGTGGTATGTTGAGATATCGTTCTTATATATTGCCTCTAAATGCCCAATCAGAAATTTGTGTATTTCGGGGTCCATTTTTACTCGCTCCTATCACAGGCAGTTGAAATTTTATCCTTGGTTTCCTGCCAGTTTTGAAGTTTTATTTTACACAGGTTTTCTCCTAATAACCAAAACATTTTAAAAAGATATTCCTTATTCCTGTTCGAAAAAAAATTCGCAAGAATACCTGTGACAGACGATTGTATCTGGCTGGTTTGACATGGATTAACACCTGTCGTAAACTCTTCTGTGTTATGGCGACCCGGATTCTTCTTACAGGTTATCCTGGATGCGGTAAGACCACCGTAGTCGATAGGGTATTGAGCCTTTACCGGGGACAGGCTGGTGGTTTTATTACAAGGGAGATTCGGGAATCCGGCCGCAGGAGAGGTTTTGAACTGGTCACTCTTGATGGACGCCGGGGGATTCTCGCCCATATGGATCTTAAATCTGCAGAGAGGGTGGGTAAATATGGAGTCGATATATATATACTGGAATCCATAGGTGTCGATGAGATTGAGAAAAGCTTGTCAGCCGGTGAGTTGATTGTGATTGATGAAATTGGATCGATGGAAATCCTGTCTGAAAAATTCTGTGAAACAATCCAGAAGGTAATCACAAGCGAGGCTGATCTTCTCGGGACCATATCGAGGAGGAGTCATCCATTCCTGAATGAAATTAGAAATCTCCCGGATATCCTGTTGATCCGTGTTGATCAGACAAACCGGGACGAGCTATCTGAGATTATTCTTTCAAAATTGACGGGTCAAAAGGTGAAATGAGGCATTCGGATCAAGAAAATACCAGAGATGCCCATACGAATGCTTCTGGTCTTCGAATTGGGATTGATATTGGAGGTACATTTACCGATTTTGTCGTGTTCGATCCCAACACGGGCAGTCTGAAATCATTGAAGCTGCTGACCACACCAGAAAACCCGGCCCGGGTGGTGATGGAAGGATTAAAACAAATTGTTTCTGACCTGAATCAGCCGGATAGAGAAACCTTGGATATCATCCATGGATCCACCGTCGCCACGAATGCCTTGATCGAACGTAAGGGTGCCCGGACAGCGCTGGTAACCACCGAAGGATTCCGGGATGTGCTCCAGATTGGCAGGCAGAACCGACCCGAATTATATAATCTCACCCCTCAGATTCCCGCCCCAATCATCCCGGGGGACCTGCGATTTGAGGCTATGGAGCGAGTTGATCACTGCGGCGCGGTTATAAAACCGTTGGAAGAGGCACCATTGTTTAAGCTCATGGGGGAATTGGATTCGCGGGATGTCGAAGCGGTTGCGGTTTGTCTTTTATTTTCATTCATAAATCCGTACCATGAACAGAAAATAGGCCGCTTGCTGTGCGAACACGGTTATTTTGTATCTCTGTCAAGTGAGGTGCTGCCCGAGTACCGGGAATATGAACGGATGAGCACTACCGCTGTGAACGCATATGTATCCCCGGTTTTGAACCGTTACCTTGCCTATCTGGATGAGCGGCTTTCAGAATTGAATTCGGATATCAATTTCAGGATTCTTCAGTCGAATGGAGGCAGCATCAATGTCCAACAAGCGCGCTCGAAAGGCGTCCGGAGCATCCTTTCAGGCCCGGCGGGTGGGGTGGTTGGCGCGCATGCGGTTGCCTCAAATATCTCCCATGTCTTATTTGAAGAAATTAAAACCGGTTCCAATTCAAATATTAAAACGATCACTTTTGATATGGGTGGAACTTCAACCGATGTTTCCCTGGTTGATGAGGAGCCCAGAGTCACCACAGAGGCGGTGGTAGCCGGATTTCCTATCCGGGTGCCGGTTTTGGATATTCATACCATCGGTGCCGGGGGCGGCTCGATTGCCCATGTTGACCCCGGCGGAGCGCTGCGGGTCGGGCCGCATAGCGCTGGTTCCGATCCGGGTCCAGCATGTTATGGAAAAGGTGACTTTGCTACAGTAACCGACGCGAATCTCGTCCTGGGCAGGCTGGCGCCTGAATTCTTTCTCGGTGGCAGGCTCCCACTTCAGGAAGGGAAATCCGGGAAAGTTTTATCGGTTATCGGCGAACAATTAGGTTTAAATCTTTTACAGACTGCGCTCGGAGTGGTGGAGATTGTTAATGCACATATGGAGAGGCGCTCAGGGTTATTTCAGTTGAACGCGGCTATGATCCGAAATACTGCCGGATGCTGTCCTTTGGGGGCTCGGGTGGTTTGCACGCGGTTGATTTAGCCCGCAGGACTGGCATACCGGTTGTGGTCATCCCCCCTTTGGCTTCCACCCTGTCAGCTTACGGCATGCTGGTGGCTGATGTTATTAAAGATTATGCCCTGACCGTTATGCTGGATACCGGGGATGGTCAGCTTGAGCTTGATGGTCTTTTTGCACCAATGGTCCAGAATGGGTTAAATGAAATGGCTGGCGAGGGAATCTGCTCAGATTGCATCCATATTGAAAAGCACCTTGATTTACGCTATAAAGGCCAGTCATACGAATTACGGGTACCTTACGTCCCGGATTATATCCAGGTTTTTCACAGGCAGCATTCCAGAACTTATGGCTACAGCCAACCGGGAGAACCGGTTGAGATAGTAAATATCCGGGTCCGGGGGGTGGGAAAAATTGATCCCCCCCTGTTGACGGAGATCCCTCCGGGCGGTTCAGATCCAGCAGGAGCCTATATTGAGAATATACCGGTAATTTTCGGGACGGATGGATCAGTTTCAACTGAAGAAAAAGGGAGATACTGCACGATATCCACCCCATTTTATCTCTGGGACCGGTTACAGGCGGATAACCGGATTTCTGGGCCCTCAGTGGTGGTTCGCTCGGATACAACTGTGCTGCTTTCTCCGGGTGATAAAGCGATAATAGATCGTTATGCGAATCTGGTAATTGAAGTCGGCAAACCATGATTTCTTGTTTTATTTATAGGAAGGTTTGTTGGTTGGAGGCGGTATGAGTATATATGACCCGGTCCGTCTCGAGATATTCAAACATCTGTTTGCTGCAGTTGCAGAGGAGATGGGAGTGGTCCTCTGCCGTTCGAGCTATTCCCCGAACATAAAAGAACGCCGTGATTATTCCTGCGCGGTGTTCGACCGGCATACAAACATGATTGCCCAGGCAGCTCACATACCAGTCCACCTGGGATCGATGCCCTTATCGGTGCAGGCTGCGGTGCAGGCGTTTTCTGATTTGTCTCCCGGAGATGTAATAATCCTTAACGATCCCTTCCGGGGTGGGACACACCTGCCGGATATCACCCTGGTATCACCTGTTTTTACACAGCCGATCCGGGTGGGGGATGAGACCACAAATACGGAACACGAATTACTCGGATTTGTCGCTAGCCGGGCCCATCATTCCGATGTGGGCGGCATCTCTCCCGGTTCAATGCCGGTTTCGAAGGAGATCTTCCAGGAGGGGATTATCATACCGCCCACAAAATTACTTGAAGGCGGCATTCTTAACCAGGCACTGATGGATATGATTCTGGCGAATGTCCGCACACCTTCAGAACGCAGTGGGGACCTGCAGGCCCAAATTGCCGCAAACAAGCGTGGAGTCGAACGGTTTCTGAATATGCATGCTCGTTATGGAAAGAGGAAGATGTCGTTTTACATGGCTGAATTGCTCGATTATACCGAGCGTTTGACCCGTAGATTGTTGGAAAAGCTTGGAAAAGGAGAGTACAGTTTCTGTGATTACCTCGATGATGACGGGATAAGTGCCGAGCCTATCCCGATCAGGGTCTCTGTCAGGATTGACTCGGGTTCAGCCACAATCGATTTCAGCGGTAGTGCGCCCCAGCAGAAGGGCAGCCTGAATGCAGTTTACGCGATTACCCTTTCAGCCGTCTATTATGTTTTCAGGAGCCTGCTGGGGCTGGATATTCCCAATAATTCCGGCTGTTTGAGGCCGATCGAGATCATTGCTCCTCAAGGGACACTGGTAAATGCCAGACCACCGGCGGCTGTCGCTGGCGGTAACGTGGAAACCTCCCAGAGGATAGTGGATGTATTGCTGGGAGCGCTTGCTCAATTTGGCGGGTGGGAAAACGTGAATGTCAAGATTCCGGCTGCAAGCCAGGGTACCATGAACAATATCACCATCGGAGGTTTTGATCCTTTCCGGGGGAAAAATTTTGTTTATTATGAAACCATTGGAGGCGGAATTGGGGCCGGTTTTGATTATCCAGGCCCATCCGGGCTGCATTCGCACATGACCAATACCCTCAATACACCAGTTGAGGCGATTGAGTTTGATTATCCGTTCCAGATCCTTCGTTACGAGTTGCGGCGGAGGTCCGGAGGTTCCGGTCGGTTTTCAGGCGGCGATGGAATCAGGCGGGATATAAAATTGTTATCAGAAGCGCAGGTTACATTGCTGACTGAACGCCGCCGCCTGGTACCTTATGGTCTCGAGGGTGGCGAACCCGGGCAGGTTGGTGAGAATATACTGGTAAGTAAAGGGGAAGAGAATCGCCTGCCGGGAAAAGCCTCGATTGAACTTCAGGCAGGCGATGTTCTCAGTATTCGCACCCCGGGTGGGGGCGGTTATGGTAAAACGGAGTGAATCAAATCCTGGTTCGGGCTGATCCTCGAAATCCATCAAACAAAATTATCGAACAGTGCGTATTGCCGGTTTCTTTCGGATTCCTATGAGGGTTCCTGTTAAATTCTAAAGAGGTTGGAAGCGAGCCTGGAAGAAGCGCAGGTATTCCGGTTCATAGACCATTTCCATCCCATGAGTTTGCTGGCGTTTGTCATGTACTTTTTTAACCGCTTCGGCTACCACATCCATATGGGCCTGTGTGTAAACCCGTCTTGGAATAGCAAGGCGGGTGAGTTCGAGTGCTGGGTAGCGGTGGTCTCCTGTCTTCGGGTCCCTCCCGGCGCTGACGATGCCGCGTTCCATGCTTCGAACTCCCGAATCGAGATAAAGCTGGGCAGCCAGTGTCTGGGCCGGGAACTGATCCTGCGGAATATGCGGGTAGAAGCCTTTTGCATCCAGAAAAATTGCATGGCCGCCTACCGGTTGTACGATTGGAATTCCCCAATCAATTAAAAGCCGCCCTAAATAGTGCACCTGACCCACCCGGGAGCGGATGTGCTCATCCTGCACCCCTTCAACGATGCCAATTGCTAGGGCTTCCATGTCTCTCCCCGACATACCCCCGTAAGTGTGCAGTCCTTCGTATACCACCACCATATTTCGCAGCTTATCGAACAATTCTGGATCGTTCACCGCCAGCCAGCCTCCGATATTGACCAGGTTGTCTTTTTTCGCGCTCATCCATGCGCCGTCCGTGTAGCCGCAGAATTCAATGACAATTTCTGCCAGGGATTTTTTTTCATACCCTTCTTCACGTTGCTGGATAAAAAGCGCATTTTCGGATATCCGGGTGGCATCCAGGTAGATCTGGATACCATACTTGCTGCAAAGCTTCCGTAGTTCACGGATATTTTCCATGCTGATAGGCTGTCCGCCTGCCATATTGACCGTGCCGGCGATGCTGATATAAGCGATGTTTTTTGGACCTTCTTGTTTTATCAAATGTTCCAGTTTTGCCAGATTGACGTTGCCTTTAAAGGGGTGCAGGGTCTGGGGTTGGTGGGCTTCATCGATAATTACATCTGCAAATTTACCCCCAGCAAGTTCCTGGTGCAGTCTGGTGGTTGTGAAATACATATTTCCGGGAATGATTTGACCGGGTTTGATTACTGTCTGGCTCAGTAAATGCTCTGCCCCGCGGCCCTGGTGGGTGGGGACAACATGTTGGTAACCATAGTAAGTCCTCACTGCATCTTCAAGGTGGTAGAAATTGCGGCTTCCGGCGTATGCTTCATCGCCAAGCATAATCCCGGCCCACTGGCGGTCGCTCATCGCGCTGGTCCCGCTGTCGGTAAGCAAATCGATGTAGACTTCCCGTGAACGCAGCAGGAAAGTGTTATATCCGGCATTTTCAAGCGCTATTTTTCTTTCTTCTTCACTGGTAATTGTGAGTGGTTCAACCATCTTGATTTTCCATGGTTCAGCCCATGATCGCCGGCCGAACTGCTGCCCCATCGTTCTGTAAGATGTATCAGTCATTTTTCTCCTTATAATATTTACCCTTGAATATTTTCCTGAATCATTTTCGGCGAAAGTTTATCACGGATTTGGTACAACAAAATCCCGGCCGCTACGCCTAAATTGAGGGAACTTGCCCTTCCCTGCATCCTCAGGCTGAACACTTCTTCACATATATTTTTGTGTTCATCCCCCAGCCCTTCGCGTTCGTCTCCCAGAAGAAGAATAAAGGGTGGGTTAATATTGTCGTAGTTTTGGATATCAATCCCGCTGTGAGCGGAACTGCCGAATATTGAGTAATTGTTCTCTGAAGCCCAGCTGGCGAATTCATTGAAGGAGCACATGGCAATTGAATACCAGAATACCATTCCCATGCTGGCTCTTACACCTGTAGGGTGAAACGGGTCAGCGCTTGAGTCAATCAGGACCAGGCCCCCTGCGCCGACCGCATCAATTGTACGCAGGATTGTCCCGATATTTCCGGGATCCTGGGGGGAAATCACTGCAGCTCCCCATGGAAAATTGTGCGGCGTTAATCTGGATAGACTCAGATCTGGCTGCTGGACAACCGCGCATATGCCTTGAGGGTTTTCCTTTTCCGTAATCGATGCAAAAACTTCGGATGCTGTGGGGTAGCAGGCTAGGCCGGATTTTTCGGCCTGGTCGATCAGGTTAAGGGCGAACTCACTTCTTAACAGGTCTGGCGAAAATATTATATATTCGATCGCTGCGCCGGCCTCATACGCTTCACCGGTATGCCGGATACCTTCTACAAGGAATAGACCAGACTCGTGGCGCGATTTTCGAAGTCGGAGCGAACGGGCAAGCTTAACTCTCTGATTGCTTCGACTTTTTATCAGGTCCATTAATAAAATTTTTGATTGGATCAGGAAGCCCAGCGCGGCACCCAGGCAAGGATTGTTGTTCCCTGGCCCGGATTAGATGTAATTTCAACATCTCCGCCTACTTTGCGAGCGCGAACATGCATATTGGACAGGCCATGCCCAAGGGTTACGCTCATCTTCTGCAGATCAAAGCCCGCCCCGTTATCTGATACTTCCAGCAGAACCCGGTCTTTGGCTACCCACAGGTGGATTTCTGCGTATTTTGCATTGGAATGCTTGGCGACATTCGCTAGGGCTTCCTGGCATATGTGGAAAAGCGCGGTGGCATTATCAGCGGGAAAATCTACCAGTCCGTTTTCCGGTCCAACCATTATCGCAGTAGTGCCTGAATTTGCCCGAAACTCATCCACCAACCGCTGGAGGCTCTCTTTCAGGTCTTCGCCGTGAAACTGGCGCGGTCGTAGATCCAGGATATAAGCGCGAATATCGCGGATTGCCTTATTTAAGTCGTCGATAGATTCTTCTATCTTTGATCTGGCGTTTTCGGGGTTTTCGGTCAATAATATGCGCACGTAGTCAAGTGTCAGACCGACGCCGTATATAGACTGGATGATACCATCGTGCAGGTCCATTCCGATCCGCTCGCGTTCCTCCAGTATAGCCAACCGCCGTGATTGGCGATTCAATCGTGCGTTTTCGATTGTAATGCCTGCCCAGTTACCGATGCTGGTGAGCAAGTTCATTCCGCGTTCATCGAGAGAATTCTTATTTTTTGTAGCTGCTGCCAGTACGCCGATTACATCCCGGCTTGAACTGAGGGGAACAAACCCGATGCAATTGAAACCCGCATTAATCATTGATGGACGCAGAAATTCGATATCATTCTCAAGATCGATGCACTTTGATGGATTTCCAGATTCGGATACCCATCCCACCTGACCCTGTCCAATTCTAAAATGATCCCGGTAAAAAAATGTTTCCGTAAAATTTCCGCGGTGCAGCGCCAGTTGGAGCTGATTCTCGTCGTCCTCACGGAGATAGATCTCAGCCGCATTAATATCCATTCGATCGATAACGATCCGCAGCGTTTTTTCGATGATGTCTTCGACATAGAAAGAGCTCGCAAGAGTTTCTGCGACTTCATTCAGCAGGTTCAGGTCTTCGTTAGTCTGAATTAACCGGCTGTCACGCTCGAGGATTTCCTCATACATCCTGGAGTTCGTGATCGCGACAGCAGCATAGGCGGCAAGCATTTCGATAACACGTTCATCCTGCTCGGTGAATTCCGGCTGGTCGATCTTGTCAGCCAGATACAATTGGCCAAGCGGTTTGTCTCCCAATAGTATCGGCACGCCAAGAAAAGCATGCATCATGGGGTGGTGATCAGGAAAACCAATACTGCGCGGGTCATCCGCTACCTCAGGGATCCGGATCGTTTTAGGGTTGTCCTTAAATTGACCCAGCAGTCCCTTCCCGACAGGCTCGTGGGATATCCGGTTTATTTCTTCCTGGGTTAATCCAATTGGAATGAACTGGACAAGGTTTCCGGAATTGTCCAATACCCCAATCGCGGCATATCGGGCTCCGACCTGCTGGCGGGCTGTTCTGACAATCCGCTCCAGTAAGTCTTTTGATGAGATATCGCTGACAAGTTCCAGACTGGCGCGGTGCAATGCCGCCAACCGTTCCTCAAGTTGTTCACGTGTAAGTACTACCATCCTGTTTTCCTTAGTATTTCAACAATTTTACCCTATTCAGTCCGAATTTGATAGTTTTTGCCAGCACAGTCACGCTATAAACCCTTGGTTACATGCATGAACGGGGATTAATAACGAAAATGAAACAGGCTTTGGTAAAAACATTCAAAAAAGCAGATAAAAGGTGAAATGGAATATTCATGAACATAAAAAATGAAATTCCCGGATCCCGTTTAGCGGGATTTTATAACCTTGGTCTGGAGGGACGCTGGGATTTGCTGCTTAAAGCGAGTTCGATAAGCCAGGATGATGTCGAAAGGTTAAATGGCACTCAAACTCTGACAGTCGAACAGGCTGATCATATGATTGAAAATGTGATTGGCACTTTCTCCCTGCCCCTGGGTATCGCTTTGAATTTTATTGTAAACGGCCGCGAAGTACTTGTTCCGATGGCGGTGGAAGAGCCATCAGTTGTGGCAGGAGCCTCATTTATGGCTAAACTTGCCCGGTCTGGAGGCGGTTTTAAGGCTGAGACGACTGAGCCTGAGATGATCGGACAGATCCAGGTTCTTGATGTCCCGGATTTGAATCTTGCGCGGGATAGATTGCTTGCCGAAAAACAGAAGTTGATTTCAATAGCCACCGGAATTGACCCGGTTTTAGAAAAACTTGGCGGAGGCCCTCGCGATATCGAAGTCCGCACGATCAGTTCAGCTTCGCTGGGTTCTTACCTTGTGGTACACCTGATCTATGATGTTAGGGATGCAATGGGTGCCAACGCAGTAAACACTGCTGTTGAAAAAATCTCGCCCTATATCGAAACTATCAGCGGCGGACGCGCCCACCTGCGAATACTGTCCAATCTGGCTGACCGCAGAACTGCAAAAGCCTCATGTACTATCCCGCTGGAAAATCTAGCTTTTGGTAACTATCAAGCTGAACAGGTCCGGGATGGGATAATTGATGCGTGGGCGTTTGCCGCTTCTGACCCATACCGGGCCGCCACTCATAATAAGGGGATCATGAACGGTGTTGATGCGGTTGTTATCGCTACGGGTAATGATTGGCGGGCGGTGGAGGCTGGGGCGCATGCATTTGCAGCCAAGGACGGTTTTTACACATCCCTTAGCACCTGGGGAAAGGATGAGGCTGGAAATCTTACGGGTTTCCTTGAAATGCCAATGGCGGTAGGCATTGTCGGAGGCGCTACCCGTGTTCACCCTGGAGCCAGGGCTGCGGTTAAATTAATGGGTGTAAAAAGCGCCAGAGAACTCGCCCAGGTAATCGTATCAGTTGGTTTAGCTCAGAACCTGGCCGCTCTCCGTGCTCTTGCCACCGAAGGCATCCAGCGCGGCCATATGGGCTTGCACGCTCGCCAGGTTGCGATCGCTGCAGGTGCAGAAGGGCCTCTAATTGACCGGTTAGCAGAACGGTTGGTATCAGAAGGTACGGTCAGAATTGACCGGGCCCAGGATTTGCTGGTGGAATGGGGTCACCTTCCAGGCGATGAATAAATTGAACCAAATTAGGATCAAGATTATCAACTAAATTTTCCCAGAAAATAAATTTAACGCTGATATTATCAGATTTCGATCTGCGATAGTAAGGAGAGATGAATACAGAAATGAGTGACGATATATTGTTAAAACCCGAACGTCCGGTTGGTTTTGTTGGCTATGGCGCATATGTACCCCGCTACCGGCTTCCCGCAAAGGAGGTTTCTCGCATCTGGACTGATGGTAAAGGGGCGTTGCCTGTAAAGGAAAAAGCGGTTCCCGGTCTGGATGAGGATGTTGTGACAATGTCCATTGAAGCCTCCCGGAATGCGTTGAAAAGAGCTAATATCGACCCCCGGCTTATTCGGGCGGTTTGGGTGGGGTCAGAATCGCATCCTTATGCGGTTAAACCGACCTCCACCCTGGTCGCTGAAGCGATCGGGGCGGTCCCCAATGTTCAGGCGGCGGATTGGGAATTTGCCTGCAAAGCGGGAACGGAGGCAATGGTCGCCGCAATGGGTTTTGTGGGTTCGAATATGGCCCGTTATGCACTGGCAGTGGGTATGGATACTGCTCAAGGTAAACCAGGAGATGCCCTTGAATATACCGCAGGCGCTGGTGGCGCAGCTTATCTTCTTGGTCCTGCCAGCGAGTCCCTGGCAGTGATCGATTCTACTTATTCATTTGTCACTGATACACCGGACTTCTGGCGCCGCGCCGACCAGAAGTACCCTGAGCATGGTCAGCGATTTACGGGAGACCCGGCTTATTTTAAGCATATCAGCGAAGCCGGCAAAACGCTGATGGAGGCAACCGGTACCGGGCCGGAGGATTATAAATTTGCCGTTTTTCACCAGCCGAACACCAAGTTTCCGCTCAGGGTGGGTGCGATGCTTGGTTTCAGTAACGAGCAGATTGAACCGGGATTGCTGGTTCCCGTAATCGGTAATACTTACGCCGGGGCAGCGATTATTGGGCTTTCTGCAGTATTGGATGTCGCCAGACCAGGCGACAGGATTTTGATGGTCTCTTTCGGTTCCGGGGCGGGATCGGATGCATTTGCGATCACAGTTACGGAAGAAATCGAGACAAAACGGTTTAATGCGCCTCAAACGATGGATTATATTAACCGGAGGACAGAAATAGACTACGCTACTTACGCCCGGATGCGGGGTAAATTGGTTGTTAAATAATTAGAATAAGGAAATAGGAACCTGTGAATTACGGAATTTTACAGGGCGCGTGTCCCCTATAATTGGATGTTACTGGAGGTTATATGGCAGAAGTTGTAATTGCGGGTGTCGGGCAGACGCCTGTCGGGGAACACTGGGATTTGTCTTTACGCGAACTGGCTTTGATAGCGGTCGAAGAAGCACAGCAGGATTGTGCTGGTATGCAGCCCCAGGCACTCTATGTCGGTAATATGCTTGCTCCGCGTTTATCCCGGCAGTCGCACCTGGGCACACTGATTGCTGATTTTACGGGTTTAGCGGGAATCGAAGCGGCAGCTTTGGAGGCTGCTGGCGCATCCGGCGGGGCAGCCCTGCGCGCGGGTTATCTCTCAGTCCTTTCCGGTGAGGTGAACGCCGCGCTGGTTGTTGGAGTTGAAAAATTCACCGATCAGATCGGCTCATCGGTTGATGAGGCAATGACCATAATAAGTGACAGCGACTACGAAGCCGCTCAGGGTCTTACACCTACAGCTCAGGCTGCGCTCCTCATGCAGAGGTACATTTACGAATTTGATGCGCCTCGCCAGTCGTTTGCTGGGTTTCCGCTGGTAGCCCACAGAAATGGAGTTGGGAACAAGTATGCAATGTTTCGCAAAGCAATAAATCCGGAGACCTATGAGAGAGCTGGAATTGTCAGTGATCCACTCAATATGTTTGACATCGCTCCAATTGCGGATGGTGCGGCCGCGCTGATGATTACCCGACCCGAACTGTTGCCGCCCGGGTTCCCCCACCCGCTTGTTCGAATCAGCGCTTCAAGTACGGTAACCGATATGCTGGCGCTCCACGATAGACCCGACCCGCTCACCTTCACCGCTGCTCGTAATTCAATAAAATCCGCTCTGGCCCAAGCTGGAATCTCATTAATGGAGATTGATTTATTTGAACTATATGATGCTTACACAATCTATGCTGCCCTCTCTTTAGAGGCTGCAGACTTAGCTGATAAGGGGGAAGGCTGGCGGTTTGCCCAGAATGGTTCAATCACTCTTGAGGGGCAACTTCCGATAAGCACTATGGGAGGCTTGAAAGCGAGAGGTAATCCGGGCGGAGCAACTGGAATATACCAGGCTGTGGAAGCCTGCCTTCAACTGCGTGGTGGAGCGGGTGATAACCAGATCAAGAACGCCAGGAAAGCACTGGTCCAGAGTTTGGGTGGGCCGGCGTCAACTGCTGTTACCCATGTATTGGAGGTTGTTTAGCGGGAAACCGATTTCGAAATTATTGTAGATTGATTAAAAAGATGATCCCAGACCGGGTGAGTAAAATATCCGATTTTTATTTCGTGATTCCTTTCCTAGCTTATCCAAGTGATTTCCGCATTTAAAATTTGTACAATATTAAAAGAAATAGACCAAAAACTCCTAACTCGTAAGATATATATTGGTAAATTTTAATATACACACAATATAATATACATCTTCAATATGCATGTGCAAAAGTGGCTTTGGAATTCCCTTTATGAGTGCTCCCATTTTTTCTATGTTCTCACCCCCCTCCCATCACAGACTGGACAGCAGCAACGATCTTCTCCGCATCCGGCAGGTATTCCAGCTCCAGGGATAGTGCAGTGGGTGCAGGTGTATCGGGGGCAGCCACACGCTTGATGGGCGCATCCAGGTAGTAGAAGTATTCTTCCCCCAGCCGGGCAGCCAATTCTGCCCCCCACCCCCCGGTAAGGTTGTCCTCCTCCACGATAACCACCCGGTTGGTCTTTTCAAGAGAAGCCCCCAGGCTCTCCATGTCCAGAGGTGCCAGGCAGCGCATGTCGATCACTTCAGCCTCGATTCCCTGCTCGGACAGCCTTTCAGCAGCCGTCAGCGCCCGGTAAACCATCAGCATGTTGGCAAGCAGGGTTACGTCGCTCCCCTCCCGCACCACTTTAATGCTCCCCAACGGGATTTCGTATCTGCCTTCCGGCACCTGCATGACCGGGTCGAGCGAGGTCGTCTCCTTCCGCCCGCCTTTGCCTCCGTACAGCAGCTTGTGCTCCAGGAAAATCACCGGGTTCTCGTCCCGGATAGATGCGTACAGCATCCCTTTTGCGTCGTACGGGTTGGAGGGGCAGGCAACTTTTAAACCCGGAGTGTGCATCCAATACGCTTCTGTGGACTGGGCGTGCTGCGCGCCGCGCCGCGAGGCGCCGACCGGCAGCCGCAGCACCACTGGCACGCGTACCTGCCCTGCGCTCATGTAGTGCATCTTGGCAGCTTGGTTTACAACCTGGTCCATGCCCGCGAATACAAAATCGCCGTACTGCATCTCAGCCACTGGGCGCATCCCCACCATGGCGGCTCCAACCGCTGCGCCGATGATCGCCGCCTCGCTGATAGGGGTATCCAACACCCGCTCGTGTCCGAATTCTTCAGCCAGCCCCAACGTTACGGTAAAACCTCCTCCGAAGCCGCCTTCCACGCCGATATCTTCCCCCAGCAAGAAGACAGACGGGTCAGCCTGCATAGCCAGGCGCATCGCATCCCGCAGTGCTTCAGCCATGGTCATCTGGCGGGTGGTCTCATTTGGCATCATTTATCCCCTCTCTAAGCATAGACATAATTATAGGTTTCCTCCGGGTCAGGTTCCGGTGCGTTTTCAGCATGCCGGACCGCCTCGTTAACAGCCCGGTCAATTCCCGCTTCCACCTCTACCAGCATATTTTCCACAATCCCTTGAGCCAGCAAATGCTCCCTGAAAGCAGGCAGCGGGTCACGAGCCTGCCACTGGTCAAGCTCTTCCGGACTGCGGTATTTACCGGGATCACCACGCGAGTGCCCCTTGTAGCGGTAAGTCTTGGTTTCGATCAGGGTTGGACCCCCACCGCTTCTTGCCCGCTCAACAGCTTCCAGCGCAGCCTGGTGGACCTGCAATACATCCATACCATCCACGATCACGCCGGGGATGCCGTATGCCGCAGCACGGTCGGCGATATTTTCGATTTTTATCGTCAGGGAAATATGCGTTGAAGCTGCAAACTGGTTGTTCTCGCACACAAATACCACTGGTACGTTTTTCACCGCCGCCAGATTGATACCCTCATGAAAAGCGCCAGTATTCGCCGCGCCATCACCGAAGAAACTGACCGCCACCCGTTCTTCACCACGCAGTTTGAAAGCTAGCGCTGCCCCGGTTGCAATGGGGATATTAGCTCCCACAATGGCGTTGGATGGCATCATGCCAACCTCAACATCGGTCAGGTGCATTTGCCCGCTCCTGCCCCCTGCGCAGCCGGTCACTTTGCCCCAGAGTTCCCCGGCAATCGAAGTTAACTGCATGCCTTTGGCGATGCCGTGACCGACCGGGCGGTGTGTCGAGAAGATGATGTCGGTCTCCTGCAGTGCTGAGCACACGCCCACTGCCACCGCCTCCTGACCCTGGTACTGGTGCAGGGTGCCAGGCACGCGTCCCTGCAGAAACAACTGGTATAGGGAATCTTCAAAACGGCGGATGGTGGCCATCAGCCGGTACATTTCCAGCAGTTTTTCCTTTTGAAGAGGGTTCATTTTGGCACATCCTGAGGGGCATCAAGCATCAGGCGCTCGGGATTCTCAAGCATCTCCTTGAATGCTGCCATAAAACGGGCTGCGGTGATGCCGTCAACCACGCGGTGGTCAACTGACAGCGTGGCGTTCAACTGTGGACGGGCAGTAATGCTGCTTTCCATCACAACAGGCTTATCCATGACAGCGCCCAGCGCCAGGATGCCGATTTGCGGGGGGTTAATCACTGCAGTGAAGCTGTCCAGCCCAAACATGCCCAGGTTGGAAATTGTGAATGTCCCGCCACCCAAGTCTCCGGCGCTCAATTTTCCACCCTCAGCCATTTTCTTCAACCGCTGGGTGATCCCTGCAAGGGTATATAAATTAACCTGGTCTGCGCGCTGGATCACCGGCACCAGCATGCCCTGTTCCAGTCCCACCACCAGCCCGATATTGATCTCAGCATAGGTTGTGATTGCCTCACCGTCAAAACTGGCGTTCAACATGGGGAACTCACGCAGGCTCAATGCTGCTGCCTTGATGCACAGGTCGGTGATGGTCGGTGTAGGCCAGCCCCGTCTATCAGCCCATTCAACCGCCTTCCGGCGTGTTTCCAGCGCGGTGCCCATATCGATGGTAATCGAAGCGTAGAAGTGGGGGGCATTCCTCTTGCTTAGTTGGGTGAGCTCGGCAACAGCGCGCTGCATGGGCGAAAGCCCTTCTCGAATGCTGCCTAATTCTGGTTGCGGGCGCACAGGTTCTACTCCCTTCTTGGAGAGAGCTGCTATCACGTCGCGCTTCAGGATTTGTCCATTGTCCCCGGACCCATCCAGTAACTCCAGTTTTATTCCTTCACGATGAGCGATGCGCCGCGCCAGTGGGGATACGAGAATGCGCTTGCCGGAATCTGGTTGGCCGGGGGGTACAGGTGCCTGTGTCTGAACAGTCAAGTCGGCACTCTGGTGCGTTTCATCTGGCACTGGATGCACAAGCGGTTCATCCAGCGAGTCAGCCAGCAGCGCCACAACCGCCCCCACCGGCAGAGATTGGCCCACCTCAGCCAGCAGTTCACGGATAAAACCGTCTCTGAAGGCTTCCACTTCGACGGAAGCTTTGTCGGTGGTTACCACAAACAGCATCTGACCAGCTCTAACCTCCTGACCTGGCTGCACCTGCCATTCTTCCAAGGTTACATCTCCTCCTGTGGCGCCCAGGTCAGGGATAATGATTGGGTGAATCATAAAAATGAATCCGCCTTTCCGCAGCTGCCGAATAATTCCATCAGTTCATGCACTTTAACCTGCAAAGCCAATCTTCCGGTAGTAAGCACATCGCTTTCTAAACCTGATCCGATCACTTCATAAGGGTTGTATTCTTGACCAGTACCGCAGCAAGACTTTCTCAGGTTTTCAAAATACACCTGTTTTAATAAACTGCCGACATTAATTTTACGGATGCCGTAATTCACCGCCTGCGCCAGGTGATCTGGATGGACTGAACTTGCGCCGTGCAGCACCAATGGCACTCGTAAGGTTGTGTACAGTTCTTGTAGACGCATAAAATCCAATTCCACCTGCTGCCGGCCGTGTAAATGTACCTGCCCTATATTAACCGCGAAGGCGTCTACGCCAGTTTGTTTGACGAATTTTTGGGCAGTGTCGACCTCGGTGAAAGGGAAACGCTCTGGTTTTTCAAGCAGGTCTCCGCCCACCCCGGGCAGCGCCAGGGCTTCGCCCTCAACCGCAGCGCCAACCTGATGGGCTGCTATGGTTGCCTGCTGGACCCTGGTGATCTGTTCTTCAAGCGTTAATGCATCATCCGAGAACATTACCAAGCTGTAACCCATGTTGACCGCCTCCAGCACCAGCTCCAGGTCGGGGCATTCATTGAAGACCAGCGCAGCCGGGACAGAAATATCCCGGCATACCTCCAGACCAAGGGCGGCAAATACGCTGATCGAATCACGGCGAACCCGCTCGGGGTGGGTCAGGTAAATGCCGCTGAATCCCAGCAGCACCGGTGACCGGGCTACTTCAGCAGCATCAGCAACCGCCAGCAGAGATTCAAGGTTCCAGCTTTCAAAATATCCGACCGCGTAGTTTTCCCGTTCAGCGTGTTCCATCAAGTCATTAAATTTGACCAACGCCATAAAATTCTCCCATCACCCGGTCAGCATAGCACCAGGCGTCAGGCCTCTATTCCGGAAGTAAGCTGATGCAGATTGCACCTGCCCATTTATATCCCTCACCATACCAAGGGAAACTTCCCCGTCCCTGGCGGCGACAATTGTTCGTGAGCGGTTGATACGCAATATAGTACCGGGCAGGTGTGCTGTACTATCAGAATCAACTTTCGCATCGATTATATATAGTCGCCCCTCACCCATTTGAAGATAGCATTTTCCAGGAGTGACCGTGATATAACGTCGGATTAACCCGGCAGGCCAGTTCCAAACCAGACGGAAGTCTTCCTCCGTGGTGCTGGAGTAATAAGAGCCGGAACCTTCAGGCTGCGGAATTCGCGAGATAGTCCCCAGTGCAGCGTCAAGAATCAGCCGTTCCACCAGCGGAACGCTGCGCTCCATTATGCGCTCGTACAGGCTGGCTACACTGTCATCCTGCCGGGTCTGGATCTTTACCTGGTAGATCAGATCGCCGGTATCGATGCCCCGGTCCATGACATGCACGCTCAGGCCTACCCACCTTTCGCCATTGCGCAGTGCCCAGAAAATCGGGTGTTTGCCGCGGTAATCCGGAAGCAGGGAAGCATGGAAATTAACCGCCATCAGGCTCGGCAAAGCTAGCAGCGGTGCTCTGAGCAACAAGGCATATCCTGCTGCCACGAACAGGTCCGGCTCCAGGCTCTGAATATCAACCACGAACCCGCCTTCATCCGTCCTTTGCGGTTCAAAAAGCGGGATATCTCTCCTGCGGGCTTCTCCGGCAATGCTATTATGACCATCCTGCCGCGGGTTGGTGGTGCTGCGCTGCGATGGTGGCACATCCACCAACCCGACCAGCTCAGCCGGAGTGGCTAACAGCGCCTCGAAATGCCGGGCTGTGAAGCCGCTGGCTGAATTACCAAAGAACACAACCCGCACCATAACAACCCGTTACCAGCGCCGGGCGCCTTCCGGGAAGGTGATCGCTTTGAATGCCGCTGCACGTTCCTCCAGCGGTATTTCAACTGCCATGCGCTCGATAGCGGAACCCAGCTGCACCCCGTGGCAATCCGTGTGGGTTACCATGTACTGCGCAGTATCGGGCCCGGAAAGCGCCGCGCCGTGTGCCAGCAAGATCACATCCGCCTTCTTACTGCGGGCAAAATCGTAATGCTCCTGGGAGAGTTCAGCCATCTCCTCGATGCCGCGCCCTTTCCCATACCCGGTTGAACCGCCGCGTGTGATGCCGGCATGGAAGATATATATGTCTGGCGCCGCTTCGGAAAACAGGCGTTTGGCGTCTTCCATGTTGAATGCATAGCCAATCGTCAGCATATCCAGCTCGCGGGCGGTATTCAGCATGTTGAGTTCGTGATCGTAACCCAGCCCGGTACCTTCCAGCGTCTGCCGGAATTCACCGTCATACCAGGCTACCGTGGGGAAGTTATGTACACCTGAATAGCCAATATGCTTCAGGTCTGCCAGGTATAGATGCATGTCGCGCAGCGGGTCGACGCCCGCCACACCTGCTATTACAGGCACTTCCTTCACCTGCGGCAGCACCTCTCGCTTGCCCATGTTGTAGATCAGCTCATTGTTGTCCAATATCGGTAGCATTCCTGCCAACGAGCCGTATCCCTGCATACGGAAATACCCGGTGTTGTAGACGCCCAGGATATCAACCCCGCCACGTTCTATGAACTTAGCAGCAATACCATTCCCGGCTCCGGTCATCACCAACGGTTTGCCAGCCTTGATGGCTGCCCACAGCCGTTCTAAGAATTCTTTAAGCGTATACCTTTTCGCCATTTTGATCCTCCTGGAATGGGCCTTCTTTATCTAAAACCCCTTTTTTCCGATCAATTCAATCAATAACTGTGCCGCCTCGGTGGCGAACTGCGGGTCTTCAATATGCGTATCCCGTTCAATGACCTTGATGTTGGGAGGCAGGTTGGCTTTCAAAGCATCCACGAATGCCTGGTCTGCGGCTGGATCATGGAAACCTTGACCAGCAACAGCATAACTATCGTAGCCACCAGTGGGTATGATGAACACCGCTTCACCTGAAGTATGTAGCAAACGTTTGGCGACTTCCTCCCCGACTCGCCTCATTTCTTCGCCATTGAGGCGCACATCGGTGATCTTGGGGCTGTGTGGTATCAGCGTGCGGGTGTTGAAAGGCGGCGGAACAGTCTCTGGTTCGTTATAGACCAGCACCTCGATCGCGCCGGGAGCCAGCACCTGTGGCAAGCCTAATTTCCCTGCTATGGTCAAACGTTCATCACCACCTGCCAGCAGCGCATGGAACATCTCATTGGAGACCTCAATTGTGGAATAGTCCAGCACTGCGCCGATAACGCCCTCCTTCATCAATTGCTCCATCGCGCGCCCGCCGGTGCCAACTGCGTGAAAGACGATCGTCTCGTACCCGGCTGCTTCCAGCACCTCAATTGCTTTCATAGCGCCTATAGTGGTTATCCCCACCGTAGTAACGCCAACCAGGGGTTTTTCAGTCGACTCCATCGGTACGGTTGCCTGCGCCATGCCCGTAACAGCGCCGGCTGCATTTGCCAGGATAGTGCGCATGACCGGATTCAATCCCAGGATATCGGTTACCGAGAACATCATGGTGATGTCTTTAATATCCACCCATGGGGCTACATTCCCGGACGCCATGGTTGAGACCATAACTTTTGGAAAGCCATACGGGAGCTCCCGCATCACCTTTGTTGCCAGCGTTGTTCCCTGGGTGCCTCCCATTGAGACGATGCCCTGCACCTTGCCCTGATCTACCAGTTCGGTGATGATTTTTGTGGCGCCTTCCGCCATTAGGGGCGCAGCCACTTCCCGGGTTGGATTCTCCAACAGCTTTTCCAGCGGCATCCCTCCGGCTTCAGCAACTACCTGGCGGGTGATATCAGCCTCAGCAGCTGGCATTCCTACCACACCCACATCGACGATCAATGCTTTATCGCCGAGTTTTTCGATCAGCTCGCGCAGGTACTGAGCTTCATGTCCTTTGGTGTCCAACGTAGCCAGAACGACGATTGTATTTCCGCTCATGTTTATTTTCCTTTTACGGACGCTGCAGCATCTATTTGGTCTCTCAACCAGGCGACTGATTTGATCACATTCTCTTCGCCGTCACTTTCTATTGAAAATACGCCATCCCATTCGGTCTCGGTTAAGTATTCAATGCACTTGGTGATGTTTGGCGCGTTGACCCCTTCCCCGATATAGACTACCGAGGCTGAGATTCCGGTGCTCTTGCCGCGGGCGGCGTCAGCAAGCTCCTTGCTGACATCCTTAACATGCACATGGTTAAGGTACTTGCGCACCCCTTTCAGGAATTCGAGCGGATCATTGCCGGCAATGAATGTGTTGCCCGTATCAAAATTGATCTGGACGAACTCAGAATCAAAATGCTCGACGATATCCATCAGAACTTCAACATCATTTGTGAAGGGACCATGCGGTTCGACATTCAGAACAACTTTGTGGTTCTCCGCCACCGGTACGCACTGCGCAAGGTGGTATTTGATAATATCTATTTGTTCCTTATCTGTCATGCCCTCAACCTTGTACTTGCCGTCCGTGGTATCCACGCATGGGCAGCCGAGGTGGCTGGCGAACATGATGCCTTTACGGATAAAATCGATACACTCCCAGCGGTTGATTGGGAAGGAAACATCCAACTGCGAGGGCTCAAGGCCCAGATTGTCCAGTTTCTTTCGCAGTTCGAGCGGGTCACTGTTCAGGTCGATGAAAGGTGCGAAGCCCAAACCTGTGAAGAACTCCGTACCACCTACAGCCTCGAATTCACAGTATTTAACTCCCTGCCGCGCGATAACATCGAGGCAGTAGTCTACGGATTTATCTGCGTGACGCCAGTTGTCCGTATTAATTCCCAGCGTAATCATAGCTATCTCCTTATCGTATTCCGGCTCATTATTAAAGAGCCAGCACGGACGTTGAGCCAGAAGCTGCCGTCCATGCAAGCTTTTAGATGTTCACCCGTCATCCAGCAATTTCTGCGCCGTAATGTGATCGGTGACCAGGACATCCACTAGTTTTCCTCTGAGCGCCGCTTCTATGGCATACAGCTTGGCTGACCCGCCGGTGATGCCGACAACGTGTTTTATTCTTTTAATGTCTTCAATTGTGAGGCCGATCACCCGGGCATCCAGGTCGGAGGCGACCCGTTCACCCATCCGGTCAAAATAACGCAGATTGATGTCTCCGACCGCGCCGAGTTCTGCCAGCCTGGAGAGTTCAGGCCAGCTTACGATGTTACCCTGCTGGATAAGGATAGAATCTGCCCTGGGCGCGCCGATTCCCATAATTGCGATATCGGCCTGTGCTGCCTCTTCAAGGGCTTGAACGACAAAAGGATCGCTGTGAAACGCCTGCTGCGCGCTGCGGCTGCCTGCTATACCTGGAGCGGGCATTAAGACCACTCTGCCGCCCAGGATGGAGGCCATCCGCCTGGTCAGATCTGCCGCATGAGTTTCGTTATTGGGGTTTCCTAACCCCCCCAGCCCCTGGATCACCTTCAATCCATCAAAGTTTTTTCGATGCGCATTGGCAGAAAGGGAGTTCACCATCCCGCGCAGCGTCCCGCCCCAGCTGATCACCACGCTGTCCCCAGGTTTGAGCACGCGCAGGATGTACTCGGCTGCGCCTGCGCCTACCTCCCTGGCTACGGTATCCTGGTCTTCGTACGAAGTCGTCTCAACGATCACCGCTTCACCCAATCCGAAACGCTCTTCAAGATTGGTTTCAAGTTCGGGGATAATGCCCATGATGGGGCGGATGCTGATCTGCACGATCCCCTGGTCCCTGGCACTTTGCAATAAACGCTGGACTTTCTGACGCGACAACCGCAGACGGCGGCTGATTTCAACCTGGGTCAGCCCGTCCTCGTAATACAGGTGTGCGACTTTTACCAGTAGCCTGTTATGATCGCTGATTTCTATCGCCAAAATTCACCAATCTGAGCAATTGCTCATCAATAATCATATGCCCATATTTAGTATATCATCGGTGAAAAGGGTTGTCAAATTTTTAAAATTGCATTTGTTCATCCAAAATTAGGGATCCCGTTATTGTAGGTGTACAGGTTACTTAATTGTGCTGGGAAAAAGGAACTGCTGTATCGATTAATTATCCAAAAAACACCGCCTTTATTTCTTCATGCCGTGCTTTGATTCGAAATAGATGGAGTGGAACTGCACGGATTTATTGGATACAATGGAAGAAACTGAACATTCAACGGAAATATTGGTTGCTGTTACATAATATAGTACTTTAATGACACCTTTATGTTCAACTTTAATTGCGTTATCAAGAGAAATACTGGTTTGTAATTATTCAGGAGTTTTTAGTGTTGGGAAAAGAAAATGGACCGGGAAACTGCCAATAAAATTTCATCCCTGATAAATAACCAGAACAATTTATCAAGAACTATCACACCCGAAAAAGTTCTCAACGAAAAGCATAAATACCTCTATGAATTTGATGATAACGGCGAGATTATCGTGTGTCTTCAACTCAGGAAAAATATCTGGTACCAGTACGAAATCAAATATATATCCACCGCCGAGAAATATCGCAGGCAGGGTTATGCCTCAAGGTTAATTCAAAAAGCTGAAGATGAAGCCAGGAAAATGAATTGCTGTATTATTCAATGCGCAATTTGGGAGGACAATGAGGAGAGTATAGGTTTATTTAAAAAAATGGGATTCTTCCGGGTATCCCGATTCTTTGATGCCAACAGTGGGACCAATGTAGGCGTATGGCATAAAGTATTGGTACCCTTCGATCCAGGGATTACCAATCCGCATGATTAGCGAAAGGATTGAACAAAATATTTAAATTCAAGAATGCTCGAGGAATGGAAGCTATTGAAATGCCTGTAACTGCATTCTGGTTGGAAACTCTCTCCTAATTTCCGTCCAACCCTGTCTATATTGCCTGATGCGGTACAACCAAAATGCGTACTTATAGTACGATAAAGCGCTCTTCATAGGAATTATCCAAGTATTATTTTTTAATCTGATTAAATGCCAAAATACCCAACCTGATAGTTCTTGATAGTTACTTGTTCCTATACTATGGATCGATTTAGCGGTATTTTATGACATCAATCTTAATCAGGAGATATTGGTAATGGAAATCTCACGCCATTGGCGATTGAAAAGACAGCGGTATGGACTTGTTGGAGAAATCTGCCCGAATTGCAGCGCGAAGTTGTTTCCTCCCCGAGATATTTGTCCGGAATGCGGTAAAGAAGCGAAAAACCTGTACAATTTCAGTGGAAAAGGTGAAGTATATTCGTACACCACAGTATATGAAGCGCCAGCCGGATACGAGGAATATGCGCCCTACATGATTGCGCTTGTAAAACTTGATGAAGGCCCATTAGTCACGGCTCAATTGACTGATATTGGCGATAGTGAGGTTGAGATCGGTACCCCGGTGGAGATGGTTACCCGGCGCCTGCGCCAGGATGGCGATGAACGCGGTATGCTGGTGTACGGTTATAAGTTCAGACCATTGTTGGAACAACAGTTCGCCTGACCCGGTTATATTTTAGATCTGAGGCCCTCCAGGAATTACATCCTGGAGGGCATTTTTTAAGTCTCAAATTCCTGGGGGAATGGTTTTGGCAGGTACGACGGGATTAAATTTAACTCAATAAAAATAACTTCTGAATAAGTTGGGCAAAACAGTTGTTTCCAGCTATAGTAACCTTCAGCTTTTACCAGAATGGAAGAGCACTTTCCCCCCGGGATTGGGATCTTGGCGGGGGGTTTAACGCCAAAATAAATATCGGTCTCGGCATCACTGGAAGTTCTCTCACCAGGGAAAATAGTTATATCCACCTCATTAATTGACAGCTTTGTATTGATATCAAATACCCCTGAGATTTGCAGAGTGGCATTATCGCGGTTGAACTGGAAAACTGCTGCAATAAAAACTATCAGGGTAATTACCGCTGCCAGCCTGATTATGTACCTGCTGAGGATCGCTGGTTTATGTTCCGGTTCTTCGATTATCTGGTATTCATCCATCTGTGGTTTGTATCTGAAAACTGGTATTAAGTTCAATTTGACCGCAGTCCAGTTCACCCTGCGTTCAGAATCCTGGCAGGATCCCACATATTAATCAGGTTTTGCATTAACTGTTGACTATCAGGTTTAAGGCCAGGAAAGTCTGGTTTCTGAAAACGGTGCTGGCTTTCGGGCATACTCCTTACATATCCCTCCAGATCAGCAACCGCATGCAGTAAATATTCTGAGAGGGACGATGCCGCCAGGTAGCACATTCCATTGGGGAGGTCTATTATTATATCCGCCGTGCCTGGTTTGTCTAAATTCTTGTTTATAAATGGAACCAGGTTTTTTGGCGGAATTCCAATCTGGAATATTTCCCTGTGAGAAGAGATTAAACCGTCCTTCGAGTGTGGGGATCTACTGGAGATCCAGTTCCCCCAGATTTTTGTGCCAGTTGTCCATTCGACCCTTTCATGTCCAGTTATTTTGCAGCGGTTGATAATATCATAGACCTGCTGGAGTTCAACTTTCACATCTTCGGGATAGCCTTCTGCGGTGTAGATAATACAAAAAGGCGCTTCAAGGTTCTCAAGACAATCCGTGCAGATTATCAGGGATGATGCGACCATGCATACCCGGGTAAGCTGGCTGCCAATCTCCAGCGAATGTTTCAGGGTTTCTGCCGGTATCACCAGACTTATCCGGGAGCGGGGTGCAGTCACCAGTTTAAACGTTAATTCAGTGATCAACCCCAGCGCTCCCAGGGAGCCGATGAAAAGTTTCGTCATATCATATCCGGCAACATTTTTCACAACTGGCCGGCCGGTCTTTATCAGCCTGCCGTCTGGGAGGATCACCTCCAATCCAAGCACAAGATCGCGCAATCCTCCGTACCGCATCCGAAAAGGGGCGTTGAAATTAGCGGCGGTAATGCCTCCTATGGTGGCGTCTTCCCATGGAGAAGCAATTGGTACCCAGATCCCATATTCCTTGAGTTCCTCTTGAAGCTGGTGAAGTTTCGTTCCAGAACCAGCAGTAACGAACAGGTCTTCGCGTGAGAGTTCCAGAATACCGGATAAATTTTTAGTGGAAAGGGAATGATTAATCTCGCTGGCCTGCCGGGATTTTGTACCTCCCCCGATTATTCGAAGTGGAATTTTTTCGCAATTGGCACTCAGAATAACAGAACGGGCATCGGGTGTTGAGCCTGGCCTGAGAATAGGCGCCAAATTGTACTTAAATGGTCCCTCTTTACCCGACTCAGTTTTCGCCCGGTCTGTTTCTGATGGGAATATTTTGCCTGGATTCAATAAACCTTGCGGGTCGAACAACGCCTTAATGTCTTTCATTGCCGTTAACTCATCATCGTTATACATGAGCGGCATATATCCCATTTTTTCAAGCCCAACCCCATGTTCGCCGGTGATGGTGCCGTTTTTTTCCACGCATAACTCCATTATCTGCCTGCCAGCCTGGTGGATTCTTTCCATCAGGGCTTGATTATCCGGGTCATCTATTAACAGGAAGGGGTGTAAATTTCCATCGCCCGCATGGAATACATAAGCCACCCTCAATTCAAGTCGGGCACAGATCTGGTTTATTCTTTCCAGTATTTCCGCAAGATTACTGCGCGGCACTGTGCCGTCCAATGTGAGATATGCCCGGGCCAGGCGGGCGATTGCTCCTGCGGCGCTTTTGCGGCCGTACCAGATTTTTTCCCTTTCCGCTTCGGTCTGCGCGATTCTAATTTCTAATGCGGAGGATTCCTGGAGGGTTTTTCTGATCTCATCTACCTGGGCGGACAAACCTTCGATATAGCCGTCTACTTCAATTATCAACGCCGCTCCCGCTTCGACCGGCAATCCTGCCCGGGCAAATTCTTCAATCATCCGCATCATTTGCTGGTCCATAAATTCAAGTGTTGCCGGGACCAGTCCGATTTTGATCAAATTTGAAACAGCATCGCCTGCCAGAGCTACAGTATCGAAGGAAGCCATGATTGTCTTAACTCCGGGTGGGTTCCGGATTAACCGCAGGTCCGCTTTTGTGATTATCCCGAGTGTACCCTCGCATCCAGTGATCAATCCGCAAAAATCAAATTCCGGGTAGTCCAGGGCTTTGCCGCCCAACTGGATAATTTCACCATTTGCTGTAACTACCTCAAGCCCGGTTACATAGTTGGTTGTGACCCCGTATTTAAAACAGTGCGGGCCGCCAGCATTGGTAGCTATGTTGCCCCCAATTGTCGATACACGCCCGCTTGCCGGGTCAGGCGGGTAGTATAAACCTTCCTTTTTGATGATTCTATCCAGGTCAAGATTAACCAGGCCGGGTTGCACAGTTGCGCTTCTGCCATTTGTGTCGAATTCCAGTAGATTATTCATATGCGAAAAATGCAGAATCAGCCCACCCACTACTGCGACAGCACCTCCGGCTAAACCGGTGCCAGCCCCGCGGGCTGTGACCGGGATATGGTTTTTGTGAGCCCAATCCAAAATGTAACTGACTTCTTCGGTTGATTGTGGCAGAATTACGGCATCAGGCATACCTCTATCCAGCGCCGCGTCGACCTCATAAGTAATCAGTTCTGCTGGTTGGGTAAATATCCGCTCAGGGCTGATTTTTTGTTTCAATTTTTGGATGCTGGATACAATTTCACTTGTGTTCATCCGGTCAATATCCCCCTTTCACCTGCTGGCTGTACGACCATTCCAGAACTTCAGCGACATGCATCACTTTGGTCTCAAGACCTGCTTTCCGGAGTCCTGCAATTAACTGCAACTGGCAGCCGGTATTTGAGGTGACCACCAGTTCTGCTCCTGTCGCCTTGATGTCCGTGATTTTTGCAGCGAGGATTTTCTCAGCGGTGTCGATCTGGGTGAGGTTGTAAACACCAGCGCTACCGCAGCAAAGGCCAGGGTTCGAAAGCTCAACAAGAACAAGGCCTGGAATCAGCCGGAGCAGTTCGCGTGGTTGTTCAATCACTCTTTGGCCGTGTCGCAGGTGGCACGAGTCCGAGTAAGTTGCCCGGAGGTTGATTTCTCCCACAGGAGGTGCATTTAGATTTTCGCCCAGGAATTCATTGATATCCATAACTTTCCTGGAAAACTCTAGCGCTTTTTGGTAATAAACCGGATCAAATTTCAGCAGGTGGGGGTATTCTTTGAGGGCGCAACCGCACCCACCGGCGTTGTTAATAATCGCAGCGTACTCATTATTATGGCTCAGAAAAATATCGATATTTTTTCGAGCTAAATTTCTCGCAAATTCGAGCTCACCCAGGTGTGCGTGGGCTGCACCGCAGCACGTTTGATCTTCAGGAGTGTGCACATCATATCCATTCCACCTCAGGACATTAATTGTTGCCTGGTTCACCCGGGGCAGGAGTCCTTCTTGAATGCATCCGGCAAAGAATAACACCTCACCTTTTTTGTGCTCGTATGTTTGGGCGATATCAGTGAATTCGTTATATTGATTTGTTAGCTGCGGGAGTATCGCCTCCATCGCCTCCAGCGATTCAGGGAGAAGCGAATACTTCCGAATGAATTTCTGCAGGCCGCTGGCCTGGTAGATCTGTAGTAATCTTGAAATTTGTCTTATCCGGCCGGGGTACGGCAAAACCTGTTTTGCACCAACCCAGCGGGTGAATCGCTCCAGAATACCCGCTGTGCGGTTTGATTCGACCACATATCTGGCTTGCTCAATTAATTCGCCGTATTTGACGCCGGAAGGGCAGGCAGTTTCGCAAGCGCGGCATGCCAGGCACAGAGCGATATGTTGTTCAAAACTGTTGAAGAATAATTTTGGCTCGAATTTGTTTTCCGATCCTGCTCGCATAAGAGCGATCCGGCCGCGCGGCGAATCCATTTCGGTCCCAAGCACATTATATGTTGGACAGGCTTGTAGGCACATTCCGCAGTGGATACACTGGTTCAGAGCGCTTATAAATTGAGGAGAATCCAGTAATTGTGAATCTTTGAACATTAATTCAGTAATCCGCTAAGTATAAATAGCCAGTATTCAAGATGATTTTTTCTTGAGGAAAAGATCCGATTGGGACAGGAGCATACCAGCGAATATTATCACACATCCCAGAATTTGAATCCCGTTAAGATATTCTTCCAGCAGTACCCAGCCGAATATGGCTGCAAATATCGCCTCCACGCTCAGGATGATCGCTGCATCAGCCGGAGGCGTAATTCGCTGACTGGCAGCCTGGAGCGTATAGCCAATCCCAACCGAGATAACACCGGTGAAAAACAGCACCTGCCAGGCTTGCAGCATATCATTTAGGGTTTTGCCTTCAAAGAGCAACCCGGTCAGGATGCTGAACGCGGCACAGACCAGGTACTGTCCGATTACAAAAGGGAGCACATCCATCCTCAGCACAATCCACCCGATCAGGATTACATGGCATGCCCAGATCAACGCGCTTACCAGCACCAGCAGGTCACCGATGTTTGGTCTGGTAACGCCGCCCGAACTGAGCAAGTATAGGCCAGCCAGGGCTAATCCTGCTGAAACCCAGATGATCGGTCGCGGGCTCTGGCGGAGAAAAAGCGCCAGTATCAGCGGAATAAAAATTACATAAAGGCCGGTAATAAATCCGGCGTTTCCGGCGGTGGTGTACAACAAGCCCGCCTGCTGGAAAGCCGCGCCTGCAAAGAGTAAAAATCCCGCCAGCATAATGGTCAGAAATAATCCGCGATTGTGGGATTGTAAACTTTTCCAGTTTTTTCTCCCTGATAGCGCAAACGGCATCAATACCAGCGCCGCCAGCAGAAACCGGATCCCATTAAACAGGAATACGCCCACCTGGGGGGCGGCATACCTTTGAACGACAAACGCCAGACCCCAGATGAGTGTGACTAATAGAAGGGCGAGGTCGGCTCTTAATCTTTGGATCGGGCTGGTTTTTGAATCCAGTGGTTTTTCACTGGCGCCCATAGTTAATTAATTTCGAAAGTCTCAAACTTTGAGTGAAACACATTGGACTTCCTCCAGGAATTGCGATAGTATAATCCTTTCTGTTTTCCAAATCTATCCATCATTGAGTTGAAAAAAATGAGAATTTACAATTTTGATGATACGCCGGATCGTCTGGGCAGCGATTGCCTGAAATGGGATCTTTACGGTCCGGGGGTTATCCCTTTATGGGTAGCGGACATGGACTTCGTCTCTCCAGAACCTGTTATCCAGGCTTTGAAAGAGAAGGTTGAACATGGCGTATTCGGTTATCCCACGGGTTTAGGTGGGGATGCCCGTGAACTGCCGCGGCTTCGCAGCGCGATTATTGGCCGGATGGCGGATCGCTATAACTGGGAAATCAAACCGGATGATATCGTCTTCGTCCCCGGGGTGGTGACGGGTTTTAACCTGGCAAACCACGCATTCATTCCCGACGGTCAAGGAGTCCTAATTCAAACCCCGGTTTACCCGCCAATTTTGCAGTCAGCTGAGACAACTGGTAAATTATTTCAGTCGATGGAACTTGATCGAAATGAGGCTGGTTTTTATGAGATTGATTGGGATAAATTCTCCGAAAGCATCACTCCAGAAACGGGGATTTTCATCTTGTGCAATCCACACAACCCGGTTGGAAAAGCTTTTTCAAAGGCGGAATTGGAACGAACCGCTGAATTGTGTTTAAGAGAGGGTGTATTGATCTGTTCGGATGAGATCCACTGCGACTTGGTTTATGAGAGGTATAAACATATCCCGATCGCCTCAATTGACCGGGAGGTCGCCGAATCCACCATAACGCTCATGGCGCCGAGCAAAACATATAACCTCCCCGGTCTGCAGTGCTCCTTCGCCATTATCCAGAATGAAAAATTACGCAATCAATACATGTCGGCTCGCAGAGGAATTGTGCCTTGGGTGAACATGATGGGTCTGGTCGCTGCGGAAGCGGCTTACACTGAAGGAGAGGAGTGGTTCAAACAGCTGATGGTATATCTGAAAGCCAATAGAGATTACCTGATTGAATTCTTCCAATCCGAACTGCCCGCGGTTTCGATGGCAGAACCACAGGCTACCTTTCTGGGGTGGTTGGACTGCAGGTCTGCCGGTTTACCGGATAATCCGTATGAATTCTTTCTTAAAAAAGCGCGTGTCGCCTTTAACAATGGGGTTTCATTTGGAAAAGGCGGGGAAGGGTTTCTGCGAATTAATTTTGGTTGTTCAAGGCTCCTGCTCGAAAAAGCGCTGAGCAGGATGAAAAAAGCTGTTGCCCGGATTTCTTAACCAGGGGAGAATCCAGCTCTTTTTGCAGTGAATACAGGCATCGAATCTGAATGGAAATCCAGCCTGGTTGCTGGTACAGAAATTGCACCCAAACCCCTGAGGAGCAAGCCATGGTCAATAAAAGAGTTTTGATTATTTTGCTGGTTTTCATCATGGTTTTTGGAGCGGCAGCCTGTACACGTTCGCTTAGAAAGCCCGCCGAGCAGGAGCCTTCCGTCTCGCAGACCGCGGAAACGGCCCCGCAGGGCGAGGTGGATGTAATGGAGCAGATCTACCTCTTTGCCACCCAGACCGCAATGGTGGAACAGGGAGTGATGATAACAGAAGACGCTGTTAGTGAAATACCAGCAGGTACTCCCGTTCCTGAAAACACGGAATTGGTTGAAAGTCAGGAACCAGAAATGGAACAGTCCCAGGAACAGGATCTGACCAGAAAGGATGTTCCTGCCGCGACCCCGGGGAAACCGGATTCATATACACTTCAGAAGGGAGAGTTCCCATACTGTATTGCCAGGCGTTTTAATGTAAATCCCAATGAACTGTTGCGCGTGAATAATCTGACCAAGGATGTTACAATCCAGCCTGGCACCACTCTGAAACTCCCTGAAAGCGACCGCGAGTATCCTGGGAGCCGTATATTACGCGACCATCCCGCAACCTACACGGTAAAGGAAGGTGATTCAATTTTCTCGATAGCGTGTATTTTTGGTGACGCTGATCCGAATGCGATTGCTTATGCCAATAATCTGGTTGCGCCGTATCAGCTTTCGGTTGGTCAGGAGTTATATATCCCTTAAGCCGGTATGCAAATACCCGAATATTTAAAGAGCAGCTCAGGTTAAATTGGCTGCTCTTTCTCATTTACGTGGAGGGTGCCAATGTCTTTTGAGGTGATCGAGTCTAAAAAAATGTTTGGAGGCAGGGTTTTCGATGTCCGCCGGGATAAGGTTCGAAAAAACGATGGAGGGGTGATGGAACTGGATGTGGTCGACCACTGCAATTCAGTTACCATCCTCCCCCTGGATGAGGAGGGAAATGTCTGGTTTATCAGCCAGTACCGCCACCCTGCCGGAGACTTTTTACTGGAACTGCCTGCGGGTGTAATTGAAGCCGGCGAAACACCGGGGGAATGCGCAAATCGTGAAATTCAGGAGGAGATAGGTATGAAGGCTGGCAGGCTGGAAGAGCTTGGCAGTTTTTACCTGGTGCCCGGGTATTCTACTGAGTTTATGTATGTATTTCTGGCTCGCGAACTTAGTCCCAGCCCCTTAGAGGGGGATGAAGATGAAGTAATCGTGGTTAAAAAAATAGCGCTGGATCAGGCTTTCCAGATGGCGGAATCTGGTCTCATCAAGGATGTTAAATCTTTGGGGTCTTTGCTGCTTGCCAGGCCAGTTTTAACAGGTTAAGTTTGAATTGGGTTGGTCCGTGCTGGACCTCTGCCTGCTTGAATTGGATTTTGATCTGAAGTGGGGTTAAGGATGGAGTTCAACCAGAAGATGGACTTATTGTCATACTCTAAACGGCCGCAGACATCGCAAACATATGCCGGGAAATTGGGCACAGTGATCAGATCGTCATCAAGCCAGGCAAAAAAAGTTATGTGCCTGAGCTGGTGCACTCCTGTCTGGCATTCGATACATAAGTCCTTTTTTCTTGCCGAAACCTGGCTGAATTGAGGGAACATATAATTACTCGTTACTGGTTCAGAAACTCTTTGATGATATTAACGCCTGCACTGGTTCCTAACCGGGTCGCACCGGCCTTGACCATCGCTAAGGCGGTATTATAATCGCGGATACCAACTGCAGCTTTCACTCCGATATTCACTCCCACAACCCGGTACATCAGTTCAATGTCCTCAATTGTTGCACCACCGTTTACAAAACCGGTGGAAGTTTTTACAAAATCCGCTCCTGCATACATGGACAGCAAACAGGCTAGGATTTTTTCATCCTGGGAGAGGATTGGTGTTTCAATTATAACTTTTAAAGTCGCTTTTTGGGTATGTGCTGTTTGGGCGACCGTGGCGATATCATTGAATACCAGACCATATGCTTTGCTTTTCAGCGCTCCAATATTCAAAACCATATCAATTTCCGACGCCCCGCCAATAATGTTTGAGAGTGCTTCGAAGGATTTTTGGGTCGGCAGTGCGGCTCCGAGCGGAAAACCAGCCACCGATCCTACCAGCACTTGGGTATCGCTCAGGAGTCCTGAAGCCAGAGGAACATAAGCGGGATTAACGATTACGCTGAAGAAACTGTAGTGAATTGCTTCCTCACAGAGGCTTTTTATCTCCGCCGAGGTCGCGTCCGCTTTTATTAGGGTGTGGTCAATTATCCCCGCGATTTTTTCGCCTTCCGGGAGCGCCGGGGTGGGCGGTGGGAGAGGCAGTTCGCGGCTGTAAATTTCAGCCAGTTCCAGTATTTCAGCGATCGAATCCATTGGTTACGGTGCTGCCCTGGCGCTTGAAGGTTGATGTATCAACCCCCATTTTTCAGGCGGCCAGTAAACCACCAGAGCTTTTCCAATTACATATTCCATTGGAACCGGCCCCCAGTCACGTGAATCGGATGAGTTGTTCCTGTTATCACCAAGGACAAACAGGGAGTTTGATGGGACATCCCATTCGCTTTGATAGTTAGGTTGGGCAGCAATATATGGTTCATCGATTGGCTGCTCGTTGACATAAACTGTCCCATTATTGATTTTCACCTTATCTCCAGGTAAACCAACAATTCTCTTGATGTATTCCTGGTCCGGATCACGCGGATAATGAAACACGATTACATCGCCGCTGTCCGGAACGCCAAATTTATAGGCAAGCTTGTTTACAATTACAAATTCGCCACTCTGTAAAGTCGGTTCCATACTGTGACCATCTACTCGTATACGGGCGGAGATAGCATTGATGCCGATAAAGAGTAATACTGACAGTATCAGAGTCTCAGCGACATCGATAATAAATCTAACAACCCTCGACCGACCTTTTTTGGGAACTGCCGGATCGGGAATTGGATCTGTGCGGTAACTTTCCAACTCGTTTTCCTCCATAGAATTAGGATGGATTATAAAACTGGTTAATGGTGGGGGCAAGGGTTTATTAAATGAGAGACCCTTCATGATATACCTAGTATCACTTAATATTCTTGAATTGCGGCACGTTTGAACTGGCGGGTGGAATGAATCAAACCCTTTTCTTCAGCAGCAGTTTGATTGGTGTGCCGAGAAAAGGGTGGAATTCCCTCAATCTGTTTTCAAGAAAGCGCATGTAGCTGAAATGAGAAAGCTTCGGTTCATTGACGTACAGGATGAATGTGGGCGGGTCACTCCGTACCTGTGTGCTGTAATATATTCTAAATTGTCTACCAGAACGAGTGGGGGCAGGGTGCTGGTCCTGGGCTTGCTGGAAGACCCTGTTTATTTGTGAAGTTGGCAGTTTAATTAATCTTTCTTCCTGAACCTGTAATGCCAACGGTAAAACTTTGTGAACCCGTTGGCCGGTTTTGGCTGATATAAAAAGCAGCGGGACATAATCCAGGAATTTCAGCTCGGATCTGATTTTATTTGTAAACTCCTGCATGGTATATGTATCTTTTTCAATCAGGTCCCATTTATTCACAACCACCACGACGCTTTTCCATTCATCAAGTATATAGCCTGCAATATGGGCGTCCTGCGACGTTACCCCGCTGGTAGCATCGATCAGCATTAATGAGACATCTGCCCGTTTTATTGCTCCAATCGCCCGGATAACGCTGTATTTTTCCACGCCGGGGGATACTTTGCCTCTCCTGCGGATTCCAGCGGTATCGATTAGAGTTACCGTATTACTCTCAAAATTGAGGGAGGTATCCACTGCATCCCGGGTTGTTCCCGGGATGGGACTGACAATTGCCCGGTCTTCACCCAGGATTTTATTTAACAGGCTGGATTTACCTGCGTTTGGTTTTCCAATAATGGCAATTTTTACCGAATCATCCTGCTCACTTTTTTCAGATTGGATCGCTGTTTCAAGATTGTCGACCAGAACATCCAGCAAATCGCCAGTTCCAGTCCCATGCAGCGCGGAGACAGGGTGTGGATCTCCCATTCCCAATTCGTAGAACTGGAATGCGGATTCGCGGCGCGCCAGGTTATCAGCTTTATTCACAACCAGCAGAACCGGCGGGTAAAGGTTGTTAGCGCGCGATTTTTGGTGTTTGCGTAATATCTCCGCAATCTCCCGGTCTGCTGGTGTAACCCCGCTTTCAGCATCGGTTATAAATAGGATCGCCTCAGCTTGCTCTATCGCGATCTCAGCCTGTTCCCTGATCTGGTGTATATAATCCTTAGATCCTGTTGAAAGCGGTTCACCCTGTTTACCAGGACTTGTGAAGGATGGATCCAATCCGCCGGTATCGATAATATCAAAAATAACCCCATTCCATTCAGCTTCTGTTATCAGTCTGTCCCGGGTTGTTCCCGGAATTTCATCAACCACTGCCAGTCTTTTACCAGCCAGCCGGTTATACAGGGTGCTTTTACCTACATTTGGACGTCCGACAAGGACTACTGTGGGTTTGCGCATATTGGTTAATAGGGATATTTTCAGGGTGATGGCGTGATTGTAGCTGTGGCTGATATATCCGGGGCAGGAGCTGTTTCTATGATCACCTCGACAGTTTCCGGGATCGTAGTTTGGGCGCGTACCAGATCGGAGACAATCTCGACAATTGGAGTCCGCTGGTATTCGCCTGGTGGTTGTCCCGCGAGATCAAGCACCACTAGGATATCATCCGCGGTCAGATTTTCGAGTATATTCAGAGGTCCCGCAACAATAACATCGACCAGCTCTGGGGAAAATACAGCCGATAATTCCGGGGAGAGGCCGCGGGTTTGGACTGGGACTGAAAACGTTTTACTTCCTTCTATCGCTGCAATGCTTAACTGGACCAGAACTTTCAGGTCGCGAACTGGTGTTACGCCATCTGGAAGCCTCAGCCCCGCACTGAATTCACTATCGTCAACCAGCCCGGTTAAATCCACTGGCAGCGTATCTATAAAACCCGGTAAATCCTCAACCACCCGGGGGTCCTCGGAAAAGATGGTGATTGTGGGAGGGGTCACGGAGACATTGGTGAGGCGGTATCCGTCCGCGATTTGACCGGTAGTATTGACCCTGACAACTACGTTTTTAAATCCGCCAAGCAGGGATATCGGAATTATTACGGTGCTGTCAGAAGGTGTGATTGAAATTCCTTCCACATTTTCCCCTTCGGAATTGAGCACATTTACCGGGATCGAAGAATTAACGTTCTCGATCCTCCCTGCAATGTCAAGGGTAATCTGAACCCGGTCAATCTGGTCGACCGCCGACTTGGGTCCGGATATGGTCACTTCCTCAGGCTCGAGTTTGAATTCGCCTTTTTCGTACCCCAGGGGGAGTTCTCCGCTAACAATCGCTTCAATTGGAAATTGCTCTGTAACATATTTATCGAGCTCTATATCAACTTTCTCCGGATCAGTCCTGACAATTTGTATAACTGATTCGATATTTTCGTTAAATATTGATTTAACTTTTAAGTTTTTGTTCAGCCCTTCTTTCGCTGTTGATAGATCTATATACGGTTGGATCAGTTTCGGATTTTCTTCAAGCTGTTCCCAGATCGAACTGGGGGCGCGCAGAGTTATGCGAATATCCTGGGGGTAATCGTTTGTGATAATAAAATCCGGGTCAAGCCCTGTGATCTCTAAATCCAATGGTTTGGTTGTTCGTTCTTCGTTTGGATCATTTGTATACTGGGCGGTAATCCAGATGACCAGGGCGAGGATTATTGCTAGAACCAATAATCCGATATTATTAATTATCCAGTTCGGGGTTTTCATGGTTTGTTTATTCGTTCTTCTGGTCTGTGTCTTCCTTTGCAGGGATCAGCCTTGAGAAAAATTGTTCAAACCGGTTGGGTTTTTGTGGCATAAAGTAAGCTTCCAGGTTGCTCCTGAGTTGCTTCGAGTTAATCCGGCGGATCATTTTCCCCGAATTTGCGATGGTTATTGAACCTGTCTCCTCGGAAATGACTACTGCGATTGCGTCTGTCACTTCTGAAACCCCCAGAGCAGCTCGGTGACGCAGGCCCATCTGGCGTTCTGGAGATTCGGTCAGCACTCCGCTGGCAGAAAGCGGCAGCACGCAGGATGCAGCCACCAGCCTGGGACCCGAAATAATTACAGCTCCATCATGCAGGGGTGTATTTGGATAGAAGATCTGCAAAAGCAGTTCCGGAGTTACAACAGCATCCAGGTTTGCCCCGGTCTGGACGTATTCGTCCAGAACGTCACGCCTTTTTAATACAATCAGCGCTCCATGTTTCCGGTTTGAAAGGCGGATTGCGGAATATACAATTGCATTGATTGTGGATTCGACATCTCGAACAGATTTGTCGAAGGTCGTGATTGCTATTGCCCGGCCCAGGCGCTCGAGAGCCTGCCGTATATCAGGCGCGAATATAACCAGGCTTACGATCAGGACAGCCGGGAGAAGTTTTTCAATCAACCATGAAAACGCCGGCAGGTATCTTGAAAATGTCGACAATCCAATCAAGGCGACAAGCAGCAGCAGGGCGCCGCGCAGCAACACCATCGCCTGGGTTCCTCTAAGCAAAAGCAGCACAATGAAAAAGAAGGACGCTACAAGCAAGACGTCGATGTAACTCTCTGGCCAGATAAAACGCTGGAATAAAAATTCCAGGTTGTCCAGATAATTTTCAATAAATTCGATTATGTTAAACCGCTCCTTTACAATTCTAACTTAGGTTGCTCATCTGACCCAATTTTTTCGCCAGCCAGATGGCTGCGTTATTGCCCTCAGGGATCCGAAACCAATCCCCATTAAAAAGTCCCTCTCCAGGCTGAATTTCTTCATAACCGAGCTGCTGCAGCTTGCGGGTATTTTTTTCCAGTTTTACTGGAGGGCGAAGCAGTATCAATTCTGGGTTATAACGCGGCCAGAATTGATCAAGCTCCTTTATTATATTGTAAAGCAATTCAGTTGTATGTTTTTCTTCCCTGTAGAAAAACTCGCTAACGCGGATTACGAAATTGTCGCTTTCCCAGGCGATCAAAGCCTGTTCGGTGCTGTGTGCTGAGTAGATCAGGTAATGCATGTTGAATAGAAAAGAGTTAGCCTCTGTGTTATACAACTCTTTGCTTCCTTCGCTGAAGCGGGAAATCAATTTCAAGATCTTTTCGGCATCGTCCGGGTTGCAGCGATAGATTTCGGTTCCGTTGAATTTGGCTGGATTGTCTGGGTATAGTTGAATCCTGCTGCTCTGGAGTATCTCCCTCCATGCCTGCCGAACCTGTCTCCAGGTCTGTAAATATGATCCATGATTATTTATGACTGCATCAGCCATATTATTTTTCAGGGATTGGGGAGGTTGTGCCAGGATTCTCTCCTGTGCGGATGACCTGTCCATCCCGCGCCCGTACACAAGCCGGTTGATCTGGAGTTCCTGGGAAGAGTCGCTGACCCAGATCGTATCGCATTCTGATGATAACCCAGATTCAAATAATTTTATCGCCTCAATCACAATGTGAGAAAATGGTGTCGTTTCCAGCAGTTCGTGAATTTTCTCCCGTACCAGAGGGTGGATAATATTTTCCAGCTTCTGTAAGGACTCGGGATCGTTAAATACGATCTTTCCCAGCCTTCGGCGGTCTATCTCACCTATAGAATTGAGAATCCCCTCTCCAAACTGCTCGAGGACCGGCTTATAGCCGGAAGCGCCTGCTTTTATCACATAATGGGCAAGCGAATCCGCATCAATCCCAAAAACGCCGGCCTGTTCAAGCATTTTTCTCACTATGCTTTTACCGGTTGCGATGTTGCCGGTTAAACCAATTAAAAATTTTCCTGGCTGGGGCTTCACATTGACCTTCGCATTCAGGCATATTGCTTGTTGGCGCTTAAATTGTATACGCCGGGGGATGGTATGTCAAAGGAGAAGGTTGAAAAAGTTTATTAAGAATACGAGTGCGGCCATTTTTGCCGGTGTTTGGGCCAGGTCATGCGGAGCTAAAGAATGCAGAATATTAAGATTTCAGAAACCGGTCGGAAAAGTGGCATGCGGCCCAGTGTCCGGTTTTTTTCTCCAGGTATTCCGGATCTTCTTCGATGCAGATTTCCTCAGCAATTGGGCAGCGGGTATTAAAATTACAGCCAGGCGGCGGGTTTGACGGGCTGGGAATATCGCCTTCAAGGATTATTCTCTCACGCTTTTTTACGATATCGGGGTCGGGGACGGGTACAGCTGACATTAATGCCTGCGTGTAGGGGTGGAGGGGGTTCAAGTAGAGATCGTCCCTGTCAGATAGTTCGACGATTTTACCCAGGTACATGACCGCCATTCTGTTGCTGATATGGCGCACCATGCTGAGGTCATGGGCGATAAAGAGGTAGGTTAATCCGAGTTTTGCCTGGAGATCCTCGAGCAGGTTTACAACCTGAGCCTGGATAGAAACATCAAGAGAAGAGATCGGCTCGTCGCAAATAATGAGATCCGGGTTAAGCGCAAGTGCACGTGCGATCCCGATCCGCTGTCTTTGCCCTCCGGAAAATTCGTGCGGGTAGCGGTTGACAAAATCGGGATTCAGCCCGACTATATCCAATAATTCTTGAATGCGTTCCCTTTTATCTTTGCCGCGGGCGACTTTGTGCACCTCCAAAGGCGAGGAAATGATCGAACCGACTGTCATGCGCGGATTTAACGATGCGTATGGGTCCTGAAAGATCATCTGCATCCGCCTCCTCATTTTCCGCATTCCGGATTCACTTAATGAGGTTAATTCGATATCCTCAAAAATAATCTTGCCAGCGGTCGGTTCGTAAAGGTAGAGAATTGTCCTCCCAACAGTCGTCTTTCCGCAGCCAGTTTCCCCTACCAATCCAAGCGTTTCCCCTTTCAGGATATCGAAACTCACATCATCGACTGCCTTTACATCTCCAACGTGTCGCTGAACAATCGATCCCTCTGAAATCGGGAAATATTTCTTTAAATTTCGCACCTGAACCAGTGGTTGTTGTTGACTCATCATAATAATTTATCTTTACTGATGTCTTTCCATTTCCAACAGGCGACTCGATGCATAAAATCACCTGCGGGTTCCAGGGTTGGCATTTCTTCAAAGCAATGGTCATCTCTGAATGTGCAGCGGGCGTAAAAAGGACATCCCTTAGGAAGCGCGATTAAATCTGGCGGAAGACCTGGGATGGATATAAGTTTTGTTCCTGGTGGCGCGTCCAGGCGTGGCAAAGAGCCAAGCAAGCCCATTGTATACGGGTGGCGGGTCTCTTTGTAAATATCCCTGACTCCGCCTCTTTCGATTATGTACCCCGCATACATTACATTGATTGTCTCGGCCAGCTCGGCTACTATTCCCAGGTCATGCGTTATCCACATGATTGCCATCCCCAGGTTCTGTTGGAGCCTGCGGACCAGGTCGACGATCTGTGCTTGAATGGTTACATCCAGAGCCGTGGTGGGTTCATCGGCAATCAGCAAACTGGGATTGCATGATAGCGCCATCGCGATCATTGCTCTCTGGCGCATACCGCCCGAGAACTGGTGTGGGTAATTATCCAGGCGCTGGAGCGCGTCAGGGATTCCAACCATATGCAGCAGTTCAGCTGACCGCTGCCGGGCTTCTTTTTTGTCCAAACCCTGGTGCAGCATGAGCGCCTCTGAAATCTGGTCTCCGACTGTGTATACCGGATTCAAAGATGTCATCGGGTCCTGAAAGACCATGGCGATTTGCGACCCGCGGATCTGGCGCATCTCGTTGTCGCTTAATGTGAGTAAATTGCGGTCATTGAGAAATATTTCGCCTTCTTCTATTTTTCCCGGCGGGTCAGGTATCAGTCTCATTATTGAGAGGGCGTGCACGCTCTTTCCGCAGCCGCTTTCCCCGACAACCCCCAGGATTTCCCCTTCGGCCATCTCGTACGAAATCCCGTTTACTGCATTAACAATTCCATCTTCGGTATAGAAGCGGGTTTTTAAGTTATGTAACTTGATTAAGGTTGATCTTGTATTCACAGAATTTTCTTCAGGTTAAATAAATTAATTCAAATATTGTGTCACTTAAAAATAATTTTCATATCCTTAATTTCGGATCCAGTGCGTCTCTCAAACCATCCCCTAAAAGATTGAAACCCAGGACGCACAGCATGATTGCTAGCCCCGGGAATACTACCGCCCACCATGCTCCGCTGGCTAAGAAACGGTAGCTGTCTCCAAGCATCGCACCCCATTCCGGCTCGGGGGGAATCGCGCCCAGGCCCAGGAATCCCAGGGCGGCGGCTGAGAGGATCGCGCCTGCCAGCCCCATAGTGCTTTGCACAATAACAGGTGAGAGGATATTTGGAAATATTCCTCTGAACAAGATTCGCCCATGACTTTCACCGATTGATTGGGCCGCCAGGATGTATTCCTTTTGGACAACCGATAGTACCGCGCTGCGCACCAGGCGTGCATATACCGGGATACCTACCACGCCGATCGCGATCATGCCTTTTTCAAGTCCGGGTCCCAGGAACGCTACGATTGCAATCGCCAGTAAATAGCTGGGAAATGAGAGCAGCACGTCCATTGCCCGCATGACCGTATCGGAAAAGAATTTGCCTCCCAGAGGCAGAGCCAGTAAAGAACCGATGATCAGGCCAAGCGCTCCGCAGACATAGCCAGTTGCTGGGTTTACCAGCGAACCTAACCCGCCCCCGATCACCCCCCCCAGCGCCCCGAAGAAAACTACTCGCCAGACTCTGCCTGACAGAAAAGTGTCAAAGTAAGCTGCGGCAGCTCCGAGCAGCCCGAATAGAACCGCCTGAATTGGCTGCGCTGCGATCCAGGCCGAGAGCAACCCCAGGAGCAGTCCGATCAGCCCAAGCAGCAGGATTCGTTCACCGGGTGTGACCATCATACTTTCGTAAAAACCCGCCAGAAGTCCCAGCAAACCGCCGAAGAGTAGTGATATTCCTACCGCTACAAGGCCGACTCTCAGCGAATTCCAGCCACCATGTACAACCCGCCGGAATATATCCCGGCCAAGTTTATCGGTGCCAAATGGATGGATCGATTGCACTTCCTCGTTTGTGAATAAATTTGGCGGTTTTAATTTTAAGGAATAATCCAGATCGGTTTTTGGGTCATATTCCCAGAAATAGTGCGCCAGGACCGCAGATAACACAAAAATAAGCACAATCGCCAGCCCGAGGCGGGCGGTCCGGTTTGACTGCAGCCGCCGCCAGGCGTCTTTCCAGAGTGAGCGGTGTTCTCGTACCGCGAAGACAGTGGTGATCCCAAGTTCATTAGGGGTAATTTCAGCCATTTATTCCTCAGTCATAGTGAATGCGCGGGTCAAGGAATGCATAGGAAATATCTATTATCAGATTGATAAAAATGAATAAAAGCGCGATGAGCAGTGTACCGCCCTGCACGATTGGATAGTCTCTCCCGATAATCGCGTCATAAATCCATTTTCCGATCCCGGGCCAGGAAAAGATCGTCTCGGTCAGCACCGCGCCAGCCAGGAGAATTCCAGCCTGGAGGCCGATTATTGTTATTACCGGCAGGAAAGCGTTCTTTAGGGCATGTTTAAAAAGCACATAACGTTCCATTACTCCTTTTGCATGCGCGGTTCGGATGTAATCCTCCTGGAGCACATCCAGCATGCTCGAGCGGGTCATGCGCGCAATGATCGCCATTGGGATTGTCGCCAGCGCAATCGCCGGGAGTATCAGGTGCTGGAGTCCGTCCCAAAATGCTGGGAAATCCCCTGCCAACAGGGTGTCTATTAAAATAAAGTGGGTCTGGTATTCTATGGCAATGTTAGCGCTGATTCGACCGCCTGAAGGCAGCCATTTTAGGTATACCGCGAATATCATGATCAGCATTATTCCAAGCCAGAAAATCGGCATGGATACGCCGATTAATGAACCGATCATACTGGCGCTGTCCAGCGTAGAATTACGCCGCGCTGCTGAAGCGATACCCACCGGTATTCCAACCAGAATTGCTATCAGCAACGATGCAAGTGCAAGTTCAATAGTGGCAGGAAAGCGAATCGCCAGCGTTTCAGCGACTGGAATACGCCTGTGAATAGAAGTCCCCAGGTCCAGCTTGATCAGGCGGCTAAGATATCGGAAATACTGGCTGTCAAAAAATCCTTTGATGTCACCCTCTTCTAAAGCAGCGCGGTCTAAAAAGGCAGGCCTGTTTAATCCGAATTGTTCCCGAATACGCTCGACATTTTCCTCGGTAGCATGCTCCCCGAGCATGGCAACTGCGGGATCGCCTGGGATAAGCCGTTGGAACATGAAAATTACAAATGTTACTCCAATAATTGTTGGAATAACTGAAACCAACCTTCGAATTATATATCTGGTCAAATTTCTCCTCCAACCAATAATTTTGTCCGATAAATAATCAAAAGAAGTCCTCGTTTCATTGCAAAATGTAATGTATTGGCTAAAGTCAAAAAAGGTGGGAAAACGAGATTGGATTTAAAGAAAAGGGAGCGGAAAAAATCCGCCCCCTTTAGTGGTTTATCTCACTTTCAAACTACCCTTGGTGCCATTGGTCCAGCACTTTACTTTGATACTTCAACAAAATCATAAAGATCCGCTCCAACCGGTTGTGGAACATATCCACTAACGTACGAGCCAAAGATCAAAGGCGTATTGTAGTGATCCACCCAAATTCTAGCAATATCATCATGTAGAATCTGCTCAGATTGCTTATACATTTCCTCTCGAGCGTCAGGGTCAACCGTACTTTGAGCTGTTAACAATAGTTCCACTAATTCAGGATTCTGGTACCAGCCTTCTCGAGCGATAGGTTCTGTACCTGCGCAGAAGAAGTAGCAGGTGAAGTTATCCGGATCACCATTGTCGCCACCCCAGCCAAGCATGTAGAGACCAACCAGGCGACCTTCACGCCGTAATCCAAGGTATGTCGGCCAGTCGCCAGCAAGCTCCATGGTAACGTTTATTCCCGCGTTGGCAAGATCAGCAGCCATAGCTTCACCGATCTCTTTCGGGCTCGGGTAATAGAAGCGGCTCACTGGCATGTAAAAGAACTTTAATGGTATTTTCTCGCCAGCAGTAAATTCAACATTACCATCTGCGTCTACGATATCCTCAGCAATGGTCACCTCGCTCAAACCATCCGGGAAGCCCGCCTCAGCAAGCAGTTGTTTTGAAAGTTCTGGATCATATGCCCAATCTTCGATAGCATCATTGTGACCCATTATTAAAGGCGGTAAGAAGTTAGTAGCAACTTCACCATACGAACCCAGGAAATTTTCTACCAGGCCTTGTCTATTGATGGCATGGGCAACAGCCTCACGTACCAGCGGATCCTGGAATTCTTGTATTTTGTAATTGAATGCCAGATAGCCGGTGTTCAGCGCTGGCCGGGTCATAATGGCCATATTGGGATCAGATTCAGCAGTTGCAAGATCTTCAACAGTTGCAGTCTCAAGACCGTCAATATCACCTGCTTGAAGTGCCAGGAAGCGTGCAGAGTCATCCGGGATCACGCGCCAGATGATCTGGTCGACCTTAGGACGTCCGCCCCAGTAATCGTCATTGGCTTCAACGACAATGCGATCTCCCTCAACCCATTCAACAAACTTGAACGAACCGGTCCCAACGCAGCCAGCTGAAGGGGTACCGTAGTCCTCGCCGGCGGCCTCAACCGCAGCGGGACTCGAGATCGCAAACATATCCATCGCCAGATTAGCCAGGAAAGGTGCCATAGGTGTACTCAAAGTGAACATTACTGTAAAGTCATCAACTTTTTCCACAGAGGTGATTGTGCTGGCGTCATCAAAACCGCCGAATTGATTTTCGTAATATTCAAAAACCTGGCTTTCGTAGTGCTGTGGATGGGTTGTAAATCTCCAGCGCTCGAAATTCCAAACAACGGCATCTGCATTGAAGTCAGTACCATCGTGGAATTTTACATCCTGGCGCAGAGTACAGGTCCATTCGGTTCCATCTTCATTCGCAGTGCAGCTTTCCGCAAGTGCTGGCACAGGAGTGGTACTGCCTTTATCGAATGCGTATAGATTCTCCAGGCACTGCCCGGTCACCCGGAATGATTCGCCGTCGGTGACGATCGCGGGGTCAAGTTGGACTGAATCGCCGCCGCGCCCGAAGATGAAAGTAACCGGTTCCATTTCTTCCATGGCCTCTTCGGTTTCTTCAGCCATCGGTTCTTCTTCCATTGGCTCTTCAGTTTCTTCAGCCATCGGTTCTTCGGCTTCAGGCTCTTCCGCCATTGGCTCTTCAGCAGCTGGTTCCTCCGCAGGCGCTTCCGTTGGGGCTGCGGGCTGGGCGCAGGCGCTGAGTATCATGCTCAGCAGCAGCACAGTTACGCCCAGGATAAAAAATACTTTTCTGTTCATTCTTTACTCCTCCTTCAAGAAGTGTTTTGGTTTTGTTGGATTCTTTTTTTGTTTAATTAATTTTTTCTCTTTCACCTCCTGCAATTTTATTTCTGGTCGAAAAATTGACGTCCCTAAATTATATGGGTTGGCGGCGATATGTCAACCAGAATATAAATTTACCAGATATCGAAAAAATAAATGGGTTGATCAATAAGGGATTTTTGACACCTGGTTCTTTCACTAATGGTCTTCATTATAGTATAATCGAAAACAGCCAATCTGGAGGTATACAATGGCGGAAAAACATTGGGAACCGATAAAAATCAGCTTTTGCCACCATGTGGGCGAGGAAGTCGCTTTTGAGGCGGAATTAATTTACCCTGCTGAATTCCTGCCGGATCAAAATCCGCGGGTTGTTGCCCACCGCTGTTCTAAAGCAGTCGATTGCAACATTGATGGAAAACCCAGTTGTTTATGGGCCGGGACAAATCCAACATTTGATCCTTTTGCCGAATCACAGCTTAAAAAATAGTGGGTCGATTCCGGTATTCCCTGCCCGGTTTATCCAATAACTCCGAGCTGTCTGCCAACCTGTTTGAAAATTTCTAAACCCTGGTCAAGATCCTCTATCGAATGAGAAGCGGAAATCATCACCCGGATGCGCGCCTTTCCACGCGGAACGGTTGGAAACCCTATCGCCATCGCAAATACCCCATTCTTAAATAATTCAGCGCTGAATTCCTGGGCCAGTGGCGCTTCCCCGAGCATGATGGGTGTGATCGGGGTTGAGGTCAAACCGGTGTCAAACCCGATGATTGAAATTTCGGATTGAAAATAGCGGGTGTTTTCCCATAATTTGTCGACCAGCTCGGTTGATTCCTCCAGTAATTCCACAGCCGCCAGGCAGGCCGCCACATCCGGAACCGTCATAGCTGAGGAAAACAGAAATGGCCTGCCGCGCTGGCGGAGCCACTCCACCACCAGCGGGTTTCCGGCTACAACCCCGCCAACCACGCCGAAGGCTTTCGAAAGGGTGCCGACTTCGATATCGACCTTGCCGTGCAGGTTGAAGTGGTCCACAATGCCGCGCCCGCCTCTGCCTAGAACCCCTTCGCCGTGGGCGTCGTCGACCATTAGGGCGCAGTTATACTCCTTGCTCACTTCATACAATCTATCCAGCGGCGCAATATCCCCGTCCATGCTGAAAACCCCGTCGGTGACCACAAGCGCCCGCCTGTAATTATTCCGTTCCTTTTCCAGTTTTAATTCCAACCCCCCCGGATCACAATGGGCGAAGCGCACAACCTGCGCCCTGGACAGGCGGCATCCGTCGATAATGCTGGCGTGATTGAGTTCATCTGAGAATATCACATCCCCTTTGTCTACCAGGGCCGGGATAGTGGCCAGGTTTGCATTAAAACCGGATTGAAATGAAATGGCGGAATCCACTTTCTTAAAGGCTGCCATCCTCTCCTCAAATTGAATGTGCAGATCCATTGTTCCTGCGATTGTCCGCACCGCCGCCGGACCGACTCCGTAACTTTTGGTTGCCTCCTGTGCAGCCTGGATCAATTTCGGGTGGTTGGCGAGTCCCAGGTAGTTGTTTGAACAGAAGTTCAAAACCCTTTCTCCATCCACTTCCAGCCAGGCTCCCTGGGCTGAATTTAATGTGCGGATGCGATTGTACAGGCCGGCATCCTTTAAGCTCTGAAGTTCGTCTCTTATCCAGTTTAATTTTTCTGCCATTTTATTCTCCTGTCTCATTCCAGTCGGATACCCGCTTTTTCTATCCCATTCTGTATGGTGGTTTGAGAAAAAGACTTACTCTGGTTTTGGGGGGCGTTTGCCTTTAAACAATCGTCCGAACATGCTCGTTGGGGTTGGGTAATCAACCTTTGGAATTCCTTCAAGGCTCAACCAATCTCCTGTTTTTCTCTCCTGCTGCCATTGTTGATAGCCGCTCTCAGCCCGGCTGAGTTGGTCTACCAACCCGGACTGGTTTCCCTCCTCCAGGTCAGAGATCAGTGTTTGGATGTTCTCAATCGCATTGTGCAGGATGCGGATGGTGTTTTCGCGGTTGCTTAATGCCGCTTGAGTCAGGCTTTCCGGTTTGTCCATCAGTTTGGTCAGTCTGGTGCCCAGTGCAAATGCTTTGCCAGCCAGTTTCCTGCTGTCCTGCCAGCCTGCTTTGCCAATAGTGATATTCGCCATGGTTGCTGCCAGAAGTTGGGGTGTGATGTGGGTTGCAGCCATAAGACCATCGATTTCATCGGGGTCGATAAAAAGCGGTCTGCTGCCGATGATCGTTGCAAGGTCGCTGGTCAGTTTTATTGCATCCGGATGCGTGCTGGGAAGCGCAAGGATCGCCATCAATCCATTTTCAAATAAATCCGGTCGGGCTGCGTCCAGTCCCGTTTTGTCTTCATAGAGATATAGCGGGTTTATCGCCGGCACCAATCCGACATAATACCGGCCTTGAGGAATCAGTTCTTCTGCCCAGGTCAGGACAGCTTTTTTAATTGGCGCGGTATCGATAACAACTGAATTTTCAGAAAGCGAGGGTGCTATTACTTCTAGGGTATCGTAAATCTGGTCAAAGGGCACCGCCAGAATGACTACATTGGCATCCTTTACAGCCGATGCATACTTGAGCTCTACCCGGTCAATGATTCCCAAATCCTGCGCCCTGCGTGCTGTGGCGATATCTATATCAAAACCCACCCTTTTTATATCGATTTCCTCCTTCGATTTTTGAAGCGCCATACCAATTGATGCTCCAATCTGGCCCAGTCCGATAATTGTTAAATTTACACTCATATCCTATCCTCAATATAAATTATCTGACCGCTGCAGCAAAAACAGCAGTTCTGTTTCTGTAAAATCCCTGTTTGAAGAGTTCATCTGGTCACTGGTGATTGCGCCTTTATTGTTTTGAATTGAATCCTGGTGGCGGCGGATCAAATCTGCGGTGAGTTTGGAGGCTCCAGCCTGTGCTGCCAGGTCTGCCCCCCATTCAGCGTGGCGGTGAGCGACCACAAATGGGCGTTTTAATCCCTCCGGTTTGCCCTCAGACCATAATTTTGCTTTTTCCGGCAAGAATGTTTCCCCCAATACAATTGTTATCCTTTCCCATAATTTTATAGGGTGGCGGTTTTTTCCAACATCGTGCAGTAAAGCCGCCGTTAACAGGTCTTTATTCTGAATTCCCTGACTCAGTAGATTTTTATAAACCGCGATGCTGTGAGCCTGTTCGCTGGGATGCATCTGGATAAAAAGCGAGTAGAGACCTGGCGATAGTACTGATTTAATTTCAAGCAGGTCGCTGCTTTGCGGCTTGCTGGTTAAAGTACGCCAGGTCTGGAACAGGCGGTAATGAACCCGCATCTAAAACCCTGTCAGGATAGCAAATAATGTCTGGATTGGTGGTCCCAGGATAGTTGCAAAGAAATTAAATCCGATGTAAGGTCCGGCAATGATAAGCAGGATTAAAAACATCGGACCGTATGGCCGGATCAAGTCCATAGGGCTGCGCCAGTTTGTGGGCAGCAGATGGTACAGGATTTTCTCCCCATCAAGCGGGGCCAGCGGGATCAGGTTAAAAATCATCAGGACTAGATTGATGTAAATAAATTCAAACAGGAGCACGGAAATAGTTGGGAACACTCCCGGAAAGATGGAAAAATTCCCAATCGTGTTGTGCAGCCCGAATTGTATCGGGACCGCCGCAACAATCGCCAGCAGTAAATTTGACATTGGACCTGCCAGCGCGACCCACATAAATGCGAAACGCGACCTCATTTCAAGCACGAATGGGTTAACCGGCA
>Ga0180437_10000842_pt1 | contig 55192 bp, 70 predicted proteins | sample SS_ome_4_FD_132410 | JGI IMG/M metagenome (GOLD analysis project Ga0180437, IMG submission 132410) | Hypersaline lake sediment archaeal communities from the Salton Sea, California, USA - SS_3_D_1 metaG | ecosystem: Environmental > Aquatic > Non-marine Saline and Alkaline > Hypersaline >...
AGCGGTCAACAAGGCATGAACAAAATGAGATAGGCAGAAAAACAGAATCAAAGATGATAAAATCTCTGAAACGAACAATATAAGAAAATGAACCTAAATGCTTTTTTCAGCGAACCCTAATTATCAAAATAATAATATCCCGTACTTTTATTGAGGATGGGGCCCTCACGACGGCGAGGCACCGTTAATTGTCTTTTGTTTTCGGCGCTTTACAGGTGGTGGATATTTTTTGGGCAAGGATATTATAATAATCTATCACAGATTGGCCGTCAATTTTCCCCCATTGCTTCATGGATTTCAAATCAATCGGAATGCCAAACGCCCCCCATGCTCTTAATGCTTTATTAACATCATTTTGCCGAAGCATTTTTGGCCTCCCTTTTATTTTCTTTTTTTTCTGGTATTGGCAGAGCATACCTGATGCAATGGGTAATTTCTTCTTTGAAGATATACTTGCTAAGCCATAACCGCATTAAATCCCAGACATCTTTGTAATCCTCATGGCTTCGCACATTCAGACCGATGTCCTTTGCCAAGTCTTTAGTAATTACAAAGCTATGGCTGGAAAACATAAGAACCAGTTTCTGTGCAATTTCATCAGCATTCTTATATCCAGACATACTCAATACTTCTTGAGCATATGAAATAGCCGTCTCCATATATCCGCTCCATTCCTCCATCAAGAAAGGATCTAACTTATCTGCAAGGGCTCGTTGCGGATATGGAGCCTCATCTGGCTTTAATTTTTCGAACCAATGGGATGAGCGAGTAAAAAATCTCATAAATGTCCCCGCTGAAATAATCGTCCCTTTATATCCAATTTGCACGTCTAATGGCGTAAGGTGACTCATTGGGCCCATAACGATCTCATTTCCAGAGAGAGCAAACATAGTCCCTCCAGAAGCGGCAATATGCGGCACAAATGCAGTTATTTTTTTAAGGTAATCTCGTATAGCCCGCGCAATTTTATAAGCAGAGCTCATTGCGCCTCCGGGGCTATTTATTAAAAGATAAGCCTCTGTTATCCCTGCACTTTCTAACAATTCAATTAAGATCTCTATTCCAAATTCATCAGGCATCCCTATAGTTGCACTGGTCTCCTCAACTGGAGAGATCCGGACAGGTATATAAGGAGCGATGAATGCGATAAGTGCAACTTTCTTTTCTTCAGCCAGTTTTTGGATGAGCTCATCTTCTTCTGGCTTCACATTGACTATTTCAAGAAGAGGCTTAACAAGAGAGTCTTTCACTTGATATTCTCTTTTTCTCGATTTTAATTGGGTTTCCATAATATATTACCGCTTTTTTTTATGCAAGTTTCATAATTTATTCGCTAAACCGCTCTCAATTTCCCCTTCCTCGTCTTGATTTAAATCCTCTCCCGAAAATTCTCAGCCCTCCTCCTATTCAATCAACCGATTCAAAACCCAGATCACACGACCTCTTATGGGCCAAGATTCGTTTTTTGGTTCCTTATCACAGTTGTAATAAATCTTGCAGTGCCTAAATATCGCTTCCATAGTCTACGCTCAGTTACCCCTTTGGCGGGTATGGATCCTTCCCGTAGGTATGCTCGGTCTGGATCTCGCCGTCCTTCTTGTGGATGATTAGCTGACCCAATGGCGCTTCCCTTCCCTTCTGTCTGCCGAAGTCCACAGCTTGCTCTTTTGTTTCGAAGTTCTTAATGGATCTTTCCGATCCTTCTTTACGGACTCCCCATTTCCCATTCTTGTAAGTCACATGCAGCTTCTGACGATTAGACATTTCAGTCTCCCTTTACTTGATTTAATACTCCTGCCTAGAATATTCTTTCACCGCGGCAGCCCCAGTTGGCAGCTGACGTGGGTCTCGTGAGGAAAAAGTGACTACCATTTTAGAGGGGCTACCGCGATTTGTACCCATGACGCATTATATCACCGCGGCAGCCCCACATGGCATTAAAGATGGGAATGCGAGGGAATCGGGGCTACCATTGAGGAGAGGGGCTGCCGCGATTGTATTCAGACGACTTGTCATTGGCTTATATCTTCCCTTGCTGCTTTCGAAGCCCTGCCTTCTGCTAGATTGTTTCTCCCAGTACTTTTAGAATAGCGAAGTTTGCGGGCTTGCCTAGATATGTAATTAGAGATGCTGTGATCTGGACATAGATGTCGTGGCCATTTTTATGCCTGAGGATCGTTTCATAAATTATTGGCGTATCGTCCCCTGACAGGCGCTTTTCATATCGCTCCAGCATCACTGGAAGCTCACTCGGATGGATGAATCTGTCATAATGAGAGCCGATCAGTTCACTCGAGGCATAGCCTAGCAAATCGGCAATCTTAGAGTTTGCTGCCTTGACCTGCCCATCCTGTATTATTCCGGCTAGCCCTACAAACTGCTCGAGCATATCCCGACATTTTGCTTCGATCTCATTGTTGGGGATATTCTCGCGTGATCTTTGTATCTCGGTTTTTTCAAGCTCGACAAGGCAGTTGTGCAATTCAAGAAGAATATTGTGTTCATAATCTTTGGAATAAGAAAAGTCACGCATCGTGATCTCCCGCAAACTATAGACTAACCCGCTATTTATTTGGTCGTAATTTCATCTCTGAAATTGAAAAAAATTATTCATTTTTTTTCTGATACATGATATTTAATATTCTTTAGTACACAAAATGGATCAGATAAGTACCTTTAAGCGATTGGGGCTGTTTGGCCAATCGCGCTTTTCTTATTCCCACTTCAACCCCTTTTGCTGGAGGCGGCAAATTCAGGGCATAGCGTGAATTAAGGGCCCGGGATCCCCTCCCGGGCCTTGTCGCCTCGTTCAAGGCTTCACTCTTTCGATTCCTCATCCTGCTTTATATCCTCTCCCGAAAACTTCCGCGCGCATTGGGGGCACACATAGATTGGATAACGAACTTCCACCGCCGCCCCTTCCGGAAGCTCGACCCTGTATGCGGTTTTGTATAATCCTGGGATTTCGCGGACGCCAGCAAACAAGCACCACGGACAGCGGATGAGATTTTCCTCTTCTTTCATTCGTCAACCTATAGAGGCCAATTTCCGGCTCAGCCGTCATATTGATTCGGGGCCTGGCTCCGGCCGGGCCTGAGGGTCTCTTTTCATGGTTCTTTGGCTGAACGTATTTCGATAGTTCGATCTATATCTTCGATATATGTCTCCAATGTTGGGGCTGGAATCATATTAAGCAGCTTATCTGCAGATTCAAATATGTTCTTTGTTTTCATATAATTCTGTGGAATAAACATATTATATGCATCCTTGATAGCTATATCTTTGAATTTTTTTCCTTTGCGTAGGATATTAGGCATACCGCCATGTTGGAGAGTGTGTCTAAGCTGAACAACTAATTTTAAATTATAGATTTTTGTCTCAAATTCTGTGTCAAGTTCTAATTTGGTATTTATGTTTTGTTTGGCCAATTTTATTGTCTCTGCAACAGCAGTACCATAATAAAATTCGTCAACTGGTTGTTTACAAATTTGAGCCCAATGCAAAAAAGATAACATTTTCACGCAAACATATTCGGAATAAAGTCTGATCCAAGCGGCGAAATTATGACATTGTGAGAAAGATTTATTATCGGTCTTCTTAAATGATTCGATTTCTTTTGGAATTTTCCCCTCAAAATATTTGATATGTTCATTCAGATAGCCCACATTGCCAATTGCACCTAAAAGATGTAATCCCTGATCTGCGCTTATCTTATGTGTCTTTTTTTTTGTCAATGCCTTTCCTCTTTCTCCTCCCTCCCCTTCTGCTTCTTCATCCTGGGCCTGACAAAAGGCGGATTCTTCTTCACGCCTTTATAATGCACCTCAATCTTCTCTGGATCGATGATGAAGGAGATCACGGCCTTGGGATCATAGTCCGTTTTACGGCTTTTCATGCCCCCATTTTCCTCGAGAAAATTTTTTGCTCGCGGAATATTTTCCCTACTCGTGGTCAGATAATTTGAGCTGTTCCGATTTGTCGCCCCGAAAACGCTCCGCTTTTTTAAATGTCGCGCCGACCTGTTTGATCGGAGGCATTTCGATCTTCTTCCCAGCTAGAATGTCAGCAACTGTCAGGAGTTGAATTTTCGGATACCTCTTTCCCCATGTCTTTGATTCAAAGAAGCCAGCTGTCACGGCTTCTTCTTTCATCGGCCTGGTCGGTTCCTGCATCGAAATTAGGACTCCGATGGCCGCGTTTTCCCGATCCACGACGCCCCGGAGAGAATGGACGTGATCCCGGCCTGTATGGCCAGCCTTGACGGATAAGATGACTTGTTCGAATTTCCCCACGGCATCGCCTTGAAAAATGATCCGCCCGTCGATCCCCTTATCTGCGCCCTTCTTCTGTTCTACAGGCCGAGCTTCGACAAGGCCCAGCGCCCACCATTGGAATTGATAGGGATCGGACGCGGCTAATGCGGCAGCGTCAGGGACAGAAACCGGCTCTCCTATCACCTCATAGGAAACCCGGTCTCCGAAAGCATCCGCGAGTCGGTTTTTCATGAGAGTAATTGCCAGATGTGTGATGTCTATTCCTATCCACCGGCGGCCAAGTTTTTGCGCGGCGGCGATGGTGGTTCCGCAACCGCAGAATGGATCAAGGACAAGATCACTTTCGTTGCTGCTTGCCTGAATTATTCGTTCAAGAAGGGCTTCTGGCTTCTGGGTGGGATATCCCAGCCGTTCCTTTGACATAGCATTAATGGGCAAAATATCGCGCCAGACATCTTCGACAAGATCGCCCCGGGTTTCATCAAGATAACGTTTTAACCGCGGGACATTCGGATTCGTAAAAACAAGTCTTCCGGTCTTCATTGCCTCATCAATTCGTTCTTGGGACCAGATCCAATGTTTATGCGCAGGTGGGGCAATTATCCGGTCTCCAAATTTCCGCGCTGGCCCCGCGCCAGCTTGAGTGAAATCTGCAAGCATATAACGACGACCGCTGCTTTCTTCAACTTTGGAATAGTGTTGCTTTATCCTTCGATCCGAAAGTGGTCTAGTTGGCTGGTTGAATAAGAAATCAGCGCTTTTTCGGTAAAACAGGATTACGTCATGCGTCCTGCCATATCCTGATGTTTGGGCTTTAGAGGCAGTTAATCTTGGCCAAATTATTTCATTAACGAAGTTATTCGGGATAAAAACAGAATCCATCAACATTTTCAAATAATGACTAGCAGTAGGATCACAATGTAAATAAATACTCGCTGTCGGCTTCATAACTCGCCAGAGTTCGACCAGGCGCGGTGCCATCATAACAAGATAGGCGAGCATATCACAGGGACCGAGAAAGGTCCGAAAAGCTTGCATGGCGTCCGCGACCTTGCCTCCCTTCGTAACGATGTCCGCATAAATCTCCTCGTCCTCATGGTCCCATGTCCAAGTATCTTCGAAAGCTCGTATTTGGCTGGCGGCTCGCGACCCGTTCTGTTCTTTGAAAAGGATATTATAGTTTTGGCTGCTCTTGAATGGTGGATCCAGGTAAACAAGATCAATGCTTTCGTCAGGGAGATATCGCTGCATAATGTCGAGATTGTCACCATAATAAAGCGCGTTTTCCATAATTCCCCCTTTTGACTTATTCACTCCCCTATTTCCGCGGCTTTTTCCTCCGTTCCAGCTGTCGATTCATAATCCATATCACACGGCCGCGAATCGGCCAGGGCTTTCCCTCGGATTCCTTGCACTCGAGTACCATCGGAAATCGCTCATTCAAATTTCCCGGATGCGGATGTCCATTTGATTGATCAATGCCGATGATGCAGAAGTGCCTATCCATTTTGATCAGGCGTTTTATGGTGATGGATGAGTTAGGAAGTAAAAACACATAGATCTGATCTTCCGAAGGCTTCGTGTCCATACGGTCGATCCAGAGGATGGATCCATCAGTGATGGTGGGTTGCATAAGGGCATTTTTTACAGAAACAGCGACAATCCGGAGAGGATCTTTATTGTAATCCCCTGGAAGCATAGATTTGTGGATGGGCACATAATCAATCGGGACTTCTTCTGAAAGATCATACTCGGGTTTTAAGCTCTCTGCGTTTTTGAATTGTGGAATGGCAACGTAATCTGCTTCGGGTTGATTGAATGAAAGAATTGGGTCTTTTTCCTCGAATAGAATCAAAGGTTTCTCAGAGAGTAATTCATATTCGGGGATTTTTAGAACTTTAGAAATATCAAATAATTTATCTATCGTGAAGTTAGCATCTCCGTTTTCAATTCTCGTAATATAGGATGCTTTAACTCCAATAGCATCAGCAATATCTTTTTGAACAAGGCCTAGCTGGAGTCTTTTCTTTCTGATTTTCAACCCGATAGTTTTTTTGTCCATCCCGGCTAATTGCATTTTAACAAAGCTAACTGTTGAAAATATAAGAAAATATAAAAAACTACTTGACAGTAATATTGATATGTATTAAATTATTACTGATAGTAACTTTATGGAAATAATAAAAATGACAGACAATCATGAGCTCAGGGAAAAACTTTCTATTTTTATGGGAGAACATGATTTAACTGTAGAAAAAGTCGCAATTATCCTGAATCGCCATCCCCTAACCATCTGGAAATTCCTCCGCGGCAAGACCAATCCCCATGATCAGACTCTGTATAAGATCCGCAAGCTCATCGGGGAGATCTAATGACCCCTGAGTACCTCTCAATCTCCCAGGTCGCTGAACTTCTGGGAGTTCATTATGCGACCATCAAGCGCGAGATTGATGAGCGAAACATCGGGCATACGCGCATCCGCGGCCGCATCATGATCCCCAAGGGCTGCCTCGAGGCTTATCTCAAGAGAAACTACCGTCGTGCCAGGCCCAGGAGGCCTTTCTAATGATCTCCACTACTCTCCTCCGCTTCATCCAATGATGGGAGACAACGAGCGGATGGTCAATGCAAATTATGGGAACTTTTCGGAATTCCAATCCTTGTGCTGGTACGTCATCGGGAATAAGAAGCGATACAAGATCGAGGATCTAGCCATATTTCTAAATAAGGCTCCCGATACTATCCAGAAATATATCAATGGTACGAATCGTATCTGGGCGGATTTAGGCCGCGATATCGTGCAGTTTGTGGCAAAGCAGAATCCCGAGGATACAGAATTCGCGGAATTCTTCATAGGCCCGACCTTCATCCCTGTACTCGCGGTCGATCCAATACCGAGCGAAGAGGGGATGAGCCAGAAATTTCGCAGGCTTATCAAATTCATCGGCAAAGCCATTGAGATCAATGATCACATCTTTGCGGATCATGAAATCGACAAGAAAGAATGTCATCGGGAGATCCATATCATTTTTTGCAATATCCGCAAGGCCGCAGCCGAGCTCGAAATTCTCATGGCAAAGGAGCTCAAATGACAATTATGTCCGCCTTTGCGGCGGCATATATTGTGTTAATTTCTCGATGGGAGGGGGCTTCGGCTCCCTCCGTTCTAATTTCGGCCATTGACTGCCTGATTTTCGCGTGGATCCTCATCTGCGCGGCCGTGGCGGTCAGGGTGATGTGGCGAGAAATAAAGGAGGAGGAAAATTGAGCAATAAATTAGCAGTTATTGTCCAGAAAAGTGGGCTGGATAAGCCAAAGGCCCAGGTTTTACTGGATAACTTCAGCGATTATTTCCAGATCGCCAGCGAATGGGAGAAGAAAGCCAAGGCGATCATCGTCACGGATGCAAGCCAAACCGCGGAAATGCAGATGGCCAGGGCCGGAAGACTTTTCCTGCGCGAAAAGAGAATCCACATCGAGCGCACCCGGAAGCAGTTGAAGGAACAAGCCCTCCGCGAAGGAAAGGCCATCGATGGAATCGCCAATGTTCTCAAGGCGCTGATCGTGCCGATAGAAGAGCATCTGGAGAAGCAGGAAAAATTCGTTGAGATCCGGGCTGCCGAAGAGGCAGAGCAGGCCAGGCTAGAAGCCGAGAGAAAAGCAGAGCTGGAACGGAAAGCAAAAGAAGAGGCGGAGCGGAAAGAGCGCGAGCGGATCCGCCTGGAAAATGAACGCCTAAAAAAAGAAGCCGAAGCCAGAGAGAGAAAAATCCAGGCAGAGCGGAAAAAGGCGGAAGCTGCGCGTAAGGCCGCAGAAGAGAAAGCCCGGATCGAACGAGAGAAGATTGAGGCTGAAAAGAGGGCGATTGAAGAGCGGGCCCGCAGGGAAAAATTAGAAGCGGAAAACGCTGCCAGGATCGAAAAAGGGAAACAGGAAAAGAGGCTCGCTGAGCAGAGAGCGGCTGCGGAGGCTGAAAAACAAGCCATTGAGGAAAGGGCCCGGAAGGAAAAGGCGGAAGCAGAACGCCGGGCGAAGCTCGAGAAAGAAAAGCAGGAGAAACTTTTAGCCAAGCAGAAGGCGGCCGCAGAGGCAGAACGTAAGTGGCGCGAAAAACTCGAGGCCCAAAAGGTCACGTGCCCATACTGTCGCAAAAGATTCATTCCGATGGAGAGGCAAGGTGTGAGCGGGGCGATATCTCGTTGAGGGAGGGGAAGATGCAGACACAGACTGAAACCAAGGCTAAAACTAAGATCCCGAAGAAGATCCTAGATCGCAGGGTCCGGGACGAGAATATCGAGATCGAAAAGATCCGCGGCCGCGAGGCGGACAAAGGGCCTGGAAAGAAAGTTGCCCGGTCAAAAGAGGAGGTACGGAAGCAGCTCCGCCGCGAGATCCGGCAGCCAAAAAAGAAAGCGGAGAAGCCGCCCTTCATCATTCTCCGCGATCAAAAGCAGCTCCTGGCCGAGCCGGATCCCACGATCCCGGAGGCGCTGGCCAAGTCGTATATCGCGCAGTCCAAATACGGCGATGGAAAGATAAAAGATAAGGGAGATCTCCGGCAGAAGAATCTTTACTTCTCGAACGTGAAAGCCTGCCCGCGGGAGATCTATTACAAATTCTTCGAGCCAGAGCGGGCCCGGGATTACACGGTCAAGGGCCTGATTCTCTTTGATGACGGCGACCGGCACCACATGAATATCCAGCGCCGGCTGGAGGATGCCGGGAAGCTCCAAAATCCCGAGGGCTTCCTGGAGATCCCGGAGGTCGGGGCGACCGGCTATTATGACGGCCTGATAAACGTCGGCCATGAGAACGGCTGGGAGATCTGCGACCTGTTCGAGATCAAATCAAAGCTGCCCTATGCCTGTTTCTCGGTCATGCAGGTCGACTACGACCAGGCTCAGCTCTATCACTTTGCCTCCCAATTCTCGAAGCGGCTTAAGACCAAGCGGAAAAAAGTGCGGAATATCCGGATCCTCTATAAGGACCGCGCCATCGAGACCGACGATGTGCATTATGCCTGGATGGTGAAGCCGGATCCGGAGCGGCAGGCCGAGATCCTGGAATATTTCCGATTTCTCAAGTTTACCGTGATCGACAAACAGACGCTGGTCCCGCATCCCCATGAAAAGAGCTCGAAGAATTGCACCTACTGCCGCTTCAAGGATTGGTGCTGGCGGGGATATCCGGACAAGACCGCGGAGCGGAAATTCGACTTTGAAGAAGCGCCGCTGCCGGAGCAAGAGATCCTGGATAGCGCAGCGAAGCGGTTCTACGAGATCCTGCAGCAGGAATCCGATATTCGGGAAGAGAAAAAGAAGCTCGAGCCGATCCTGCTCAATTATTTCCTCAAGACCAAAAAGATGCTGATCCCCATCACGGAGGCCGAGGGCCTGGCGCCGAAGCAGGGCCGGTCCACCGAATGGGATCTGGACGGCCTCCGGCAGGCGATCGGCCCGGAAATGTTCGCTAAGATCTCAAAGCCGGAAGCCAAGAAGATAACAGAGCTTATAAAGCAAGAATTCGTGGATGCGGCGAAGTTCGAGCAGTTCAAGACTTATAAGCCGAATAAGCCATCCATTTATATCAAATCTATCAAAGGAGGGGAGAATGACGATTGAGGGCCTTTCTCATAGGCGAAGGCTGACCAGGGCCGGAATCATCCGCCTGGGCATAAAAGACAAAAAACCGGGCGGCAAGGAATATCCGAAGGAAGTGGATTATTTCGTCTGCCCGCCATTAGTCCGAGAGGTCTACGGCACACATCCTAAGGAGCTGATCATCATGTTTCCGGTCGAGGACGAGACCATGTTTTTCTCTCAATTCTATAAGCTCTACGGCAATGGGATCCTGCTCTGCCGCGGCGACGGAATCGAGGGAACCTTCTGGGACTTTGATAAGGGCGATTTCGCAAAGCGCGCCTGCCCATGCGATCGCATGAAAAAAGGCGACTGCAAGCCGGTCGGGATCCTCCAATTCATGCTGCCGGAGGTCAAGGAGTCCGTAGGCGTCTGGCAGATCTCCACCAGCTCCAAGAATTCGATCATCGATATCAATTCCGGGATCGATTTTGTCCGCGGCGTCGCCGGCAGGGTGGCCATGATCCCGCTCATTCTCAAGCGAGATCTCACGGAGACCCACAGGATCGAGGGAAACAATATCAAGAAAGGCAAACATTACACCATGAAGCTCTCGCTGGCCATGAGCCTGGTTGAGATCCAGAGAATCGGCCAGCTGCCCCCATCCCAGGCGCTCCTGCTGCCGACGCCGGATGAATCCCAGGAGGCCATTAGTGATATTTGCCCGCCCAATGGTCACAAGCCGGAAGAAGAAAAAACCGAGGATGAGAAAGAGGAAACGGTCCCGGTCGACGAGAAGAACCTAGATGCCGGCTTTGAGGATGCGGAGCTCGAAACCTTGAAGCGGGATCTTGAGCTCAAGATGGCTCAGTATATCCAGGCCGGTGGCGAGTTCACCGAGGCCATGAAGGCCAAGAGAGATGGCCTCGAGACCGCAGCACAGTTCAAGACCCAGATCAAATTTTACGAAAATCAGATCGCATCACTTTCCGCGGACGAAACAGGCCAGCGGAGCCTTATAAAATGATTCTCCCTCCTTCGGCAGCCTCCGGCTCACTCAAAAGCCCTGCGTCCCCCTATCCGGGGGCTGCCATTTCATTAGGAGAAGCCAATGCTTAAAGGTCCTGGCGATTTCAGCCCTCCGGATCCGGAGCTCACATTCTGCGAGCAGATCAAGTGTCCGCAGCTTGATTACCCTATCATGGCATGCCGGAAAGAATGGAATCCCTTCGATCCCTGGATCTGCATTGAGGACCGGGAAGCGGCAGCTGAAAGACAGGTCGAGTTGAGTAGAAGAACGAGGAAGTAGATGAGATATGCCGAAAGCACCTCTGTTTCTGTCGAAAGATCAAAGGCTGAAATCGAGAAGATATTGCAGCGTTATGGAGCCGAGCAATTCGTTTCAGGATGGGATCAAGAAAAGGCATATATCGGATTCAAGCTGATGAATCGGCTCATTAAATTTATTATCTCTCTTCCGCCAAAAAACAGTCCGGACTTCACGAAGACTCCTGGCAGGGGATATAGACGCACTCCTGAGAAAGCCTTGGCAGCTTGGGAGCAGGCATGTCGGCAAAGATGGCGAGCCCTAAGTCTTGTGATAAAGGCCAAACTTGAAGCCGTTGAATCCGGGATCACTGAGTTTGACGATGAATTTCTTGCCCACATAGTTTTGCCTGATGGCAGGACTGCCGGCGATTATCTAAAGCCACAAATAGCCCTTGCTTATGAAAAGGGAGAAATGCCGAAATTATTGCCGTTTGGGGGAAAAGAATAAATGGCAAACTATCGGCCTGTATTCGTCAACCTATGGGCGCTTGATGATAAATTCCAGGATTACTCGGTCGAAGGAAAGCTACTTTTCCTATATCTGATTACTAATGATCACGTCTCAGAAGCAGGTATTTATAAGATAACCCCCAAAACTATTTCCAATGAGACGGATATCCCTAGGCAAAGGGTTGTCGAACTGTTGACGAAGGAATTAACAAATAATGTCACATTCGATGAGGAGAATTGCGTCGTTTTTGTGCATAAATTTCTTAGATTCAATGGCTCAGGAAATCCAGCGAATCTTCAAAAATCAATTTCGAATACCCGGAAATTAATCAAAACAACCCTTTGGGAACACTTTGACAAGTGTTATGCAAGGGATTTAAAACCCATTAAGAACGATTCGGAAACCTATTCGGCTAATTCTAATTCTAATACTAATTCTAATACTAAGAATAAAGAACCTCGCAAGTCGGAGCCTTGCGATACGCGCCTCGCCGACCTTTTGATCGCTGGAATGCTCTCAAATGATGAAAAGGCCAAAGTTCCCAAAAAGGGATCCGGAGAATACGGAAAATGGGTAGATCAGATCCGGCTCTGCAGGGAGCAGGATGGTCGATCTGAGCGGGAAATCTCAGCGGCGATTCTCTTTTCTCAAAGCGATCCCTTCTGGCTCTCGAATATTCATTCGACGGCAAAGCTGCGGAAACAGCTTCCAACTCTGCTCCAACAGGCCCGGAGAGAAAAAGACGATAACAGTCGGCCCTCCCAGGCCGGCGGGGCCGTGAGATGCCGGCATTGCAATCAGACCGTCATCCGGGCGAAGAAATGCCAGAACTGCGGGGAGGAGCTTTACTGATGGCCTTCATCTACGTCCTCTGCAAGCGCTGCCTCCGGACGATCTCGGTCAGGATCCCGGCCGAGGAGTCGCCGGTAAAAGTGCGCTGCCCGGATCCGGAATGCCAAACCCCACAGCTGGTCAGCCTGTGGCCGAATCAGGTCAAGCCGAAAGAGGAGGAAAATGATCTACCAATATGATCCCTGCCCAGAGGATCTGCTCCGGATGAATGAGGAAAGCGGCTATCCTCTCCTGGCCGATCTGGCCCCGGAGGACTGGCTGAGGATGGAGGCCGAGGAGCAAGCCGATGGATGAAGCAAAAAGCTACCGAGTTTGGATGCGGTCAAAACCAGGATTTTGGGAGCGATATGACGGCTATGTTGATGTTTATGCCCAAAATGAGGATGCGGCCGTCTTGGCAGCCAGGCGAAAATTAGGCGGCCCTGGCGGAACATTCTCAGATCGCGGCTTTGATGCCTGGATTATTGAGAAGGTAGAGCGGACATGGAGATAAGGGCCGAGGATAAGGAGGAAAAATGAAACCATCCCATGTAATCACTATTTGGCTGGTGTTTCTTTGGATAGGCCTTTTCGGTGCCGTCACGACCTTAATTGAGCACACAAAAACAGGGTCCGGCGATTCCGCCTACGATGTAGGCTATGTCGCTGGCGCCGCTTTTTTTGTCTGGCTCATTCATTGGCTGCGGAAGAAAGTCAAGACTCTTGAGACCTTCAAAGAAAATACCCTCAAGCAGAACCGCGAGCCCAAAGAGGAAAACAAAAGGGATCCATCGCGGCCGCAAAATAAATAAGCGATGACAAGAAGAATAGTTATCAGCGATACCTTGCTGGAAGAAGCGAAGAAGCAAGGGCTCACAGTATTAGAAATGGCGAAAAAATATAATCTCTACAGAAGTTCGATCTATCATGCACAAAAACGGACAGGGATTTATCTTCGGCGCAATAGAGCGTCTTTTATAGTTGGGCCATCAAAATTCAATCTTAAAGATCAGCTCGGAGATATGCTTTATAGCGCCGTGCGGCGATATTGTGAGCGAAAAAATATAGCGTTATTACGGATGGTCAGGATTGCAATCTTAGAATATTTAATCAGGAATGGAGAAAAGATATCTAGAAAGGCGAAAGAGGAGGCTGAAGGTGGAGCTGGAGGATGAAGGAGCCTAAATATATATGCCATAAATGTGGCGAAAATAGCGAAGAGCAAAACTTTGATATCTGGTACGACCATGAGGATGGCATGACATATCACTTGGTAGATCGGGATACAGGCGGAGGGAATTCTAGCGTGGAAGCCTGCGGACCTGTAGTGACGGAGGGGTGATGTGCAAATGGGGAGCTGATATTGAGATCAGGGTAAGGCGTCCGGGCCCGAGCGGACGGACCGTGATCAAGGTGGATTCTTGCATAGCCTCACTTATCCAGATCCTTAACGACTATGGCATTGAAACCCTAGCAAGCTGTTGCGGACACGGAAAAGTGTCTCATGCTCATATCCGGCTGGCTTCTGAAAATGTTTTATTAACCCGGTTTGGAGATAGTTATTCGGTCCATCTCCGATTTCCATATCCCATAAAGGAAGAGAGTACAAATGGCTAAATATATCGGGCTCAGGCAAACCTTAGAGCAATTCTGTGATGATCTCATAGACTACCACGACGGCGATGACGACATGATCTCTGAGGTGAAATCCTTTCGGGAAGAAATCAATCGCCTTTTACAAGAAACAGAAGGAAAAGACCATGAATGATTTGAAAGAAAGATTTAAGGGCAAATTTATTGATGCCAGTTACAAGTATGTCATTGAGAGAGAAGCGGGACGGACTCGAGAACAGATGATCGCCGGCGAGACCGGCAAGGAAGCCGGCAGAATGTGGGATCTCATCATGAAGGAAGTCAATGATCCAGATAACCCTAATTTTAAACCGGATCCGCTAGATCTGAAAAAAGTCTATCGGTCACAGCTGGCGCTTTATTCCTTGTTCATGGATTTCGCTATCGGCCGATTAAGCTATGTAGATCTAGTAATTTTGCTTCAAAATATCCGGATTAAAACCGGGACTGATCGAGCGGTATTTTTCACTGTAGATCTCGAACCGAGAAGCACGGCTGAGATCTATAAACAATACCAAAAGATCACCCCATTCAAGCGAGTCAGCGGGATATGGAGGATGCGTGAGCCAAACGAGGAATACTATGATCTTGTTACAGGCTTCATCCAGGCCGGAGCTGAAGCAAAGTTTCTCCTCATCCCGAATTATTTCCCAGGTGACTATTGTGAATACATGTACGATGACTCTGATATCGCTCAGAAATCAAGGAGCTGGCCATACAGCGATCTATTCAATCCGGCTATTCTCCCATATCAACAGGACCATATCTATCGGCTCATGGCGATCCTACGAAGATTCTATACCGAAAAGGACATCGAGGTAAGCCTTTCGAATGAAATCGGACACCATGGGGATCACGATTTCGGCAGGATCCTGGCCAAAGCTCATGAGCAGTGGTTCGGCGCAACCGGCCTCGAGCTTGAGAAGGTCCTGCTTGATTCATCCCATTCTGACTATGTGCCGGCGGAACTCGTCGAGCGCCATCAGGATCCTGACGGAATATGGGTAGGAAACGATAAGTATGCCCGGAATGATCACCACCACGCTATCGCAATCCATGGCTTCGGCATTGCCGAAAACCTCGATAATCCCGTAGAGCCTGGACACTCGCGTACGTGGTACGGATGGGCCACCGGTACGATGTGGCGCTGGGCCTATCGCCGCTGGAGCTCCGATGGATCTGTCCATGGATCCGGGACCAAATACGTGCTTCATGAAAACAAGCCCGATGGTAAAGCCTGGCGCGATACCACCGGACCCGAACTGCAGCGCCTGGGAGAGGCAATATGGGGTCTCTGGCCTAAAGATATCATCGAGGATCTTCCCATGGCTCCGTGGCGGCGGACGCCTGACGATCCTCACAACGCCTATATCGAGTGGAATGATTTCGACTCTACGCTCGAACGCCTGGCATATCTCAATAAAGCGAGAGTTTAAAGGAGGCTATTCGATGCAAATGCTTGATAGATGGAGCAAATGTCTGATCGCCGTCATGCTCTGCATTGTCTTCGTTTGGTGCCTGATGCTATTCGTTTCAAGCTGCGCGGAGCGGATAAGCAAGCGGACGGCAGAATGGAAGGCGCGGCGGACAGTAAGCATGGAAATAATCGGGGAAAGCCAAAATGATTAAAAGGCTTATTCTGGGAATTGTTCTCATGGTGATATTTGGCTGCAAGAAGCAGCCGACGATCTGCGATCCCGACGGCTATCTGGATGAAAAGCCGCGGCGGACCGTGAGCATGGGCATACATAGGATTTCAGATGACGATTAAAAAATACGAACCCTGGAAAGAATTAGAACTTCTGAAAAGTTGTTATCCCCAAAATGATGAGGAAAAAGAGAAAAAACAAAATCCCGCCTCGATCATTGTGAAAGATGGCGACCGACCAGAAGATCGCACGCCCCGCGAATTGTGGGGCCATCACATATTTAGCGATGAAGACGAAGACTGAAAGGAGGCCAACATGACTATAGTTGAAATGATCGCCTTGGTAGCAGCCGTGACCGAATTCATAAAGGTCAAGGTGCTGTCCGGCCTGCAGATCAAAGGCTGGATTGCCGTGGTGCTGACGGCGGTTGTGACGCTCGGCGTTGTCGGCTTCGATTTTTTGAAGCAGGGCAAGGCGTTCAATGTCGTGGAATTCCTGACCATCGCAGTTCAGGTTTTCGCGGGATCGAATATGGGCTATCAACTATTGAAGGTGCCGACCAAATTGCGGCCCGCCTGATCTAAACCGGACGCCCTTCGGGGCGGGAGGGATAGGGGAAAAGGAGCTTAATATGGCAAAAAAAGGAGCACAACCGAATCTTTACGGCCCAGAAGACAAGGTTTTTAATGTCCTGGAGACCGATGTCACGATGATCAATGCCGATATCGAAGCGCGGCATAAAAAGATCAAGAAGCTGAAAGCTGAAATCAACACATTGTCAGAACGTCTTACAGAAGTAGAAGAGGCTCGAGACATCGTAGCAGAAACTAGGAAAACAATTGGTCAAGTTTAGATCTTTCCGCTTCACTCTTCCCCTTGTCACTCCCTCCGGCAATCAAACCCGGCAATGGGACCGGAGCCGGAATTGGAAGCGTATAAAAAGTGAGAAAGAAGGCTTTCTGTGGGAGCTGAAGATCAACGAGCTAGATCGGATAGAATTTAAATGCACTTTTCAAAAGAAGCGGCGAGTGGAATTTCGATCCTTTCGAAAGCGCCTCCTAGACGATGATAACCTGATCCAGGGCTTCAAGATGCTGCGGGATGCCCTGGAGGAGATGGGGATCATCTGGAAGGATAGCCCGGAATATCTCGACGCCGAATATTATCAAGAGATCGACCGGGATAATCCGAGAACCGAGATCGTGGTGAGAGATGTTTGAGCGAAGAGGATCTGAGATCTGGATCAAAGAAGAAAAACAAGCTACGGTATTGATATGAATAAATCATTTACTGAAAAACGGCTTCTACGAGCCAAAGAAAATGCAAAAAAACTATTGAAAATGGTTGCATATGATATTGATGAAATGTCTTTTTGTATGATTGCGGCACAGAGATTAGATATTCGCTTTATCATCGTAATTGTTTCTGAAATTGATAAAGATCTAGTGAAATGGCAAATGGCGAAGCTAGAAAAATGGCCAGCAATTAAATTTGAGTATGGCGAAGCAACAAAAGAAATTTGGCTGGCGGATGAACGATGCAAACAATTCACTTCATATGTTTATGATGGAAAGAACTGGTGCGGTCGAGACGGGGAAATATTCTCTGCCAAATTAATTCCGCGCGGAAAATCTGATCAGATGGCGGCGGTTTCTCGCGGCCGCATTGATCGCAAAACTGGATGTGTCTATTTCATCTATTCTCCTCATAGCAATATTGTTAAAATCGGGAAAACGACTAATTTACCTGAACGCCTAAAAATTTATCAGACCCTTGGCCCTGATTTAAATTTCTTGGGGGCAATAAAAAGTAAGGTTCCCTATCAACTCGAATTGAGCCTCCACAAAAGATTTGCAAAATATCGAATAGAGGGAGAGTGGTTTCAATATCGAGGTGAACTAAAGAGATATATTGAAAGCCAATGTCAAAAACAATAATCAAGCAACGGAAAAAAAGGGCAGTGGAGAGTGCCGTTAAATATCTAAGTTCTCCTCCCTTTAAATATAAAATCATCATATCCCATGGGGGCGATTTTCATCTCGTTGCCTTGGGTGCCAAAGACACTAAATTAATTCGAATAACACTTGATGAAATAACCGAGGAAGATACAGCCATTCTAAAAGACTTGAAAGAAGAATATGAGCTATCAAGCGAATGTAGCGTTGAAATCTGGTGTAAAAAACATGGTATTCGCGGATTTTCTGCCATACAGAAAAATAAATGTCAATAGCTAATTTATTCACTTCAGCCGTACCCAGGGTACGCTTAACCTGACCAAAATCATCGCTTAACCTGAAACTGCTAAAAACCACCCCTTATATTATTCCATGTAATGACCCTACGTAGAGTTATATTCTTTTACAAGATCGCCTTACTCGTCTTTTTTGCCCGCCTTCGCAGGATCCAATTGCTGCCCACATGCTTTCACAGAACCCGGGATGAGCAGAAGGAGCTCTATGCCATCGGCCGCACCAAGGAGCTCGATCGCAAGCCGGTAACAAATTGTGACGGCGTGACGAAGATCTCGAAGCATCAGATCTGGGAAGCCATCGACTTCTGCATCTATAAAGATGGAAAACTCATCTGGCAGCGCGGGTCGGAGTACGAGATCCTGGGCAAAATCGCAAAGATACTAAAGCTCCGCTGGGGGGGAGATTGGAATGCTGACGATAAAGTAGATCCTGGCGATTTCGATATCTATCACTTCGAGCTGGGGGAATAATGTGAATCTTAAATCTTTGGATGAAATTCTGGCGATTGCCAAGCTCGGGATCCGCTATATCGATATGGCCGAGAAAGCCATCCGCAAGGAGAAAAATGCAAAGAAAAGAAAAAAGGCGCTTACAGCATTGCGTAAAGCCGTCAAGAATCGCGACGATTCTTATCTGGCTGATTATCGCAAGCAGCTATTTGACGATCTCTAGCTGTACGGCCTATAACCCGGCGCTTTATCCCAGCTATGATGTTTTAAATCCAGGCCCGGAAGTCCGCAAAAATCCGCTCCGGACGACCGAGGACGGAAACTTTGTTGTCAATGAAGCCTTTCTCATGTGGGTCCAGGAGCTCAAAGAAGAGATCTTGAATCTCCGCCGTCAGGAGGATTGATGTCAGAGGCCGTTATCGTCGCTTTGATCTGTAATGGGTTCGCTACTCTTGGGCTCATTATCAAGGCGTGTTTGGACAACAAAGCCAAGAAAAAAGGCTTAGATATCAAAGAATTAGTCCGTGCGCTTGAGAAGGCTGTCCAGCAGGGCGAGCCCATTCTCAATAAATGCAATCCCCATGCACCCGGAGAATCACCGATCTGCAAGGGTAATAAAGAATGGCTGGGGAAAATCGATGACAAGCTGGATAAGCAGGGCGAGAAGATCTCCGGACTTGAGCAGTGTTTAAAAGATGTGAAGCGCCGGCTGGATCGGCTGGAAAAGACAGAATGAAGTACAGCAAGGAGCTTACCGAAAGACTCTGTAAACATCTAAAACAGGGTTCTTCGATCAAATCTGCATGTGCTGCCGCGGGGATATCACGAGAAACTTTTCATCAATGGAAAAAAACAAAACCTGACTTTTCTGACACGGTCGACCGGGCTATGGCCATCCCCGATAGGAAGGTTGAAAACACGCTCTATAAAACCGCCAAGGGATTTCGATATACGGAGACTGAATATAAAGCAATAGCTAACAAGGATCACACAAAAATAGCACATATTCCAATCAAAAAAGTCCGGAAGATGGTCCTGCCATCCGTTGCAGCCCAGAAATTCATACTCACTAATCGCAATCCCGAAGAATGGAGGGATAAGCAGGATCTGGATGTATCAGGAGACATGAGCATCACAGTCATTTCGGCGGTGCCGAGATCTAAAAACAAGGAAAACAAGAAAGATGCAGCAGCTGAGCCAAAGCAGTGAAAACATCGTGGATCTCAGCCGGATCTATGATCCCCGCCGCAATAAGAAACAGATCCAATTCCATAAAGCTCCCGAAACTTACAAACTGTTCGGCGGAGCCATGGGCGGCGGGAAAACCGCAGCGCTCATCAATGAAGGAATCCAGCTCAATCTCGATTATCCGGGCAATTTCGGATTGCTGATGCGGAAGACCTGGCCGTCTTTTCGAGATACCGTGCTGCCGCAGCTCGAGAAGTTCCTGGATATGCGCCTGGTCTCGAATTGGAACCAGAGCGAAAAGATCATTCAATTTATCAACGGATCCCGGCTTCGATATGGCGGCACAGGCGATAAGCCGGATGATTGGGAAAAATTCATGTCCGGAGAGTACGGCTGGATCGCCTTAGACCAGGCCGAACAGTTCACAGAGAAAGAGTTCATGATGCTGGCCACGCGGCTGCGGCTCAATCTTTCGGAGATTCGATACTATTTTCTTCTTTCCTGCAACCCGAATATCGGCTGGATTAAGGAGCGATTCATAGAGCGGAATTTGGATGATCATATTTTCATCCCATCGCTGCCGACGGACAACCTGGCAAATTTGCCGGCAAATTATATCGACAACATGAAAAGCATTCTTACCCCAGTCTATATCAAAGCCCTGCTTGAGGGGGATTGGGAAGCGGTGGGCGAACCGGATGATGTTTACAACTATCTTGCAGTCCAGGCGGCTAAGTTGCGAAAGTTGGATCCAGGGCTTCCGGTAGAGATCGGCACAGACGTTGCAAGATCTGGAGACGATGAGACTGTCATCATTTTAAGGGAGGGTTTGAAGATCTCGCTTTTCAACAAGGCTCAGGGCCATGACACTATGAGGACCACAGGTGAGATCTGGCGCTGCTGCCAGGACCGGATCATCCCTAAATGGAAGGATACCTTAGACCTTATAACAATCAAGGTCGACGCTGACGGAGTGGGAGGAGGCGTTGTTGATAGGCTGAAAGAGCAGAAAACAGAAAAACAGCAATTTTACACGGATTTGGTTTTGCAGCTCGCCCCTCAGGCGCGACGAGAAGAGCTTAAAAAGTCCGGATATAAGCTGAAGATCAAGATAATTGAGATCCACGGAGCAGGCAAGGCTCGGGATCCAATACACTTCAAAAACCAAAGAGCAGAGATCCATTGGGGACTGCAAGAGCTGCTGGAGGACCTGGATATTCCCGATGACCGGGAGCTGGTGACTCAACTCATGGCTATCAAATACAGCCAGAATTCGGCCGGCCAGATCGTGATCGAGCCGAAGGAAAAGATCAAAGAAAGATTGGGGAGATCTCCGGATTTTGCAGAAGGCGTTATTTATGCGCTTGCTCAGCCGGTAGTCAGCGTTCCGCCCAGAGCCTGGATTCCAGGGAACAGAGAATAATGAATATTTTCAAGCGAATATTTGAACGGAAGGCTAGCCGTACCTGGTCAGGTGTCATCCAGGCCGGACTCCCGCAGGCGGTCTGGACTTCGAAAGACTACTCGAAATTATCCAAGGCCGGATATGAAAACTGCATGACTGTTTATTCATGCGTTCGCCTGATAGCTACGACGGCGGCTGGGATTGAATGGAAACTGGTCCAACTTCCGAGATCTCGCGGAGGCAAGATCGAGGAAATGGACGAATCTCATCCGTTACTCTGGCGCCTCCATCATCCGAATGATCAGAAGCGAATGAGTAAGCGAAAGCTGATCGAATCGGCTTCCGGATTTTTACTCCTAGCCGGTAATAATTATATCAAGGGATCCGGCCCGCTGACCGGGGAGAACAAGGGAAAAATCATGGCCTTGGGGTTACTTTTCCCAGATCGTACGAAGGTTCTTCCAGGGAATAAGCTCGCCCCTGTCGGCGGCTACGAATATAGCTATGGGGCCGGCAAGCCTGATGTTTATGGACCGGATGAGGTCCTGCATACAAAACTCTTTCATCCGAACGATGAGGTTTATGGGCTTTCCCCGATCTCTGTGGCAAGCAAGGGAGTCGATATCCTCAATATGTCACTTGAATGGAATATGCGACTCCTGCAGAACGATTGCAAGCCGCCGATGGCTATTAATGCGAAGGCTGGTTTTGAATCTAAGGAGGATAAAGAGCTATTTGAAAAAGCTATTTTGGAATCTTATGCCGGCTATAAGAATGCCGGAAAGCCGATCATTACAGAGGGGGAGGTTACGTGGGAGCAACTATCCATGTCTCCCCATGATATGGACTGGCTAAATGCGGATAAGACTACGGCTCAGAAGGTCTGCTCGATCTTCAATGTGGCTCCGGAGCTTATCGGATTCACTGAGAAGAAATACAGCAATTATCCCGAGGCCAGGAAGGCCCTCTACATTGAGGCCGTATTGCCGCTCATGTATATCTTCCGGGATGATTTCAATATATGGCTTACGCCGCGGTACGGCGAGCGCCTGGAGCTCCGGCTAAATCTAGATAAGATCGATGCCCTAAAAGAAGACCGGAAGACCGTCTTCGAGTACGTATCAAAGGTTGATTGCATAACAGACAATGAAAAACGAGAAATCCTCGGCTATGACAATATTGGCCCGGCTGGCGATGTGATCTATAAGCCGATAAACCTAGTTCCAATCGGATCGGATGCGACGGCATCTAGATCCATAAAATCTGTCCCCCTTATCTACCAGCGGGAAATAAAGGCAGACACAAAATCATTCTGGGCGGCCCCGGAGCGGAAACGGCTGCTCTGGGATTCCTTTGTGCTGCGGATCGAGGCCAAGGAAAAGCCGGTCGTACCATTAGCCGAGGACTTTCTAGAGGGCCAGGTCAAAAAGATCGTGAGTGCTGCCGGCAAGCTCAAGACCCTACAGGGCAGCCTGGCCGAGGGACTGCATGATAAAGAGGCCGAGAGCGACCGCTATCTCAAGAAAATGCTCCCCTGGTATACGGACGCTGCCCAGAGTGCCGGCAATGCCGGGATGGTAACGTCCAAAGGGCAGCTTTATACGCTGGAACAAAAGGATGATGATATTTTGGGGGGTATTTTTTCTCTCACCCCTGAGCTTGAAAAATTGCTCCACAAAATAATTACCCATTCCGGGACCAAGATCAATGAATTTACCATGAGCCTGATCGAGGACATGCTAAAAATCGCAATCGCCGACTCTTGGACCGTAGAGGAGTTTACCCAGGAGATCGGAATAAAACTCCGCTCGTTCATAAATCACCGCGCCCGGCGGATCGCCCGGACCGAGACGGCCAAGGTGGAAAATTGGGGTCAGCATCAAGGCTACGAGCAGAGCGAATTCGTGAACGCCCGCGGCTGGCTTTCAGCCTTCACAGATGATACGCGCCAGACCCACATGGATGCTGATGCCCAATATAGTAATAATCCGCTGTCACTTGACCAGCCTTTTGTCGTAGGCGGTGAAGAGCTGATGTATCCGGGAGATTACCGGGGCAGTGCGGGAAATGTCATCAACTGCCTGTGCTCGACCTTCCCTCATGTGAGCATAGGTGCAGGAGCATAAAAATGATCCTAGAAACCAAGGATTTTAAATTCAAACTAAATGACATGGATGAGGAAAAAGGCATCTTCACCGGCCTAGCTTCGGTCTATGGCGTCGTTGATAGCTTTAACGAAGTCGTCATGCCCGGCGCCTTTGACAAGACCTTGGAGGAGAACAAGGGTAAATTTCCGATGTGCTGGTTCCATAATCCGATGGAGCCGCTAGGCGTGGTCTATGCCAAAGATGCCAAGGCCGGCCTCAGGGTCGAGGGCCATCTGAATCTGGACGTGCAATCAGCCCGGGAGAAGCGCAGTCTCATGGCCCAGGGTGCGATTAAGGGCATTTCAATCGGATTCAAAACCCTACAAGACGCATGGGATAAAGAGCTCCGGAGGCTTAAAGAATGTAGGGTTTTTGAGATCTCGCCGATCACGCTCAATTTCCAGGCCTGCCCGGGGGCTGAAATCGATAGCGTAAAAATGGAATTCAAGCCCTATCCGAACGAGCACGCGGCCCGGCTGCGGGATCCCGGCGACTTCGATCCTGATTCTTTCCGTCGTAAGAATGATGGTACGATCTACGGCAAGATCAAGGTCCCGAGTACCATAGCCGTGATCTGGGCCAAGCTGAAGGCGCACAGCGGACCGAAAGACAATCCGATCCCCCAGGCCCTCCGGTTCCCGGTCAAGGATTAGACCGTGGCCGAGGCCAAGGAATGGCTGGAGGATAACGGCGTTAAATATGAGCGCTTTGAGCCGGCAGAAAAGTCGCTCGAAGGCGTGCTATCCAAGATCACAACGATTGAGGCGGCCGGCGGGCTTTCCGAGGAGAGTTATCTTCTGGCTAAAGCCTCGATTGAGAAATTACAGATATTTATCGATTCTTATGAGCCGCCCCTAAAGATCGGCGATATCGGCCCGATCGACGACGGCACTCATTTGGACCATATAGACGATGAGCCGGAAATTATCCACTTATTGTCAGATTCCCTAAAAGAGCTTAAGGCTCTGAATTCTATCGTAGGAGGATAGATTGAACGAAGAACTCAAGAGGCTCATTGAAGAGCATAACAAGGCGATCAAGGAACTCCGCGAGAAACATGAAAAATCCCAGGAAGGCAAGATCACCGAGGCTGAATTCAAGGCAGCCCAGGAAAAACTCGAAACCCGCCTGGATGAAATCGATAAGCGGAAGGCCGAGATCGAACGGCAGGGTAACGAGATCAAAGCTGTGAATACCCGGATCGACGAGCTGGAGACCCGGCTCGGCCAGCCGGGAATAAGCGGAGCTGACGCAGGCCGGGAAAAGGATGCCGCAGAATACCGCCAGGCCTTCTTGAACTGGGCCCGCAAGGGCAACGATGGGATCACCTCCGAGGATCGCCAGATCCTGATCGAGCGCAAGGCGATGCTCATCTCGGATGATACCCTTGGGGGATATCTCGCTTCTCCGAACATCGAGAATGAGATCATCAAGGGTATTACCGAAATGTCACCTGTCCGGCAGCTGGCCAGGATCAAGACTATCGGGAAGCGATCAACCATCGTCCGGAAGCGGACCGCAACCTTCGCGGCTGCCTGGGCGAATGAGCTGCAGACCCTGACCGAAACGGCTGGCCTGAAATACGGTGCTGAAACCTCGACCCCCCACAAGCTCTATGCCTGGGTTGAAGTTTCCAAGGAAGATCTGGAGGATTCGGATTTCAATTTGGAGCAGGAGATCATCCAGGAGGCGCAGGAGCAGTTCGATGTAGCCGAGGGGACGGCCTTCATTTCCGGCAATACCAAGCTGCAGCCCGAGGGCATGTTGGTCAATACGGATGTCGGCGAAACCAAAAGCGGCGACGCCGCAACGCTTAAGGGTGACGGCCTTATCAATCTGGCCTATGCCATCAAGACCGGCTATGCCCGCAACGCCCTTTTCCTGATGCGGCGTGATACGGTCCGGGTGATCCGGCTCCTGAAAGATGGTCAAGGTAACTATCTCTGGCAAGCGTCCTACCGTGAAGGGCAACCTGAGACCCTTTTGGGTCGCCGAATCATCGAATGCCCAGACGTGCCCGCTGTGGCGGCCGACGCCTATCCGATCATCTTCGGGGATATCCGCCGAGCCTATCAGATCGTGGATCGCCGCGGCTTGACCGTCGAGAGGCTGGTTGAGCTCAAGGCCGCAACCGATGTGGTGGTCTTTAAAGTGACCAAGCGCGTCGACGGCATGGTGGTTCTGGCTGAGGCCCTGCAGAAGCAGAAGGTGGCCGCCTAACGGCCTGTAAAATTAAAAGGAGAAAACACAATGAACCGAGATCTTTATCACAATCAGGATGGTGTCATCTCCATGAAATATGGCGCAAAGACCGCAGCGGGAAACGGCGATGTTATCGTCGACCTGCTAGGGTATGAAGGCGCTATGGTTTTCGTGATGAGCGGCACCATCACCGACGGCACGGCCTATGTTTTCAAGATCACCGAAGGCGACGATTCCGGCCTGAGCGATGGGGCCGAAGCCTCGGCCCTGCATGGATCAAATCCCAGCTTTGGAGTGGATGATGACGATAAGCTCAAGGCGGTCGGATATCGAGGCAGCAAGCGCTATGTTCGGGTCGATCTCAAAACCGTTTCCGGATCTCCCTCGACCGGCGGCATTTTCGGCGCCATCGTGGTTCGGGGATTTCCGCGTCATGCTCCTGTGGTTTAAGGCTGAATGCCGGTAAAAGTGCAGTCCTGGAGGGAGGCGGCCCTGCGTCGCCTCCCCATTCCAATGGAGGAAAACGTGAGAATCCAAATGCTTGAAACCGCAGATGGGGCAAGTGATGGGATCCATGTCCGCCGATATGAGAAGGGCCAGGTCTATACGGTGAGTGAAAGCCTGGCCGACAACTTCATCCGGCAACAGGGAATCGCTATACCATTTGAAGAAAAGGCTATGCCTGCAGCCCCTGAGAATAAAGCCAAGGGCCCGGCTCCTGAAAACAAGGCCAAGCCCCGGCCTAAGCGAAAACGGAAAAAGAAATGAGCCTTGATGAGAATACCCTGATCACCCTGGCCCAGCTCAAGATCTATCTCAAGGAGACTACCGCAGACTATGACACCATCCTGGAAATGCTGATAAATGCCGCCTCAACCCTGATGATAAAGGAGATCCGGGAGGACATAGTTTACACAACCTATACGAGCCAGAAGGTAAGCGGAAATGGTCGCTCGCTACTCTATGTGCCGAACCGGCCGATCGTGATTCTTACCACCGTAATTGAGAGCGACGCCACGCTCACTGAGGATACTGACTTCTATTGCCATTATGCCGCGGGCTACTTAGAGAAAGCGAACGGCGCGACTTGGGCCAAAGGGATAAAAAACATTGAGCTCACATATAAGGCCGGCTATTGGGTAGACACTGATCCGGAAGATGGAACCTTGCCCATGCCGAAGGACATTCAACAGGGCTGCATGATGCAAGTCGGCTGGTGGTGGAAGCAGAGCGATAAGGAGGATTGGGGAGAAGTGAGTCGCAATTTCCCAGATGGAAGCTCTGCCACGCTTTTTTCGATCGTCAAGGAGGATCTGCTTCCGGCCGTCAAGCAGATTTGTGCCAAATACCGGAGAAGGCTGCCGTGAAATTCACGATCGATATCACCGGCGCGATCAAAAAGACCCGCACGCTGAAAAATATCCCGCGGGCCTCGAGGCTCCAGCTCGAGCGCTGGGCTGGTGTGGCCAGGAAGCAAATCATCCGGAATATCTCCGGGCCGATCGTCGGCCGCTATGAGGGCGGGGTCAAAACCGGAAAGCTGCGCCGGAGCATAAAGCACAGTATAACCATCTTCGGCCAGGAATACAGGCTGGAGATCGGATCCGAGGGCACGAAGTACGCCCGGATCCTGGAAAAGGGCGGGCGGATCTATCCCCGCCGGCGGAAATTCCTGACCATCCCTTTCAAGGGCGTTAAGGGCACCGCTCCCATGTATCGCCTGATGGGCAAAACCTTCGTCTATAAGTCGAAGCGGGGAAAACTCCTGATCGCCCAGAAAAAGGGCCGGGGCCTTACCTTCCTATTCATTCTCAAGAAGATGGTCAAGATCCCGCCATTCCGATGGCTGGAGCAGTCTATCGACCAAAAGCGGCCGCTGCTCGACCGCCTGATGCGGGCGGATGAGCTCTATAAAGTGGCAGGGAGGATCTAATGGCGCCAGAAATCCCGATGCGGCTACAGGTCTTGAATCGGTTCCATGCCGTACTTAGCGTTATCCAGGCCGGTGCCGATTATTTTTATACGCCACACAAGGTAGAGAAAGCGCATATTTCCCTAGAAAAAGCAAAATATGGTCCGGTTTATTGGATCACCCAGGAGGGCGGGGAACCTCTTGAGGACCATTCGGATCTCTATTATGAAGAGGAATTCCGAATCGCCGTCCAGGGGGCTATTCATGACCGCAAGGATCCGGTGAGCGTTCTCGAAAAGGTACTCCGAGATATACGTTATGCAATTGATACCGATTCCAGGAGCGGGGCGGCGGGGTCGCTCGGCGTGCTCTGCCTCCTGGTTAACATAGCCGAGTCCTTATCTGAGGACTTTGAGGATTTCAAGGTCTTTGAGCAGATGTTCTCGGTAAGGATCGCCGGCAACTATTCGACGCTCTAAAGTTGGAGGAAAAAATGTCAAAAAAGTTCGTCTGGCTGAGAGGGGATGAGGTGCCCCGAAAGGGCCCGCCTCTCGAACATGGCAAGGTCTATGCGTTCTCGGATTTTCCGCCCGGCGTTGCCGAATGGTGGATTACCACCGGGGCCGCGACCGAAGCTGAAACCAAACCCAAAAAGGAGAAGGAATAATGGCAACTCCTACATCACCTGAAAAACGCCTACACGCCCGGGGCTTCAAGAAGGCCTCGGAATGGGGAACAGCTGTCGCGCTGGGTGCTGGCGACGAGGTTGTTCTGGAAGAACCTTCCGGCCTGCAGCCGCCCGAGATCCCCATTATCTCGGACAAGGGTTCAGATCGCCCTTATGTAAGGCATAGCGATTTCGGACTCAAGCCTTCCAGGGATTTCGTTTTGCCGGTCGCTATGCGCTACGAGCCGGGCGCTTTCGGGACGCTCCTGGCCATGCTCTTCGGCACGGCCGGGGCGCCGACAGATCTCACCGGCGCCTATCAGCACGTCTTCCAGTGGAAGGATGAGATCTCAAGCCTTTTCGGTACATGGGCCGAGGAGCGGGCCGGCAAGATCTTCGAGGTACCCTCTGCTAAACCCTACCGGCTGGAGCTCAGCTTCTCCGGCGGGATGCTCAAGGCCCGGATCTCTATGCGCGGGGACAACTGTATTGATACCTCTACGGTCAATCAGGCTACCCAGATGGATGCGCTCACCGTACCCGCGAATTTCGATTCAACGGCGATCCGCTTCAAGCAGGGATCGGTCAAGATCAACGCGGAAAACAACGGAGACGTGTCAACTGAAAACGCCCTGGTCTTGACGGATTTCTCTGTCGTGCTTGAAAGGCTGCTCGAGGGCGACGATAACCTTCACACCGTAGGTACCGACACGATCATCGAGCCCCTGGAAGAGGACGCCGGCGGGGCCGAGAGGGCCCTTGTGACCCTCCGATTCCCGAGGATGAATGCCGGGAATGCTACTTATCTCACGACCGCCCTGGCCGAGACAACCCAGAAGATGCTGATCAAATTTACCGGCGCTCTGATCAGCGGCTCCAACTATTATGATCTGGCCCTCTATTTCCCCAGGCTCAAGATGCAGATCCCCACCTTTGATGTAGAGCAGATCGTACGCTCCGGGCTGGTTCTGCAGGCCGAGGAGGCGGCCGCTGCGCCTACCGGCATGAGTTATGCGCGGCTTTATGCCGAGCTCATCAACAATATGGCGACGGACTACTTAGCATAAAGGGCAAAAAAGAGCTCCGAAGGGCCCGATATCCTAAGTAGGAGGAAAGGCGTGGACATTGGAAGAGTCAACTTTGACGGCGAATGGCTGGAGCTAGAGGCAGAGGATGAAGAATTCGGATCCTTAAAGGTTTTAGTTCTGCCCGAAAGCCTTACCGGAATCCCCTATCTTTGGAACGGGGATCTCCTGGGCTATATTTCATCGGTTGTCATGGATTGGGATCTTATGGATGGAGAAAAGCGCGTACCCTATGACGACGAGAATAAGAGGAAATATCTTTCGATTCTCTCGCGGATCCGGATCAAGAATCCGAAATATACAAAGCCGGAGATCCGGGTCAAGACCTTTGGCTCGGAGATCATCGCGTTTTCCCAGAATCTAAAGAATTTTATAAAAAATTAGAGGCCTACTGTGCATGGTATGAAGATTGGTATCCGCAGCTGGCGGAGTGCACGGTGGGCGCGTCGGATCATCCGCTTGACAATCCGCCGGCGCTGAAAGGAGCAGACAGGTTTGTTTGGGAATGGTTTAATCGAAATGTTCTCCAATCTAGCTTTTCGAGAGATTATGGCCTAATGCCTATGTTATTTGAATCCCTGAACCTTACCAAGGCAGGCCGGGAATTATTCATAACAAAGCTCGGGATCATATACGGCATGTGGCAGTCGATAGCCAAACGCTGGCCGGATAAGGAAAAATAAATGGCCGATATTAAATATCTTATAACCGCCGATTCCAAGGGCGCGGTCCGCAGCATTGAGGCGGTAGACGATGCCGTGGAGGGGATAAAGACTCAGGCAGACGTGACGACGCCAACAATCAAGGGACTTTGGGCACAAGTATCGGCGGGGATTCTTGCTGTCGGTGGATTATCGGCTGCATTTCGAGGCGCAAAGGGATTGATTCAATCCTTTGTAGACGTAGGCGTGCAAACTGAACAATACAGAATGCAGCTTGAAATTCTCCTCGGTTCCCAGGAGGCTGCAAATAATGCCTTTGATTTTTTCAATGAGGTAGCTGCCACTCTGCCATTTACCCTTGAGGAAGTAATTTCATCCGGTACCCGGCTTGCTGCGATTGACGTACCCTTTAAAGATTGGCTTCCGCGAATTGCCGATGTGGCCGCCGGTATGGGCATAGATCTTCCGACAGCGACTGATCAATTCGCCCGAGCCCTAAAAGGCGGATTAGGCGCGGCAGATCTCTTCCGGGAAAAGGGTATCTCTGCAATGATCACTAAATTTGCAGAGGTAGAATTAGGTATCCAAGATCTTTCAAAAGTCACCTTACCGGAGCTTGAAAATGTTCTATATCAGTTTACGGGGAAATTTGAGGGCGGTTCGGAGAAGATGGCTGAAAGCTGGAAGGGACTTACCTCCATGCTTTCAGATGCCTGGTATCAATTTCGCAAAGATGTCATGGATGCCGGCGTTATGGAATCCCTCAAGGAAGGACTGGAGGGCGTCCTTGAATGGGTGAATAAATTAAAAGAAGAAGGTCGGCTCCAAGAATGGGCCCAACAGCTTGGGGAAAACATAACTAAAGTAACCGATCTTTTTGTCAACATGACATATGCTTTGGATGACATTATTGAATCGCTTGAATATATCAAAAATATAGATCCCGCTGGCTGGCTTGGTGACGTCGCCGATAAAATACTTGGCATTGACGATGCAATGGATCAGCTAGAAAGCGAAGGCCGGCGCAAGGCGATGAGTTTCATTAGCTCCCTCGAGGCCCTCAAGCCGCCACTGGAGGAGGTGCGGAAGGAAATCGAGAAGGGTCCGGATGCTTGGAAAGCCTATGTCGACGAGATGAAGCGCAAGGACGCTATACAAGCGCGACTTTTAGAGCTTGATAGAGAACACGAGGATATGCTGAAAGGGATAAAGGATGAGCTTAAGAATGCGAAAAAAGAGCAAAAGGGCTTTAACGATGCGCTAGATGAAGTAGACAGAATCCTTACTCCCTTGCTTCCAAAGTTTAAATCCTTCGGCCTGATCTATCAGGAACTAGGGGAAACGGCAATCCCCAAGGCTCGAGATCTCAGCGGCGTTATCGACCAGGCCGCCGGATCCTTTGATGATGCCACCGATTCAGCCGAGGGCTGGAAGGATGACACTGTTGCCTATATCCAGGACGTGACCGATCACTGGGAGCAATTAGGTCTAGATATCTCCCGCAACTTTGGAGATGCAGTTGAAGATCTAATGTCAAAGGGCTCAACTTTTGAAGAGGACATACAGAACCTCTGCGATTCTATTTATGACAGTTTTAAAAGCATGATCGGAAATATGGTCACAGAGTGGCTTGCAAATAATGTTTTTAACATGATGGCGGACAGCGCTCAGCGAGTCGCGGGCTCAGTATCCGGCGCAGCCGGCGCTGCGGCGGGAGCGGGCGGAGGCGGCGGAGGATTACTCGGCGGGGCCGCTGCGGCCGGCGGCGTCTGGACCGGACTCGGAGCCTTTGCCGGGACGTTTCTCGGAAACCTATTGAGCGGCGGGCCGAGCGGCCGGGACGTATCCCTTACCAAAGAATACGGATTTATCACTGCTATGGAATCGATAAATATCCGGGCGAACCTAGATGAGATCAAATGGGATATCCGATCTAATCTAATCCTTCAGCTCGACGATATAAGGGATACTCTCTGGCATCAAAGCGACATGATGAGCGGGAAATCGGCCAGCGTATTTACTGGCGGGCTACCGACTGAGGCGATAAGTCCCCAGGGATCCGTCCTGACCTTCAAGCCTAAGTTTGTCGCGAATATCGCACCGCAGCCGATCTCTCTAGATGTCGACGGCATAACATTTGCTAAGGCGATGGCACGCTACACGCTGAAACTCACCAAGCGGGGCGTGATGAAGATCCACGTCAACGCCCTGGTGGAGGGATAGGATGCCGATTGAGATAATGAAATTCTGCGGACCGAATTTATTGGCTGATATAACGCCGGTCATCTCAAGCGAGGCGGTAAATTTCCCAAAGGAAAACCTGGCGGATCCGGACTGGAAAAAGCGCTGGCACAGCCGGCACGGATACGGCAGCGAATGGGGATTCTTTACAATTACGGCCTCAGTGAATGACCGCCTGGATTTCGACGAGGGCGGCGGCGAGCTCACGGCCAATCTAACACCTGGAAATTATAGCGCGAGCACGCTTGCCGCACATATCAAGGCGCAAATGGACGCCGTGGGTGCAAATACCTATTATGTAAATTTTGAGGAGGCGGGCTCCTATGAGTTCAAATGGAAGATCGCACGCTCTGCAGGCTCAAGTCCTGTCAATCTGCGCTGCAATACTGGAACCAATAAAGCACGCAGCATTTATACATATATCGGCTACTCTGACGCCGCCGACCGAACAGGCGGCACGACCTATTATGGCGACGATATAGCGCTCCATACGCAGGAATCCGTTAAATGGATTATGGGATCCTCAAAGCCTTTTAAATATTTTGCTCTTATAGGACACAATCTGACTTCAAGCGTCGTGATCAAGGTCCAATTCTCGAATGATAATTTTGCTTCAACTCCGGTCGACCAGGCGCTAACAAAATGCGGGGATAATATTTATGCTTATGTCTGGAGTACAGCACAGAATTATTCCTATGCCCGCCTGGCGATCATTGATCCCAAAAATCCGGACGGCTATGTGGCCATAGGCTATCCCGCGGCCGGCACAATCTTTCAGCCCTCGAGAAATTTCCGCTATGATCCCGAGGAGGCGCCGGAGGATCCGAGTATTATCACGCCGGCGCTGGGCGGCCAGAAAAGCGCCCTGCTCTACGATCACTTCACCTCCCGGGCTTATTCGGTCCGGATCAAGGGCAGCTCGGATCTCGCTTCCTACCGGAGCCATTTTGATAATTTCGGGATCAGCAAGCCCTTTTTCTTTATCGAAGATCCTGGCTCTCTGACCTCGAAGATCTTCTTCGTCCACATAGCAGCCTGGACCTTGCGCTGTATCGTGTATTCAACGCCGCTCTATGAGCTGAATTTCTCGATCGAGGATGCTCGAGGATGAAGCTGGCAGAGCTCGCCCGGAAATCACACCTTGACATTTTTGCGATGGCGGAGATTGAATTCGGCCGCCGGATGCAGACTTTGCGATGGGGGAAAACCGGGAATGGCGCCTATGAATTGGGTCAATATCTGGACAATGGAGAATTTGATCTAAATACGACCGGATGGACAGCGACACAGGCGACACTGGCCAGCGTTGCCGGCGGCGTTATCGGAAACTGTCTTCGGATAACCGAAAATGGCGGCACCCTGCCGCGGGCTCATCAGGATATAGAACTCGCCCCGGGTGAGGCATATGAGCTGCGCATCTGGGCAAAGGCCGGCACCGAGACAGATGGCCGCATCCGTGTTTATGATCTTGAGACTCTGACAAATATCGCGCAACTTGAGATTGATCCGCCGGCTGAATGGACATTTTATATATTGGAATTTACCACACCGACGATAGCAAGCGGCACGACAAGCGTACGTATATTACTTGAGCAGCAGGCCGTTGCCTCAAGCGGCACGACATTTTATTACGATCGTGCGCATGTTCGCAAAAAAGGTGAAAGGAATTTTCCGGCAGAGGTTCACGATGTGATGGAAAGCGGGAATTTGCTGATGCAGTATTTTGATCTTCCTAACGTGGATATCGCCTCCGCTGGCTTTTATTGGGATCATTTAGAGGGGCGTCTCTTTGTCCATACTAATGATGATGACTCGCCGGCCGAGCAGGTAAGCGGGGAGCCCAAATGGTCCTATATCGCGCTTTTTATGCAGATGTACGGCAATAAAGGCCGTGACATTGTACGCACGGCAAACATGATAAAAAACGGCACCCTAGATTGGTGGCTTACCAGCGCGAATGTCGAGGATTGGGGCGAATACTGCGGCGGCAGCACCGCTATTGCGCGTGAAGATACCGAGATCTATAACGATAAATCGGCTTACAGCGCCAAGTTTACAGGCGACAGCGCAAATACCGTCTATCTGCAGCAGACGAATGTTTTCCTTCATCAGGCAAAAAAGGCTATGCTGCGATTCAAGTATAAACACAGCACCGGCGGCGTAACCGGCTTTGTCCTTATGCGCGATGTCGGGGCGAATATTTGGCTTAACAATAATATGCAATGGCAGACAAGCTATTGGGCGTTAACCGTCCCGAATTCTACCAAATGGACGACCTATGAAATCACTTTTATAGTCCATGATTCCTATCGGTATTATGATGTGTTTATCGGCGGCAAAGCCGCGCTCGGCAGCGCATCTATGTTTATTGATGACGTCGAAGTGCTGCAATATTATGAGCCGGACTATGTGCTGCCGTATCTGGCTGAGATCCCGAGCGTCTTACAGGGCGTGGGCGAGTTCTCCCAGCCGGATACTCGGCTTGACTTCGGAACGCTCCGCTTCAATCATCCGGAATATTGGGCACGCTATCGAGGGGAATGGTTATGGCATGGGAGGACCGCACGGCTCTGGGTAGGTGAAATCGACGAGAAGTATGAAGATCTTGCCGCCTTCGGAACGGCGATCACGCGAAATCCCACCTTCGGCTCTATAACTGAGATCGGGATCGATGACAAGCAGTTGGTATTCGAGAAGCTGCCGCGGCCGGATAACCGATATGATAACTCTATCCCCGATGAATCCTGGCGCGGCCGACCGATGCCCATGATGTTAGGCAAAATGAGGCGTATTCTCCCGCCTCAGATCGCAACCGACGGCTCAACTTATTGGAGATATCAGCCGTCCCGCACTAGCTTCGACAGCGTCACCTATGCCCTTCAATCAATAGATAATGTCTATAAGGGCGAAACGCAGCTGACGCCGACAACGCAATATATCACTAATCTCTCGAATGGAACTATTGACGTTAAAGTTAACCCGGGAAGCGATCTTATCAGCGTGGATCTGGCTGGCATCGATCGGAGCTTCTCGGAGATAGGCGGCTCAAAGCAGGCCGGCTTCCTAAGCGGCCTCCTGCTTGCCATCTGGAGGATCGGCAACCGCGTCAATAAGGATCTTATCGATGCCAAGTCTCTCCTCGATCTCGATACGGCCCGGAAGCAGGTGCTCGGTCTGTTTTTGAAGGGGACGGAAATGCAGGCTAACGAGGAGATTCTGTCGCTCCTCAAGATCAGCACGGTCTCCCATTTCTTCGTAAATCTGGAGGGGAAGCTCACAGCCCGGTATTTCGACTCTGATGTGCCCTCCGATGCCCCCCGCTTCTATATGGGCACGGCAGGGAATGACAATAAAGATGAGCCGCGGCTGTTTTATGACTCTGAGCAATGCAAGAAGTGGATCGCATTCCGGAGCCAATTCCGGGAGTTCTATAACGAATATAGATATGAAGAATCGAAGCAGATTGAAAGCGTAGGCTGGGAACACGGCGAGCATGGAGGCCAAGATTTCGACACGGCTCTTTATCTCCAGCTCGGAGCCATAGAGCTCTCTGAAAACTGCATGAAGATGCACCGGGATCCGGCTGAAAAGCTGGCCGTCACCCTCGGCATGGAGGCTTTCCTTCTCGAGCCATTCAGCAAGGCCTATTTCACATGGAAGGAGAAGGATGGGCAGGGGAATGAAATTGTGTTTCTCGATGAAACGGTTTTCGTAATTACCGAGATAGAAAAGAACCTGAACGACGGCACAGCCCGCATAACCGCGATCCGGGATAACGTGGACTGGGTATGGGTGTTTACATAATTTTATTTTCAGCCCTGGCCTTTTTTATTTTCAATTCTTGTGCTTGACGTTGATTCTCATATAATTTTTGAAGATCCGAATTCGATAAGCTTTCAATGTCGCCTTCGAGCCAATCAAATGCTATTCGCCTTGACTTAATCTGAGAATGAGAATCAAGATTGAAGCAGATTGCTTCAAAAATAACTTTTTCTCCTGGCCTAATATCTTTTCCATCTGCTAGATAATCCCAGGCTGTATCAATTAGAATCGTCTGAGCGGAATCCCCATAACAATAGATCGTAATCGCTGCATTCCATGCGATATTATCCCCGACATTTTTCACAAAACCTTCAAAATATGGAGAGCCATACGACTTCATCTTTTTCTTAATCTGCCCGGCGATTTTTAATTCTGCTCCTCGCACCTCAACCCGACAGCTTGCCGTCACGGTACCGACGCTATTCTTCGCCGTCAATGTGTAAGTAGTTGTGATATCGGGGCGGACAAACTCAATGCCTGATGTATAAACTTCTCCAATTCCATGGTCGATGGAGACAGTAGTCGCGTTCGTTGTCTTCCAATCCAATTTAGAGGAATCGTCTCTCGCAATAATTTCCGGTGATGCCGTAAAGCTATTAATTATGGGCGCGGGAGATGAAGCCGGGCCGGAATCAGGGGAAGTTGGAGATGATTTGTCACAGGCTGAGAAGAAAGATAAGCATAAAATGCTGAAAATGAGAGATTTATTTTTCATTTAAATCCTCCTGTTAACCTTTCCTATCAATGCTTTTTTATTGCTGTTTATATAAGACTGCATTGATATTCTTTTGATCTAGGCTATACCAAGCTCCTGTTGCCGCGTCGATAATGATAGGAAATAGCCCCCCCAAGATATCTAGAATTATCCATCCAGCTCCGATTTTATTCTGGATTTGAAAAGATTGATCCTTATAGCCTTCGAGTTTAAAAACAATCGTATAAGATCTCTTGCTTTCCAATTTGATGGCTATGGGGGTTTCACCTGCCAAATCTCCATTCACATATACTTCAGCGCGATCCGGACTGCTTTCAAACTGCACCTCTTCGCTTGTGCCCTTGAATATCAATGCACAACTAGAAGTCAAGAGGCCTACGCACACGATCAAGCACACACACATAAATCTTTTCATTTGAATCCTCCTTAAATATTTTTGAGAGGAGAACAGGGCGGCGCATTGCGCGCCTGGGGGGCGCCGGTCTTTACCCGGCTCAAAGCTGTGGGGCTTTGGCTTGTCGGTATGTCAGCAAAAGGGGAATCGATACCCGTTCTCCTCATCATTTCCTGCTTTTTGCCCTGTATCTAAAACGATTCTATGATTCTTGTATTTAGTCTATAAATTTGATATACTTTATAAGGATAGGATTCCCCGAGATTCAATTCTCCCCTATTAATTTCTTGATTTTATATAGGGTCCGTTTATGCGGTTTTTCTGTTTCATCATTGAGGATATCGGCTACTGCGGAATGAGACATTTTCAATCGTGATGCTGTTTGTTGAAGCGTTAGATCCTGCTCCAGGACATATTCTTTAAATTTGCCTATTATTTGCCTTATTTCAGTATTATTAATCACTATTTATAAATCTATGCCTTAATTTTATTATGTCAAGACGCATTTTCATGTTTTTTCGATTTTTACGTTTTATAGATCTGTGATAAAAAAAAAGAACCATTAGGAGAGATATTGACGACCAAAAAAGATATAGGATTAGCAATTCAAACGCTGCGAAAAAGAGCTGGTATTAAGACACAGGAAGCGCTAGGAAAAAAGCTGCATCCGCCTTTATCTAAAGAAACAATTTCCCGCATAGAAAGAGGGGAGGGAAACTACGGAATCAATGCGCTTCTCAGCATAGCGATCGCGCTTAACTGCGATATGGCAGATTTTTTCCGAACAGAGAAAAAAGCATCAAAGCTTATGATATTTGAAGGAAGCATAGAAGAATTAAAAGCGAAATTATCAGGGAATGAATAAATAAGATCTACTTTAACGCGATTTAAGGCGATTTAAGCTCCGTTCTGATATATGAATGGGGTTATTAATCCTCATATCCGTTTGCCTTTCCTACGAGCCCTCCGTAAGCCCATGACCGAAAATATGACCAATCTTATATCTTTTTAAATCCGCTCAAATATTGACCAAAGATTGACCATAAAAGATAAAAAATGCACAGAAGGCAAATTATGTACAGAATAATCCTCCCCTGGCTTCTTGAGTTTTTTGGGATTTATAGAGGTGTGAGAATCACATCCTGGGTGAACTACAGCCCCACCTAAGGGCCTGCATATGGTACTAAAAGATACAGATAAGGTCAAGTCAACAGGTAGACGGATGAATAATCATCCCCTTTGAGATGTATATTCCAGCGGAGCCGCTCATGGATATGAGACGGGTGGCGAAGAGAGCCCTGTAAGCACTCGACAGGCGAAAAAATCAAAAAAGTGAGGGGCCTGCAATATACACGATATCGAATATGTGTTAGAATACTGAACGTAGAGGTTTAAAGAATGGACCGTCCAAGGAAGACGAATAAGACCTACAAAAATATCCTTTTCTGGATCGCTGCCGGCATCCTGATCATCATCCTGTGGAGCGTGTTTCAGAATCCCACCGCCCTCAGCGAAGACATCACCTTCAGCCAGTTCATGAACGATGTCGAGGCCAACGAAATCGCCGAAGTCAACATCGAAGGCAATCAAGTCAAAGGAAAATATGCCACCGGGACCGCGTTCAAGACCGTGGTCCCCAGTCAATTCGACGACCTGGTCAAAGTCCTGCGCGAACATAACGTCGATATCACCGTCAAAGACAGCCAGAGGAATCCCTGGTACTCCTACCTTTTCACCTGGTTCCCCATCCTCCTGCTCATCCTGTTCTGGGTGTTCTTCATGCGGCAGATGCAGGCCGGAGGCAACAAGGCCCTCTCCTTCGGCAAAAGCCGGGCCAAGCTCTTTTCCGGTCTGCAGAAAAAGGTGACCTTCAAGGACGTCGCCGGAGTCGATGAGGCCAAAGAGGAACTCTCCGAGATCATCGGTTTCCTGCGCGATCCCAAGAAATTCCAGAGACTGGGAGGGCGAATCCCTAAGGGAGTGCTCCTGGTCGGCGCACCCGGCACGGGCAAGACCCTGCTGGCTCGGGCCGTGGCCGGTGAGGCCAATGTCTCCTTCTTCTCCATCAGCGGCTCCGACTTTGTGGAGATGTTCGTCGGGGTGGGAGCATCCCGCGTGCGTGACCTGTTCGACCAGGGCAAAAAGCAGGCTCCCTGCTTGATCTTCATCGACGAGATCGACGCCGTCGGTCGACACCGCGGTGCCGGCTTGGGCGGCGGGCACGATGAACGCGAACAGACGCTGAACCAGCTGCTGGTGGAGATGGACGGCTTCGATTCCAACGAGGGCATCATCCTGATCGCCGCCACCAACCGGCCCGACATCCTGGATACCGCCCTGCTCCGACCCGGACGCTTCGACCGCCGCATCGTGGTCAACATGCCCGATGTCAAGGGACGGGAGGAAATCCTCCGCGTGCACATCAAAAATATCCCGCTGTCCAAGGATGTAGACCTCAAGATCCTGGCACGGTCCACACCCGGTTTTTCCGGCGCGGACCTGGCGAACATGGTCAACGAGGCCGCCCTGCTGGCCGCCCGCGAAGACCTGGAAGACGTCACCATGCGCAACATGGAGATGGCCAAGGACAAGGTGCTCATGGGAGTGGAACGCAAGAGCATGATCATCAGCGAAGAGGAAAAGACGAGCACCGCCTACCACGAGGCGGGCCACGCCCTGGTCGCCGCCCTTATCCCCGAAGCCGATCCTATCCACAAGGTGAGCATCATCCCCCGCGGCATGGCGCTGGGGCTCACCCAGCAACTGCCCCTCGATGACCGCTACACATATTCCAAGTCCTTCCTTGAGGCGCAGCTTTCCGTGTACATGGCTGGACGGGTGGCGGAGCTGCTCTTTTTAGGCAAGACCACCACCGGCGCGGCCAATGACTTCGAAAAGGCCTCCGATATCGCGCGCAAGATGGTGTGCCAGTTCGGGATGTCCGATCTCGGTCCCATGGCCTACGGGGAGCGCGACGACATGGTCTTTCTGGGGCGTGAACTGACCACTCATAAGAACTACAGCGAGCATACTGCCGAGCTGATCGATGATGAAGTCAAGAAGATCATCGGCCGCAACTATAATCGGGCCCAGAGTCTCATCGAATCGCATCGGGACGTCCTCGTCAAGATGGCGGAGGCTCTGCTCGAGAAAGAGGTGCTTTCCTCCGACGAAATCGAACGTCTCTTAGACGGCAAAGATATCGGAAAGAAAACTAAAAAGTCAGCTCCCCCCGAAAAGACAAAGGCGAAAAAGAGCGCTCCATCCAAAACCAAAAAAAGCGCAGCCGCAGGCACCGCCGGCGCGGCCAAGGTCAAGACTGGAGCGGGCCGGAGAACATCGGCCGCCAAAGCACAGCACAAAGCCGAGGAAGCTCCGGAAAAACCAAAGACGGAGACCGTTTCTTAGACATAGATTTAGATAAAGTGAGCAGCGAGCACATCATCCGGATCAGAGACAAAGATTTTATTATCGGACGTCGGACCCGGATCATGGGCGTCCTCAATATCACACCCGATTCATTTTCCGACGGAGGACTTTACGCCACTCCGGAGGCGGCCGTGGCCCGTGGTCTGAAGCTCATTGCAGACGGCGCCGATATTCTAGATTTGGGCGGCGAGAGCACAAGACCCGGCTCGGATCCGGTATCGGCCGATGAGGAAATGCACCGCGTACTGCCGGTGATAGCCGAGCTCAGGAAACAGTCCGACATCCTGATGTCCATCGATACCACCAAAGCGGAGGTTGCACGGTCCGCCCTGGATGCCGGGGCCGACATCATCAACGACATCAGCGCCGGTCGTTTCGATCAAGCCATGCTGGATCTGGCCGCAGAGCGGGAGGTGCCTATCATCCTGATGCACATGCAGGGCAATCCCAAGACCATGCAGAAGAATCCCTATTACGCCGACCTGCTGCCCGAGATCCTGACCTTTTTCGAGCAGCGCATCGCCGCCGCCGTTTCCCGGGGGATCCCGAGGGACCGCATCATCATCGATCCCGGGATCGGCTTCGGGAAACGGCAGGAAGACAATCTCAGCCTCTTGAAGAATCTCCAGGTGCTCGACACACTCGGGCTGCCCATTCTGATCGGGATTTCCCGGAAGTCCTTTATCGGACGGATCCTGGGAGATCCTCCGGATCAACGCCTGGAAGGAACCATCGCTTCCGCGCTCATCAGTGTCCTGCATGGAGCCCACATCCTGCGGGTCCATGATGTGGCCCCCGTCAAGAAGGCACTCACCGTGGCGGAAGCCATCATGCACCAAAACGTATATGCCCGGACTTCGATCCCGGGAACCGGACCCAACAACCATGCTTAGCAACGCCATATCCGATATCATCTCCTCGCTCAAGGCCGTCACCTTAGGGGACATCTTCGACATCCTGCTGGTTACCTTCATTCTCTATTCCTTTTTCAGGCTGATCAAAGACACCAAGGCCTACCAGATGGCCATCGGTCTGGGGATCGTGCTCATCCTGTTTGTCGTCACCCAATGGGGGAAACTCTATGTGTCGCATCAGATCATACGAGGCTTCGCCAACTTCTTTATCATCGCCGTAATCATCCTTTTCCAGGGCGAGATCCGCCGTTTTCTCACCGCGCTGGGCTCGCAATCATTTCTCCGCCGGACCTTTTCTTCCGGCATGCTCTCCGAACAGTTCGAAGACTTTCATCTGGCGGTGGACTATCTCTCCATGAATAAGATCGGCGCCCTGATCGCCTTCGAGAAAGAGGTTTCGCTGAAAAGCTATGCCGACCGCGGCACACCCGTGGATGCGATCCTGTCCAAAGACCTACTGGTCAGCCTCTTTTTCCCCAACTCTCCCCTGCACGACGGGGCGGTCATCCTGCGCGAGAACAAGATCGTTGCGGCCGGCTGCCTGCTGCCGCTCCCGGCCCAGCACACGCTGGGCGAGCATTTCCAGACCCGCACCCGTCACCTGGCCGCGCTGGGGCTTGCGCAGGAGACGGATGCCGCCGTGGTCGTAGTCTCGGAAGAGACCGGAACCATCAGTCTGGCCGTGGGAGGCAATCTGGAGCGCGGGCTGGACCGAGAGCAGCTCAAACAGCGGCTGCATACTCATCTGGGATAAAATGACCAATCCATTAAAGAATATTTTAAAGAATCTCTTCACCCGGAACTTGGGGCTCAAGGCGGCCTCATTCCTTTTGGCACTGATTGTCTGGCTGTCCATGATCGGCGAGGAGAAAAACAAATCCGAGAAGATCATCACGGTCCCGCTGGAGATCCACAACCGGCCCGAGCTGATGATGCTGGTGGAGCGCCCGCCGCAAACCGTGGACGTCACCGTGCGGGCCTCGAACCGCCTGCTCCCGGAAATCTCGGCCGCCAACGTGCATGTGGCGCTGGATCTGTCGGAAGCCAGTGTGGCCCAAACCGATTACGCGCTCAATCACAACATGGTCAGCCTCCCTCCGGGAGGGGAAGTCAAAGAGATCTCTCCCGGCCAGGTCAGGCTGAAGTTGGAGTTGACCGAGGAAATAGCCGTCCCGGTCGATCCGGATGTGATCGGAACCGTAGCCGAAGGCCACAATTTGGTCAGCGTGACGTGTATCCCTCCCGAAGTCCGGATCTATGGACCGGAAAGCAAAATCTCGGACCGGATCAAAGTCAAGACCATTCCCATCGATCTTTCCAAACACACCGAATCCACTGAAATCGCCGTTGACCTCATCATTCCCGATCCGGAATTCCTCCGGCTGGTTGACTCCACCACAAAGGTCCTGGTACGATTGGTTATCGAGAGGCCGGAAGGGGAAGAGGGAGCCGGCCCTCCCGAAAAAAAGACCGAACCGGCTCCAAAGAAAAAGGGGCCGTAATTCAGCCTGCCATGGCCAAACTCTTCGGTACCGACGGGATTCGAGCCCCGGCGGGAGAATATCCCTTGGACTACGGCTCGGTTTATACCCTGGGGGGCGCACTGGTCAAGCTGCTGCAGAGCGAGGGATTTACGCCCCAGGTGCTGATCGGCCGCGACACCCGGGAATCCGGCGTTTGGCTGGAAAAGGCCCTATTCCAGGGAATCCGCGACCGAGGCGGGGAGCCCATATCCGCCGGAGTCATTCCCACTTCGGCGGTCTCGTTTCTGAGCATGGAATATTCCATATCCGCCGGCATCGTGATCTCCGCTTCGCACAATCCCTTTCAGGACAACGGCATCAAGATCTTCTCTTTCCAGGGAATGAAGATCAATGAACGATGGGAGGAAGTCCTGGAAGACGCCATCCGCAAAGAACGTAAAAGCGTCATTCCGGCCGACATCACCGCAGTACCCGCCCTATCGCTGCGCAAGGTGTATGCCGATTTCCTCAAGAGCCGTTTCGAGCCGGCCCCCACGTTTGGTTCCCTGAAGGTCGTGGTGGACTGTTCCAACGGCGCCAGTTCCGAGTTCGCCGCCGACATCCTTAATGACCTGGGCTTTACAGCCACCGCTATTTTTGCAGAACCCGACGGCAGGAATATCAATGCGGGATGCGGTTCCCTTCACCCCGAGAACTTGGCCCGAGTGGTGAAAGAAACCCAGGCGGACGTCGGCATCGCCTATGACGGAGACGCGGACCGGGCGCTTTGGGTGGACGAAACCGGCCGCATTCTCCACGGAGACCACACCCTCTACGTGCTCTCACGATACATGCAGAAAATGGGCCGGCTCAAGACCGACACCGTGGTCGCGACCATCATGAGCAATATGGGTTTGGAGGTCGCGCTGCGGAGGATGGGGTTGAGCCTCTTCAGGGCCAAAGTAGGGGACAAGTATGTGCTGGAGGAGATGCTCAAACAGGGAAGCAATCTGGGCGGTGAACAATCCGGTCACACCATCCTGCTGGATGACTGCCCGACCGGCGACGGCATGCTGACCGGCATCAAGATGCTGGAAGCCTTGGCGGCCTCGGGCACGACCCTGTCGCAGCTCGTGTCCGGTTTTGAAGAATATCCCCAGGTTCTCCAGAATGTGCGCGTGCGGAGCAAAGCGAACCTAGAGCAGTTCCCGGAGATCATGGACTCGATAGCCCGGGTGAGCGATCGTTTGGGTGAGACCGGCCGGCTGAATGTCCGCTACAGCGGAACCGAACCGGTGGCCCGCATCATGGTCGAGGGCCGTGATCAGGGTGAGATCGAGCGCTTCGCGAACGAGATCGCCGGTGCGATTCAAAAGAATTTGGGGGAGTCCCGTTAACGCTGATCCCTGGTATTTTGGTTTGACATGAGGCGCCGGCGAGTAAAGGGAATTTCAACGAGGAGGATGCCATGAAACTTGCGGTCAATATCGATCATTTCGCCACCATACGGGAGGCGCGCCGCAGCACCGAACCCGAGCCCGTGCTGGCCGCCCTGCTGGCCGAATTGGCCGGCGCCGAAGGCATCGTGTGCCACATCCGCGGCGACCGGCGGCATATCAAGGAACGGGATCTCAAAGTCTTGCGAGCCGCCATCAAGACCAAGCTCAATATCGAAATGGCCGCCACCGAAGAGATGAAGTCCATTGCCCTCGAGATCAAACCGGAGGTGGTATCCCTGGTGCCGGAACGCCCTGAGGAGCTCACGACCGAAGGGGGTCTGGACGTCGTCTCCCATCAATCGCAACTGGGGCCCCATATCAAAGATCTCCAGAATGCCGGAATCCGGGTCAGCATCTTTGTCGATCCGGATACAGCCCAGATCGGCGCATGCCACAAATTGGGCGTGGACATGATCGAGATAAACACCGGCGCCTATGCGGATGCCGAAACGGAGGAGACGCGCCAACGGGCGCTGGAAGATATCATCCGGGCCGCCAAGTTCGGGGATGAACTGGGCCTGCTCATCCATGCCGGCCACGGCCTGGATTACAAAAACATCCACCCCATCGCAGAGATAGAGGAGATCGAAGAATTCAGCATCGGCTTCTCGATCGTGGCCCGTTCCGCCATCGTGGGCATCGAGGCGGCGGTAAGGGAAATGGTCGCGCTCATCGCATAATCTGATTAACTGAGTATCGGCCGGGGCAGCACCTCTATCCGCCATCATCGGGTGCGGGGAGGATCGCCACCGAGAAAGAGAAAAAAGGCTCATGGACATCACAATCAATCTGGAAAGACTTCAAAACGACATCATGGAACTGGGAAAAATCGGCCGGGCCGAAGAGGGGGGCATAAGTCGCCCTTCCTTCAGCAAAGCCGATCTGGAAGCCAGAGATTGGCTTAAGGACCGCATCCGGAGCGCTGGTTTGGAATTTCGCGTCGACGGCGCAGGCAACATCTTCGGGCGCCTCCCCGGAAAGGGTAAGGTCGTCATGGCCGGATCGCACATCGACTCGGTGATCGATGGAGGCAAGTTCGACGGGCCGGTGGGAGTTCTCGCCACGCTGGAATGCCTGCGCCGGATCAGGGAGGAAGCCGTTCCGGTGACGAGCCCCTTGGAAATGGCGGCCTTCACCGACGAGGAAGGCAATCTGGTGGGCGATTTTTTGGGATCGCGGGCTTTTACCGGAACGCTGAGGCGCGAGACGCTGGAAAACAGCCTCACCCCATTCGGGCTGCCGCTGGCGGAAATCCTGAAAAATACCGAGTTCAGCCTGGACAGCATCCTCGGGGCGCATGCCGAACGCCCGGAAATCGAGGCATTTATCGAGCTCCATATCGAACAAGGGCCGGTGCTGGAGACCGAGGAGAAGCCCATCGGCATCGTGGATCGCATCGCAGGCAAAAATTACTGGATGTGCCGTTTCGCGGGCAAGGCCAGCCATGCCGGCACCACTCCCTTCGAGTTGAGGCGGGATGCCTTCCTAGGGTTGGCGGATTTTGCCTTGAAGAGCACCCAATTCGTCGCAACGCATCACTACGGCAGCCTGGTCACCTTCGGAAGAGCACAGCTGTATCCCGGAACATTCAGCATTGTCCCGGGAAAGGCGGAATTCAGCCTGGATTTCCGCAGCACATCCGAGGCCACGCTGCATGATCTGGAAGAAAAGCTGGCCGCCATGGCTCAGGACACAGCCGCCACGCGGGGATTGACATTTAACGCCAGGATCGTGGACGCGACCGAGCCGATCGCCGTATCCGATCGGATGACGTCCCTCCTGAAGGAAACCTCCGAGCGCTTGGGATATCCATATGCGACTCTGGCCAGCGGCGCCGGCCACGACGCCCAGATCCTGGCCGAAGTGACCGATGCGGCCATGATCTTCATCCCCTGCGAAGACGGCCTGAGCCACGCTCCTGGGGAAAACATCCATTGGGAGGATCTGGAAAAAGGGGCCAACCTGCTGCTGCATGCCCTCATCCGACTTGCTGTCTGACTCCGAAATCCTCAGTCCAAGTCGTCGGGACGCGGCCGAAAGGCGCGGGCTCTCTTTTTCTCTGACTGCTTTTTTTTCTCGACCAGCATTTTTTCCTTGGCCCGTTTCGATCTTTTGCGCTTTTGGCGGCGGATTTTAGCGACGCGCTGCTGCTCTTCGGTGCGTATCCCCTCGATCCGGGCTTCGATCTTATCGGCCAGAATCCGGCGCGCCAGGTAGCGGTTGAGGGACTGCGACCGTTCCTGCTGACACTTGACTTCGATGCCGGTGGGGATGTGCTTCAAATAGACGGCGGTCGAGACTTTGTTGACATGCTGGCCCCCTTTACCCGAGGAGCGGATGAATTTTTCCTGCAAGTCCTTTTCATCGATGCCCAATGCCGCCATCCTGGCCGCCAGGGCCTTCTCCTTCTCGCTGCTCACTCCAAAGACCGCCATGGCTTTCCACAACCACCGCTATTCCGGGTTCTATTGTATTATGAAGCCCGCCCGAAGCAAAGCCCTGGTCGGAAAAAGCGTAAGAACTCGCCCGAAGTCATGAGGATGACCGGGCATTCGAGCCGGGCTTCATCGGTATGCGAGGCCGGCAATCACCCTGTAATTGACGGGCTGTAAAAATTCTTATAAACTCACTTTTCCCGGTACTTAATATCATCTTGACGATACTACGTGATTGTTTAAGGGTTTATGATCATTCAGAGAAAGGCTGGCGGCGTCATGAAAAAAAACATATCTAGAGGACTTGTTCTGCTGGGTTGCCTGTGTGCGGCAGCGATTGTGTTTGGGAGGGGACAGGAAAAGGCCCCCTTGACCGTAGCGGAAGCGAGTGGATATACGGCCACCTCCCGCTACGACGACGTTTTGGCTTTTATCCGTACGCTGCAGGGGCAGAGTCCCCTGCTGCGGGTGGAAACCATGTGCACCAGCCCCGAGGGCCGCGAGGTGCCGCTGGTCATAGTGGGGAATCCAACGCCGTCCTCGCCCGGCGAGCTTCGCCGCGACGACCGGGCCGTGATCTACATCCAGGGTAATATCCATGCCGGCGAGGTCGAAGGGAAGGAAGCCTTGCTCATGCTCCTGCGCGACATCCTGCAACAGGATGAGCCGCCCTATCTCGATCGACTGGTCATCCTGTTTGCGCCCATCTTCAACACCGACGGCAACGAGCGGATCAGCCCGGAAAACCGGCGCAACCAGCAGGGGCCGGAACAGGGCGTAGGGGTGCGGACCAACGGGCAGAACCTGGATCTCAACCGGGACGGCATAAAAATGGAAAGCCCCGAGCTCCAGGGGCTGGTACAGAATGTGCTGCTGCGCTGGGACCCCATCCTGCTGGTGGACTGCCATACCACCAACGGGTCCTATCATGAGGAGCCGGTCACCTATTCTTGGCCGTTGAATCCCAACGGAAGCATGTCCGTCCTCAGCTTCATGCGCGACATCATGATGCCCGCGCTGCAGAAACACCTCCAAGACAGATATGACACCCTCGCCGTCCCCTACGGCAATTTCCGGGGACGCGGATTGGATGCCTGGCAGACCTTCAGTCACCAGCCGCGGTTTGTGACCAACTATGTTGGCCTGCGCAATCGAATGGCCATCCTGATCGAAAACTATGCCCATGCGGACTTCAAGACCCGGGTCCTGGGCAACTATCATTATGTCCGATCCATCCTCGACTACTGTCACGCCCACTCCAAGGAGCTCCGCGAACTCGTACATCGCGCCGATCTGGCGGCCGTTCGGAGGGGCATGAATCCGACGCGCGAGGATGCCTTTGCGGTGGAATTCGAGATAAAGCCGCTGAAAGAACCGGTCACCATACTGGGATATGAAATGGAAATCCAAGAGCAGGAGGGACGATTTCCGCGCATGCGCCGGACAGATAAAAAAAAGACCTATATTCTTCCCTATTTTGCCGATTTCGCGCCCCAACGGTCCGTTCCCTTGCCGGCGGCCTATCTCATCCCGGTGCCGGTTCCGGAAGTGCTTGACAAACTCCTCCAGCACGGTATAGCAGTGGAAAAGCTGCTGCAACCGGTCACCTTGGAGGTGGAATCCTTCCAAGTCACAGAACTCAAGGCCGCGGAACGGCTGTACCAGGGACACAGGACGAACTCGATCAAAGGTGAGGCCAAGCCGGAGACCAAGGATTTCGGCCCGGGGACTCTGGTCATCCGCACCGCCCAGCCTTTGGCCAATCTGGCTGCATACCTGCTGGAGCCGGAAAGCGACGACGGCCTGTTGGTCTGGAATTACTTTGACCGCCATCTGGCCGCCCAGTGGGGCCGCGCTTTTCAGATCTATCCGGTTTACAAGCTCATGACGCCCCAATTCCTGGTCACCGAGGCCATCCGTTGAGCGCATGATTGTAGGGAATAAGACTTTTGTTTTGGGCCTTGAAAAATTCGTCTTAAGCTTGAAAATCGGAGGGTTTCTCGGCTTTACGTTTTCGTTTCCACTTTTTCCTTCGGTTGGACCGCAATCTGCAACAATCTGACCAATCTGACAATCTAAAAAGGAATAACCATGGAATGGATCGCACAACCGCAGGCCTGGGTGGCGTTGGCCACTCTGACGGCCCTGGAGATCGTTCTGGGGATCGACAACATCGTCTTCATCTCGGTCCTGGTCGGCCGTCTCCCCGCCGCCCAGAGAAACAAGGCCCGGACCGTGGGGCTCGCACTGGCCATGGGCACCCGCATACTGCTGCTCCTCACCCTGACCTGGATCATGACCTTGACCACACCGATTGTCACGGTATTCAAGAACGAGATATCGGGGCGCGATATCATACTCCTCGCCGGAGGCCTATTCCTGCTGGCCAAAAGCACGCATGAGATCCATCACAGCCTGGAGGGCAAGCCCGAGTCGGTCAAGGCAAAGATGACCCGGAACTTCGTCTCGATTCTGGTTCAGATCGCAGTCTTGGATATCGTGTTCTCGCTGGATTCGGTCATCACCGCCGTGGGACTGGCGGATCACATCCCCGTCATGATCCTGGCCATCGTGATCGCCGTGGGCGTCATGATGCTTTCGGCACGATTCATCGGAAATTTTGTGGATTCCCATCCCACCATCAAGATGCTGGCGCTGAGTTTTTTGATCCTGGTGGGTTTTTCTCTGTTGGGCGAAGGACTTGATCTCCATATCCCCAAGGGATATATCTATTTCGCGATGGCCTTTTCCCTGGGGGTAGAGATCTTAAATCTGAAGGTCCGGGAGAGAACCGCCAAGCCGATACGCCTGCGCAAAACCATCCCGGATTGAGGGGGAGGTCCTCGCCGGCCTTCGAGTGCCTTCGATACCGAACCCATTCTTTATTCAGGCATCCGCTTTTCTCATGGAGCCCAGGATGAGAAACAGGCCCAGCACGATCAAGATCAGGGGCCACCAGGACACCATACCGAACACGCTGGCCCCGCCGATGACCGCCAAGACCGCCCCGCCGATCAGCTTCCCCGCATAGCGCCGGGACGGCTCGGAACGGGATATTCGAATCAGGGCCTCCAGGATAAAGATGCCGCCCAGTCCGATCAGAAAGTATTTCCACCAGTTGTCCCAGCTGATGATATTCTCCTGGGCCAGAAAAAAGAGCACTCCCAACAGGATCAGGATCAATCCGCCCGTCATGCCCGCAAGCGGATCGTCTTTCTGAGTTTGTAATTCGGACCGATGCTCAATCATTGTCCCCTCCTGATGAGCTCTAGCATAATGATTGTCGGCCGACGAGTAAACCGGAACGGCGGTGGGTGTCAATGCCATGCAAATATTTCCGGCCCGGCGTTGGCAGCGACGGAAGGGCGGCCTCCTCAGAGGGTATGAACATCCGGCAAGCCTCGTCGGCGCTTCGGGCACCAGACCGCATGCGCGGATAAACAGGAACTTCCATAGGGGTGTGATTTTGCTTGCCTGATGTCCGAGGCCGGCCCGGCCGCGGGTTATTGTGAGGAGGATTGTGAGGAGACCAGGAATTTGCCGCAGTTCTCACACACATAGATGTCGTTGCTTCCCTCGATGGCGGAGCCCATCCCCGTCGCCACGTTGATGTAGCAGCCCATACAGACTCCGTTCTGGACCTCGGCCACGGCAAAACCGTAGCGCTCCATGAAACGGTCGAACCTTTCGACCAAGGCGGAATCCAGCTCGGCACGGATAAGATCGGACCGAGCCTGAAGCTCCTTGATTTCGTCGGAGGAGGCCTTCTTCTTTTTAAGCTCGATCTCCTGCAGCTTCCACAGCAGCCCCGCCCGGTGGATGATGCGTTCCTCCATCTCGGGCAGCCGCAGTTCGATCTCCGAGAGAGTGGCACAGAGTTCTTCGCCGGATTTGGCGTTGAACAATCTCTCCCGGTAGCTCGGATTTATCAGGAACTTAGCGAGGCCGGCGAACACATGATTGAATAGTCCGGGGATGGCCGGGTTCCATATGATGAGGATGATGATATGAACTTTGCGGCCGTCGATGGCATCGAAATCGATGCCCTCCTCAGAACGGCCCACCGCCACCGCCAGGTCCTGGCCGGTATCCATGCGGGCATGAGGAAGGGCTATGCCGTGTCCGATGCCGGTGGATTCCAACTGCTCGCGCGCAATGACCCGGGTGAGGATCGGCTTGCGATTTTTGATGAGATTATGCTCTTTTAAGAGATCCAGCAGCTGTTCGAAGGCTTCGACCTTCGTCTCGGCCTTGAGATCATAGATGACCTGGCAGGATTTTAAATAATGGGAGAAATGGGAACTTTTCAAATGCTCGGCGATCATGGGTATTCTAATTCTAACAGAAAAAAAATCGATGATAAAGAAAATCTTGTGTGAGGAAGCGGATGATGCCGTTTCATCCGGCATGTGCCTTTATGATTCTTGCCCCTGATCTTCCGCACTCTTGGTGTAGTATCTGCGCACAAATTCCTCCTGCACCTCGAAAGACCAGTGCACGTCGCGGATGTGATTGGCCGCATCCCGAAAACGTCCGGCCGCGATCAGCTCGATCAGCTTCTGATGCTCCTCGACGGAATGCTCTTCCCACTCGCGCACATACCCGGCCCGGCGGGGGAAGTCATAGAGCCGTTTCTTAAGGATATCGGCCGTGTTGCGCAGGAGACGATTTCCGGACAAGGTCAAAAAGGTATCGTGGAACTGGAGATTCTTTTCATAGTAAGCATTGAAATCATCCCGTTCCAGGGCCCGGCGCATGTCGGCGTTGAGCTTTTCCATCTTCTTGACTTTGTCCCCGGTCAGATGGGGAGCCGCGGCTAGGACGGCCGTGCTCTCCAGCGCCCCCAGGATCTGGTAGTAGTCCTTGATATCCTGCACGGTGAGTTCGCGTACGATCACACCCCTCCTGGGGAGGATCTTAACAAATCCTTCCATCTCCAGCCGGATGAGGGCGTCGCGGAGGGGAGTTTTGCTGATTCCCAGCCTGCGGCTGAAGGCATTCATGTCGATGGAATCACCCGGCTTGAGTTTGCCGCTCGTCATCTGGCGGCGCATGAACTCGTAAACCTGATCCTTGAGAGAGGCAAGATTCAATAGGTCTTTTTTAGCCATCTAAGGTATCCGTTATTTTTCCTTCCGGGGGAAAAACCTCGCCAGCACCTCCGGAGACGGTTTCTGCGTAAACCGTGAGACAACGATAAGCAGGACCAGAACCACCGCCAGAGACGGATACAACAGGGGCACCCCGAATGGATCGCCGTTGGGATCGCCTTTGGGTACCATGATGGAGGGCCATATATAACCCGACAGTTTTAATCCCAATGTGAGTAAGGTTCCGGCGACGATCGAGATGACTCCCGCCTTTCGCGTGACCCTCTTGGAGATCAAGGCCGCCAACAAAGCGGGAGTTATGGCCACCCCATAGATCGTGTAAGCGAAGTACGCCTGCTCCAGCACCGATTGCAGGTTCCAGGCCATGTAGAAGGCCACCACTCCGACGATCAGCACCAGGAACTTCTGAAGCCAAACCAATCCCTTTTCGCTGCGTTCATCCGCCGGACCCGACTGTTTGCGGAAAAAGCGCTGATAGATGTCATGCATGAGCGTTGTGGTGGGAGAGAGGAGATAGTTCATTCCGGTCGAGATCACCACGGCCGTGGCTGCTCCCAGCAGCAGGACCCCGATCGGCAGTGGAATCATCCGCTTGGCGGCCTGGACGATCACGGCCGCGTGGTCCATGGTCCCGGCCTGCAGCTCGCTCCAGAAATAGGAGGCGGCGAAAACGGCCATGACCACCGCCACGCCCTCCACGATGATGGTCCCGACCACCCAAATACCGGCCGCCTTCTTGGCCTCTTTGGGATTGCGGGCGCTGTAGAACTTCTGGTACATGCTCTGCACGCCCAGCAGCAGGAGAAGAGTGGAGATCGCGATGGCCGGGATCTTGAGATAGGGATTGCCGCCGAACTCGGTACTGATGACCTGGAAGTGGGAGTCGGGGAGGACGGCACGGATCTTGTCCCAGCCGTCGGCCGCGGCGATCACGAGCGGGGTGGAGATGATGGTGGAGGTCAGGATCACGATCCCGTTGGGCAGGTCGGTATTGGCGATGGCGATCATCCCCCCGATGAAGGTGAACAGGATTACAAAAGCCGCCGACATGAACATCCCCTGGTCCGTGGAAATGGCGCCGTCGGAGATGGCGTTCAGGATGTAGCCGCCCGCCTTGAACTGGTAGCTGACAATGACTGTAAAGCTGATGAGAATGGCCAGGGCACCGAACACCCGCGCCACCGGCCCGTAGCGTTCTTCCAGGATGTCGCCTACCGTGTACTGGCCGAAAGTGCGGATCTTGGCCGCCAGGAAATAGATGATGACGATCCCGATCCAGGCTCCTATGGGGAGCCACATGGCGCTCCATCCGGCCTTGGCGGCGAACTCGGCGCCTGCGATGAAGGTCCCGGACCCGATCCAGGTACAGATCAAGGTGAATACCATCTTGTAAATCGGGATGGACCGACCGGCCAGCATCATGTCGTCCTGGCTTTTGACCTTCCAGGACTTCCAGAAGTTCATGATGGTCAGGGCCGCCAGATATGCCAAGATGATGATGATGTACGTATTCATAGGAGGCTCCTTTGCATTCGAAGAATCATCCGAGTCAAAATCGGATAGAACATGGCAGAGATTGACATTAATATATCAAAGCCGAGAGGGCTTGCAAACTTTTTTTATCTGATAGCTACCGATTCGAGAATCTATGAATGGTCAGACTCTGATACTGCTCACCCGGGCGAAGGATGGTGGAGGGAAAATGAGCGTGGTTAGGCGAATCGGGGAAATGCTGGGTTTCCAGGCAGAATCCATAGTGTTTGTGATAGACCTTCCCCACTTTGCCGGTGATGGAGCCGTCCAGGAAGTTGCCGGCATAGAACTGGATGCCCGGCTCTGTGGTGAATATCTCCATGACCCGGCCGCTGGAGGGCTCGGCCACTCTGGCCGCCAGGGTCAGTTCAGCCCCATCTTTGTTCAACACGAAATTGTGATCATACCCGCCCTCGACTTGGGCGATGCGTTCGCCGACGGTGTGCGGAGTGGTGAAATCAAAGGGCGTGGACGCCACGGCGCGCAGCTCTCCGGTGGGGATGAGACCCTCATCCACCGGAGTGTAACGGTCGGCGCTAAGCATGAGCTCGTGGCCCAGGATGTCGCCCGTGCCTTGTCCCGCCAGATTGAAGTAGCTGTGATGAGTGAGGTTGACGGGAGTCGCCCGATCGGTCTCGGCCAGGTAGGTGACCTTGAGTTCATTGGCTTCGGTGATCCAGTAGGTCACGACAGACTGCAGGTTTCCGGGATATCCCTCCTCTCCATCCGGGCTGAGGTAGCTCAGCTTAATGCCCACCGCATCGTCCTCTCGAACCGGCTCGGCCGTCCAGACGACCTTATCGAAGCCCTTTATGCCGCCGTGCAGATGATTTTCGCCGTTGTTGGTCGCCAGGGTGTATTCCATCCCGTCTAGCGTGAATCTTCCCTTGGCGATGCGGTTGCCGTAGCGGCCCACAACGGCACCGAAATAGGGAGTGGTTTCCAGATATCCGTCCAGAGAATCATAGCCTAGGGTGATATCTGCGACCTTTCCCTCCCGGTCGGGAACCTCCAGCGACACCACAATGGCTCCGTAGGTCATGATGCGGGCGCGGAGCCCGTGAGAATTGTTCAGGGTATAGAGATCAATCACGGTCCCGTCGGGAAGCCGGCCGAATTCTTCTTTGAATATGTCCATTTTCACCTTTCCTTGTGATAAAGTCGCCTCCTCTTCCGGTTGAGTCCGGCACTGAGGAAGCCATAGAACAACACTTAACAGCCCGATCAGGCCCCATGAGGCTAAATTTCTTTGCTGCATTCATCCTCCCTTCAAGGTCGATGCTGGGTCGCCGAAGGGGATGCCCCTTCCGCGGCACCGAATCCTGTCTTTATCATGATGTACATCAATATAAAATTAACCGACGGGGCATGTCAATCTGTGGTTGGATTGTATGGCTGGAACGGATGACTATCCAAACCGAGTCAAAAGATCAACCGTGCAACACGGTTTTGGAAATCTACTCTGATGATGTGATGCATATATTTTTTGACGCCCTGGGGAGAGCTTGAGGTTCTTGACGGGATATGGTATATCAAAGATACAGCAAAAAAAATGAAAAAAATTGGGAAAAACTCTTGCCAAATCACCTAATATCTGATATATTAGACATCAGAGAGAGACTTGGCGTCTCCCTTGGAGGAGAATTGAATATGGTCTCGGGTATGCTGTTCGACATTAAACACTACGCCGTCCACGACGGGCCCGGCATCCGGACCACCCTGTTCTTCAAAGGCTGCCCCTTGCGTTGCTGGTGGTGTCACAATCCAGAGGGGATTTCTCCGGAAAAAGAGCTCATCGTCAAGCCCAAGCGCTGCCTGGAAGAATGCCGCCTCTGTCTCTCGAGCTGCCCGGAAAATGCCCTCAGCAAGGCCGAGGGCAAAACCATTCAGGTCGACCGGAAAAAATGCCGGGCGCAAGCCCG